>SXGT01670016.1_pt1 | contig 26291 bp, 22 predicted proteins | sample 3176221 | NCBI WGS metagenome assembly SXGT01 (sample SAMN11356862, study PRJNA531348) | freshwater metagenome | isolation source: freshwater sample F1-120 | place: China: Fuxian Lake, Yuxi | collected 2017-12-25
CCTCGTGACCGATCACGCGCCGCTCGTCGGCCTCATGAAGAAGGTGCGCGAGGAGGCCGGCGTCAAGAAGGTCTTCATCGCGTCCGGCGTCCGCTACGATCTCGCGGAGCGCAGCCCCGAGTTCATCCGGGACCTCGCGCGCCACCACACGGGCGGCCAGCTCTCGGTCGCGCCCGAGCACAACGACGACGGCGTCCTCGACAAGATGAAGAAGCCGCCGATCCGCTCGTACGAGCGCTTCGCCGAGCTGTTCTGCCGCGCGAGCGAGGAGGCGGGCAAGGAGCAGTATCTCGTCCCGTACTTCATCACGGGCCACCCGGGGTCGACGCTCGCGGACACCGTCGAGCTGGCGCTCTACCTGAAACGAAACCGCATGCGCCCGCGCCAGGTCCAGGACTTCATCCCCACGCCGATGGCGGTCGCCACGACGATGTACCACACGGGGATCGATCCCCTCACGATGAAGCCCGTGTATACGGCACGCGACCTCCGGGAGAAGCGCATGATGAAGGCGCTCATCTTCTACTGGGACGAGGCCGAGTGGCCGCTCGCCCGGGAGGCGCTGCGCAAGGCAGGGCGAGCCGATCTCATCGGGCGCGGCTCCGGCTGCCTCGTACCGCCCGACCACGGGATGACGCGCGCGCCGATGGGCGGCGGGGCGCGGCGTCGAGCGTCCCGGTAGCCCGGTAGCGGGCGAGGTGACGGCCGGCGCGTCGAAGCCTGCGCCGCTACGTGCTGGAGCGTGCCTGCCGGCGGCGCGCGCGATCGCTCACTTCGGCGCCGCGGAGGGCTTCAGCGCCGTGAACGCGTCCACCATCGCCTTCGCGCGCTCCGAGGTCTCGGGAGTCTTCGTGGCGACGCGCAGGAAGAGCAGCGTGCGGCCGTTCTGGTGGGTCGAGCGGTTCGGCACGGGGGCGAGCTTGCTCGAGTCGGTCTTCCCGTCGGCGACGGCCTTGTCGCTCGCGTACTCGCACACGCTGAACGCGATCTGCGTGGCGTCGACCCAGCCGCCCACGCAGTACGCCGCGTGGTACGCGGTGCCGAGGTGCTGCTCGGTGGAGGTCACGTTCGCGCCCTTCGCCTTGAAGGCAGCGACCACCGCTTCGACCGTCACCACGCCGGTCGGTCGCTTCTTCGCGTCCTCGGCGAGGCGAGCGCCGAAGAGGATCGCGATCGCGTTCGCGCTGGCGGAGGGCGAGGCTGCCGGCTCGTCGGCGCTCGTCGACGCTGCGACGACGGCGGTCGCGGAGGGCGCGAGAGGGGCCGCGGAGGCCGAGGTCGCAGCATTTCCCACGTCGGCGCTGGGCTTGCTACACGCAAGAGCGGCGCAAGTCAGCGTCAAAGTAAACGTCCAGCCCGACCGCAACGCGCCCTCCTGCAAGGTGGGTCCTGTCCCTACCACGGTCGAGGGAAAAAAAAAGGGTGACAGCCCCGCCGATCTGCGGGAGCCTCCGGTTCGTAACTTGCGTTTTGGGCCCGGTTTCCGGGCGAACACCGAGGAGGACTCCGATGAGGAACAAGAGAGCGCTGCTGACAGGCCTGGCTCTCGGGGGTGTGATGGTGCTCGGCGGCAGCGAGGCGGGGGCCTCGAGCCACCGCGAGGCGCCGTTCATCACGCAGAACCCGAAGGTCGACAACACGGATTTCTACATCTTCAACAGCTACGAGACCGGACGTGACGACTACGTCACCATCCTGGCGAACTTCATCCCGCTCCAGTCGAACTACGGCGGGCCGAACTTCTTCACGATGGACCCGGAGGCGCTCTACGAGATCCACATCGACAACGACGGGGACGCGAAGGAGGACATCACCTTCCAGTTCAGGTTCTTCAACAGGCTCAACGACGCCACCGGGAACACGGGCCTCACGCTCGCGCTCGGCGGCGCGCCCGTGTCCGTCCCCCTCTACAACATCGGGGGCCTCACGGACGCGTCGAACCAGGACGCGCGCAACGTCAAGGAGGAGTACGAGCTCAAGATCCTCCGGGGCCCGCGCCGGGCGCCGACGAAGACGGACCCGATCGTCCCCGCCGCGACGCTCCCTGCAGGCTCCCCGGTGCCTTCCGTGGCGACGCGCTTCGTGAAGCCCGCCGACTTCATCGGCACGAAGTCGTTCGGCACGACCACCAACTACGACACCTACGCGGGCAAGCACTCGTACAGCGTGGACATCCCGGGTTGCGCGGGGACCGCCACGAAGAAGGCGCGCCTCTTCGTCGGACAGCGCGCCGAGGGCTTCGCGGTGAACCTCGGCCCGATCTTCGACCTGGTCAACGCTCCCCTCAGCGTGCTCGCGGACCCGTCGCTCAACGCCCCCAACCCGATCGGCGGCGCCAACGTCACGACGCTCGCTCTCGAGATCCCGAAGGAGTGCCTCACCAAGGACGCGATGAGCCCGACCATCGGCGCGTGGAGCACGGCGAGCGTCCGCCAGGCCCGCGCGCTGAACCCCGCGGCGAGCTTCACCAAGCCGTCCCGCGAGGGCGGCGCCTGGGTCCAGGTGTCGCGCCTGGGTAGCCCGCTGGTGAACGAGGTCGTCATCGGCCTCAAGGACAAGAACAAGTTCAACAACAGCGAGCCCAAGGACGACGTCGCCAACTTCGGCCCGTACATCCTGACGCCGACGTTGCCCAAGCTGCTCGAGATCCTCTTCGGCCCGACCGCGGTCAACCCGACCGGCTCACGGGCCGACCTGCTGGCGATCTTCGCCACGGGGCTGGACAAGGTCAACCAGATCAAGCCCATGCCCGCCGCCGGCGAGATGCTGCGCCTCAACACAGCGCTGCCGGCCACGAGCTCCGCCGACCAGATGACCAGGCGGAAGGCCGGGGAGGTCGCGCAGATGGGGGCGCTGTACTGCTTCGTCAACGCGGCCAACCCCACGACGGACGGCAAGGTCCTGAACACCGCCGCCACGAACTGCGATCCCGCCGGCTTCCCGAACGGGCGCCGTCCGGGCGACGACGTGGTCGACATCGCGCTCCGCGCCGTCATGGGCTACGTGCTCTCGCAGCAGTCCGCCCCCAACACCGACGTCCCGTTGGGCGACGCCGTCCCGCAGCACGCGGGGCAGTTCGACGCCGTCTTCCCCTACCTCAAGCCCCCCCACCCCGGATCGTGAGAGAGGAGGCTCTGATGAAGAACCTCCTCTCCACCTCGGTCCTCGCGCTCGCGGTGGGCGGGCTCGCGCCCATCCTCGGCGGGTGTGGGGACGACCTCGCGGAACGGCCCGCCGACGCCGGCGTGTTGGACGCGACGCCCGTGCCCGGCACGGACGCAGGCCCCGGCGACGCGGCGCCCGACGGGGGCGTCTCGGACCCGACGTTCCCGCAGTACGTGAAGTCGCTCATCACGGACAAGACCACCGACAAGGAGCTGCCCCAGAGCGAGGCGCAGATCACGAAGCCGAAGGACTCGGACGACCCCAAGGTCTTCGACGGCTTCTTCTAGCCCGCGCTACCGCTCCGGTGTCGTGACGACCCGCTCCCTCGTTCCGGGGGAGCGGGTTTTCTTCGTGGACGCTGTCACTCGATGCGGAACTCGACGCGGCGGTTTCCGACGGCGGCGCGGCTCGAGACGAAGTTCAGCGCGGCGTCGCGCCGCACACGCCCTTCTGGGCCTCCACATCCCGCCGCAGCCTCGCGATCTCCGCGCGCATCTTCTTCATCTCGCGGTCCTGGGCCTGCTGGGCCGCGACGGCCATGCTCGTGTACGCGTAGAGATCCACGCGCTCGCCGCTCGGGCCGACCGCCGAGCTGTCCGTATCGTCCTCGATGATGAACCCGAGCCTCCGCTCGCCGGCCGGGTCCGCGTGGTACGCGTACGTGGCGAGCTTCACGCGGAGCGCCTCGCCGGCGAGCGCGTGAACGTCGCCCTCCGACAGGTACGTGATGTCGCGCTTGTAGCGGCGGCTCGACTTCGGGCACCCCGCCGCCTTCGGATCGGACGTGGCGCACACGAGGCGGACGCTGCACCCGAGCCCCGGATCGCACGCCTCGCCCGCCGTCGCGCACGCGGCACCGTCCTTCTGGGAGCCGCCGCACGCCGCGAGCCCGGTCGGCGGGCCGCCGTCCAGCTGGCACACGGGTGCCCCGCACGACACCCACCAGCGCAGCGATCCGGAGTCGGCGGTGCCGCTCGTCCCGCTGCTCCCGCTGGTCCCGCTGGTCCCGCTCGTCCCGCTGGTCCCGCTCGTCCCGCTGGTCCCGCTGGTCCCGCTCGTCCCGCTGGTCCCGCTCGTCCCGCTCGTCCCGCTCGTCCCGCTCGTCCCGCTCGTCGTTCCGCTCCCGCTCGTGCACGCGGCCCCTGCCAGACAGGCGGAGATCAGCACCGATACCCCGAACATCGCGCGCTTCTTCATGCGCGAAGCGTACGCCCTCGGCCGAGCACCCGCCAGGCCGGAGAGCGCTTCAACCGCCCGGCAGCTTCGCCACGTCGCGCCCGACCGCGTGGTCGAGCCGAACCCGGGCGACGCGCGCGTCGACCATCGCGTTCAGCGCCTCGAGCCGCGAGCGCCAGAGCTCGGTCTCCGCGTCCGTGAGGGTCGTCGAGGTGACCACGCCGGCATTGAACAGCTCGCGCGCGACGCGGTACGCCTCGGTCGCGCTCGCGAGCTGCTTGGCGGTCGCGGCGATGGAGGCGTCCGCCTCGCGGATGGCCTGGTGGGCCTGCATGATCTCGAGCGAGATCCCGTCCCGGAGCTGCCCGCGCTGGGCCTCGATCTGCGCGAGTCGGGCCCCGGGCTCGTCGGCGGCGGGGCCGGCGAGGAGCGCGTCGTTGGGAGACCACGAGAGCTGCGCGCTCACGTCCCAGGTGGGGAAGAACTCCTCCTTCTGGGGGAAGCGGCGCGGGTTCGGGTTGGCGAGGATGGCGTTCCCGACGACCCCGACCTGCGGCAGGTACAGCGCCTTCGCGATCTTCACCTGCTGGCGGACCGCCTCCACGTTGGCGTCGATGCCCTTCAGCTCGGGCCGCGAGCTGCTGGCCTCCGCCTCGAGATCCTTCAGCGCGGTCGTCATCGGCGGGAGCGGCGCCTCGAGCGGCTCGCCGGGGACGAGGGTCTCGGTGTCCGGCGCGTGCATCGCGAGGCGGATCTGCTTCTCGGACAGCTCGACGAGGTTGCGCGTGCGCTCCACCGTCAGCTCCGCACCCGCTACGCCGGTCTCGGCGCGGAGCACGTCGGCCTTCGACGTGCGGCCGGCGGTGAAGAGGTTCTTCGCGTCCGTGAGGTGCGTCACCTGGTCGGCGAGCGCCTGCTTCGCGACGACGAGCGCACCGCGCGCGCGCATCCACGTGTAGTATGCAAGTTTCCCGTCCGTGAGCGCCTTGGCCCGAACGGCGACCACGTCCTGGCGCGCCGCTTCCGTGGCGTGGGTCGCCGCGGTGTGGGCCTGATCGATGCGCAGGAAGTAGTCCGAGACCGGGACCGTGATGGTCGCCTGGAGCGTGTAGTTGTCGACGACGATGGGAAAGCCTCCCTGGGAGAGCGGCACCGGGAACACCTTCGTGGGATCGATGGGCTGCCCCGGCAACGCCCGCGTGCCGACGAAGTTGACGCCCTGCGTGTCGAACACCGCCGGCGGCGTGAAGCTGGACAGGCGCGTGTAGCGGGCGAGCCCCGTGAGGCGCGGCACGAAGCCGACCCACGCCTGGTCGACCCTCGCGGCCGCGGCGCGCAGCGCCTCGACCGACGCCTTCGCGCTGTAGCTCGTGGCGACCGCCCGCGTCCCGACCGTGTCCGCGGTGAGGCCGCCGGCCACGTAGAGCGGGTCACCCTCGGGGCCCGCCGGGGGCCCGGCGGGTCCCCGCCCCTGCGCTGGAGCGGGCTCGTCCGGCGCGGCGCCCGCGGATGGGGCGACGAGGGCGATCGCGGTGAACAGCCCGAGGATCGAGGTCCGGAGCGGGGGGGACATGGTGCCACTACTTATGGTCATCGTGCCCGGCGTCAAGACCTTCTACAATCGCACGCCATGGAGAGCGCGTCCCCGGAGCGGGTCATCGAGCGGATCGAGGCGGCGTTTCGGGCGCACGCCGGGGGGGCGATCGCGTTCGATGGCGACGGTACGCTCTGGAGCGGCGACGTCGGCGAGGATTTCTTCGGGGCGGTGCTCTCTCGCGGGAGCTTCTCGGGGGCGGCGACGCGCGCGCTCGGGGCGATGGCGACGGAGCTCGGGCTCGCGCCTGACGGCGACGGCGTCGCGCTCGCGGAGCGCATCTACGGGGCGTATGTCCGGCACGAGGCGCCGGAGGATCGCGTCTGCGAGATGATGGCGTGGGCGGTCGCGGGCGAGACGACACGTTCGCTCGCGGCGTTCTGCGACCGGCTCGTCGACGCCGTGGATCTGCCATCCCGCCTGCACGCCGAGGCGATCCAGGTGGTCCGCTGGGGGCAGGGTAGGGGGATCGCCGTCCACCTGGTGAGCGCGTCCCCGCGGTGCGTCGTGGAGGCGGCGGCGCGCGTCCTGGGCATCGAGAGCGTGATCGCGGCGACGCCCGAGATGGAGGGCGAAACGGTGCTCGCCAGCGTGGTGCGGCCCATCCCCTACGGGGAGGGGAAGGTCCACGGGCTCCGCGCGCGGATGGGCGCCGCGCCGCTGCTCGCCGCCTTCGGGGACAACGCCTTCGACGTCGCGATGCTGAAGGCGTCCCACGTGCCCGTCGCCGTGCGCCCGAAGCCCCGGCTGACGGAGCGCGCCCACGAGGTGCCGGGGCTGATCACGATCGAACGCCGCTGACCTCCCCAACCCGGCGGACGGCGACGGGGACCCCGATTTCACGCCCGTCGGGGGCACGGGCGCGGACGGCGGACGGCGGACAGCGGAAATGGTATGCGTCCCCCCACGATGGACTTCGCCCTCTCCGACGAGCAACGCCTCATCCGTGATACCGCGCGCGACTTCGCGCGCGCCGAGATCCTTCCCAAGGCCGCGGAGCTCGACAAGACGGGCCGCTGGCCGTCCGAGATCATCGAGAAGATGTCCGCCCTCGGCTTCATGGGCATGGCCGTCCCGTCCGAGCACGGCGGGGCGGGGCTCGACGCGCTGTCGTACGCCCTCGCCATGGAGGAGATCAGCGCGGCCTGCGCCTCGTGCGGTGTCATCATGAGCGTGAACAACTCGCTCTTCTGCGACCCGCTCTTGAAGTTCGGCACCGACGCGCAGAAGCGGGACGTCCTCGCGCCGTCCGCGCGCGGCGAGATGCTCGGGTGCTTCGGCCTGACCGAGCCGATGAGCGGCTCCGACGCGCAGACGATGGTGACGTCCGCCGAGAAGAAGGGCGATCGCTGGATCCTGAACGGCGCGAAGAACTGGATCACCAACGGGCCGCACGCGGATCACATCCTCGTGTTCGCGGTGAGCGACCGCGCCGGCCCCAGGGTGAAGCACACGGCCTTCCTCGTCGCGAAGGGCACCCCCGGCTTCACGCAGAACGCGCGCGACCACAAGCTGGGGATCCACGCGGCGCACTCGTGCACGGTCTTCTTCGAGGCGTGCGAGGTGCCGGAGACCGCGGTGGTGGGCAACGTGGGCGAGGGCTTCAAGGTGGCGATGGCCACGCTCGACGGCGGGCGCATCGGGATCGCGTCCCAGGCGCTCGGGATCGCGAAGGCCGCGCTCGAGACGTCGATCGCGTACGCCAAGGACCGCAAGAGCTTCGGTGTGCCGATCAGCCAGCACCAGGCGATCCAGTTCATGCTCAGTGACATGGCGACCGAGCTCGACGCCGCGCGCCTGCTCACGTGGCGCGCCGCGACCATGAAGGACAGGGGCGTGCGCCACTCGATGGAGAGCGCGGAGGCCAAGCTCTACGCCTCGGAGATGTGCACGCGCGTCGCGCACAAGGCCATCCAGATCCACGGCGGGTACGGCTACTCCACCGAGTTCCCCGTCGAGCGCCACTACCGCGACGCGCGCATCACCGAGATCTACGAGGGCACGAGCGAGATCCAGCGGATCGTCATCGCTGCGAGCCTCCTCAGGGGCTGATATGAACAAGCATGTATTCTGCATGATCATGGCCTCGACCCTCGCGGCGTGCGGCGGGAAGCCCGAGCCGAAGGCCGCGGAGACCGCCCCGACCGCCGGCTCCCCACCCCCCGTGGCCACGGCCGCGCGGAAGGGCCCGAAGCTCGGCGTGCAGCAGGAGCTCGGCGAGATCGACCCGAAGCTCGCGAAGGCCGCGCTCGAGAAGGCCGACCCGGCGCTCTTCTCGTGCCACAAGGCGGGGATCAAGCGCGTCGAGTACCTCTCGGGTGCGGTGAAGGCGTTCCTCCGCGTCGGTGAGGATGGCAAGGTGCGCTGGGCCTACCTCGAGGACTCGTCGATGGGCGATCGCGCGACCGAGCGGTGCATGCTCGACGTCCTCTCCCGCACGCCGTTCCCGAAGCCCGAGGGCGGCGACGCCGAGATCCACAAAGGGTGGACCTTCGACGGCGGCGACGCGCGCGAGCCCAGCCCCTGGCCCGCAGACAAGCTGGCCGCCGCGCTCGACAAGCAGAAGGCGGAGATCGCCGCGTGCCGGGCGGGGACCAAGGGGAGCTTCAAGGTCACCGCCTACGTCGAACCGGACGGCGCGCGGGGCAAGGTCGCCACGGTCGGCATCGCGCCGCCGGACAGGGACGGCGAGTCGAAGGTCGACTGCCTCGTCAGGGCCCTCACGGGGATGGAGGCGCCGAGCCCCGGGAGCTACGCCGCCAAGGTGAGCTTCTCCCTCTAGCCGGAGCCATCATGGAGTTCGAGCTCAACGAGACACAGTCGATGGTCCAGCGGGCGGCGCGGGACTTCGCCACGCGCGTCATCCGGCCCCAGGCCGCGGAGATCGACCGGAGCGAGCGCTTCCCGCGGGAGATCCTGGCGGAGCTCGCGGGTCTCGGGCTCCTGGCCGTCAACGTGCCGGAGTCCCTGGGCGGCGCGGGCGCCGGCGCTGTGGCCTACGCGCTCGCGATGCAGGAGATCTCCGCGGTGTGCGCGTCGACGGCGGTCGCCATGGCCGTCACGAACATGGTCGGCGAGGTCATCGCGACGTTCGGGACCGACACCCAGAAGGTCGAGCATTGCCCCCGCCTCGCCGACGGGACACACACGGTGGGCGCCTTCGCGCTCTCGGAGACGGGCGCGGGCAGCGATCCGGGCGGCATGGTGACGACGGCGCGGGACGAGGGAGACGCCTGGGTCCTCGACGGATCGAAGCAGTGGATCACGAGCGCCGCGTACGCGGGCGTGTTCGTCGTGTGGGCGCGGACCGCCTCGCAGGCCGAGCGACCGGGCACGCGCGGGATCTCCTGCTTCCTCGTGCCGGGCGGCACGCCGGGGCTCACCGTGGGCAAGGCCGAGGACAAGATGGGGATCCGCGGCTCCAACACCGCGCCGCTCGCGTTCGACGCGTGCAGGATCCCGAAGGCGGCGCTCCTCGGTGATCTCCACGGGGGGTTCAAGATCGCGATGATGGCGCTCGACGGCGGCCGCATCGGGATCAGCTCCCAGGCGATCGGCATCGCGCGCGCGTGCCTCGAGGAGAGCTTGAGCTACGCGAAGGATCGCAGGGCATTCGACAGGCCGATCGCGGACTACCAGGCCATCCAGTGGAAGCTCGCCGACATGAAGACCGAGCTCGACGCCGCCAACCTCCTCGCCCTCCGCGCGGCGTGGCTCAAGGAACGCGGGCTGCCTTTCTCCCGCGAGGCGTCGATGGCCAAGGTCTTCGCGACCGAGGCGGCGAACCGCATCGCGAACCACGCCGTACAGATCCATGGCGGCTACGGGTACATCCGCGAGTTCGCGGCGGAGCGCCACCTCCGCGACGCGCGCGTCACCACCATCTACGAGGGCACGAGCGAGATCCAGCGCGTCGTCATCGCCCGGAGCCTGCTCTCCGGATGAGCGAAGGTCTCGCCACGGTCGCGATCCTCATGCCCGCGTACGAGGAGCGCGCGGCCCTCGGTCCCACGCTCGCGTCCCTCCGCGAGGCCGCGCGGGGCGCCCTCGACGTCACGGTGTTCGTCGTGGACGACGGAAGCGAGCCCGCCCTCGCGATCGATCACGATCTGCCTCGGCCCGGCTTCGCGATCGTCGTCGCTCGCCACGCGATCAACCTCGGGCAGGGTGCGGCGCTCGAGACCGCGCGCAACCTCGCCCTCGCGGGCGCGCGCTTCGATGCGTACGTCACCATGGACGCGGACGGGCAGCACGGCGCGGACGACGCGCTGGCTCTCGCCACGCGCGTCTTGGGAGGCGCCGACGTGGTGTTCGGCGATCGCTTCGGTGGAGGGTCCAACGTGCCCACCTTGCGCGCGCTGGTCCTCCGCGCGGCGCGCATCTTCGAGTGGGCTGCCACGGGCCTCTTCCTCGCGGACGCGCACAACGGGCTCCGCGCCTTCAGCAGACGCGCCCTCGAGCGCATCCCGATCCAGCAGAACGGGATGGCGCACGCCACCGAGATTCGCCAGCGCGTGGCGCGCGCGGGGCTCGCGGTCGTCGAAGCTCCGGTGTCCGTTCGCTACAGCGACGCCACGCTCGCGAAGGGCCAGCGCACGTCGGGTGCGATCGGGATCCTCCAGGATCTCGCGCTCCAGTATCTCTTCGGGGAGCCTGGCCGGTGACGATCGCGGCGGCCCTCCTCCTGGGCCTCGTGTTCGGGCTGCTCGTGCACGACTGGGTGACCGTGCGCGGCAAGAACCGCCGCGTCCTCTGGGTGGAGACGACCGTGTTCGTGATCGGCGCGTTCTTCATCGCGTTCCCGGAGCGCGCGACGGGGCTGGCGCACATGGTCGGGATCCAGCGTGGGGTGGATTTCCTTCTCTATCCGATCGTGATCTGGCTGGTGCGCGAGACGCTGCTCACCCGGCGGCGGCACCTCGAGGACCGCGAGCGGATGACGCAGCTCACGCGCGCGCTCGCGGTGCTGGAGGCGCGCGCCGTGGTCCCGCGCGGCGTGGACGCGGGGGCCGCCGACGCAGCGCGGGGCGGCTGAGCAGGCTACGGCACGTCCTCCGCGTCCGCGCACTCCTCGGCCCGATCCGCCTCCACGACCACGTACGGCTTCGCGCCGTTGAACGGCGACGCCCAGAGCCACGTGTAGGGCGCACGCCGCACGCACACGCGGCTGCCCGCCGGGATGCGGTCGATCGCGGCCCGGTCCACCCGCCGTGCGACGAGCTCGTCCAGGGTCGAGCCCGACGGTCGTACCCACGCGGCGCCCGTCACCGCGATCACGACCCCCGTCGCGATCGCCGTCCCCACGCCGAGTGCGGCTGGCGTCGCCGGGATCCGCGGCGCTCCCTCGCGGCACGCGAGCCACAGGTTGATGCCCACCAGCGTGATCATCCACTGCAGGTGATACCGGAGCTCGTGCGACTGCGGCATCCACGAGGTCGCGAACGTCAACGCCGCGAAGGCCGCCGCTGTACGGCGCGCGGGACCCTCCCGCTCGCGGACCGCGCGCACGACGAGGAGGACGAGGTTGGCGATCACGTACGCGTTGAAGAAACCACCCATACGGGCGCCGTCCGAGCCGGGCGGCATCCACTGATCCACGGTCCACCGATCCGCGCTCGAGAACGGTCGCACGCCGAGCTCGAGCAACGAGCAGGCGAACCGCACCGGACCAGGCGCGGCGTCCAGCCAGTCGGGCGACGAGCTGTACGGCGTGTCGATCCCCGGGAGCACCCGCCCCAGCACGCGCATCTCCACCGGGTAATAGGGGTTCCCCCAGATCGCGAGGTTCTTCAGCGGAATGGACACGAGGAGGGGCAGCGAGGCCACCATCGCGAGGACCTTGCGCACGCGCTCGCGCCGGTCCGCGCTCGCCTGGACCAGCCGCGCTCCGAGCGCCACGAACGCGAGCGCCACCATCGGGTGCGTGAGCGTCTTCAGGTTGGCCGCGAGCGTCGCCGCCGCGATCGCCCCGAGGACCCGTCGCCACGACGTCTCCTCCGGCGACGCCCACGCACGGACCGCGATCAGCAACAGCGCCGCGAGCGCGGCGTTCGCGGGCAGATCCACGTACGTCGACGTCACGTGCGTCTGGACGAGCGGCACCGCGAGGAGCCCGAGGACGGTGAGGTGCGCCGGCACCGCGAAGCTCCGCCGAAGGAACCACGCGAAGAAGGGCACGCTCGCGAACGCCAAGAGGTTGGCCCCCGACGGCCGCCCGGTCAGCCGCCACAGGATCCCCTGCACGAGCTCGCCGAGGAGCGGGAATCCGCCGAACCGCCCCCGGTTCGCCGGCGAGAGCACGTAGGCCTCGCGCGGCACGATCCCCCCGAGCCGCGCGGCGAACGGCAGGTGGTAGTACCCGGAGTCCCACGCCTGCGAGACGTCGTGAAGCGCGGTCACCGCGATCGAGGCCAGGAGCGCGAGCGCGATCGCCTTCAGCGCGAGATCGACCGCCTTCACCCTTCGAGCAGCTTCACGCTCGCCCCGGGGCGCTCCAGCCGCGCGGCGCCGATCCGCTCGAGGTGCGCCGACGCCGCGAGTACCGTCGCCTCGTCCCACGCGTCGCCCACGAGCTGCAGCCCCACGGGCAGCCCCGCCGCGTCGCGCCCCACCGGCGCGCTCAGCGCGGGCAGCCCGGAGAGGTTCCCGAGGAAGCAGAACCTGCAGAGTGCATCGATCACCTTCGCGTCCATGAACCCGGACTCCATGTCCTGGTCGGACACCTGCGCGGCGACGTCGCGCGTGGTGGGCAGCGCGAGGAGGTCGACGTCCTGGAACGCCGCGGCGAGCTCCCTCCGCAGCCCGGCGCGCAGGCGCGTCGTCTCCAGGTATTCCACCGCGCCGATCGCGTCGAGCGCTGCGAACGACACCTGGAGGTCGTCCGACATCTCCTGCCGGTTCTCGAGCCACGCGCCGCGCATCCCCGCGCGCGCCTCCGCGGCGATGACGACGTAGCCGATGGCGGGCGCGTGGCGTGCGAGCTCGAGGTCCAGCTTGACCAGCTCGGCGCCCTCCTTCTCGAGCGCCGCGAGCGCCTCACGACCGGCCTTCGCGACGACCGGGCTCGCGTCGTCCCACTCGCTCTCCAGCACGCCGATCCTGAGGCCCCGCACGCCGCGCCCGATCGCGCGGGTGAACTGCCCCGGCACGATGGGCGGCGCGGACAGGGTCTCCGCGTCCTCGTCGTCGTGTCCCGACGCCCACTCGAGCACGCGCGCGAGATCCGCCGTCGAGGACGCCAGCGGGCCCACGTGCGCGACCGTGCCCCCGAAGTAATCTCCCGTACGGCTCATCCGGCCCCATGTCGGCTTGATCCCGAAGACGCCGGTGAGCGCCGACGGGATGCGGATCGATCCGCCGCCGTCTCCGCCGAGCGCGAACGGGACCAGCCCCGTCGCCACCGCGACGCCGGAGCCCGTCGACGATCCGCCCGCGAGCCGGTCGGTGGCGTGTGGGTTCCTCGGCATGTTGCGCTTGGGGTTCGCGCCCGTCGGCGTCATGCCGAACTCCGTCATCGAGGTGAGGCCAACCACGATGCCGCCCCTCCTGTGGAGGCGATCGACGATGGTCGCGTCCTTCTCCACCGGCGTGCGCGGCAGGAACGCCGACCCGGCGCGAAGAGGCAGCCCGCAGACGCCCGTCTCCTCCTTCACCGCGTACGGCACGCCGTCGAGCTCACCGGCCGGGCGCCCCGCCTTCCACCGCGCGGTGGACGCGTCGGCCTCCCGCAGCGCGCCTTCCTGGGCGTACTCCGAGAACGGGCCCATGCTCGGCCGCCGCGCCTCGAGCCCACGCGCGGAGACGAGCACACGCTCGACGAGCTCGCGCGGCGTGATCACCCCCCTGCGGTACGCGTCCGCGATGCTCGCGCTCGTGAACGACCACGGCAGCACGAGCGGCCCGAGCTTGCGGTCCTCGAGCTCGCGCGGCGGTCGCCCTCCCACGGCGCGGTTGTGGAGCGGGATGGGCCCGCGCATCCGCTCCGGGAGCGCCGAGAGCGCCTCGATCCCGAGCTCCGCGCGCAGTACCTTGAAGAGCGCCATCTGCCCCACGCGCGTGCCCGACAGCCGCGCCACTGTCCGGAGGGCCTTGCCGCTGATTCGAGGTGTCGCCACGCCGCGAGGTTGAATCTGTTTTCGCCCGCTGCGCAAGCAAGAACGCGCTCGGGGCACAGGATCCCCTCCACGAACCCGAGGCGCGCCGCATCCGTGCTAGTCGTCGTAGAAGAGGGGCTCGCGCAGCTTGATGAAGCGCTGGATGGCCTCCTCCTGGTCCTTCGTCAGCCCGTCGAACTGGATGCCCAAGCCGGGCCACGCGTCGCTGACGTCCGAGTAGCTCCGCACCCATCGCACGATGCCGGGGATGACGAGATCCTCGCCGGTGTGGAAGCCGAGGCGGACCTCCATCTTCGTCCCGATGGGCCGCAGGTTGTACGTCGCGACGAAGACGCCGCCCTCGGAGAGGTTCTCGGTGAACCCCTGGTAGAAGTTCGACTCGCTCGCGAGGCCGACCGCCATCTCGACCGGGACGCGCTCGTTCCTGCGGCTCTGGATCGCCGCCGGCATCTCGCCGCTCGCGGGGCCCGCTGCGAACGGATCCGCCTCGGCCACGGGGGCGGCCGCCACCACGGGCCCGCTGGGCCTGCGCTGTGAAAAGGGCGAGGGTGCGCCGCTCGTGCCCTTGCGGATGTGCTGCCGCCGGGCGCGCGACAACGTCGCGAGCTCGGGGAACATCGCCGCGGCGCGGTGCTTGTCCGAGACGAAGCGCCCGGCCCTGCACACCTCCTCGTAGAGCGGCACGAGCAGCGTGAACGCCCGCGCGACGTATCCCCGGATCGCCTTCTTGTCCGGGGCCTCGTCCGCCGACAGGGCGGCCTCGATGCGCTCGGCGCACGCGGTCGCCTCCTTCGCGTCGTCGGCGCTGTACTCGAGCGCTCGCTCGAGTTCGGACTGGTATGTCGTGTAGAGGTACACGACGCTGCGGAGGTCGATGAGGAGATCGACGTCGCCGGCCCCCTTCTTGATGGCCTCGATCCACAGCCGAGCGTCCGGATCGTGCAGGCCGCGCTCGGCGAGGTCGATCATGCGGTCCCTGATCTCGATCGCCTGATCGCGCAGCTCCGGAACCTTGAGGGGGTGCACCCCCCAGAACCAGTCGCCCCCGAGCCCCGCCATGAGGTGGAGCAGCGCGCGCGCGATCGTCTGGAGCCTGTGTGGGCCGTCCTCGGCGAGGGTTCCGCCCTTCGCGAGCGCGGCCACCTTCGGCGCCATGTCCGGCTGCGCGAGGTAGTCCGTCACGAGGAGCGCCGCGACCGCCGCCGAGTGCGGATCCGCGAACGGCACGATCGGCTCACGCACCTTCTCGAGCTCGGGGAGGAGCCTGAGGAACGCCTCCTCCTGTTCAGGCTGGATGCTCATGTTGGCGGCAGGATACCCGATGCCGGGCCGGTCCGACGCGCCGTTGTCGCGCGGCCCCGACGGGACGGGCGGGCGGCGCGAAGGCGGCGAGCTCGGGGCGAGGTCCTGCGTGGCGTCGGGCGGTGCGGAACGGCGTGCTTGAAACATTCTGATTTGTCCCTTAGGAATCCTGGGGTGTCCACCGCTGTCACCAACGGCATCCGGGTCGAAGTGAAGGCGCAGTACGTGCCCGAGCAGTCGTCGCCCCGGGCGAAGCGCTACGTCTTCGCGTACACTGTACACATCGCAAACGAGGGGTCGGAGCCGGCTCAGCTTCGGACCCGGCACTGGATCATTACGGACGGCGACGGGAAAGTTGAAGAGGTCCGCGGTCCCGGCGTGGTCGGGCAGACGCCCAACCTCCGCCCGGGCGAGCACTTCGAGTACACGAGCGGCTGCGTGCTCGCCACGCCGCGCGGCTCCATGCGCGGCACCTACCAGATGCACCGCGAGTCCGGCGCGGCCTTCGACGCAACCATCGCGCCCTTTGCGCTGGGGCTGCCCTACACGCTCAACTGAGATGATCGACGAGGCCGAATACGAGAGGCTCGCGGACCGCGCCCTGGGTCAGGTCGAGGACCTCTTCTCGGAGGTGGACCCGGAGGACGTCGACCTCGAGCGCGCCGGGGACGTCATCCGGATGACGTTTCGCGATCGGAGCCGCTGCGTCGTCAACACGCAGCGCGCGGTGAGGCAGATCTGGCTCGCCGCGAACGCGCGCGGGTGGCACTTCGACTGGGACGCTACCTTGGGCGCCTGGGTGGACGCGCGGCACACCGGGGGGGGCGCGCCAGGCGACGGGGAGCTGTTCGGCGTGCTGCGGGCCATCGTGAGGGACTGCGCCAAGATCGAGCTGGCCGGCTCCCCCGGCGGGTAGGAAGTCTCCTACTGTTCGCTCGCCACCGCCACGCCGATCGCCCCGCGGAGGTCGGCGTGCTGGTCACTGATCGCGAACAGGTTCAGCGCCGCGATCTTCTCGCGGGGCACGAGATCCGACGACGTCTGCGGCTCCTTCTGGATGGCCCGTCTCGCGGTCGCCATGTCGCCCGCGAGGAGCAGACCCGCGCGCGTGCTCGAGACGTCGGCGAGCTGCGACCAGCGCCGCACGTCGAGGAGCTTGCCCTCCGCGAGCGCGCCCGTGACCAGCTGGCGCAGCGCACCCTGCTCCTCCCAGGTCATCGTCTGGAGCAGGACCGTGTCGAAGGGGAGGAACCCGGGATCGCGCCCCGCCGTCCCGTTCGCCACGCGCACGGCCACCGCGAGGAGCGACGTCATCTCGCTGACCGTCGGGTAGAAGGCCCGCGCCGCGAGCTCCGGGCGTTGCTCGGCGAGCCGCTTGCCGATGAGGTAGGTCAGGAGATCGGCCCGCGCCTCGACCAGCGGTCCGTTCACGTAGATGGCGCCGAAGGGGGACAGCGCCGGCGCGAGCGGCTGTCCGGTCGTGGACGGCGGCGCCGCGAGGAGATCGGGGGAGGGGATGCCGAGGACCTCGCTCGCGTTGCGAAAGGTCGTGCGGATCTTCTGCGCCATCGGCGTGTGACTGCCGGTGAAGGGACGCCCGACCAGGAGGGAAGCCTCGTGCGGCGGGAGCAGCTTGTGCCGCGCGCGCGCGACCGCGGGGAGGGTCCAGGAGAATACCCGCGTGAGCACCGGATCGAGCTCACGGTGGAGGAGATGGCTCCGCCAGGCCTCGTCGGTGATCTGCCCGGGGATCTCGCCGAGCGGGAAGGGCGGGTAGTCGGTGTGGAACTGCGCCTGGTCGGGGGTGAGCTGCGCGAGGGTCGAGAGCACGTCGAGCGCGCACCACGCGCGGTCGAACGCCTGTTGCCGCAGGAACAGCTCGTAGAGCTCGCTGAACAGGCCTGCGTCGAGCGGCTCGTGCTCGATCTTCTCGCGGATCTGCGCGACCGCCTGGTCGAGGTGGTCCGTCACGACCAGGAGCTCGGTCACGATGCGGCGTAGCTCGCCGTCCTCGGGTCGCATCCGCGCGGCCGCGCTGAAGGCCTCGAGCGCCTGCGCCGCGTCGCCGATCCGGTCGCGGTAGATGATGCCGAGCTGCTGGAAGAGGGCCGCCTTGAGCCCGCCGTCCGAGCCGCTCTGGACGCGCCCGATCATCACCCGGTACGCGCGCTCGAGTTCCCACCAGTCCTTGCGCGACGTGAGCAGGCGCACGACCTGCTCGAACGCGTCGAGGCGCGCAGGATCGACCTCGAGGACCTCCTCGTAAGCGTGCGCGGCGCGGAGGTCGTCGCCGACCTTCTCGTCGATGACCTGCGCCCGGGCGAAGAGGCTCTTGGCGCGCCGTTCGGGGCTCTCCTGGATGTCGGCGATCTTGAGGAGGATGTGGTCGAGCTTCTCCCAGTCCTCCATCTCGCCGTAGAGCCACATCAGCGCGTGGAGCAGCCAGTGATCGCGTGGGTTGATCGCGAGCGCTTCCTCCCAGACGCGGTTGGCCTCCCCGTAGTCGTTCGCGCGGTGCGCCCAGATCTCGCCTGCCTCGCACAGCTGCTTGAACTTCTCGTCGAGAGAGACGGCGTTGCGGGCGAGCGCAACCTTGCAGTCGCACGCGCCCGCCCAGTCCTCCTTGGCGAGGCACGCGCCGACCATTCCGGTGAGGGCGGCGGGGCTGTCGCTGTCGAGCTCCATCGCGCGCGAGAAGGTGATGAGCGCGCGCTCGGCCATCCCCATCGCCAGCTCCACGTTCCCCAGCTTGCAGAGCATGTCCGCCTCGAGCGGGAGCGGCGCGTCGCGCATGTGCTCGAAGAGCGGTCGCATCCTTTCCAGGAAGCTCCCCTTGTTCGCGCCCCGGTTCGCGAGGTCGAGGAGGTCCGTCCACGCCTCGAGCGACGACGTGTCGATCTCGCAGGCCTGGATCGCGAACCCGAGGGCCTTGTCCACGTCGCCCTTCCCGCTGAAGGCCCGCGTCGCGAGGCGGAGGCGCGCGAACTGGATCTCCTTGCTGCGCGACGTGGCGGCGACCAGCTGCTCGGCGAGCGGCGCGGCCTGGGCCCACTTCTCCTCCGCGAGGTACGCCTCGAGCACCTCCAGCTTGGCGCGCTCGTTGCCCGGATCGGCCTGCTGCGCCCCCTCGAACGCCGCGCGCGCCCCCGTGCCGTCGCCCAGCCGCTGCCGGAGGCTGCCGAGCTCGGCCAGCACCTGCGCGCGCAGGCGCGGCGAGTCCGTGTATTTTGCACGCTCCTCGAGACACTGCACCAGGCGCTGCTGGTCCTCCGACTCGCGCGCCATGCGCTCGACGGCCTCCCACGCGTGTGTGTTCGTCCGATCGACCGAGACCGCCTTCTCGTACGCGAGCCGCGCGCCCATGGGGTCGTTGTCCGGCTGGGCCAGGATGTCGCCGATCTGCACGTACATCTGCGACGCCATGCGCTTGTTCGGCGTGATGTCCGCGAGCGCGCTCTTGTACGTGACGACGTCCGCGAAGTTCCTGGCTTTCTCGGAGAGGCGGGCCAGGTCGGCGAGGAGCTTCGCGTCCCGGGAATCGGCGGCCAGGCCCTGCTTGAGAACGAGCGCGGCGCCCTGCGGGTCCGACACCTTGAGGTCGAGGACCTCGGCCGCGCGGCGCAGCAGCTCGAGGCGCGCCCGCGGCGTCTCGGCGTGCTCGGCGCGACGCTCGAACGTGCGCGCCAGCTCCGGCCACATGCGCTGGGCGTGATAGCAGCGCTCGAGGCCCGCGAACGCCACGGCGTGGTTCGGCACGAGGCGGATCACGTGCTCGAATTTCTGCGCGGCAGCGTCGCGGCGCACGTAGCGCTTCTCGAGCAGCTCCGCGTGGCGGAGGAGCGCCGCGACCTTGTCCTCGGTCTTCCGCGCCCGCTTGACTTGCTCCTCGAGCGTCCACTCCACGACGCCGAATCGCTCGAAGGCGCCGGCGAGCTGCTCCATGAACGCCAGCACCTCGAACGACTGCGGCGCGAGGCGATACGCCGCCTCGAGGTGCCTCTGGACGACGTCGGCGGTGTTGCCGCGCACGCGCGCCATGGCCATGTAGATGAGCACCCTCTCGTCGCGCCTCTGCGTGCGGTCGAGCGCGCGTTCGAGCTGGTCGCGCTCGTTGCGGGAGTCGCCGCGTGCGCGTGCCTCCCGCGCAGCGCGGAGGCAGACGAGGGGGTGCCCCGGGTCGAGCATCTGGAGCTCGCGCGTCTGCTCGTCCGCGAGGTCTGGCCGCTTCGCTCCGACATCGTACCACTTCGCCAGGCGGGCGGTCAGCGTCGCGCGCAGATCGGGCGTCGCGCCGGCCATGCGGTTGACGACGCGCTCGAGGATCGTGTTCCAGGCGTCGAGCTTCGGCGCGACGCGCTCGATCGCGGCCGCCACCTCCTCGTTCGCAGGCCACGTGTCGAAGGCCTCGACGAGCGCATCGAAGGCCTGCGCGTCGTCGCCGAGCCGCGCCTCGAACACGCTCGCGATCTTGAGCAGGAGGCGCGCGCGCACGGAGCCTGTGGGCGCCGTCTGCATGCGCGCGAGGTGGAGCTCCACGAGCGGCTCCCAGGAGGAGGCCTTGATGAGGGCCATCTCCTCCTCGTCGGCGTCGACCTCGAAGGCCTCGCGCAAGGCGGTCGGATCCGGCGCGGGCGGCTTGTACGCGGCGGGCGCGACGCCCATCCGGATCGGCTTGCCGATCTCGGTGTGCTCGCCGTCGTCCTCCGGCACGAGCTCGAGCACGGCCGCGCGAGGCGTGGCCTTGAAGGGCTTCGCGCTCGTGCGCGTGACGTCGTCCTCGTAGTCGCCGAGCTCCTCGATGTCGGCGAGGTCCGCCAGGCTCGTCGCGGTCTCCTTGTCCGGTGCGGGCGCCTCGCGCAGGGGCTCGAGGTCGGGGCGCGGCGACGTCACCGGCAGCTCCGCCGCGGGGACGCTCTGGGTGAGCATGCTCGAATCGGCGAGGTCCAGGGGATCAGGTGCCTGGAGCGGAGTGAGCGGCGCCATGCTCGCCTCCGGCGCGGAGTCGCCCTGCGTGACCTGCGAGGGCTCGGCCTGCGGGGGCTCGCTCGGTGGTCGCGGAACCATGGCGGGCGGCGGCACCGACGCCGTACGCGTCCGCGGCATGGCGGGGCGCACGACCTTCTTCAGTCGGGGTGGCCGCGGGGGGGGCGGGACGCGCCGTACGGGAGGCTTCGTCGGCGGCGCTCCCGGCTCACCGCGCCGCTCGTCCGCCGCGCTGCGCTCGATCACCTGGCGGTAGCCGAGCGCGCCGCGCATCGTCGGGATCAAGGTCGCGTTCTCGCCCGGGACGGAGTCCATGGGCGGACGCGCGTCGTGGGCGTGGAGGAGCTCCGCGATGACGTCCGCGGGCACGATCGCCGTCCGCGGCTCCATCGACAGCGGCTCCTCCTCGCCGCCGACCTCGATCGCGACCCTGAGGTCACCGACGGAGATGCCCGTGGACGACGACGGGCCGCCCATGAGCACAGCCCGCGCCTGCGCCCCGAGCTTGTCGGAGGTCGTCTGATCGTCCCACGTGAGCGGCACGACGTTGTCCTGGGTCTGGGAGAGCGGAGGCTCGTCGAACGCGTCGACCTGCGTCCGCGAGGAATCGGGCACCGGCGGATCGCCGTCGTCCTCGCCTGGCACGCCGACGTCCACCGCGGACGGACTGGAGCCCGAGGCCCGGCTCTTCTTGGGCGGTACCCGGAACAGACGTGTGGACTCGTCGTCGTCGGACGGCACGGGTCTCGGAGGGTATCACCATCCGGGCTGTCGGAAGCTGATCCCCCACGACCCTCACGTGTGCGTGAGGGTTTGGCTTGACGAGTGCCATTCGCCGGCCTAATGAGGAGGAAGCCTCACGCTAACGGCAAGGTTCCCATGTCTGGTCCCATCCGACTCCCCATCGTCCGAGAGCCGACCGCGGCAGCGGACGGAGAACTGATGCAAATCGGTGATCTTGCAAGGGATTCTGGCAAGACCGTTCGAGCGATCCACCTGTACGAGGAGCTCGACCTGCTCCGGCCCGCGGCCCGCTCGAAGGGGCGGTACCGGCTCTACAACCGGGACGCGCTCGTCCGGATCCGGTGGATCGGCAAGTTGCAGGACATGGGTTTCAGCCTGACCGACATCCAGTCGGTGGTGCGCGACTGGGAGGAGGCCCGCACCGCACCCCGTGCGATGGTGAGGATGCGCGAGGTCTACGCGCGAAAGCTCGAGGAGACGCGCGCGCACCTGAAGCGCCTGCACGAGCTCGAGCACGAGATCATCGCCTCCCTGGCGTACCTCGACACGTGTGACGTGTGCGAGCCTCATCGCCTCCTGGCCGCTTGCAGGAGCTGCGATCACCACGAGCCCACCACGACGGTCCCCGAGCTCGTCGACGGCTTCTCCAGGTTCGAGGGGGCCGGGAGCGCGGCTGGAGCTTCGCAGTCAGGTTTCGAGGGGAGCCCCAGGTTCGACGGGGCCCAGCGCCCTCTCGAGCTCCCCAGGATGAAGAGAAGCAACGCATGACCCTCCAGCTCCCCATCTTCATGGACTACCACTCGACCACGCCGGTCGATCCGCGCGTCGTCGAGGAGATGCTGCCGCACTTCACGAAGTCGTTCGGCAACGCCGCGAGCCGCAACCACGCCTTCGGGTGGGCCGCGGAGGAGGCCGTCGAGCACGCCCGCGAGCGCGTCGGGCAGCTCCTCGGCGCGGCGAGCGCGAAGGAGATCGTGTTCACGTCCGGCGCGACCGAGTCCAACAACCTCGCCATCAAGGGCGTGGCCGACTTCTACCGCGACAAGGGTGACCACGTCGTCACGCAGGTCACCGAGCACAAGGCCGTGCTCGACACGTGCAAGCGCCTCGAGAAGGAGGGCCTACGCGTCACCTACCTCGACGTGGGCAAGGACGGCCGCGTCGACCCGGCGGACGTGGCGAAGGCCATCGGCGACAAGACCATCCTCGTCTCGATCATGCTCGCCAACAACGAGATCGGCACCGTCCAGCCCCTCCGGGAGATCGGCGAGATCACGCGGGCCCGCGGGGTCCTGCTCCACTCGGACGCGGTGCAGGGGGTCGGCAAGGTCCCGTTCGACGTCCAGTCGATGAACGTCGACCTCGCGAGCGTCACGGCCCACAAGATGTACGGCCCCAAGGGCGTGGGCGCCCTCTACGTCCGGCGGAGCAAGCCCCGGGTCCGGCTCGTGGCGCAGATGGACGGCGGCGGGCACGAGCGCGGCATGCGGTCGGGTACGCTCAACGTTCCCGCGATCGTCGGCTTCGGGAAGGCGTGCGACATCATGCGCCTCGAGGGCAGGGAGGAGTCGGCCCGCATCCTCGCGCTCCGCGAGCGGCTGCGCACGCGCCTCGTCGGCGAGCTCGACGAGGTACACCTCAACGGGTCGTTCGAGCACCGGCTCCCGGGCAACCTGAACCTGTCGTTCGCCTTCGTCGAGGGCGAGGGCCTCATGATGGCCATCAAGGACGTGGCGGTGAGCTCCGGCTCGGCGTGCACGTCATCGAGCCTGGAGCCGAGCTACGTGCTCCGCGCCCTCGGGGTCGGCGACGAGCTGGCCCACTCGAGCATCCGCTTCGGCCTCGGACGCTTCAACACGCCGGAGGAGGTCGACTACGTCGCCGATCTCGTGGCGACGAAGGTGCGAAAGCTCAGGGAGCTCTCGCCTCTCTACGAGATGCATCAGGAAGGGATCGACCTCGAGAAGGTCCAGTGGGTCGCGCACTAGGGCCCCCGGTCCGGCCTGGCAGAGGGCCGACCACATGATCACGATGGCAAGGATGGAGAAGGCACCATGAGCTACAGCACCAAGGTCATCGAGCACACCGAGAACCCGCGCAACGTGGGCACGCTCGACAAGAACGACCCCAACGTCGGGACGGGTCTGGTCGGCGCTCCCGCGTGCGGCGACGTCATGCGCCTGCAGATCAAGGTGGGCGACGGCGGGCTCATCGAGGACGCCCGCTTCAAGACGTTCGGGTGCGGATCGGCGATCGCGTCGTCCTCCCTCGCCACCGAGTGGCTGAAGGGCAAGACGATCGACCAGGCGGAGGCCATCCGAAACGTCGACATCGTGACGGAGCTGGACTTGCCGCCGGTCAAGATCCACTGCTCGGTACTCGCCGAGGACGCGATCAAGAGCGCGATCGCCGACTTCCGGGCCAAGCAGGCGGCGCGGCGGGACTCGGTGGCGGCCGTCGCCCCGGCGAGCGAGGGCCCCGTTCCCCATGGCGCGGCGCGAGAGGCGCAGGGATGATGATGGCCGAGAGCGTCCCCGCCGAGCCGGTCCAGAAGAAGGAGCCCGGCATCACGATCACCCCGGGCGCAGTCGAGGCGATCCGGCGGCAGATCGCGAAGCGCGGCGTCGAGGGCACCGCCCTCCGCGTGGGCGTGCGTGGGGGCGGGTGCTCGGGCTTCTCGTACGTGATCGAGTTCCACGACGGCCCGCCCCACGCGCGCGACCGCGTGTACGATCTCGTGAGCGCGGACGGGACGCCAGTGCGCGTCGTGGTCGACAGGAAGAGCCTCGTCTACCTCGACGGGGCCGTGTTCGACTACGAGAAGACCCTCCTGCAGGAGGGCTTCAAGTTCGCGAACCCGCACGAGAAGGCGAGCTGCGGATGCGGGCACAGCTTCACGACGTGACCGATCCGTTCGAGGTCTTCGGCGTGCCGCGGCGCTACGACGTCGACCTCGCGGAGATCGGGCGCGTCCACCGCGAACTGTCGCGGGCGCTCCACCCCGACCGGTTCGCCGGCGCGGGCGCGAGCGAGCGGAGGCGATCGCTCGAGCGCGCCACGGAGGTCAACCACGCCTTCCGCGTACTGGAGGATCCCGTGCGCCGCGCCGAGGCGATGTTCGAGCTTGCGGGCGTGCCCGTGGGCGAGGCAAGCGAGCCGAAGGCGAGCCCCGCGTTCCTGATGGAGGTCCTGGAGGAGCGAGAGGCGGTCGGAGAGGCTCGCGCGGCGCGGGACGTGCGCACGCTCGAGCGCATCGAGCACGAGACGCGGGCGCGCGCGCGCGCGGTACAGGCGGCGCTCGGGGCGGGGTTCTCGAGGGGAGGGGATCTCGCGAGCCTCCTGCCGCTCCTCGGTCAGCTCCGGTTCTACCTGCGGATGCTCGAGGAGCTCGAGGCCGTGAAGGCCGAGTGGGAGGACGCTTGATGCTCCTGGAGATCTTCGATCCGAAGGCCCCACCGCGCCCCATCGGCATCGATCTGGGGACGACGAACTCGCTCGTGGCGTACGTCAAGGACGGCCGCCCGGAGACGATCGCGGATTGCAACGATCAGGCCCTCCTCCCGTCGGTCGTGCACTACGCGGAGGGGGGCGTGGTCGTCGGCGCCCCCGCGCTCTCCCTCGCCCGGGAGCACCCGCGGGAGACCGTGGTCAGCGCGAAGCGGTTCATGGGCAAGGGCGCCGACGATCCGGAGACGCGCCGCCTCGGGCCCTACACCTTCCTGCCGCGGACGGAGGGCGGCCCCAACGTCGTCCGGTTCGACATCCGGGGTCGGGCCGTCACGCCCGTCGAGGTCAGCGCCGAGATCCTGCGCGCCCTCAAGCAGCTCGCCGAGGACGAGCTCCGCACGGTGGGCGGTGCGGTGATCACGGTGCCCGCCTACTTCGACGACGCGCCGCGCCAGGCCACGAAGGACGCGGGCCGGCTCGCGGGGCTCAGTGTGCTCCGCCTCCTGAACGAGCCGACGGCGGCGGCGCTCGCGTACGGGCTCGACCAGAGAAGAAACGGGACCTTCGTCGTGTACGATCTCGGAGGCGGGACGTTCGACGTGACGATCCTCCTCCTGGAGGACGGCGTCTTCCAGGTCAAGTCGACGGGAGGCGACAGCGCGCTCGGCGGCGACGACATGGACCGAGCGATCTCGGACGAGCTCTCCCGCGCGCTGTCGCTGCCAGACGAGGCGCGGACGCCGGCGGTGGTGCGCGCGCTCCTCGACGCGTCGCGGGCGCTCAAGCACGCGCTGACCGAGGTCGAGACCGCGGAGATCGACAACCCGCTCGGCGTCGGCCCGGCGAGGCTCGCGCTGTCGCGGGCGCGGTTCGAGGAGCTGCTCCAGCCGCTCCTGGACCGGACGGGCGTGGCGTGCAGGCGCGCGCTCCGCGACGCGAAGATCGCGCCCGGCGCGCTCGACGGCGTCATCCTCGTCGGCGGGTCGACCCGGGTACCCGCGGTGCGCGCGCACGCGCGACGGATCTTCGGCCGGGAGCCGCTCGAGGGGATCGATCCGGATCGCGTCGTCGCGCTCGGCGCGGCCGTGCAGGCCCACCTCCTCGCCGGTGAAGGCGCGAAGGACGAGGTGCTGCTCCTCGACGTGCTGCCTCTGTCGCTCGGCATCGAGGTGGGCGGGGGCGTCGTGGACAAGATCCTCCCCAGGAACACGACCATCCCGACCGGGGCGCGCGCGACGTACACCACCCAGGAGGACAACCAGACCGGCTTCCAGATCCACGTCGTCCAGGGCGAGCGCGAGCTCGCGAGGGACGCGCGGAGCCTGGCGCGCTTCACGCTGAAGGGGATCCCCCGGATGCCGGCGGGGATGGCGCGGCTCGAGGTCCGGTTCTCGGTCGACGCTGACGGCCTGCTCTCGGTCGAGGCGCAGGAGACGGGGACAGGCGTCTCGCAACGGGTCGAGGTGCAGCCGTCCTACGGGCTCGACGACGAGGCGGTCGAGCGCATGCTGCTCGACGCGATCGACCACGGCGAGGACGATCTCCGGGCGCGACGCCTCGCGGAGCGCCGCGTCGAGGCGCGCCGGCTCGTGCACGCGACGACGAAGGCCCTGGAGGTGGATCGCGAGCTCCTCGAGCCGGGCGAGGAGGCGACGATCCGCGAGGCCGTGCGCGCCCTCGAGGATGCCACGGCCGGGGAGAGCGCCGAGAAGATCCACCTCCGGGTGGACGATCTCGATCACGCCACGAGGGCTTTCGCCGAGCGC
>SXGT01215824.1_pt1 | contig 26284 bp, 24 predicted proteins | sample 3176221 | NCBI WGS metagenome assembly SXGT01 (sample SAMN11356862, study PRJNA531348) | freshwater metagenome | isolation source: freshwater sample F1-120 | place: China: Fuxian Lake, Yuxi | collected 2017-12-25
GAGCAACAACTGCAGATTCAAGCCACATTGCTAAACTATTACGTAGAGCATATTGCTTGCTCCAGCCAGTTATATCCCGGAATGGCGACGACTCTAGCGACCATAGAACAAATAGGGCTTAAGTGGGGCGTCATCACCAATAAAAAACAACGTTTCACCCTGCCGTTGATGCATGCGTTAAATCTCAGTCAGCGATCCGCCTGTATCATCAGCGGCGATAGCACCCAATTTAGCAAGCCGCATGCTATGCCGATGTTAGCGGGGTGCACTGCTGCGGGTGTTGCAGCCGAGGAATGTGTATATATAGGTGACGCTAGTCACGATATCGCTGCTGGTCGGGGCGTACACATGAAAACCCTGGCGGCAACTTATGGCTTTTTACACGCTAGCGATATGCCAGAAACCTGGGGCGCAGATGCCCTAGTTGCTTCACCTGCAGAAATTACCGACTGGATAAACACCACTTTATGTCATTGAGTAAAAAAGTTTTTTTAATTACAGGTGCGGGTGGCGGCTTAGGTCGAATTGCGGCCGTCACTTTGGCACAGCAGGGTGCAGAAGTCATCTTATTAGACAAAAGTATTCCTCAACTCGAAAAAACCTATGATGCCATTATTGCGGCACATGGAGCGACGCCGAATATGTACCCGTTTGATTTAGCGGGCGCCAATGAACAAGATTATTATGAACTCGCAGAACGAATTCAGACGCACTTCGGTGCACTCCATGGTTTATTGCATTCTGCGACCGATATAAAAGCATTCACACCGCTAAGCTGCCTGAGTACCCGAGACTGGGGCAACAGTTTAAACGTCAATCTGAATGCCCCGTTTTTATTATGTCAGGTGTTATGTCCGCTACTGGAACAAAGTGAGCATGCGAGTATTGTGTTTACTTTAGATTCCGCGGTACTTGCAGCACCTGCCTACGCCAGTGCTTATGGCGTTGCTAAGGCTGGCCTGCAAGCTTTGGCGCATATTTTAGCGGCTGAGCATGAAGGCGCTGGCAAAATTCGAGTGAATTGCCTTATACCAGGCCCCGTAGATTCTCCCCTGCGTAAACGCACTTTTCCTGGCGAGGACAAAAGCAAACTTCCCGACCCTGCCAGTTTGGCACCCATTTACCTCTACTTATTCAGCGCAGCCAGTCTTGGCATTACGGGTCAAACCATAGACGCGCGTACATTTCATTTATAACATTATGGCAGAAAGAGAACGTATTACGCTCACCCGAGAAGTCAACATTGTCACCATTCCTGATGGCAATCATGGCACCCTACCTAAAGGTCACGAAGTCATGGTGCACCAGTCTTTAGGAAATAACTATACCGTCATCACCGAATACGGACATATGGTGCAAATATCTGGATTAGATGCCGATGCTCTGGGCAAAGAGGTGCACGAATTAAAAACCTTAGTTGCCGAGACCACTGCCCAGGCGGTGGAAAAAAACTGCTGGGAAGTGATGCGCACCGTCTACGATCCAGAAATACCAGTCAATATTGTGGATCTAGGCTTAGTGTATTATTGCTCAGTGACACCCATCAGCTCTAATGAAAATGAAGTCCATATTCAAATGACGCTGACGGCTCCCGGATGTGGTATGGGCCCGATGATCCAAGGAGATGTCGAAAAAAATATTCGTGCGCTACCTGGGGTCGCCCGCGTCAATGTCGAAATTGTGCTAGATCCACCCTGGTCGCGCGATATGATGTCAGAAGTGGCACTCGTCCAGTTGGGCTTGTACTAAGACTTAATGCACACGCAGCCATTTAGTTTTGATCAAATACATATTGAAGTTGCACGTAATGCAACCGACGACTTCAATCTATTTCATGATAAACACAAATGGCTGCAGGTCACCCACAATCCCTTTAAAGGTCCCATCGTCTTAGGGTTTCAGCTAAATACCCTGATTGAATACCAAATGCGCTTATACCGCGAAGCTCAGCATGAAGATCGCATTATTGCTGAAAATAATTTACGTTATAGTAATTATCAAATCACCTTCGTCAACGCAGTTCGCCCACAAAGCAATATTTATTTGGAAATCAAAAAAACCCTAATTACCACCATCCCCGAATTATCCCTCGCCAATCGCATTACCTTACGTTCTGACGGCAAAGTAGTTTTATTAGGCTTTAAAAAAGAATCCCAAGCCCCCTTATTTCTGGCAGACACCTCGTTTAAAGAGTTACCTGATTTACACCCCCTCCCCGAGTGCAGCGTCGTCCCCAACACCGATTATTTTCTCAAACGCAAGATCATGAATAATGGGTGCGTGAAAAATTTCCTCTCGGGTTCGCTGGCAGAACCCTCGGATTATTTTGATGAACTCGCACATATCGCCCGTTATCCAGAAATTTTTCCTTGCAGCTTGAGCTCTGGCGCCTTACTCGAAAAAGCGCAATTAGAACACCATGATTTTAAAGCCAACCCTATGGTGTACACCTCTCATAATATCGCGATTGATCGCAGTGGCTTAAGCCAGCTTAAAAATAACAGCACCTTACATATCCTGGTGCAGCAACAGCCAGAATCCAGTCTGAATACCTTAAATCATACCAATATCAAACTACGCACTTACCATTGCTATGGCTTATTAGCAGATAATAGCGTGCTCTATCGGATGACCATGAATCTGGTGCCTTTAAAAGAAATTCTGAAAAATTTGAAAAAATAAGCGGATTAGTGAATCTAAATCCCAATACCACGCTTGCGTAAACAGTCGCGGTAGCCACCCATAAATCGCGTATTCCTCAGTATAATGTCACCTTGATTCCTCGCTGATTTTCTAAACACCATGAGCCAAACCGAAACCTCCCATACCCCCATGATGCAGCAATATCTGCGCATCAAAGCCGAGCATCCGACTACGCTGTTGTTCTACCGGATGGGAGATTTTTACGAATTATTTTTTGATGATGCCAAAAAAGCGGCACAGTTATTAGATATTACCTTAACCAGTCGCGGGCATTCAGCGGGAGCGCCGATTGCCATGGCCGGAATTCCCTATCATGCGGCGGAAAATTATATTGCCCGGCTACTGAAACAGGGGGAATCGGTTGCCATTTGCGAACAAATCGGCAACCCTGCAACCAGCAAAGGTCCTGTCGAACGCAAAGTCACGCGCATCGTCACACCGGGTACCGTCACGGACGAAGCCTTATTGGAAGATCGGAAAGATAATTTATTAGTCGCTTTTGCCGAGTGCGAGCAGCAATGGGGAATTGCGAGCCTAGACCTGAGCAGTGGGCGATTTATCGTGCAGCAAGTAAGCACTCGCGAGCAACTTAATAGCGAGTTGGAACGCTTAGATCCTGCGGAATTATTAGTCAGCGAAACCGACGCATTATTTAGCCAGTTCAAAAACCGTGCAGGCTTTTGCGCCCGCCCGCCGTGGCATTTTGAGCTAAGCAGTGCCACGCAATTAATACTTAAGCAATTTTCGGTACTGGATTTAAAAGGCTTTGGGTGTGAGCATTTAGCTGCGGCCGTGTGTGCTGCAGGCTGTTTATTACAATACATCAAAGATACCCAACAACATGCCCTCCCCCATATTCAGGGTATTCGAGTAGAACGGCAGGACAGCTGTATTTTAATGGACGCCAGCAGTCGGCGTAATTTGGAATTAGATTTTCACCCGTCCGGGAAACTGAATTTCACCTTGTTTGGGGTTTTAGATCAGACCGCCAGTGCGATGGGCAGCCGCTGCCTGCGGCGCTGGTTGCATCGCCCGCTGCGCGATCAAACTATCTTACAGAATCGTCATGCTGCCGTGGCGCAACTGTTGGACAGACACTTATATCTGGATTTACAAACCTTATTACGCCAAGTTGGCGATATAGAACGCATTAGTGCCCGCATTGCGCTGAAATCAGCACGCCCTAGAGATTTAATCGTGCTACGCAATACCTTAGCGGTATTACCTGAAGTACAACATTGTCTGGCCGACAACGATAATCCTCGATTGCTGTTCCTCGCAGAGCATATTGGGGAGCATCCAGAAATGTTGACGCTGTTACAACGCGCCATCGTCGAGAATCCCCCGGTGTTGATCCGCGATGGCGGCGTTATTGCGCCTGGTTACCATGCGCAATTAGATGAGCTGCGCGACCTCAGTGTCAACGCCGATCAGTTTTTATTAGATATGGAAACGCGTGAACGCGCCGCAACCGGGATAGCGCAATTAAAAATTCAATATAACCGCGTGCATGGCTACTATATCGAAATTTCCAATCTACACGCGGCTAAAGTCCCCGTACATTACACCCGCAAACAAACTTTAAAAGGTGCGGAACGCTATATTACGCCTGAACTTAAAGGCTTTGAGGATAAAGTCTTAAGTGCGCGCGACAAATCCCTAGGATTTGAAAAAGCCTTGTATGAGGCATTGTTAGATAACTTGGGCGAGCAAGTCTCGCTGTTACAAAATTGTGCTGCCGCGCTAGCCGAATTGGATGTGTTAGTCAATTTTGCTGAACGTGCGGTCACCCTGGATTTAGTGCAACCTGAGTTACAAGACAAATCCGGCATTCACATTGAGGGTGGTCGGCATATTGTGGTTGAGCAGGTTTCCAGAATGCCCTTTGTGGCGAATGATTTAAAACTTTCGCAGCAGCGGCGCATGTTGATTATTACCGGACCCAATATGGGGGGTAAATCCACCTATATGCGTCAAGCGGCGCTGATTGTGATCCTGGCGCATATAGGCTGCTATGTTCCCGCGCAAAGCATGCGCTGTGGACCTATCGATCAGATTTTTACCCGTATTGGCGCTTCAGACGATCTTGCCAGTGGACGTTCGACCTTTATGGTGGAAATGTCTGAAACTGCGAATATCTTGCATAATGCAACCTGCAACAGCTTAATTTTGATGGATGAAATTGGGCGGGGCACCAGCACCTTTGATGGCTTGTCGCTGGCCTGGGCCTGCGCCGAATATTTAGCCAAACACACTAAAGCTTACACGCTGTTTGCGACCCACTATTTTGAATTAACCCTGCTGGCCGAAGAGTTGCGTAGCATTCACAATGTGCATTTAGACGCTAAGGAACACGGAGATAAGATTATTTTTTTACATGGGGTCAAAGACGGTCCCGCCAACCAAAGCTATGGCTTACAAGTCGCGGCCTTAGCGGGTTTACCGAAAGTGGTGATTGAACAAGCGAAAACCAAATTACAGCATTTAGAGCAACTCGCGCATCGCGAACAACAAATTGAATCTAAAAGTGGGCAACGGGATCTGTTTAGTGATATTGAACATCACCCAGCGGTATGCGTCTTAGCCGAAATTAATCCGGATACCACAACGCCACGCGATGCCTTAGCGTTACTGTATCGGCTAAAAAGTCTAGTTAAAAATTAATCGACGCTTCAAAGTAAAAACTTCGTCCGGGCATAGGAATATTTTCCGGAATTTGGATATTAGCCAATTCGACATACTGCGTATTAAAGGCATTACGCAGTGAGGCTGCTACATTGACCTGCCCAAATAATTTTTTGCCGCGCACGATAAAGTCGAAGGTTTGGTAATCATTCAATGGCCGAACATCATTCTGCTCCCTGCCCCGTCCGGCGATCCAATTCAGCTGCGATTGTAATTGCCACTGCGGTAAAAACTTCCAAATGGCCGCAAAATACACATGATGTTCTGGGACACCTGCAGGTCTGCGTCCTGCAATCGAACTATGAGCGGTTTGCCAAGCGTAATTCCCCAGGACATTCCACTGCTCATTGAACTGCCAGTTCCACTCAAATTCACTGCCATACCCTTCCTGTGAATTAGAATTTTGAAAGCTCAGGGTTGCGCGGCCTTTGTCGGGCATTAAATCGATAAAATCTTCTAATTTATAAAAGTAAAGATTGGCCGCTAAGCGTAAGGTCGACACGGGACGATAATCTATTGCCCATTCAACGGTATTGATCGTTTCCGGGCTCAAATTCGCATTTCCCAAGCGTAATGGATTGTTAGTACTATATAACTCGGTAAAGCTAGGGGCGCGAAATGCTCGACCATATAACCATTTGCTGGTAAGTTGCTCATTGATGTTCCACACTAACGCCACTCGCGGATTAAGGGTATGCCCAAAATCTGAATAAAAATCATAGCGTAAGCCCGTGGTTAATTGCCAGTTAGGTGCAATTTGCCATTCATCTTGCGCTGCTAAGGACCACACCGAACGATTACTATCGGGTAAAGACACATTAGGGGTATTGGTTAAGTCAACTAATTGACCATTAATAACATTGATTTGTGGCCGGGGTAATAAGCTACCTGCTTGAATAGCCCCCATACCGATATTGGTAGCAAATCTCGCGGTGACTTGTTCGTAACGATAACTGGTATTGACGCGCAACAGATGCTCGGCTAACCCTTGATAGACTAGGCCCAACTCCAGAGTCGGCACATCCACTTGTCGCCCAAGAAAATTACGCACCCCGTCAGGAAATTTGGCTAAAGCCGACCAATTGTTAAAGCGTATATTGCCATCAGGGGCGATAGGTAAGATGGCATTATTAGGAAATACCTGAAACAAGGCATCAAAATCAGCGTGCAGATGACTCATATGTGCCCATAATTGCCAATTTTGAAATAAGTCTTCAGTGGAATAACGTACATCGCCGACAAATTGTTGTACATTCGCTCGGCCACTCGGATCCAATGCCCCGCCCGCCCCGGCACGCGTACTACCATTAATGCCATTAAAACCCCATAATCCAATGTCCCAATGCTTACGTTGCAAACTTAAACGCCCTTGGATGGATTCATAGCGAGTATTCAAAGCACCCGGTGCGAGTGAGGCTTGGGTTCCAAATTGCGCATCAATCACACTTTGGCGATCCTGCTGTAAAATTCGCTGATCATCACCTTGGGTATGTTGATATTGGAAACTGCTTGCCACCTTCCAGGCCCCATGTTCTCCGCCGTATTGTCCCCAACCACTCTGAGTATCCCAATTGCCCAAACGCACCCCCGTGGTTACACCAGGCATGTCCTCGGCTTTTTTGGTAATAATATTGATCACGCCCGCAAAGGCATCCGCGCCGTATAGAGCAGAACCCGGACCACGGATCACTTCAATGCGTTGAATGCCTTCTAAGGACAGTTCGATACCAGTAAGTAACGAGCCTAAAAACGGTGTCGTAATTCGCGTGCCGTCGAGCAAGATTAATAGTTCAGAGTTAGTCGCATTCTGAATACCGCGAACACTGTATTGATAATCGCCACTTAACACCTGAATGCCTGCATGCATCCCTGGAATAGTTTCCAACACTTCGTGTAATTCGGTCGCGCCCATGGATTTAATTTGCTCGGCGGTAATTACGCTGGTGACCGAGGCTGATTCGCTGACGGATTTTGGGGTACCACTGGCAATACTGATAGGCATAAGTGCCAGTTCCGCAGGGGACATCGCGAAGTAATTTTCAACTTTACTGTCCGCACTCGTCGTTTGGGTTCTTAAAAACAACAAACACAACAAAAAATACCCACTAGATTTCATGACTCAATACCAATCAACGTGTATTTAAACGAGTTCAGGCAAAAAAAGTAAATCATGACTGCTCCAACTTAATTGCTGGCGGGTTGCGCCAATACTAATCCGGCAGAAGCGATTAACGCATTTAGGGGGAGTGGTTTACCCACCCCGTAGCCTTGAGCGTAATCGACTCCCATACTGCGCAATAAATTAAAAATCTGTTCATTTTCTACAAACTCAGCAATGGTTTTTTTATGCAATACATGACCGACTTCATTAATCGATTTCACCATCGCTAAATCCACTTGATCGTCGATAATGTCTTTTACAAATAAACCATCAATCTTTAAAAAATCGACAGGCAGGTTTTTTAAATAGCCAAAAGATGACAGTCCACTGCCAAAATCATCTAGGGAAAATAAACACCCTTGGGCACGAAGTTGCCGAATAAATTGTGTCGCAAAAGACAAATTTGAAATAGCTGCGGTTTCGGTAATTTCAAAACAGATCTTATGGGTGGGAATATTCCAAAAGCTGAATTGTTCAGAAATATAACTCAACATATTTTCATCTGACAATGACAATCCCGACAGATTAACGGAGCAGACCTGCAAATTAGCTAACACCTCAGCATGCTCCGCTAGCCAGGCAAATAAATTACGAATCACCCAGCGGTCTAAATTGGAAATTAAATTATAGCGCTCTGCAGCGGGTAAAAATGCACCTGGGGGGATAATACTGCCATCGACCTCGCGATAGCGTACCAAGGTTTCAAAATGTAAACCTTCGGCGATGTCATTTAACGGTACGATTAATTGTCCATAGAGACAAAAGTAATTATTTTCGAGCCCTAACTGAATTTTTTCTACCCACTGCATCTCACCTTGTCGTAGCGCTAATTCCTGATCATCTGGACGAAACACCTGCACGCGGTTACGACCTTTGTCTTTAGCAATATAGCAGGCAGCATCGGCTTCTTTTAAAATATTCACTGCATTACCACTGGCGGTATTGATATTAGTGATCCCAATACTGACGCCCACATTAAAACTCCGATCCTCCCAAGCGAAATGAAAATCACTGATAATATCGCGCAGATTATTACTGATTTGCGCGGCCTCGGCTAATGAACAATTACGCATTAATACGCCAAATTCATCACCACCCAGGCGCGCAATAAAATCATCTTTACGAATATTTTTGCGGAGCAACTCCCCGAGTTGGCGTAATAATTCATCTCCAGCCAAATGACCACAGGTATCATTAATGACTTTAAATTGATCCAGGTCCAAATAACACAAAGCATGCTCGGTATTGTTAACCTTGGCATGCTCCAACAATTGCCTAATGCGCGCATCAAATTGCATACGATTAGCTAAGCCAGTTAAGGAATCATGACTGGCTTGGTAGGCAATTTGCTCATTCAATAAATGCGTTTCGGTGGCGTCTTCACATACCAATAATAAACTATCCATTTGTGCAGCATTTTCAACCAAGCGTGCAGTGGCGCGTACCCAAATTTTTGCGCCATTCACACAAAGAATACGTAGTTCCTGCTTATAGACTTTCGAGGGATTTAGTAAACAATTAGTTAACATTTGTTGCATCAATGGCTTATCATCCTCATAAACCAAATCAAAGATATTTAAACTACTTAATTTGCTGGCATCCAGCTGTAATTGTGCCGCCCCAGTACGATTGACAGACACCAACATAAAATCGGTATTTAAATTAAAAATCATGGTCGGGTTGTCGTCATACAACGCCAGAAAATGATTTTTAGCCATCAACAATTCACGGTTTTGGGTGTCAACGCGCTCGATCAAACCATTAAATGCGTTCACTAATTCACCCAGTTCATCATCATTCACTTTGATGGCACGTAAACTGTAATCTTGGCTTTGGGTAATGCTATCCACTACTCGGAGTAAGTTACTGATAGGCAGTGAAACCATGCGTAATAGCGGCGCGGTGAGTAAAAAGGTCATCAACGCCGTTAAGCCTAGTACCATGAGCAGTACAACCGTAAATTTCACCTTACTCAAATACGCCTCGGTTAAATCCGCACGAATAAAGACTTTACCGATACCTACATTATCTAAAACGATATTTTGCGAGACCCAGAGTTCGTTTTTTTCAAAATGGGTAGTGGCATTTTCCATGGACACTGGGCAACCTAAATTAGAGGGGTGCTCCGTCTGCTTGCTAAAACGCGCAAACACCCATCCTCGAACATCATATAAACATGCCTGCTCGACTTCGGGATAATTGCTAAAAATTGCCAAATTTTCACCTGCTAGTTGGCTATCTTCAAACATTAACGCCGCTGAACTGCGATCTCCCACCATGCTGGCGAGGGCTTGTAGATCATTTCGTGTACTTTGTTGAAAATTAGATATTTCCAACAACATTAAAAATATGCCTCCTAAAAACAGCGACGCAACACTGGAAATTAACAGCACTGAAAGCAGTTTTCGATGAATAGAAAAATTGCGCAGCAATTTATTCATGTTCATTATCTCCAACTAATTCAGCAACTTCTAATAATTTCGCACTGACTTTTAAGCCAGCCTGCTGTAAATTATTGGTATTGATTTGGAGCTTGATTTTGCCTTGGCGATTAATAAACCCAATCATACGATTGGCTTCGGCTGACATTTTGCTGGATTCTTCTGGTGGAATATCATTGACTAGTAAACTTCCTTTAGTCAACGCACTATTCGTGGCTGTATGTCTAAAAATGATATGACAGTGTTCATCCGCACTGATTTTACTGCCGCGGAGCAGACGAATAGGTCGGCCTAAGGCCGTCATTTGTTCGATAGGGTTGAGTAACTCGCCGAACGGATCACTCCCCTGGATACAAATATTAAAACTCGGTGAGTTATCGCTCGGCCAAGTAATAAATTTGGTGAAATTGAACAAGTAGCCAGCTTTAATTTTATATTCCACATTTTCAATTTCGATTTCCGCCCACAAGTCTGTCGGGTAAATCCCGGCGCACAGACTGAGCCAAAAAATCAAAATTTGAATGATTTTCATATGAAATACAGCTTATCCCTACTCACAAATACCCTATTGAGTATAGATGCAAATCTAAATTTTATCGGGTAATTTCGCCGCAAAAACTTTCGTCAGCGGTTAAGTACTAGGCGCGAGGCTTACCTTGTAAATACGATGCACCTGGATTAATGGTGTAACGACCGCGCATCAATGTCCGACCAATCAGCATACGAAAGCGCATACAATCTCGATTGGTCAAGGTAATTTCTGCGGTCCACAGCTGTGGCCCTAGGATCACGGGAGTCTCGATCACATAGCGCCGTTGTTTATGCCCGCCTGAGTCGGAAACTATCCGTCTATCTTTAACTTCAGCATGGCACTCAATAATACGTTCATCGCTGCGCTGATCCGGATGAATCGCAAACATCACCCAGGAAGTTTTACCCCGGTGATAAGGTTCAATCACAAAGGCATGCAGTGCGGAAGAGCGGGCACCGGTATCGACTTTGGCTTTAATTTTATCGATATTTAATGCAGGCATGGCAACCCACTCGCGCCAGCCTAGCACAGACTCCAAAGATTCATTGTCAGTCATCGTCTTACATCCTGGCCTGGAATTGCAACATGCGTATTTAACAGCTTCAGCGTGTGTTCTGGATATTCAACTTTGGGACTACTGGCTAAACAATTACGTGCATCTTCATGCACACTGGCCAGTAATTGCAATAATTGCATTTCATGCCGCATTTTAGCCTCTAAATTTTCAGCTTCCCACATGGCATTCAATAAATGCTTGGCATGATGATGAATGGTGAATGCTACAGCATCGGGCAAATGGGCATAATGTTTTTGTAGGCTTATTTTCAGTTGCTCCAACGCCTGCAAATAATGTTTGTAATCTTTGACATCTTGTTGACATTGGGCTTTCAAAATATCCAACTGTGCAGTTTGCGAAGTCTGCAGCATTGCCAATTCATGCTCTAACTGCGCACTGCGTTTGCTTAATTCCGCCACTAAATCCTGTTCAGCCAGTGCCTGTCGTTGTTTTAATTGCTGGAATTCGCTTTGGTTATCCAGTTGCCAATGCAAGTGCTTGGTCCGTAACTGTTGCCAGAGCGTTAACATTGACATCCAAGGTTGCTTCCAATTTAGCATAATTAATGTAACGCCTGCAGTTGTTGCTGTAATGCCAGTAAACCCGCAAGATCGGCTTGGCGTTGGGCGCGTCTGATTTGCTGTTTAAACTGCTGTAGTTGTGCAGAGGATAGCGTTGCTTGCATATTAACTAAATCTCGTTGAACTAACTTGGCTAAAGCCTTCACTTGCCGTGCATTATCGGCATTTAACAAGCGGCGACGCTTTAGGGAGTTAAAATAGTGTAGCTGTTGAATTTTAAATCCCCAAAGCCTCGCCAGTTGGAGTTTTTTACTCTGTACAAACAGCAAGCGCCGATGTACCCGTGCTGCAGGGGCAAAATATCCCCGTACTTGCTGCACGATCTGGCGAAGCAGCATAGCTACTGCGACCATAATCAGCACTACACTGCCCAACAATAGCGTTTCTGTGGCAATCCAGCGCAATCCATCTGCCAGCAATACCAACCCCAGTTTATACACGCCAGCCATGACACAGAAAATTAACATGGCACTGACCAGCAAGAGCAAAGCAATACGTAAAACCATGCTTGCTTAGGGTCGCATATCGTCTTAGATCACTTTAGAAAACTGCTGAGCTTTTTGTACCAAATAACGATCAAAGACCATACATATATTACGAATCAATAATCGCCCTGCGGGTAAGACTTGAATCCCCGTGCTTGTGAGACTTAACAAACCATCTTGTTGCATTGGGATTAAAGCTTCCAACTCAGAGGCAAAATAGGCATGAAAATCGATCGCAAATTCAGCTGCTATAGCACGAAAATCTAAATCAAAATGACAAATCAACTGGGTGATAACTGCACGACGCAATTGGTCATCGTCATCCAGTTCTACCCCCTTAAACACCGGAAGTAAACCATGTTCAATTTTATAGGCATAACTTTCAAGATCTTTGACATTCTGCATATAAGCATTGCCCACCCGTCCAATAGAGGTCATGCCTAAACCGACCAAATCGCAATCTGAATGCGTCGAATAGCCTTGGAAATTACGGTATAACTTCCCTTCACGTTGAGCAATCGCTAATTCATCATCGGGTTTCGCAAAATGGTCCATACCAATGTATACATAGCCCGCCTCAGAAAGCTTTTTACCCAACATTTGCAAAATATCTAATTTGACCTGCGCCGACGGTAAATCCTGTTCCTTGATTTGCCGTTGGGTTTTAAAACGCTGCGGCAAATGCGCATAATTGAAAACCGAAAAGCGATCTGGCGCCACTGTTAATAGCTTATCCAACGTTGCCGAAAAACTCTCTACCGTTTGCAACGGTAAACCATAAATTAAATCGACATTGGTGGAACGAAAACCATATTCGCGCGCAGCTTGCAACACTGCAAAAGTTTGCGCCTCGGATTGAATCCGATTCACCGCCCGCTGCACGGCTGGATCAAAATCCTGCACACCCAGACTGACGCGGTTAAATCCCATGGCACGCAGCTGTTCGATCGTATGATCATCAGTTTCGCGCGGATCGACTTCAATCGAATACTCACCTAAATCGTCATCGCGTAAATTAAATGCTTGGCGTAACCCCTGCATTAAACGCTGCATCTGAGCATGCGTTAAAAATGTCGGCGTTCCGCCCCCCCAGTGTAATTGATTGACGATCCGGGATTTATCAAATAACGCGCCTTGCAGCGCACACTCGATAAGCAAATTTTCCAAATACGGTTCGGCATGCTTACGATTATTGGTAATAATTTTATTGCAACCGCAGAAAAAACACACGGTATCGCAAAATGGCACATGCACATAAAGTGATAGCGGACCACCTTGAGCATTTGAATAAGCGATGTGTTCCCGGTACTCTGGATCGGCAAATCCTTCATGTAATTCTAAGGCAGTGGGATAAGAGGTGTAACGCGGCCCGGCTTTATCGTAACGATTAATCAGGTCTAAATCGAAAATTAAGGATTGATCCATGCGCAATGATCGAAAAAATTTAAACAGAGAAAACTGAAAGCAAAATAATACATTTACAGCGGTCGACTCACTATGTAGCGCCAAGCTCACGCTAATAGTTTATTTTCCTTAATGAGATTACCAAACGCTAAAGGATAGCGTTTGGTAAGATTGAATGCTTTAAGCTTTACAATACGAAGGAATCCAACTCCGCTCCAGCATATAATCAGGAACATTATTGAAATCAAACGCCAGACCATGATTGATCATTTTTTTCACATCGAACAACACACCCACTTCGGGGATATCGTTAAAAAACATGGTATAAAAAGGCGCGACTAACCATTTGGCAATTTTAATGCCGGTATTACCAATAAAATTACGGCGTTGGCCAACATGCGCGACTTCGTCAATGGTAATTTCGTCTAACAACGCTTTAAAGCGTTCGCAGACTTCAGGCTCATCCACTAACACTTTATCGAATAATTCGTACAAATTAAAATAAAAAGTCACCCCCATCAGCTCGGTAACAAATGCTGGCGTATCCATTAAAAAGCCTGGAAATTTGGGGAATTGCTCATACACTTTTTCTTTCCACGGACTTAACGGTACCCACTCCACTTTGTCTAAGCCACAGGTCACTAACATTTCGTTAAATAAACGTCCGTGACAAAATTCTTCTGCTAAATGCACGCGGCTGATTTTATCTTCAATAGTATGTGAATTTGCCATGTCAGGAACCACATCCCACGCGCCTTTAATCCCTACCCATTCATGACGTGCAAATTTATAAATTGCAGTTAACATCAACGTCATAGGATCTAAGCTGTTGATATCATCCTGTAAAGTAATGTAATTTCGATAAAACGCGTCCGGGTTAGCCAATGGCTTACGTAAGCGTACGGGGTTATCTTGAAAATGCTGCAAACGCGCACGTTTTTTTTCTAAGTCCTGATCCGCCTCCAATAACGCGCCACCATGCTGCTGGGTAAATTCCCAGTAACTTTCGAAATTTGCTTTGCGTTGTTGCGCGTCAGTCGGGGTAAAAATCGAAAGATATTTTGCAGAACTCATGAGTAAAAGTTTCCTTATGTATTGAAATTTAAAGCCGTATAGTCTACAAGGTTTTATGCAAAACCTCACGAACTTAATTAGCCGCTACTTTACAACAAAATTCGCAATAACACAGTGAATTTATGAATTTAGCACGCAGATACCGCCTGCAAAATTGCATATCACGTGTAACTTCCTGCTAGATAACTCAGCAGCTGCTGGCTAACAAATGCACCCAAACGAACAGTTACAGACCTTAGAAACGCTGTCCCCAGAAACGCTATTGCACACTTAAAACCCAGCGGCTTTCGCCTGAGGTAAAAATGTGCTGATGCTCCCCGCTGCCTGTATCCCCGTAGTTGGAAGTGCATAATAAATATTATGGTCTTGCAACCCTAAGTAACTATTACTACCAGGGTAGTAGCGGTAATAATAGCCAAAATCATAGTTTGCTGCATTCACTGGCGGATTGAATAATGTCGGATAACGGGCTGCAGCAAAATTAAAAATACGCTCTGCCGCACGTTCGAGTTGGCTATCCAAACGTTTCGTTTGAAGAAAATTCCAGGAAGCATCCAGATACCCTGCATTGACGCTATGGCCACCGCCTTGGTGAATAATGTGAATCTCGGTCGCGCTGTTTTTTTCTAACGCATGCGCTAACTGACAGCTATGCACAAACGGCACGGAATTATCATCATCGTTGGCTTGTAAGTAGGCGGGAGGTACCCAATCGACTTGCTCTGGCGCTAGCGGTCTTGGGATGGCTCCGGGTGTGACACAGGTTTGCGTCGTCCAACCAGCCGCATTACAACTCCGACTACTGCCGACATCAGCAGGAACAGAGGGAACTTGACACACAGGTTGCCCGGCAGTGGTTTGGCTAAGCACTAATCCGCCTCCCGTTGCGGCAAAGGCGGCCACCTGTTCATGTAACACAGCGGCGGCAAAATAGGAAAAAAAGGCACCGCTCGAAAAACCATTGAAATAAATCCGATTGTTATCGATCGGGTAAACTAGATTAGCTTCATCTATCAAGGCGCGAGTAAAATTTAAGTCGGGGTTTAGAATAGGATCACTAAAAGCCGCGCTATCGAGGCTAGCATATTGTGCGGTTTCCCAATATAAACCATCGGCACCATGATCCCAATCACCATGATTCACCGCTTGCGGCAATGCAAAGATTAAAACTACGCCAGCACGTTCCGCAAACTCTTGCACAGCCGCTTTGCCTAATTCATCCAAGGTACTAAATTCCAAAGTACTGCCCGTGCCACTGAAGAAAATCATCAGCGGCATAGGCGCAAATCGATTGGGTTTATAGACCCAAGCGTATCGGGGTTGTCCCTGAATCAATAACTGGGCGGCGGTAAATTGTGGGGTATTACTTGGGAGGGTCCCGGTGTAGCATTCAGCAGCTTGTGTCCAGGGCAACCAAAGCAAGATGAGTATCAAACGAATTATGTAGTGCAGTTGGGGTTTCACGTACTTACTCCTAAAGCATTATGCTAAGCAATTGCACAGAGTGTAGTCGTTATTTTGAACTCAGCAAGCTTCTGCAGCTAAGCTCTTCCAAAGCCTAGCGCACCTTGAGCCGATGGACCTCCTCGTACAAAACACTCAGTCCTCGAGCCTTAAAATGTGCTTCTTGTTGCAAAATATCTGTCGTTGCGAGTAACTCGGTATCACACCATTCTGCGTATAAACTTGCGATTTCCTCGCCAGGAACACTGAATGGCGGACCAGCCATTTCGACTTGCTGATAATTAAACGCCACTAACAAACTTTGCTGCCCCGGGGACAATAGTTGCTTGAGGTGATTAGCATAGTCGATACGCATTGCTGGCGGTAGAGCGACTAAAGCAGCGCGATCATACAGCGCATCAATATGCCCCAACGCCTGGCGAGTGAGCTTAAAAAAATCTCCACAATAAATTTGTAATCCTGGAATTTCTGCAACCTGAAACTCTCCCGCCGAACGAATGCTCGCAGGCAACTGGTTTTCTTCGAAAAACGCGGCAACGGCAAGCGGACTTAGCTCCACCCCAACCACTTGAAATCCCTGCGCCAGCAACCACAACATATCGACAGACTTACCACATAATGGCAGTAGTACTCGACTGTGCGGCGCCAATCCTAATGTAGGCCAAAAGTTACGTAAATGAGGATTAACTTCTGCAAGATGAAATCCAATTTGATTTTGCTCCCAGCGTTCATACCAAAACTCGTGCTGCATTTTATTTACTCTGCGTGTCAATGGAACGTATATCTTATGCCCAAATATTATCTATAGCATAGCCCCTGCTTATTAAGACTTTAAGTTGAGTCCGAACATATCCATGAACTAAATCGATTCAAAAGTTAATAGATTCCCTCACACTTTAAAATTTAGTCATACTCATGAATTTTCTTAAGAACTCAGCGCATCAGAGATACAGGAGGCTGATACCAAGCCAAGGTACTTGCGAATTAGTATGGATCAAGCCTTGCTGATTATTCCCGGAGAAGCAAATCACTGGGTCTTCAAGTGTTTAAAGCCCTTGTTCACGACATGACATGCAAAGATATTTTCGTTTCCTGTAGCATATTAGAGCCACTCAGAGGTCAATCCTGTTTTGGCGGTTCAGCAAACCATTTACATCTTGAAATCTTGTCTAATAGTCAGGTACTTTTCAGGTTTACGGAAAACGAGTTTTAATCCTGTTTACCGCGTCGAGCACCGCAGGAGCAATTGCGGAGGCGGAGCAAAAGAGAGTATTTCACCCTCGGGTGCGAGAACTCGATTAGACCAACGTCGCGATAGCGACAACTAACCGACAAATAAAGTTTGACTGAGTACGAGTATCATGGTCTTGCAGCAAAATGAGCCTTCTGCGATATGGGCGTAGTGGTGATCAATTCGGACAATGGCCCAGAATAAAGTGATCGACGAACGCAGTATTTAAATTGCTCGTTAAATTTGAGTACTTCAAGATACACACAAGTTACTTCTTGTAGCGCATCACCAACCTGAACCCCAGTAATAAAGCAACGATTAAGCTATATAACAAGGGTTCAGCGAGATTGCCTTTTAACTGCCAAAAATAATGGATGACCGCAGTCACGCCTGCAAGATAGACGAAGCGGTGGAGTTTCTTCCAATTACTCCCTAAGCGCTTTTGCCAAGCTTTCGTCGAGGTTATTGCCATCGGCAAGATAATCATATAAGCGCATAGGCCCATGAAGATATAAGGACTTTCAAGCATGTCCTGCGCAATATTTTGCCACACCAAGGCATGATCTAATACTAGATAGCTAAAGACATGCAAACTGGTGTAAAAAAAGGTAAATAATCCAATCATGCGCCGATAGGTTAACGGCCATTTCCACGAGGTGATTTTGCGTAACGGGCTAACGGCCAGACTCAAACACAAAAAGCGGATACTCCAAAGCCCAAGATAATAATGCACCGCTTGCACGGGATTAGCACCCAAATTATCTAGCGCAATTTTTAACACTAGCCCGCAAAATGGCAGCAAGCCCGTGATCATCATGACCCACCACAAATTAAAGCGTAGCATTAAAAATTACGCTCTAAATCTAAATGGCTATATAACTCACCCACTTGCTCAGCATAGCCGTTGAACAACTCCGTGCGCCGTCTTGGGGTAAAAAAACGTGAACCCAGAAGTCTCTCTGTGGCTTGACTCCAGCGTGGATGTGGGACCGAAGGATTGACATTGGCGTAAAAACCATAATCCTTAGGAGCCGCTAAACTCCAGCTAGAAATAGGTTGCTGTTCAAGTAATGAAATTTTCACGATGGCTTTGATACTTTTAAAACCGTATTTCCAAGGCACCACCAATCTTAGCGGCGCACCATTTTGTTTGGCTAAGGGTTTGCCATACATCCCAAATGCCAGCAAGGTTAAAGGATGCAGCGCCTCATCTAAGCGTAAGGCTTCGGTATAAGGCCAGATCAGCATACTGCTCCGCCGAGTATTGGGCATGACTTCCGGCCGCAGAACACTGGTAAATTGCACAAAGCGAGCTTTTGAGGTGGGTTCAACCAGTTTGAGTAAATCTGCCAACGGAAAACCTAACCAGGGGACGACCATCGCCCAGGCCTCAACACAACGAAAACGATAGATGCGTTCTTCTGCAGGAAAACGGTGCAGAATATCTTCCAGATGATAGTGACCCGGTCGGGCGACAGCACCATTAATTTCAATCGACCAAGGATCCAGTGTTAAATTCTGCGCCCAAATGCTGCTATCTTCCTTGTTGTAGCTGTATTCGTAGAAGTTGGTGTAATTTTGAATGTGTTTTAGTGGTGTTAGTTCAAGCTTAGCAGGATCTTCAGCCTGCCCGAGTTGTGGGAAGGCAGGCTGTGACAGCAATCCACTACCCAAAGTAAGTGTGGTGGTTAATCCGTATTTTAGGAACGTTCGCCGCGCTGCATAAACCTCCGGAGGTGTGATCGCATGTTCAGGGAGTTCATTTTGGATTTTGATTAACATACTCTGACACAATCCTTGATTTATAAAGAAAAAAATCTGGATGCTAAGAAATAAAACCGCATAACTTGCATCCAGTTACCCTCTACTTCAGGGTGAGGACCTCTGATGGTCAAGCTTATTAGTGTGTATTTTTTAGCTAAGCGATCACAGTTAAGAGCGTTTCTTTCCCTTTGGAATAATGGCTAAAATTTTCCGAATGTGTCGCTCGGTCACAAATGCTAAAAAAAACAGTTGTAAAAAATTTTCAGCTTCAATTATGTCTAAGCCAATTTTTTGGGGAATCAATTCTTTACGCGTGCCAAACAGCTTATCCCAGACCGCTAGAACGATACCGTAATTGCTATCATGCTCTTGGCGCATGGCAGAATGATGGGTACGGTGTAAAGCTGGGGTAATAATGAAATGCGAAATGCGTTCTTCAAAAGCAAAGCGCAAATTGGCATGGTGAAAGAATATAAACAGTAGTTCCACCGTTTCTATGGCGAGAACTAAATTAGCTTCTACCCCAATTAAAATCACAAAGAGACATTTGTAAGGAATTTCTAAAAATAAATCAAAAACATGAAAGCGAAAACCCGTAGTGACATTAAAACTTTTATCACTGTGGTGCACTTTATGAAAACGCCAGAGAAATTCGTAATGGTGGCTGGCTAAATGCCAGACATAAATCGCCAAATCAAACAGAATAAATGACAATAACCATTTGATGGGTCCACTACTTAGGCCACTGAGCAGCCCAATCGACGAAAATTGCTGCGCGACCAAAAATAAACTTGAAGCGCGCAAAACCGTTAAGATGAAATTATTAAAAATAAAAGCCGTGGTATTGGTAATGTATGAGCCTTTACCGATCTCTTGCGGGAAATGCAGTAATGGCCGTTTTTTTTCTAAAATCACCAACCACACGAATGCCAGCATTGCGACAGCGAAAAAAACTTCGTTAAACAGTAAACCATCTTCGGTAATGGGCAGTTCCACGTTCGATACAGCAGATAGATCTTCGGTGTTATTCATGTTCAAGGCCTCAAATTTGTCAATACGCACCCTTAGACTACGTAATTACCTCAGAGTTTAAAAACAAAGTGCTCAGTAAAGCTTTTTTTCAGCATTGAACATGATGACGACATGCGCTGCTGTAAATACTAATCATCTACTTGGGATAATCGATTTAATAAACTACTTAATTCTTGAATTTCATCTTCGGCTTTCACTTTATAACTAATATCGTATTGCACGCCCAGGTAATAGATCACCCGGCCTTTACGATCTAACAATTGGGTAATTTTTAGATGGTTATGAAATCACTCACCGTTCTTTTTATAATTTCTGAGGGTGACCTCGATATTTTGATGATTATCTAAGGCTTTACGAATATCATAACGTGCGGTCTGTTCCCGATCCTGCCCCTGTAAAAACCGACAATTGCGCCCAATAATATCTTCCTGCGTGTAGCCCGTAAGCTTTTCAAAAGCTTTATTGGCATAGACAATCGGTGAATCAGGCAAATCTGGGTCTGCCAAGGTCACGCCATTGACGCATTCATCCAAGATAGCGGAAAGTATTTGAGGGATTAGGCCGCTGTCTTTTTCAACAATAAAACTCATAGTTAAATTCCTAAAGTAAGATTTGATAACGTAATTCGAAGTTCTTAAGGTATAGCTTCAGCACGGACTAGGACTGCTCGGAGGCGTGCAACAGATTTTTTATATTTTCCACCGTTGTTTCTGCCCCATCCTCAATTGCAATACGAATCAACTTCTCAAAGGGTCGCATAAACAATTCGAGGTTTAACAGTTCGAAGGTATAAGTTAGACAGGTGCAGTCTGGATCATCTGCCACGTCCAACACATAACTATCGCGATATTCAGCAGTCACGCCCTTAAACGCTATCAAGCTATTCGGCAGATAATCATGCAGCTGAAAAATTGAGGCTACTTGTTTACCTTGATCAATTCTTAGCTGTCGTGCTTGCGCACCGACAACGGCTTCTTTGCCATTTAACGGCTCAAATTCAATAACATCGGTCGCCCATTTCGGATAATTTTCAAAAAATTGTTCGCCGATAAAGGAAAAAACCTCGCGCACTGATCGTTTTATAACAACGCTAAATTTACCGGTTATCGGTTTATTTGGATCGAAGGATATGTTAAACATTAACCAAGCCCCTAACTATTAATTAGCTATGATGATAATTTCACCTGTGACCACAGTCTATCCGCTTTTATTTTTAAATCCATGTCCGTAGCACTTTTATCGGCGACAAAATACGTATTTTTTTTTCAGGAACCAGACCGTGCAAATATAATTTAGCAGTACTTACACACTATTGTTTTACATAAATCAATTGCTCCGTCGCAAAACCTAAGCTTTTCGCCTGTTGAATTAAGCTGTCTAAGGTGGCGGCAGGTAATTGTTTACTCCGTGATAGAATCCACAGAAAATCTCGGTCTGGCCCGACAATCATGGCGTAACTATAATTAACTTTATCCAGTGCGATAATGTTATACGCTCCATAGAATGGCCCAAAAAACGAGACTTTTAAGCGCCCTTGCGTCGGTCGGTCGATAAAATAGCCCACGCCCTCCGCTTGCTCCCAAACCTGAGACTCGATATTTTGCCCCTGATTCAACACGTCTATGCCGCCGTCTTCACGCAAACGATATTCTGCAGAAATGCGTTGTAAGCCACGTTCAAAGGGATGATCCAGACGCGCAATTTCATACCATGTTCCAAGATATCGTTGCATCTCAAAGTTATCGATCACTTGCACGCCTTCAGGTATACCGGTACAAGCTGTCACCGCGAACAGCAAGCTACTGAGTCCTATAACCTTTTTTAACAGATGTTTAAACATAGTGTTCATTCCAAATTGATGTGTGTAATACTCGCTTAAAAGAATAAGCGGAAAGCGGTTTACCGCCGGAGCAGCAAAAATTGTCTGCTCGTGCGGATAGCTGTTGGACGATTTTGATCTGCAAGTCAGTGTTTTTTCACCGCAGTCAACGCTAAGGCTGCGCGACGGCGGATAAGCTTCCGGTGTGCTTGTGCATCCAGCTTAGAATATCCTGCCAAACACTTTTGGCACCTAAATCACGTAACAAAATATGATAGCTATTATCATAAATGTTGACGGTCTTACGCTCACGTGTTGGCGTAGCCAACAGCTGCTCGATAAAAGCATAGACAGGCTCTTTAGGTAAAATCTCGTCTTTCTCGCCATAGAGTAATAAAGTATTGCTCTCGACTGACTGAGCATTGCTATAGGCTTGGTCCATTAAATCAGCTAAGCCATAAATAGCCTCCACCCGAGTTTCTTTAATGATGAGCGGATCACGCCCCATCGCTCGTAGCATCTCAATATTATCTGACGCCAATTTGCCCAAACCTTTCCCACTTAAACGCATCCACGGTACAGTATGCGCTAAAGTCCATAACAAGCTAGTTTGGTACCACGGCATGGTTGATCGCGCCCAGACTGCTGGAGCGGCCAGAATAATTCCATTTAACTCCGCTTGGGGTGTCTGCGTCGCCACATTCAGTGCAATCGCCCCCCCCATACTTTCGCCCAATAAAAAAATCGGTAATCCAGGATGCTGCTGTTTAAGCAAACTCAGTAACATACTCACATCGTCGATATAGGTATCACTACCCGCCCAGTAACCGCGTTGGGGTGCTCGACCGAATCCCCGTTGATCAAAAGCATAACAAGCAATCCCGGCGGCACTAAAAAATTGGGCCGGAGTGTCAAAAAACAGACTGTAATCATTAAAACCATGCAACGCTAACATCACCGCTTGGGGCGGCCTTGTCGGTAACCAACGACGCAACGGCAGCGCCGCGCCATCAGTGGTGAAAAAGGTGGTTGCGGTAATTTTGGCAGGGTACATTTTTGCTCCTAAAGGAGGTATGGCAGGCATACATCCCGTTAATAAACACGCGCACAGTAAAACATTGAGCAATCTGGCTAATTTCATGAGTTATCCAAAATCGATAGACGATGAGGCTAGAACCGCTAAATTATGGGCCTTTTCGCAGAGCTCTAAACGAGGAATAAGAATGAGTCTGACACCAAGCAGAGTTCCAGTTTATAAGCTGTCAAGTTTGACAAGTAAAGCATTAAATTACAGAAACACTTCCCGCCACGCTGAGCGCTTAATGTTTACGTTTTTGCGGAGTAGACACTTTTTGCATTAATTTTTGATATTCAGCATATAAAGCATCGAATTTATCTAGGTCATGGACATCACAAAAGGCTAAAGCATCGTGTTGATAAATCGTCAGCAATTGACGCCCCCTTGCAGTTTCTGCAACTTTTAAATAATTGCTTTTTAAGCGCTCGCGCATTGCATAATCCGGGTGAACAAAACTGTAACTTCTAGAAACTAATGGATAGATTTCCATGATCTTCACTTTATTAGCAATTTGGGGATTTAGTTCCAACATGACATCATAAGTCGTTTGGTTTATTAGCGCCGCATCGGCCTTATCAAAAAACAAATCCAATATCATTCGTCGAGCTTGCTTGCTGCGCGAGACTTTGCCAAAAAATTTGGTGTACGGAAGATTAGAGGCTTTTAGCGTTAACAAATTTAAAAATATTTCTGCCAACTCATCATTATCTGGAGTTAATAAATGCTTGTCCTTAAGACCCATCAGACTAGATGCTCGAATATTGGTTCTGGATATCAATAATAATGAATCTAACTTGTCCTTATCACGCCGACCTATCATACAATCCGTTAAACTGTTCCGGTCAAAATGTATCGCAAGCGACATCGGAGGCGCAACCACCATATTGATATTCCCGCTTGCATAGGCCTGTTGCATAACTTCAATTTTATCAAATAATTGCACTTGTGCTGCGGGCTGGTCAAAATTTTGACTGATTTCCTGCATCCAAAAATTCATAGACACTAAAATATCCGTCCGATCAGCAATTTGGCTGATACTCGGATAAAAAAACCCTATGCGTAAAACCGTATCACCTTTTGGGGGTTCATCATTAGCAGCAACAAAGGATGTGCAACTTAATAATACTGTGCCGATGCAGAACTTTATCAGGCTAGCAATGCAATTTTTTGTGTTCACGACCTGTCCGACAAAAATCGAAAAAATTTAAGATAAATTGAAGTTATCTTCACTCGCTGCAGAATTTATAATTGCAGACCTAGATAAATATTTTACTTATCAATTTATCGTTGCTAAGAATTCACCTCAATATTGATTCTAACTGTAGCCGAATTTTAAATTTTGGCGAATTACGATTAACCCTTTTTAGCTTGCAGATCAATTTGATATTAAGAACACTCACTCTAACCGCATCAAAAGCCTCTGGTTTACGCATAGATGCGTCATTTCGATTAAATATGCTTGGCATTGGCTTAGAAACTAAAACACAAACGCGCTCTGCAGTTAGCCCAGATTTTAGCCATACGTCAATCTAGTCATCTGAACTGCAAAGTGTATAGCAAAAAGTGAATGTTAACTGAATGTTAAGCGTAAAATCCCTAGTATAATTCAACGCATGCCAACGAAAGTTTGGCCACGATAACTTTACGAAAACCAAGGCTTTTTCAGTGAATTGCTCCACAAATTCAGCATTAAAATTTCCAAAAATGTTAATTGACTGGCAAATTCTTGGTTTTATTTACGTTATTAACTAAATTTTGACTACACTCTCTGTAACTAAACAATCTCCGAAGCATTTTTCGTAGACAATCCAGTAGCTGCTGCAGTTAAGGAGCTTAATGTATGCACATGCCAAGGTTAAATGTAACTGGCTTTACTTTAATAGAAATTTTAGTGTCCCTAGTCATTGTTGCCATTGGTTTACTTGGTCTAGGTTCAACCCAAATTATGTCGCTTAAAGACAACCAAGATGCCTATTTATACACCCAGGCATTAACACTAACCTCAGAAATGGCGGATCGGATTCGTGCCAATATTGGCTCATGGCGGGTTGCTACGCTGCCAACGCCTGCTAGCAATTGTTCCAACAGTTGCAATAGCATCGCCAATAGTTGCAGTCCAACAGCGATGGCCGCTTACGATTATTGTATCTGGAAAACCAATGCTCAAGCGCTACTGGGTACTTCGGCTTCGGCTACTGTGGTGAAAAGCCCAGTTTCCGGGAGCACGGTTTGCCAAGGGAATAGCACCAAATTATGTTTACGTTTAAGTTGGGCGGGTAATTTACAAACGACCTCTAAATTTGATTTTGAGATGTAGCCATGAAACGCATGCAAATCGGTTCTACGATGATTGAATTAATGATTAGCTTAGTCTTAAGCCTGGTTATTATTGCGGCCATTGCTAGCCTATTTACTCAAATGCAACAAAGTAAAGATTTCCAAGCGGCACAAAGTTCGATTATGGAAGACAGCCGTTTCGCGCAACAGATTTTACAACGCGAAGTTCGTCGTGCCGGTGGCTTGCGTAGTCGTTTAGATAGCGGGGGAAGTGCAAATATGGTTTTTACGCAACCTCAACCCATTTTACTGCCCATAACAGGGGTGACGTATCAATTAAAGTTAGGGGAATATATTAAAGGGGATACCAACAATAATCCCAAGCCCGCTAATGATTCATTTGTGATTCGCTATCAGCTGGTGGATGCTGAAGATTTAAGCCCGGATAATCCCAGTAACAGCAGCTCGCCTTGTACCAGTAATAGTATTTTGTCTGCGACTGATGATCCTGATATTGATGTCCATGTGGTGCGCATTTATTTCTTTATCAATAACGGCAATTTAATGTGTACTTCTCAGCGTTCTGTGAATTCATTTTGTGATGCTAACTTTGGTAAAAACTGCGCACTGACTGATCCTCCAGTCAATTTGATTAGCAATGTCCAAAAAATGCTGGTGCTTTATGGGGTGGATAACGATGGAGATAATGCGGCTAATTTTTACCTGGACGCTGCCAATCTAGGCTCAGGTTCGATATGGAATCGGGTTGTGAGTGTTCGACTTAGCTTAGTGATAAAAAGTGAAAATACGCATCTAAGTAAAATTCAGGTTCCCTATACCGTAGACGGTGTTGCTTATCAACCTACAGATAACAGCATTTATCGAGTCGTTTCTACTACGATTGCGTTACGCAATCTAATTTAAGGTGAATACGATGCGCAACCATAATCTAACTCGCCAATCTGGAGTAGTCTTGGCATTTTCACTGGTAATGCTA
>SXGT01340756.1_pt1 | contig 26283 bp, 18 predicted proteins | sample 3176221 | NCBI WGS metagenome assembly SXGT01 (sample SAMN11356862, study PRJNA531348) | freshwater metagenome | isolation source: freshwater sample F1-120 | place: China: Fuxian Lake, Yuxi | collected 2017-12-25
ACTGACTTTAGGCCAGAAAAAGGGGCGGGAGTCGAATAATACGAATTTATAAATCGTAATACTTGCCCCATCACTGACCGCGTGGCGGCGCCCCCTGGCGCTCGCGCGCAACATCGGCGCAACGGCACACCTCGGGCCGTCCTTCCAAACCGCGGGCACGAATCAAGCCAGCGAATCGGTACCGCCCGTGCAGCTCCGGTCGCGGTCACCGGTTGTGGGTGGTACGTCCCGGTGGAGGGTGGCGGTCGCGGTGGCCGTGGCCGTGGCCGTGGGTGGTATACCCCAGCGCGTGCCGATTCTTGGCCGCGCCCACATCCACGTACAGATTTTCCACGCTCGGAACTAGCACGCTCATTGCGGGCCTCCTCTTGGCGATTCGTCCAGATTCATCCAGACTCGTCCAGATTCATTCAGATTCATCCAGCGCCCCGGGGTGGCTCGATGAATGAATAAATGAATACACTTTATGAAGTGTAACCGCCCACCCATCGCTATTCCAGGTCCGTTGTGAGGCCGGGGACGCCCCTTCCCCATCGCGTTCGAAGCTTTTTTGTTGCAGCCGCCACCGCGACGACGTATTCTGGGAATCGCGTTATTACTCGGTTTCGCTTCGAGGTACGGTCGATGCCGATCCCCCTCCGCCGCGACGCAACCCATTTACTGGTGTTCTGTTGCGTATTCCTCACGGGATGCACGCCCAAACCGCCGGCAAACGCGACCGTCGCCGACATGCCGGCCTGGTTTGCCGACGTGACCGACGAGGTCGGCCTGGACTTCACGCACGACCCTGGCCCGCTCGATGGCACCTACTTCATGCCGCAGAGCATGGGGTCCGGTGCCGCCCTCTTCGACTTCGACAACGATGGCCGGCTTGACATTTATCTGATCCAAAACGGCGGGCCGAAGTCCGGCTCGAAGAACAAGCTGTTCCAGCAGCAACCCGATGGCCGATTCAAGGACGTCAGCGCCGGTTCCGGGCTCGATGTCACCGGCTTCGGCATGGGCGTCGCCGTGGCCGACGTCAACAACGATGGGCTCCCCGATGCCTATGTCAGCGAGTACGCAGGCGGCCGGCTGTTCCTCAATCAGGGCGGCGGCAAGTTTACTGAAGTCAAGCAGAGCGGCATCGACGCGCAGATCTGGGGCACGGCCGTCAGCTTCCTCGATTACGACCGCGACGGATGGCTTGATCTCGTCGTCGTCAACTATGTGGCATTAGACCCTTCCCGGCCATGCAACAATCCCGGGAGCGGTGGACGCGATTACTGCCACCCCGTCAACTTTGGCTCGACGGCGACGCGTCTCTACCGCAATCGCGGCTGCGACTCCAAGGGCGCCTGGCTCGGATTCGAGGATCGCACTCAGGCAGCCGGCCTGAATCGCGCGACCGGACCTGGCCTCGGCGTACTGTGCGCCGACCTCAACGGCGATGGCTGGCCCGACATCTTTGTCGCCAACGACTCCAAGGCCAATCACCTCTGGATCAACCAGAAGAGCGGCACCTTCACGGAGGAAGCGGTCCAGCGCGGCCTCGCCTACAACACACGCGGCGAAGCCCAGGCCAACATGGGCGTCGCTTACGGCGATATCGACGGCAGCGGCTTGCCAAGCCTGTTCGTTACCCACATCAATTTCGAATATCACGGCCTCTGGAGACAGAAGCCTCGCGGCCTGTTCCAGGACCAAGCCGCAGCCGCCGGGCTCACCAAGACCGGCTGGCGCGGCACCGGCTTTGGCACCGTTCTGGCAGACTTCGACCAGGATGGCGCCCTTGATCTGGCCCTCGTCAACGGCCGCGTCTTTCGCACCGGCCCTCCGACCAAATCTCACTGGGACGCCTACGCCGAGCGGAACCAAATCTTCGCCAACGATGGGACCGGCAAGTTCCGTGATATTTCCGAAGGAATTTCCGCACTCTGCGGAAAGGTGAACGTTGGCCGGGGCCTGGCCGTCGGCGATCTGCAAGGCGACGGCGCGCTGGATCTCCTGGTTACAACGGCCGGTGCCAGGGCTCGGCTTCTGCGCAACGTCGCCCCCAAGCGTGGTCACTGGCTGATGGTCCGAGCCATTCAAGGGGCTGCGAATCCGCGTGACGCCGTTGGCGCTGAGGTACGCATTCAGGCCGGCGAGCGCCGATGGCAGGGACTCGTTCAGCCGAGTCAGAGCTATTTGTGCAGTCACGACCCCCGCGTCCATTTCGGGCTCGGCGCCGTTGATCGCGTGGATACTCTCGAACTTCTTTGGCCGGATGGCAGTGAAGAGCGTTTTGCGTGCCCGTCTGTGGATCGCGTCATCGAGGTGCAACGTGGCAAAGGGCAACCGGTCCAAGGAAAATAGGCCGCCGGGCGCTGCCGCTTCGTCCGCGCCGCCGTTGTCACGCCGGCGGCTGCGGCTCCTGCTCGCGGTGCTGCTCGTGGTCGCAGGCGGTGCCGGCGGTTACTGGGTGTACGATGCCTGGCCGACGACGTTGCCCGAAACGCCGACAATCGACCTGGATGGGATCGACCCGGAGGTCGCAGAGGCGCTTGCCGCAGCCCGTGCCGCTGTCGTTGCGAAGCCCCGCTCCGTCGAGGCCTGGGCCCGCCTGGCGATGACGCTGGACGCGCATCATTATCCCGATGCGGCCGTCGTTTGCTACGGCGCCGTACGCGAGTTGGACCGTTCCAACGCCCTGTGGCCTTACCTCCAGGGAGTCGTACTCCAGAGTGGCTCGAATCCGGAATCTGCGCTTCCGCCGCTCGAACGAGCCTCGCGTCTGGCCCCGAGCGACTCGCCGATGCCCCGTTTGCGATTGGCGGACCTGCTTCTTGACCTGGGGCGTATCGACGAGGCTGACAAGCTTTATCGCAAAGTCCTGGCCGACAACCCGCGCGACGTCCATGCTCAGTTTGGCCTGGCTCAGGTCTGCGTCGATCGGCATCAACACCAGGAAGCCCTGCGCTATCTGCGAGCCGTGGCCCACGACCCGCAGACCCAAAAACGGGCCTGCGCCTTGAGCGTTGCCGTCCACGAACGGCTGGGCGACCGCGACCGTGCCGAGATCGAGCGACGCCGGCTAACGGAGTTGCCGCAGGACCCGCCGTGGCCGGATATTCTCGATCAGGTAGGCCAACTCCGCGTCGGCCTGCACGGCCGTCTCTTGCGAGCCCAGATGCTGGTACAAGAAGGCAAGAACGCCGAGGCGACCGCGCTCATTGACGCCACGGTCCGAAAGTATCCGGAGTCCGACCAGGCCTGGGCAGCCGCGGCATACGCACGGGAGGTGAACAAGGATCTGGCCGGCGCCGAAAAAGCCTTGCACATGACTATTCAGCTTGCACCAGAACGAGCCGTTCATCACTTTACACTCGGCGAATTCCTGCTTCAGCACCGTCGGTACACGCAGGCGGCCGCCGCCTTCCGAAAGACCATCGACCTGCGCCCGGTCGACGCCGACGCGTACCTCAAACTGGGCGATTGCTTGCAGCGGCAAGGGGACCACACCGGCGCCGGCGCGGCCTATCGCCAGGCACTCCACTACCGACCTGACATGAACGAAGCCAGACTACGTCTGGAAAAATTGAAATAGCCATCGGCCAAATGTCAGTGGCCAAGAGTCGTCTGTTTGTCCGACTGTAGAGTACCGTCCGTTCCCGTAAACGGATACATGTTACTCCGGCCCGGGTCACCCAGACAGCACAGGTTGTAAGGCTCAAGAGCTCGGCGCACGTCGGCCGCGAAACCCTGCGAGTCAGCAGCAGTAGTCGTCAGCGCCTGGCGACACAACCTGGCGGCCATCGCACGATAGTTGGTGTCGTCCGCCAGCAGAAACGCCGCACCGGGCGGAGCCTGCTTGGCTCGTTCGCGCTCCTCGCAAAAATGGGCGGCCACAAAGTACAGCATCGACACCGGTACCATCACCTCGAAGCGATCGAAACACGCGAAGCAAGTCCCGGTGATCTCATCTACCCAGGCCAACTCGTCGACGATGCGGCGGCCATACTCCTCGAGTTTCCGTTCACGATTCGGACCGCGCCAGTTCTCGGCCAGCATGCGACCCAGCCGATCGACTGCAAACAGCGTCTGTGCAATCCCCGGACTGAGCCAGGCATCGAGAAAACCCGCCGCGTGAGGCAAGAGTGCCCAATCGGCACCGGCCGCACGGCCGAGACGGCGCTGCAATCGCCCCGTTCGCACAAAAGGCCGAATCGGCTCTGCCGTTGCAAACTGGCGTGCGAGAGACGGATAGGCGTTCAAAAGTCGATGCCATTCGGCCTCGGGCGATTCACCGGCGCGTATCGGATGGACCTCCGGATCGAGCGAGAAGCCGGCGCTGGTGACGCCGTGATCGAAACGCAAGATCCACATCCAACCGCCATCGATGATTTGGTGCAAAGCAGCCGCGTCGCACGGAAACGTATGTGATGCCGTCGCCGAAACGCCGTGGGCTTCTTGGAGCAGATCGTGCCAGCGGGCTACACCTCTAAAGTGGCTGTACAGCGCACGCGAACGTGCACGAAGGTGAGATGAATCCACTGGCTCCAGCCCAAGCACGCGGCCAAGCAACTGGCCGTCCCCCGTTGCATCAACGAGAAATCCGGCGCGGATCTTCATTTCCTGGTCGGGCCTCGTCGCCTGGACGCGCCAGCCGTTGCCATGATCCAGTTCATGGATTTCGAGGCAGTCCAGATAAACGACGCCGGCCTCGACAACCCGGCGGACCAGGTGGGCATCAAAGTCGGCACGAAACCAGTGCGTGTCCGCGCGGGCATCGTCAGGACTGGCCGCCACCATGAGTGCGTTGGCATTGTCCGGCCGTGGCATGTACGAGATACCCGCCTCGTGCCGAAAGAAGCTAAAGCCGCGTTTCAGCCCGCACGCTACTTCAGGATAGACGTGCTTCCAGGTGCCATACTTGGCGAAGGGGCGCAGCCAATCGAGCCCGAAGTGGTCCGCAATCGCCGCGAGCTTGAAATCGGCGAGCGGCGTGGACGATTCGCCGATGGCAAAACGCGGATGGGCGCCCCGCTCGAGCAAGGCAACCGAGTAGCCAAGTTTGCGAGCAATGAGAGCCAGCAACGTGCCGCCGAATCCGGAGCCGACGATCGCCAGGTCGCAATCGATGTTATTCATCGTGAATTTCCACGTTTCCTTGCCCCCCTTCGGGCCGGGCCTCTGCCTGCCGGTCGCCGGCACGGTTTCGTGCATTCGTGCACCGACACCCCTACTCCCACGCAACTAATGCAACCAACGCAATTAACGCAACCAATGCACGAAACAGACGGGGCGGCCAAATAGGAGACACAACCCAACTTGCGGGTCTGCGCTAGAGTTTCTCATGGGCCTCGTCACTCAAGATGGATCGCAACGCTGGCCTATGTTCATCCGGGCCAATCGCGCGATGCGGGCCGCCCGGTTCGGGGCGTCGGGCGAGACCTTCACTATGTCCCAGAGATCCAGGAACACGCGTCCTGCATGCAGAGATAGACCGTATTCCAGGGCGTGCTCCAGCGCACCGAGCGACGGCGGTGCGAATTGTCCGACCCGCTCCAACTCCTCGATGGCCCCGTTACCTGATCGCGTCGGAATCAGACTGCAACACTCCACGCCCACCGAGAATGCGTAGTCCAGCGAACGCTTGGCCCACTCTAGCCCCTCGGCATCGCTCAGAAACGGCGGCCGGACAAGAATAAATGCCCGCACCACAATGCCACGAGACCGAAGCAAATCGGCGCCCCTCGCGAAATCGTCCAACGTCATCTGCTTGTTCAACCGTGGCAACACGTCTGGATGCACGGTCTCCAATCCCATCGCCACTTCGAGATCGCCCTTGATCATGCCGCGAAACTCCCAGCAACGCCGGCCGATCAAGCGTGGATGGCTCTCGACGATCACCCGCTCAAAAGGCGCCGCCAACTCGGCGATCGCCTCGTAATCCTCTGGCGGAATCGCGTTGGGATCGAAGAAGTTCCCGGCGTTGTAGAGTTTAAGGTGCTGCGCGAGAGGCAGTTGTCCAAGGGCCCAGCGAATCTGCTCGACGATCTGTCCCGGTGCGACTGAGACGTCGAGCGTATTCTTCCAAAGGTCGCACATCAAACAGCGAAACGGGCACTCGCGGTTGGTGAGGAAAATCGTCGCGACGTCCACGACACCGCCGCCGCACGTTGCCTCAGGCTCCACCAGATACGCATAGGGCCGATCGGGAGATACGGCATTGCGCGCAGGCCGATGGGCAACAATCCAATCATCCGTGTACCGCGGCGCAGTCGTCATAGAGTCTCTGAAAAAGTTGGCGATATACCAGAGGACTGGACGGAAACAGGCCAGCCGGCTGGTCCACTGCGCCGTGCTGAAAGCGCCGCTTGCTGAAGGTCGGCATATCGAGACCGGTCACCGCCTTGACGCCGGCCGCCACCACTTGTCCCTTGAGGTCATACAACCGGGCATGATCCCAGCCAGTCAGTTCGATAAACGGTATCGCCTCTGCCACGGCAATCACTGACGGGCAGACGAACGGACTGAGTCCGCTGAAACCATTCAGGGCAACTGGCGCATACGTTCGCGCATAACCACGACTTTGACCGCCGGAATAGGTTAGTGAGTGCTTGATGGCGTTGACGCCCCAGCCTTCGTGATAGAGGAGAGGGTTGTTGAGGACGCTGCGAATGGTCAATTCGGGATTGTCCTCGATCGGATAGTCCTTAAGGTTTTCATCACCGCCGTCGCCGTCGAGCAAATACTTCCACTCCGGATAGCGTTGTCGGATACCGCGGCAAAGGGCCAGGCACATGGCGCCCGATTGCACGTCGAGCGGCTTATAATCCTCGATGGCGCGGATGGCGTCGTCGATGCGGACGTCTTCACTTCGAACCGGGATCGGCTCCAAAAACAGGTCGAGATTCAGGCGGCGCAGGAATTGACGCGCCTGGTCGAGATCCGGCCCGCCGCCATCGACTGCCAGCGTAAACGCCTTGAGGCGGGCTGGACTCTGACCACGCTGCAACAACGCATGATAGGTAAGCAAGAAGACTGCGCCGCTGTCGATGCCTCCCGAAAAACAGACGCCAATCGGCTCCCCTGCCTGAGTGCGGTCCAACCACCGGACAATTTCGTCATAGGCCGCCGTGATGTAGCGAGCGCCAATCGCTGCGATATCCGCTGGCAGCGCGTTTCGAGTCGGCGTGAAGAATCGCGTCAACGTCGGATTCGGATCGGGGCAGCCGACCAGTTCGATCCGAAGGACATGATGGGCTGGGACCATGCGCGTGTAGGACGGATGGAATTGGTCCACCAAACCCAATTCGGCAAGCTGAGCACGAATGGCATCGATACGATCGGCAACAATCAAAATCGGGCCATCGTGATACTTGGCAATGAAGTAACGCAGCAATCGGCCGATCGTGCGTGCCATGCTCACACTCTTGCCGCGCTGACCGACAAGGGCGAATTCGCCGTCGATGCCGGAGACGTCGTCGCCACCGGCCACGCGGGCGCGGGCTTCCTCGACGGTCATATTGTAGATGCGATTACCGGCTGGATCGGTCAGGTCGATCACGCGGGAGAGGGGAATGGTTTGCTGCATCGGGCAGTCCTCCTATTTGCAAACTGATGTTCGCCTGGCATCAGCCGAGCGCGAAGCCGCAAGCAACATTCAGAAGCAGAGCATTCTAGCTCGAATATCATTTGGTCTTATCTGAGGCGCGATCCTCAAGGAGGGCCATCACTACCGCCTGCTCCATCTCGCCGATGCGAAAGCCATAGGGGCCGCGGCCGCTCTTGTAGGCGATTTTACCCTGGCGGTCGATCACATAAAAACGCCCCGGCATCGCGCTGTAGGCGTGACCGACTGGATCGTTGATCTCGTCCACGACGAAGGGCATCGTCGCCTTGAGGCGTTCGCAAAACTGACTGGCGACGGCCTGGCGTTCCGTGAGCGTGGTGGGCTGCTTGACGGCGACTCCGACACGCGTATTCGACTCCATTTTCCACCCGTCGCTCGGATGGGCTTCGCGGACGTAAACCATCACGAAGTTGACGTCCTTCTTGTAGCGGTGATACATTCCCTCGACGCCGGCATAGAGAGAGCGAAATGGACCACAGGTAAAATTCCCCAGCACGAGCACCACCGGTTTCGGACCGATCACCTTGGAAAATTGCACGGTCTCTTTGCCATCGACAGTTTTCAGTGTGAAGTCCGGAGCCGGCTGCCCGAGTTGCGGCCCCTCGTGCATCGATCCGAGCTCGCCGGCATAGAGTCCGCGCACGAGTTGGGCCCGCGTCGGAGCATCGCCCGGCATAAAGGGACCGGACATGCCGCCCATCAGTGCCTCGCGGAATTCATCGGGAGAAAGAGACTCCTTGCCCTTGGCGGCTATTTCGAAGAACTTGAGAAGCTCGTCCTTGGTGAGTTTGCCGTTGCCCCCCGTGTTGAGCTTGCGAAACACGCGGCTAGCCATCTGCATCATCTGAATTTCGGGATTGCGCTCGGACCAGTCGAGATCGCTGGCGGTGATCCTGCCGTCCTTATTGCGATCGAGGAGTTTGAACCATTCATCAGGCCCGGAAACCTTGTTGCGCGAGATACCTTTGCCCGGCTCGCTTCCGCAGCGCTCGGCCAGCCATCCCCAGGTGAAGCGAGTTTGGGCGGGGCCGAACCAGCCGCTGTCCGCGCCGGCGAACGAGTCGTTCAAGATAGCGATCAACATGCGCACCGCTTCGGGCTGGCGCTGCCCCTTGAAGGCGGCTTCCAACTTTGCGATCGACGCCGAGGCCACCTTGGGATCGTCGAGCTTGGCGGGGTCGAAAAGCTTGGGTAATTCCGATACCTTAAGCGCCGGCTCCTGCGCGGGGCCAACGCCGGCAAACACCGATGCCAGCCCCAGCACGCCGAGGATGAGCCATTTGCACTGCGTCATGGCATTACCTCCTGCCATTGAAATGGTCTGCTTAGAATCGTTTAGAAGTATCACTTCCTGAATTGAGAGTCCGTAAACTTGCCGCGATCTTCAGGGAGCGTTGGCCAATGCTGGTTCCCGCTCCCTGACGGTTGCGGCTCGTGGCAGACAAGTCGGGAAGTTATTCTTCACTTCTTGCCGAGAATCTTTTTCTGATTCGCCAGAATCTTGACTTGGTTGGCGAGGATCTTGTCGAGCGTCGCCTGGTTTTTCAGAATTCGTTTCTGATTCGCGACAATCGCGGCCTGGTTGCCGAGAACTTGGTCCAGCTTATCCTGGTTGCCTTCGATCTTGGCCTGATTGGCCAGGATAGCCGCCTGATTAGCGAGAATCTTCTGCTGGTTCGCGATCACGTCGTCGGTCGTCATGGGGAGGACTCCTGAGAGAAGTAGAGGTTGTGACACCGGCCCGCCGCGAGGCAAGCTCCGCGGCTAGATCGTATTATTTGCTGCCTGGCAATCGCTTCTCAATCCGGGCCAGTTCATACAAGAGCGTCGGGTTGCCTGTGAACGGCTCGTAGCCATACTGCGTCCAGTGAATGACACCGTCGCGGCCAATGACAAAGGTGCCATGTTGCAGATCGTCCGGCTTCTTACCCACGGCCGGCTGGAACATTTCGTACGCCTGTGCAACTTTGTTGTCTTTGTCGGACAGCACGGAGAATGCAAACGCGCCGAACTGTTTGAACCTCGATCGCGTCCACTCCGGCGGGTCGGCACTGACGGCAATCACCTCCGCTCCAAGTTCGCGGAACCGTGCGATGTCATCGTGCAGCGCAAACAACTGGCTGACGCAATGATTGCAGTGGTAGCCGTAATAGAACACGAGCACCACGGGTCCCGCTGACAGCCGATCGTGGAGCCGGAGTACTTTTCCTTGCGGGTCGCTCAGTTCGAAATCGGGAGCCTTCTTGCCAAGCAGCGGATGCGGCTGCGTCTTGGTCCGCTCCTTCGTATTATCGGCCAGCAACCGCTCAAGCGAGTCGGAGAGCGGCTTGACATCACGGTTCCGCAAGAATTCGCGAGCCGACTCGGCCAGGTCAGCACCTGGTGCAAGCGCGACGGGCATCGGTTTCAGCCAATACGCCCACGAAGTCCACACCAAGATGGCAACCCCGGCTGCCAGGAGCAAGCCGATGCCTGCCGGCTTGCGTACCCCCATGAAGAAGAGAAAGCCTGCGCCGAGCAGGCACACTCCTCCGAGCAGCATCATGCTCCACGGAAACGCTCTCGTCGCATCGGCGGCCAATGCGGTGAACGGCAGCCGCAAGGGGTTCTCGTCCTCGTCATTAGCCTCAACGATGGCTTCGTACGGCCCTGGCCTGGCGATGACGCTGATCCAGCGGCCATCTCCATCCGTACGTGACGACGCCGAGGTTGACTGGCGGGCATAAACCAAACGAACCTGAACGCCCGCTGCGGGCCTGCCATCCTTGTGCCGCACCTGCACAACGACCTCGCCGCCGGCGACTTTTACAGTCCCCTCCAGACCATCGCTCGCCGCGCAGACTGGCGGCGATGATACCGCAAGCAGAAGTATGCCGGCAAGAAAAATCGCAGCACAGTGCCGAAATCGCGCAAAGGAAATGAACCACGGGGGACACGGGGAGCACGGGGAGGAGAATTGAGAAGAATGTCTCAAGTGAATTGATGCACGACCCCAACGGTTACGCGCCGGGCAGAACCAAGGGCACAAGCAGGAGGCGCGAACGCTTCCAGCGTCAATCACTTCCCCATGCTCCCCGTGGTTCATTTTTTCGTGGTTTATCGTCATGACGAGCCGTCCTTGGCCGCACCGGCGAAGTGGAGCATCTCCAGAATCGCGGTACGCAGCTCCAAAAACGCAGGGCTGGTCCGCTGTCTCGGCCTCGGCATCGACACGTCGATCCATTGCTCGATACGCCCAGGGCGTGCTGTCATCAGGGCGATTCGATCGCTCATGTAGATGGCTTCGTCGATGTCATGCGTGACGAGCACCATGGTGGTGCCGCGGGCTTGCCAAAGGCGCACGACTTCGTCTTGCATGCGCATGCGAGTGAATTGGTCGAGTGCGCCGAGCGGTTCGTCGAGCAGTAGCACTGTGGGGCGGTTGACGAGCGCCCGCGCCAGGGCCGCACGCTGAGCCATGCCCCCCGAGAGCTGGTGCGGATAGGCGTCGGCGAATGCTTCGAGGCCTACGAGACGCAGAAACTCGTCGGCTTCGTGCCGATGCTCCCGAAGCACGCCTCGCGCCACGAGGCCAGCCTGAATATTCTTGCGTACGCTGAGCCACGGGAACAAGTTCGGATCCTGAAACATCAGGCCCCGCTCGGCACTGGGTGCACGTATGGGCACATTGCCGAGCCGAAGTTCACCGGAGGTCGGATGATCAAGTCCGGCGATCATCCGCAGAAGCGTACTCTTGCCGCAGCCGTTTGGGCCGAGAAGCGACACCAACTCGCCCGGTCGAACGGATAGCGACATGCCTTCCAGGACGAGGACGTCCGACCCATCGGCCGCCTTGTAGATCTTGCGCACGTCATCAACGTGGACAGCAGCCGCGTCGGCGGAGCGTGGGGTGGGGTTGAGGGTCACCACTTGATCACCCCCTTCTGCCAGCTCAGCACCCAGTCGCGCGTCCGGAAGAGCACGGTGATCACGCCTGAAAAGACGACGGCGGTGACCATCCAGGCCCCGTACATTTTTGCGTACTCCATGTACCCTTGCTGCGTCTTGATGTAGTTCCCCAGTCCCGCCGGAACGCCGACGGCTTCCGCAACGATCAACGTCAGAAACGACACGCCCAGGCCCATGAACAAGCCGATGAAGATGGTCGGCAACGCCGACGGAATGGCGACGCGCGTGATCAGGTACCACTCCCCTGCCCCGAGGGTACGCGCCACATCGAGATACGAGATGCGAACGCTGGAAATGCCCGATGAGGTTAACATCGTCACGGGAAACCAGACCGCGAAGCCGATCAACGCCGTCGCGGGGATGAATGACTCGCGGGAGAGCATCATCACCGCGGGGACCATCGCCGTCGCCGGCAGCGGTCCGACCAACTTCAGCAACGGCATGGCCCAGTAACGGACGGCCGGGAACCACCCGATCAACACCCCCGTGGTCACGCCGGCGCAAACCCCGACCGAATAGCCGCTCACCAGCAGTAGGAGCGAATGCCAGGTGCTGTCGAAAATAACGCCGCAGTCTTCCAGCGAGCAGCCAAGCACCATGTTGGGCCCCGGAAAATAGGGCCACGGCAGCAGATCCAATTTTTGAGCGACGAGATCGAGCGTACCCAGTAGAAAGACCGCGCCCGCCAGAAGCGGAGCGTAATATTGGACCCATGACCGCGCGCATCGGCAGGCCAAGTACAGGATTGCCAGGATCATTGAGACAGCAAAGAGGCCATCCAACACGATGGGATACGGATGCTGCCAAACGGGCACGGCGTCCATCCAAGTCGGTGGTAGATCCTGCCCATTGGGAATGAAGACGTGAATCGCCCACGCGGCCACAGCAGCGAACGCGGGGGAAACAACTGCGATAATTGGGCGACTGCGATCGACGTAGATGTCCAAAGCTGGCCGCGGCTCGTCCCCACTCAACGGCGTATCTTGGCTCTTCGACGACACAGTTCCAAGCTCCTACCTGACAAAAGAAAAAAAGCAGCACGGAAAAAGCGGTAATGGCACTTTTTCCACGCTACTTTTTCCGGTCGCACCAGGACTAATCGACACCGCAGCAGCCGTAGTTCAATTGACGACCTTCGCACAAAGCAGCGAACACGCCTGGCGCCATGAGCGGAGGCCGGCCTCCCCCCTTTACTGACGCGACCTTCAAGCCCTTGATCCACTCGTCCGTGACGCCGTCCAGGTCAAGCCAGGCCTTCTTCGTGAGTTCGTCGGGATTGGTCAAAGCCTTGAGAAGCCCGGCACGCTTCATTTCCTTGGCCGCCAGGTCAATGCTCTCCCGGCACCTGGAAACGCCGGGCATATACTTCAACTTCGACAGTGCTTGAGCGTTGATCTCCTTGGACGCCGGTGTGTATTTCTTTTCAACCGCCAGCTCGGCCGCCGCGGTCGGGTTCTCCTCGACCCAGCGTGCCGCCTTGAGGATGGCGCGTGTCACCTTGGCTGCGGCGATCGGATTCTCTTTTGCAAGCTTGCCGCTCACGACGGACGCGCAGCAATATTCCTCGCTGTAGGGCGAGTCCACCGCCTGGTCAGCAATCGTGCGAACGATGCCTTTGTCCATCAGCATCATGCCAACCGGATCGGAGGTGGCGATTGCGTCCACCCGACCGTCCGCCACGGCTTTGCCGAGCACGTCCGGGGGAAACGGCATCCAGGTAACCGCTTTTTCATCGGTCGGATCGATCCCAGCATTGGCGAGGACCCGGCTGGCGAACAAGTGGGGCGGGCTCCCCTTGTGGGTTGGCACGCCAATCTTCTTGCCCCTGAGTTCCTTGGCGTCGACGATGCCTGACTTTGTACCGACTTGAAGACGCAAGCACCCTGTGTGAACGCCGCCCGTGATCTTGACATCCATGCCCGCCTCGATCGGCTTGAGTAAATACATGATCAGCGTGTGATTGGCGTCAAAGCGGCCCATGCCGAGACCTTCGCGCAACCCGTCCCAGTCGGTCTTGGTCAGTTCGACGTCCAGTCCTTCTTCGGTGAAGAAACCTTTGTGCTGGGCGACAAAAATCGGCGCCTCACACGTCAGGCCAAGGTAGGCGACCTTCAACTTGATCGCGGCCGTGCTCGAAGGAACCGGATCCTTTCGGCAACCTGTCGAGACAAGGACGACACAGCTGGTGGATAGGACCATCAACAGAGTACCGAACTTGACGCACGTCCACGCTCGCCCTGTTGGCGTTTTCATGACATGACCCCAAATGAACGGTGTGTAATATCCATCCGTATCCTACATAGGAATGTCTGATCCTACAATACGCTGAACTGGCGCGCCTAGAGATATACGTGGCAACCGCCTGGATGGTTTGCAAAAATCCTTTCCAGTTCCGGATCGCGTGGTGCGCCTGGTCGAAGTTTAAGGAAGTACGGATCACGCAACTTGGCCCACGGACAACGAAAAATGCAATTCCTCCGCGATCGCCGTGTCCTTCTGCTTGCGGGGTCCATCGCCCTCGCAGGCGCAGGCGCCGTCGGGTACTTCTGGTGGGCACCAAGCAGCGGCCTACCTGCGCCCGCGTCCGCTCTGTACCAGGAATACCAGCGTGCCTTTCAAGTCGGCGTGGCAGCCATGGATACGGGCGAGCAGGAGAAAGACCGGGCCCGCCGCAATCTCGAACGCGCGGTGGAGTTGATCCCGGCCGAGCCGGCCGGCTGGGCCAACCTTGGGCTGTTTTATATGAGGCAGAACAACCTTCCCGAAGCGGCCAAGCACCTGAAACGGGCTCGTGATCTGGCCCCGGCAAGCTCCGAGATCGAGGAGTTGCTAGGACACCTCGCTGACAGACAAGGGCGTGCCCAGGACGCCGTGGTCCATTTCCGAAAGGCCGCCGAAAAACACCCAACCGATTTGCCAAAGCTCTTCACGCTCGCAGAAGCTGTCAGCCGTGCCGGCGGTCCGGACGGCGACGCCGAATACCAGCGTTTGCTGGAGCAAATTCTCAAGCAGCAGCCAAACAACCTCCCCATGCTGGTGCAGCGTGCCGGCGCGGCCGTCAATAACAAGGATCAGGCAGCGCTGCGGGACACACTCGAACGGTTAACGAAGCTGTCGGCTGACTGGGCGCCGATTTCACGTGACATGCTTGCACAGTTGAACAAGGCTGCCACCGAGGCCCCGCGCGAAGTGCTCCATCTGAAGGACCTGCTCAACAACGTCCTGCAAGCCGAGCGCGGCTATCCGCGTGACAAGCGGGCATTGCGTCCGACAGCGGACTTCGTCGGTGCGCCGCTCCAGCGGTTTCTACGCCTCGCGCCCGTTCGGCCGACACCGGCGCCGCCGGATCTTGCCCTGGCGTTCAAGCTCGAATCGCAGCCGGGAGTCAACGTCGACAAATCACGCTGGGACGTCGTCCGCCCGGCCTGGATGCTCGCCGCTGAGCAGCGCACGCCGCTGTTGAAAATTGGCGACAAGGGAGGACATCGTGTCTGGTCTCCCGAGACATTCAAATTGACACTTTTCCTGGCCGATGCGGACGAGGTGCGCCGCGCCGACATCGATGCGCCGGCCGTCCCGTTTCCCGGAGGCCCGAAAAAGGTCGCCCCGGCCGCGGCGGGCGTTCTTCCCATGGATTGGAACGGAGATTATCTGACTGACCTGGTACTTGCCGGCGCCGGTGGAATCCGGTTTTGGCAACAACAAATCGATGGGTCGTTCACCGATGTGACCGCCAAGACCGGGCTCCCCCCAGCAATTCTCGATGGCGATTACTTCGGTGCCTGGCCGGCCGACATCGAAATGGACGGCGACCTCGACATCGTCGTCGCACGCCGGTCCGGACCAACGCTCCTCTTACGCAATAACGGCGACGGCACGTTCAAGGCCCTGGAGACATTCGCTGCCGTGCCTGACGCCCGTGCGTTTGTGTGGATCGATTTCGACAACGACGGTGCGGCCGACGCCGCCTTTCTCGACTCCAACGGGAAACTGCACGTTTTCTCCAATGAGCGCTACGGCGCCTTCAGCGCGTGGCCGACTCCCGACAGCGTGGGCAAACTTCTCGCCATTTCTGGCGCCGATATCAACGACGATGGAGTGTTTGACCTCCTGGGCCTGCGGCCCGACGGCGCTGTTCTGCGCATTTCGGACCAGAACTCGAAGCAATCATGGCAAGTAGTCGAACTCGCACGCGGCTCCGCCATGCCAGATGTTGAGCCGGGTGCGGCCGCGCTGATCGTCGGTGACCTCGACAACAACGGCGCGTTCGATCTACTCGTCGGTGGCCCTCGCTCCGCGCAGATTTTTCTCGCGAATGAGAAAGGCGTCAGGGCTCCCCTCGCAGAGTTGGTAAACATGCGTCTCGCCGCCACAGTCGACCTTCAACTCAAAGGCAGGCTCGACCTCATCGGCATTTCCGCCGATGGCAAGCTCACGCGCGCTCTGAACCAATGCAAGAATGGCTATCACTGGCAGACCATCTGGCCGCTCGGGAATCCCAATCCGGATAATCGTGATGGCCGCATCAATTCCTTTGCGATCGGCAGCGAGGTTGAAATCCGCTCCGGCCCGCTGCTGCAAAAGCAGCCGGCCTACGGTGGACCAATGCATTTCGGACTCGGCGATCAACCGGCGGTGGATGTCGCCCGCATCGTATGGCCCAACGGCATCCCGCAGTGGGAATTCGATCTGGCAGCGTCCTACGCCTTCGGCGCCATCCAGCGGCTTTACGCGTCGTGCCCGTTTCTGTTCACCTACGACGGCGCCGGCATGCGTTTTGCCGGCGATTTCATGTGGGGCACACCCCTTGGCATGTACGTCAATGGGCAAAACATCGGTGACTTCCCCCAGACCACCGAATGGCTCAAGATTCCAGGTGAATTCCTGGTGCCGAAGGAAGGCCACTACGACGTGCGGGTTCAAGCCAACCTGTGGGAGGCGGACTACTTCGACCAGCTAGCCCTTATCGTGGTCGACCATCCGGCGAACACGGAGATCCACGTGGACGAACGCTTTTTCCTGACGCCGACGGCGCCCAGGATGTACGTGACCACCCCCGCTCGGCCGGTCGCCCACGCGTGGGACCACCACGGCAAGGACGCAACCGAAGAAATCCGCGCGATCGATGGCTGTTATCTCGACAGGGCCGCGCGCGGCCGTTTTCAGGGCGTCATGGAAGACCATTGGATCGAGATCGATCTCGGCGACGACGCCCCGAAGAAGGGCCCACTGCTTCTCGTCGCCCGCGGCTGGCTGCAGCCGACCAACAGCTCGATCAACACCGCTCTCGCCCAGGGGAAGCATGACATGCCACGGCCGCTGGCGCTGGAAATACCTGATGGCAAAGGCGGGTGGAAGATTGCCCACCCCGCCCTGGGGTTTCCTGCCGGTAAGGACAAGACGATGCTCATCCGCCTCGACGAAGCCCTTGGCTCCGGCGGCGACAGCTCAGGGAGTGTTCCACGCCGTTTTCGTCTTCGCACCAGCATGGCGATCTACTGGGACTTCATCGGCTACGCCACCGAACTCGATCCGAAGCTTGCGAAATTGCAGCGGCCAGCCCCAACATCCGCCGAGTTGCGCTACCGCGGCATCCTGCAAATGACCAAGAAAAATCAAAGTTCGCCGGAAGTGCCGGTCTATGATAAGGTGATGCCGGGCGGGCAAGCGTGGCGCGACCTTGCCGGCTATTACACTCGGTTTGGAGATGTCAGCGAGTTGCTTGCCAAGGTGGATGATCGCTATGTCATCATGAATGCCGGCGACGAGATCGCGTTGCGGTTTCCCGTCCCCGCGGGGCCAGCGCCTGCCTCGAAACGCGATTTCATCTGGGAATGCGATGGCTGGACGCGCGACGGCGACCTCAACACTCGCTACGGCAACTCCGTGTTGCCGCTTCCCGCACACGGCGTCAAGACTGACGAACGCTCGCCGGGCCGACTGCAAGATGACCCGGTATATCGGCGTTTCCCGCGTGATTGGCAGACGTATCACACTCGCCACGTGAACTCGGATTTCTTTGCACGCGGATTGCGACGATAAGTCCGTGGGCAGGCTGGAGCGACGCATGAACGCCGGCATGAAACAACTCCTGATGATCGTACTCTTTCTCAGCATCCTGGGCAGCGTATTCGTTTTTCGCTCCTACCTGTCACCACCCGTCGAAAACAAAAACCTGGGGCGCGAGGCAGCGCTCGCCAGGTATGGCTTCCATCTGGAGGAAGTGGCCAAGCAGTGCGGCATCGAGTTTGTCCACCAGAGACCGGTGCTGGACGCCAAGCTGGACCACATCATGCCGATCGTCGCCGCTATGGGCGCTTCAGTCTCGGCGGTGGACTTCGACCGCGATGGCTGGGCTGACCTCTATGTCGTCAACAGCGCCCCCGGGAGCAAGAATCGGCTGTACCGCAATAAGAAAGATGGCACCTTTGAAGACGTGGCTGAAGCAATGGGCCTGGCCGACCTCAACCGCCTCGGCGACGGCGCTTGCATGGGCGCCGTCTGGGGCGACTTTGATAACGACGGCTACGAGGATCTGCTTGTCTATCGCTGGGGCAAGCCGGAGCTTTACCACAACGATCACGGCAAGGGCTTCACACGTGTCACCGATCTCGCGGGCCTGCCGAAGTGGGTCAACGCGGGCAGCGCCATCTGGCTCGATTTCGATGGCGATGGCCTACTCGATTTGCTCATCGGCGGCTACTGGGCCGACGACGTCGATCTCTGGAATCTCAAGACCACCAAGATCATGCCCGAGAGCTTTCAGTTCGCCAACAATGGCGGGCGCAGGTATCTGCTGCGGAATCGCGGCAAAGATAAAGACGGCAAATGGCTCGGGTTCGAGGACGTCGCCGAAAAAATGGGCATCACCAGCACGCGCTGGGTGCTCGCCGCCGCTGCCACCGACCTGTGTGGCACCGGCTATCCGGATCTCGTCCTCGCCATCGACTATGGCATCAACGAGTTCTACGCCAACCAGGGCGGCAAGAAATTCGTCGACAAGAGCAAGGAGACCCGCATCGGCGATCGCCCCAAGAGCGGCATGAGCGTCAGCTTCGGCGATGTCTACAACCAGGGCCGTTTTTGCATCTACACCACCAACATCACCGAGTCGGGCCAAATATTGCAGCACAACAACCTCTGGGTTCCCGATCCGATCCGAAAAGGGGACGACGTCCGCTACCAAAACCTTGCCGAGAGCGTGGGTGTCGCCAAAGGAGGCTGGAGCTGGGGCGCACAATTTGGGGACCTGAATAACGACGGCCGGTTAGACCTATTCCTTACCAATGGCTATGTTTCTGCCGACCGCGATTCGAGTTACTGGTTCGATTACTCGATCATCGCGGGGCAAACTTCGACGATTATCGCCGATGCGGCGAAATGGCCTGCCATGAAAGGCCGGAGCCTTTCCGGCTATCAGCAGAATTGCGTCTGGCTCAATCGGGGTGGCAAATTTGACGACCTCGCTGCCGCGGTCGGAGTCACGCAGACATTCGATGGCCGCGCCATCGTCCTCGTCGACCTCTGGAACCGCGGCGTGCTTGACGTCGTGCAGGCCAACCAGAACGGACCGCTGCTCGTCTATAAAAACACGGTCGCCAAGGACAATGGCTGGATTCAGTTCGAACTGGAAGGAATGAAGAGTAACAAGAGCGCTATCGGCGCCCAGGTCAAACTTTTCTGGAATGATCAGGTCCAGGTCCAGGAAGTCTCCGGCGGCTCGGGGTATGCCTCGCAGAACCAACGCCGGCTGCACTTCGGCCTGGGCAAGGCAACACGCGCCGATCGGGCTGAGATACGCTGGCCCTCTGGAAAAACTCAAACGATCGATGCCCCGGACCTTCGCAAACTGCACCGCATCACGGAGCCGTCATGACCACCGCGACTCCCCTCGCCGCCGCGCCGTGCAAGCCACCGTCGCGGTTTCAAAAGATCAAGCCGTTTCTCGCGCCGCTCCTCATCACCTGCATTCTGGCGGGGGGCCAGTACGGATACGGCATCCTCGAAACCAATGAGCAAGGCGTCTTCTTCGGCCTGCCGGGGACCGCCGTGGCAATTCTGGTCAGCATCGTTTTCGAGCTCATTGCCGTCAAGTTCCTCACAGGCAAATGGCCGCACCTCGCCAGTTCCTACATCACCGGCATTAGCGTCGGCATCCTCGTTCGCTCAAACGAGATCGTCTACTACGCTCTGTGCAGCTTGCTCTCCAATAGTTCCAAGTACGCGTTACGTGTGAACAACCGGCATTTGTGGAATCCATCCAACCTCGGCGTGAGCCTGCTCTTGTTCTTCGTTCCGCGGGACGTGGTGCCGCTTAGCCTGCAATGGGGCAATCACATCTGGGTGCCGACCATCATCATGAGTCTCGGCGCGATCATCTTGTTCACACTCGGTCGGCTCCATATCACGCTGACCTATGTCGCCGCCTTCAGCGCACTTTCCGCGTTGCGAAGCGTCATCACCGGCAATGAATTCATCACAGAAATCGGTGTCCTCACCGTACCAAGCTACCTGTTGTTCATGATCTTCATGATCACCGACCCGAAGACGACGACCCGCACCTGGCCGCGGCAGATAACTGTCACTATCGTCGTGGCTGTGGTCGAAACGATCCTGCGCCTTTGCCGCGAGACGCATGCGCCCTACTATGCTCTTTTCATCGTTTTTCCGATCGCGAATCTGCTGGAGATCTGGTGGGAAGCACAGCAAGCGCCGAAGTGTTTACCGGTCACGAGCGGGTGCGGCACTCCAGCCCCGGACGCGATCCAAAAAGCGCCCAGCGCCGAACGTTAAACGACGAATACATCACCATCATGGCAATCGTGCCGCGGCAGGCTCGCCTTCGCGCAATTCCCAGTAGCTGCCGGGCTCCAGGTCGTCGAAGTGCTGTTCGGCACCGCTCCAGGACCACTTTACCGTCAATCGACCGGCTTTGCCCGACGCACCCAACCCGAACAGAACGCGCTGGTCGCTCGCGGAAAGGTAGCTGCCGCCACCCTTCGTAAAGCGTGTCAAAGTGCGCGTGTCGGTTTTCAGCGACAGCGTTGAGCCGACCACGTCACGGCCCCCCTTGCCTTTCAGTTTGACGCCTAGCCAGCGGGACTGGCTTCCGGCCGACGCTTCATTCCGCAGTAGAACGGCGGGGCTATTCGTATTGCTGATAACGACATCGGGCCAACCGTCATTGTCGAGGTCGCCGATGGCGAGGCCACGAGCGACGGCCGCGGTGGCGAAGAACGCGCCGCCTCGCTTACTGTAATCCTGAAAAAACCTGCGGCTCTGGAACTCGACGTTACGCATCACGACGGGATGTTGCTTCAAGCTGCTTCCGAGGGGCTTTCGAAGCACGTGCCCGTTGACGATGAAAAGATCTTCCCAGCCATCGTTGTCGATATCGATGAAGCCGGTCCCAAAGCCAACGAACTGCCGGCTCATGGCGCCGATCCCGGCGGCTTGCGATTGATAGGCGAACCGCTCTTGCCCGAGGTTTTGGTAAAGGGCATGCAGCTCGTCCTGGAAGTTGGTGACAAAGATCGAAGCGCGCCCACTACCGTCGTAATCGCCCACGTCAACGCCCATGCTGCCGTTGAATCGTCCGGACTCATCACCAGCGACGCCTGCGAGGAGCCCTTTTTCTTCCAATTTGCCCTGCGGCCCCAGGAGATACAAGTGGTTATCGGTCGCATCGTTGGCCACGTAAATCCCTGGCTTACCCGCGCCAGTGAAGTCCGCCATGACAACGCCGAGGCCGCAGCCAGGCTGGCGCGGTCTTAGCTCCGTGGACAAATCGCCGAAGGTGCCATCCTTGTTGTTGCGGTAGAGGGCATGAACGAGCGGCTTGAATCGCTGCGGCGGACAGACGTCTTGATCGATTTGCGGCGTCTTGCCGGCGCACTTCGGGTGGTTCTTGAACGACCAGTCGACATAGTTGCAGATGTATAGATCCGGAAAGCCACTGCCCGTGAGGTCGGCAAATCCGGCAGCGGTGCTCCACGCTTTCTCATGAAGTCCCGCCTTGGCCGTCACCTCGACAAAGCTCTTGCCCTTCTCATTGTGGAACAAAGCCACCCGGCCGTAGCCCGTGACGAGAAGGTCCGGCCAGCCATCCTTGTCGTAATCCGCCACGGCGACGCCGTGGGTATAGAAGTCAATTTTATCCAGCCCGACCTCGGCCGTGACGTCGCGGAACTTCCAGCTGCCTTCGTTGCGATAGAGTTTGCAGGGCTGTCCCTTGATTTTTTCGCCTTCGAACGAGCCGCCGCCGGTGAAGAATAGATCGAGCTTCCCGTCATTGTCGTAGTCAATCATGGCGACCCCGCCGCCGACCGACTCCAGGATCGTGTACTGATTGGTCTCTTCGCCATTACGATAGGTGAAGTCGATCCCCGAGGTGGCGGTGACATTCCGAAACCAGGGAGGCCCGTCAGGCACAACCGGGCCTTTGCCCAGGATTTGCAGGGAATCGATATCCGGCCCGGGCGGCGGGCCCTTCACCGCCCAATAGACCGTTCCACCCGCCAGAAGGGCGACGACGATGCCCACGACAATCCACCATTTGCGACGCGAATGCGGCAAGACCGTGGCCGACGACGGCGTTTCCAAGGGAGCTCGCTCCATGGGTCATTTTCTCTTCTTTTTCCATTCCTCTTGCATTTTCTCAGACTTGGCGTCGAGGTCGAGGACCTTCTTCTGATAGCGATCAGACTCGGCAAGTCGACCAAATTGCCTCATGCAGTCCCCCAGAGCGACATTCAGCTCGCGCTGTCCAGGGCTGAGCGATTCGGCGTGCAGCAGCCAGCGTTCCGCGTCCTGCGGACGATTCAAATCGAGGGCGACGCGGGCACGTTCGATCAACACGGTTACTCGATCCGGGGTCGCAACAAGTATTTCGTCCAGCATGCGGCCGGCGATCTCAAGTTGGCCATGGCTTCGATGAACGCGCGCGGTCTGAAACTTAACGGTCAAATCGTCGGGCCGTTGCCGACGTAGCAAGTCCAGGTGGGCAGCGGCCTGCCGAGGGTCTTCACGAAGGAGCGCCTCGACGAGCCAGATCCTTGCCTGGTAGTGGTCCGGAACCAAATCCAGGGCGCTGCGGAAATCCGCAATCGCCTGGTGCAGGCCCGAAGTGAACATATTGGTTTTGCCTCGCCAGACGAATCCCTGCGCCTGGTCCACGTCCTTCGGACGATGCTTGAGGAACAACGCCACACAGGAATGCGCGAGGGGCAGGTCCTGGACCACAAAACTGCCTTCGATAATCGCCTCCAGGATGGCCGGGAACTCTTCTTTTTCCGGGTGTTGTTCGCAATAGCGCATCAAGGCGTCCACGCTTCGCAGGTCGCCGCGCTGGATTGCAATCAATTGTGCTTCAAGATCGACGGCGTCCGACGACGCGCCATATTTTGCTGCCAGGCGCAACTGACGATCTGCCTCGCCAAAATCACTGCGTCGCCGGGCTGCCTGTGCCGCCAGCAGCCGAACCGTGGGATTCGTTGGATGAGTCTTCAAGTAACGATGGATATGCGTTGTCGCCTGCACGAAGTCGTAACGATCCATCGCGGCTACAGCTTGGTCGTATTGCCGAACGGCCCAAAGATTGATTGCAATTTGATACGCTGCCACGCCGATGACCGCGACCAGAACGATCGCAAGTATCACCCGAATCCGCTTGTCACGGATGCGTAGCATGGAGCCCATCCCCGTGGTGTATCGCAGGTCTACTCGGTCCAGAGCATTTCTTGCGAGCCTCCCACGTTAATGGGGGGAGGGGTTTGACGACGATTATCGTGCTCCTCGCTCCTAATGCGGAAGGCTCGCTTCTTGGACACCGGATAACTAGGGGCATGATAACCTGCCCAGTCCGCCCGGACAAGCAGGGAAGCTGGGAAAACCAACGATCAAACCGCCGCTGCAAAGATTTTCTAGATTCTGCCCAGAATCAGGCGTGACCATTACTAGACTGCCGGGTACAATTAAATAATAAACCTCGTATGTATTGGAGGTTACGTCGATGTTTTTCGGCAAGCTGAATCACCAGTCGTAACATTTGACTCCGTACGCAACCCGTGGCCGACCATCCCATCGGCCACAGTCCATCATGCCCTCGGGTGTCGTCATGCGTGTTCCGTCCGTCATGCAGCAAGCTTCCCTTGTTCTTGCGATATTCGTCGGCGGTTGCGATTCCGCGCGACCGGCAAAGGGGGGCAAGAGCCCACGCGTCATCGTTACCCAACCGATTACGGGCACCGTGATCGATTACCAGGACTTCACCGGCCGACTCGAAGCGATGGAATCCATCGAGATCCGCGCCCGTGTTTCCGGCTATGTGACCAAGGCAGACTTCAAGGAGGGGGACCTGGTCGAGAAGGGCAAAATTCTTTACCAGATCGAGGAAAAACCCTACCTGGTGGATCTTGACCAAGTGGAGGCGAATCACAAACTCGCACTGGCCGAGCGCAACCTCATGATGAAAAACGCCGACCGGGCTCGGCGCATGATGTCGACCAAGTCGATGTCGCCAGAAGACTACGATGCCGCCATGGCTGCACTAGAAAAATCCGCTGCTCAAGTCGGCGTGATCGACGCGATGAAGGAAAAAGCAAAGATCGGCCTTGCTTATACCAAGGTTCGCTCCCCGATTGCGGGCCGCGTCAGTCGGCGTTACGTTGATCCCGGGAATCTGATCCTGGCCGACAACACGATCCTGACTTCGGTCGTCTCCGAGAATCTGATGCACGCCTACTTCGACGTGGACGAGCGCACGTTTCTTGAACTCAAAGCACGCGCCGCAGCGATTGGCCGACATTCTGACGCCGCGCCGTCCGTGCCTGCTTCCCTACCCCCTGTCATGATGAGCCTCTCCAATGAAAAGGAGTTCGAGCGGATCGGTGACCTGGATTTCGAGGATAACCGGGTCGTCCCTACCACGGGAACGGTCCGCATGCGCGGCGTTTTCCAGAACCCGAGCGGAGTTCTCAAGGCTGGCATGTTCGTGCGGGTTCGGCTTCCAATTGGCGTCGCGTATCAAACGACCTTGATCCCTGATGAAGCTATCCAGAGCGACCAAGAGCGCAAGTACGTTTGGGTAGTCAACGACAAGAACGAGGTGGAATACCGTGCGGTCAAGCTCGGACAATCGATCAAAGACTTACGCGTGATTCTGCCGCCGACGAAAGGTAAGGAAGGAAAAGAAGGATTGGCAAACGGCGACCGCGTCGTCGTCAGCGGCGTCCAGCGAGTGCGTGCCGGAAGCCCGGTGGACCCTGAGGATCAACCGCCGCCGGCGATGCCCGACATGCCGCTGCTGCGGGCATTAAAAACCAACCGCGACCGTTAGAGCTTGCAAGGAACTTTGCCGCTGTATGCAGAGATTTTCTGGTGACGACAAAGCAATCTCTACTACCTGGCGGCCGCGTTGCTTATGCACACAATCGGGAAACTGTACTTCTGATGTTGCTCACTACTGGCGACTAGCCATGTTTTCGCACTTTTTTATCGAGCGGCCGATCTTCGCTTCAGTGCTGTCGATCGTCATCACCCTCGCGGGGTTGGTGGCAATCTTCAACCTGCCGATCGCGCAGTATCCCGCCATCACGCCCCCTAGCATCTGGGTGTCCTGCATTTACCCTGGGGCGAATGCTCAGGACGTGGCGGACTCGGTAGCCGCCCCGATCGAGCAGCAAATCAACGGCGTTGAAGACATGATGTACATGGTGTCGCAATCGAACAACGATGGCTCCTACAATTTGACCGTGACATTCAAGCCCGGCGTGAACATGAACTTTGCCCAGGTGCTGGTACAAAACCGAATCAATCTGGCGATGCCGCTGTTGCCCGGAGTGGTCAAGCAGGCCGGTGTCACGACGAAGAAGCGGAATCCCGATATTTTGCAAGTCATCGCCGTCTATTCCCCCTCGGGCCGATACGACCAGCTCTACCTCAGCAACTTCGCCACGCTGAAACTACGTGACGAGTTGTCTCGCGTTGAGGGGGTTGGCGACTGCCAGCAATTTGGCCAGCAAGATTACAGCATGCGCATCTGGCTCGATCCGGACCGCCTCGCGGCCCTCAATCTGAGCGCGACGGATGTCGCGAGAGCCATTCGTGAACAGAACCGCCAGGTCGCCGCTGGGCACATCGGAGAGGTGAACGGTACGTTGGCAAGCGAGCCGCCTGTGGGTTCCTCCCTGGTAATCCACCCTTCCTCCCTCGCGATTCCGGTTACCACGGTCGGTCGGCTTGTAGACCCGACGGAATTCGAAGACATCGTCCTGCGGAGCGATGGCCAGGGACGCAACATCCGCATCAAGGACATCGGCCAGGTCAAACTTGGCGCTCGAAACCTGGATACGACGAGTAAAGTGGACGGCCAGCCTAACGCCAGCCTGGCGATCTGGGCATTGCCTGAAGCCAACTCGATCGCCACCGCGCGGCGCGTGCGCGAGCGGCTTGAACAGCTCAAACTGGCATTCCCGGACGACGTGGACTATACCATTTCGCTTGACATGACTCCGTTCATCCAGGAATCGATTCACGAGGTCATCCGCACCCTGATCGAAGCCATCATCCTGGTCGCACTGGTCGTGCTCGTGTTCTTGCAGAACTGGCGTTCGGCCATTATTCCGCTCGTGGCTGTCCCGGTCGCAATCATTGGCACATTTGCCGCGATGGTTGCCATCGGGTTTAGCCTGAACACATTGACGATGTTCGGACTAGTGCTCGCAATCGGCATTGTC
>SXGT01380372.1_pt1 | contig 26278 bp, 23 predicted proteins | sample 3176221 | NCBI WGS metagenome assembly SXGT01 (sample SAMN11356862, study PRJNA531348) | freshwater metagenome | isolation source: freshwater sample F1-120 | place: China: Fuxian Lake, Yuxi | collected 2017-12-25
CCAGACTGGTAGGTGAATGGATGGATCAGCCGGGGCGTCGGATCAAGTTACATTTTATCCCGCCATACTGTCCTCATTTGAACCCAATCGAGCGGTTGTGGGGCGTTATGCATAAAAATATTACGCACAATAAATGCTACAGCACATGCAGACAATTTGCAGATGCGCTGATCAGGTTTCTAAGAGAAAAGATTCCGATGCTCTGGGAAAACTTCCGCGATTCGATTACGGATAACTTCCGGATCATCTCACCCGATGATTTTCGGGTTATCAAGTGAACAAGGTATACATTAGAATTTCGAAGAAAATAATAAATACAGATCTCGATTTAACGACCTACAGCGAGACCAGGAACAATTTCCAGCGCCTCCGCCGGACTTTGAAATGGAAGCGTATTAACTTGCCCTCCCGAAAAATGTCGCTGACTTGAAGAATTAACTTCAGATGGCGGCTTTGGATATTTTAAGGTCGGCCCGAGAATAGTATTTTCTAGCGCAGATGAACCAAATTCATCAGTATCTGCTGATGTTGCCTGAACTTTATTTTTAATTAAATCCAACTGATTCTTATGTCGAAATATTTTTGCTTCAACATAAGTATTATTTAAAACCAGCAATAAAGATAAAGGAAATATGTAGATAATAAAAAAATTTAAAAATCGACTTTTATTTCTCTTTCGCATCAATGCTTATGGGGACGGCTATGGACATGGCCCTTTATCTTATCAGATCCCGATTTAACCAGCGTTGATGGCACGACAACTAATTCCCCATAACGCACTCCTTTTTCAGCAATAACATGTCGACCAAAATGCTCAACCTCGCCACGAGGTCCTTTTAATAACGAGACTTCTAGACAGGAATGTTCATCCATATGAACGTGCATTGAAGCTATCGATAGATTACTGTGTCCATGATGATCATGCAGGATACGCTTAGCTAACTCCCGCGTTTCATGATCGTAAACATAAACAACCGCTCCAACACATGGACGGTTGACATCATCAACTTCAGGGCGTTTTTTTAAACTATCTCGAACAAGATCGCGCACGGCCTCTGATCGGTTTTGATGACCTGTTGCAGCCATATACTCATCGATCTCTGCCATGAGCTCATCATCGAAGGTCATCGTGATACGCTGCATTGTGCTTGTCTTCGACGTCATCTCGCCCAATCCATTAACTCAAAGATGACTATTTTCTATCATCCGCGCAAATTCTATTTGTAGTTAGTGATGATCATTATGATGCGCATGTGTATGGCAATCCATGCTCTTATGACAGTGATAATGCTGATGATCATCTAAAACATGCGCTGACGCAGCTACAGAAAAACCAAAAAGACTGATCAATAGGGCACAGAGTTGAAGCTTCATGATTTACTCCTGATCTCGATCTTAACCAGGATAAAAAACGAATAAGACGAAAATACGACTTTATCATATTGCTTCTAATAATAAAATCAACGACTTAAATTATTCTAGACGATTAAAACCTCCGCCGCGGCTCTCTCTTTATGCCTTTCGTAAAATTTATTTCACAGCATAGATGATGCAGATAATTCAAAACGCTAATCTCATGCCACAGACAAATCTAATTTAAATGAACAATTAATTGCCCTACCCAAGAATCACTTCTTATCATTTTCTGAAAATTATCATCTAATTCTGAAAATTATCATCTAACTTTTTTCCAAATTTTAAAAGAGCTCTAGAAAAAATGTCATTCGTACTCCCACTCAAAATCTGAAGCTTAATGAAGCTAATCGCTGCAAGCGATTAAATCCATACTAAGCTCCTGAGTGATTTTAAAAAAACATTTCGGGATGAAACCGATGCCGATCAATAGCCCCTTAACGACTACAAGACGCTAAACAATTGGCCGCTCCATGCTAGGTTACCAACCGTAATACCCGTAGCCTGGCCCATAATATCCGGGATAGCCCCAACCGGGCCCATAGCCATAATAGGCCGGATATCCCCAGCCGCCGCCATAACCCCAACCCCGACGCCAACGACGGCCATATCCCCAGCCGCCGCCACGCCAGCCGCGTCCATAGCCGCCATAATATCCATGACCGCCCCCAACCACCCCGCCCCCAACCGCCGCGCCCCCATGCCGAGGCGGGCGTTGAGGCAAAGAGTGACGCGGCAATGAGCCCAATAGCCAAAACAACAACCTTGAACCTGCGAGGATGTTTCATTGCGTTACTCATGATCAGTCAGCGGCTGTAAAAAACAAATGAAAAATATGTATTCTAAGATGAACAATCGCTGAATTATTGATAAAAGAAACACGCCTCACCAAAAGACGCCTGACCTCTACCCTGAACAGCGCCAAAGCGCCTTAACGAGAGCTCCTCAAACGATAAATGAGAGTGAGCGATCAAAATCAATTGAGAAAAAAATTTTCATAATGAATAGAAAAAAATTAACACATCTTACCGTCGTCCCAAGAGACTACCAAGAAGAAGCCGTTGACGCGGCATTCAACCATTGGCTGACATCCAATGCGCCCATGCTCTTAGTGATGGCCACCGGTTCTGGCAAATCAATTGTCATTGCGCTTCTTATTCAACAAGCTCTAGCAAAAGACTCAAAGGCGCGCGTGCTTGTCTTGACGCATGTTAAAGAACTTGTGGAGCAAAATTATAATGAGATGATCAATTTATGGCCCGACGCTCCTGCAGGGGTTAATTGCGCTGGGTTAAAAAAACGCTCAACAGATGCGCAAATTATCTTCGGCAGCATCCAATCCGTCTGGAATCATTGCGAAGAAATCGGCCAATTTGATTATATCGTTGTCGACGAAGCTCATCGCATTCCGCATAAGGACAATGGTAATTATCGAAAATTAATTACCCTACTTTCTCAGCGAAAAAACACGCTTAAAGTTATCGGCCTGACCGCGACGCCCTTCAGATTAGATGGCGGCTGGCTGCATATTGGCGAAGAACGCTTATTTGAAGAGATTATTTATGACTATTCCGTTGATCGGGGCATTACTGAGGGATGGCTCTCTCCCCTCGTGTCAAAACGAACCCAGTTTCAAATCAACATTTCTGGCGTTCGTAAAAGAGCGGGCGAGTATCGAACGGATGATTTAGATAGGCTCGTAAATTCTTCTGAAAATACAGACACAGCACTAACTGAAATCATAGAACAAGGCGCCAATCGGCGCTCTTGGCTGATTTATTGCGTTAGCGTCGCTCATGCAAATAGCGTTGCTGAAAAATTACGCCAAAAAGGTATTGTTGCCCAGGCAATAACTGAGAAAACGCCGGCTAAGGATCGCGATAAATATATTAAAGAATTCCGCGCAGGCAGTATAAAATGCATTGTCAATGTCAGCGTTTTGACAACAGGCTTTAACAATCCCCGCGTTGATCTTATCGCGATGTTACGCCCGACGCTCAGCACCGCTCTTTATTTGCAAATTTGCGGACGCGGCTTGCGCAAAAGCGAGGGCAAAGAAAACTGTCAAATATTGGATTTTGTCGAAAATATTAGACGCCATGGCCGGGTTGACGATCCTGAAATCATCATTCATGGCGCAAAGGGCGCAGATGATACGCAGGAGACGCCTCAATATCTCGCTAAAGCCTGCCCTGCATGTCTTCATTATAGCCCCATCAAAGCCCTGACATGCTCATGTTGCGACAAACCCTTCGCTAGAGAGCGAAAAATTATCCATAATAGCCACGCAGATTCTATTGAAATTCTTGGGCGGCCACGGCGTAAATTTAAACAGAAAGATAAATTTATACCGGTTCGAAAAGTTACAGCGCAACCGCATATAAAACGCGGCGCGTTTAAAGTAACAAGTATAAAGATAGAGTATCACCTCTCAACTGGCGAAACTGTTAAAGAGTTTATTAAAGCGGATAATGGCGCCATCAGTCGTATGGCGACACTTTGGTGGCAGGCTGTTATGGGAACGACACCGCCAGCCTCAATTGATCTATTTTGTCGAGAGCTCTCATCCGCGAAGGTCCATCGTCTGCAAACCTATATTAATGAAAATAATTTCCGAGCTGTTGAATATTTAGTCGTCACGCCCCAAAATGATACGCGGACATTGATGCTGGCTAAAGACAAAAAATTTGGCGGCCTATCTCTATTTAAAGTAATTGAGACGCCAGCTTAAGCTAATTAATACAAATGCCTCTTTATTGATTAAAAGTATAATCCGATCTTATCCTATTTTTTACGCACTGCCCTTCCTCACAGAATACAGTTAAATAGCCGCCGAGGATTAAAGACTTGTATGGTCTATGATAAAGCTCGTTTGAGCTCTCATAAATTTATTGATGATGAATAGCAGGGTTAAATTTTCAATAAATGCGACCTCAGTGTCAAAATTTGATTAAAAAAAAATGATCCAATAGATTAATCTTGAGAAATTTATCGCATAAACAGGAATCACTTGTTGAAATCAAAGATCTTTATCGATGGCGATTCTGGCACCACAGGTCTTGGCATCCGCGATCGGCTTGCTGGGCGCACGGATCTGGAACTTATTGCGCTCCCACAGGCGCAGCGCAAAGATCTCGCGGCAAAACAGCACGTGTTATCGCAAGTTGACTTAACGATCCTATGCCTGCCCGATGAAGCCGCCAAAGAAACTGTTGCGCTTTGTGACGCTTTAGGCGCGAAAGCTCCACGCATTCTTGATGCGTCAACCGCGCATCGCACCGCTCCTGGTTGGATTTATGGCTTCCCAGAACTCTGCGCCGACCAGGCGCAAGAGATCGCCAAGGCGCAACGCGTTGCCAATGTTGGATGTTACGCCACAGGAGCCATCGCTCTTTTACGCCCCCTAATTGATGCGCAGTTACTGCCCTCTTCTTATCCGCTCGCTATTAACGCCGTCTCCGGCTATTCGGGCGGCGGTCGCCAGATGATTGAGTCCTACGAAAAAGGCGAAGCGGCAGCCTTCGAGCTCTATTCTTTAGGGCATCAACACAAACATATTCCTGAGATAATGGCCTATGCGCGGCTTGAAAGGCCGCCAATATTTGCGCCCTCAGTCGGTAATTTCCGTCAAGGCATGCTGGTGTCCATACCGCTTGCACTTGACGCCCTGCCAACAAAAGTATCGGCGAAGGATCTCCAAGAAACCTATCAGAGCCATTATCATCAAGCCCCCCATGTTCATTGGGTTGATGCCCCAACGAATGGGCGCCTTGACGCGCTCGCTCTCAATAATACCGATGATATGGAGGTATATGTTTTTAGTAATGAAACATTACGCCAAATCATCTTAGTGGCGCGCCTCGACAATCTGGGGAAAGGCGCTTCTGGCGCTGCAGTCCAAAACCTCAACTTGATGTTGAGCAAAACGCAATAAAGAAAAAGATTATTGCTGACTCGGGATCTCCTTAATGAAGATCCTCGGGCAGCTTGTCAGCGACATCTTCATAGCGGCTCGTTCTGCTTCCCATCATCGCCTCGAACGCTTCATGGACTTCCCGAACCGAACGAGGGCTGAGACGTCCGCCACGCGATTCATAAAAGATTGGCCGATTTGCACGCGCAGGACGAGGTAAAAGAGCGGCAGCAGAGCGATTTGGATTCTCATCCAACACATGCAGAAACTTCTCTGCATCATCTGTGCCAAGGAAATGAATAAGATATGTTTCGCCAGGGGTGAGCGGACGGCCAATTTTCTCTGCGATCTTCGCGCCGTCTTTTTTCAGCATTTCTGCAGCAAGAACGGCTGAGAGATATGGATCCATCCGTAAATTAAGGATTTGCGAGCGCTTTAGCGGTGAAGCGTTAAGCGAAACACCCTCCTGCCCTGCTACAGCTTTAGATTCTTCTGCGCGGCCATGTCGACCGCCAAATATTTTAATCGCGTGCAGCCATGTCTTTTCAACAAACTGAAAAAGACCGCTTGCCGTTGAGGTTCGCGCCTTTGCGCGTAAGGAGAAATTGGACTCCTTATCTGCAATCGCCATCAACAAAGCCGGATCCATCTCTGTAGTCTTAGCCGCCTTAACGACATGCTCAACAACAGATTGATGAACCTTAACCGGTCCAAAGCGCATGACGCCCAAACCATCCGCAACATCCGTACCGTCATCGCGGCGATGCGACCAGGTTAAAGCGGCCTGCTCAATAACAAAATCAGAATCCAGAACCTCTTCACCGCCATCTTTGGACAGTGAGGCAGGACCAGAAGGCGGCACCCGGGCGCGGGCGAGGCGATAAGGACGTTCGCTGCGCACCGTCTCTTCTTCATCTCCAGAAGGGCTGAACGATAAAACAGCAAGGAAGGACAGCAAAACGCCGACGCCGATAGCGCGCGCAAGCAAAGGAAAAGAGCGACAAAAGCTAAAAGAACGAAAATGCTTCCATTGAAAATGCAACAGATGCGCGCGCACAAACGCAACGAATGAGGGCTCGTGCCCGCCACCCGGCGCTACGCTAATTTCTCGCTTTGAGAAAGTTACATCCGTCATTCGGTTCGTATTCGCTCCTTGGCCAGTTTAGGCCCAGGAGGGAATGTAACGAGTTGAGACGGCAAAAGATCGGCGCACACCGCCCTTGAGACGCCATAATCCCCCAAGCGTCTCAGCCCTCTAATCTTTTGATTTTATTAACCGAGTTCGCAAATTACGCTCGCTAAGCGCGAGCGCTGCCTTTTTTTCGCCACAAGGCGCTAGAGCCTGCTAACCTTATTTAGAATCAAAGGGTTTATAGGCCGAACTTGGAAATCATCCCTTGCAGCATGTGATATTCCGCAGCCGGGACAGGCGTTGTCCGAGACAGGAAATTAACAGGCTTGCCATCTTCAAGACCGTAGTCCGCAACCCGCTGCACTTTTTTCGACTTGTCGAAATACACAGCGAGCACGCGCTGATCTGTAACGGCGCCAGGCATAAAGGCCAGAGACCGATCGACCCGCTGGCTAACATAATACCAAGCGTCGCCGCCCACGGTTGAGGTCGTCGACGGCGTTCCAAGGATGGATAGCACCTGAGGCGCTTCCATACCTGGCTTAACTTGGGTCACGCGTTTTTGATCAATGACCGCGCCCCTTGTGATGACCCCGTCATAACCCAAACAACCGCCAAGCGCGCCCGCCGCCAGGCTGGCCAGGGTCAGGCGCAGCACCAAAGAATTTTGATAAATAGATGAAAAAACGCGCTTATCTCGCGCCATTTTAGAGATCTCCAACTCAACGCGTCGCTGGATTTTCAAGCGACAAACCTATCCTCTAACGGATTTCGGTAAACTTCAGTTAAAGGGATTGCAAGCGCAGGCCAATATTTTCAAAATTAACGCGAATTAGATAAGGACGCGTCATATGGCAGACAAACACGCTACCTCACCCGCCTGTCAGCCCCGGCGCATAATGGTTACTGAGATTCCGCCAGAGGGGCTTGAGATCGATCTCTGCGCAACCAAAGACGAGCGCCAAGAGCTTGCCAAACTCAACGATCTACCAGACATCAGCGCCTTGACGGCCCATCTTCGACTGATCCGGTGGAAAGCGAATGGAGCCATTTTACGCGGAGAAGTAAGGGCGCGCCTTTCTCAAATCTGCGTGCGCTCTTTGGAAGAATTTGAATCAGATCTCTCTACGCAAATCGATCTTCGTCTCGCCCCACCGACTGCGCAGGATGCTCGCAGAGACGAAGAGCCACTTGATCGCGACGCCATATCTCTCGCCGCTTTGTCAGAGGATCCGCCAGATCCGCTCATTGATGGCGTGATCGACTTATGGGCTCTGGTCAGCGAATTTTTAACCCTGGCGCTCGACCCCTATCCACATAAGCCCGGCGTTGAGTTTCAAGATCCAGCACCTTCAAGCGATAAAAATCCCGCCGCATCCCCCTTTGCGTCGCTTCAGGAGTTAATATCGAAAAAAAACTAACCCAATCAGCCCCGCGTCTAGACGAGGCCTGGATCATAAAGGCATCAAAGCTTGCTAAATTTCAGTTGGATAGGCTCTTGCGCCGTGAGCTTGCAAATGGCAAGTCAGCTGGCGCGCCACCCTGCAGCTTCGGCCAATGCAAAGCCGCTTGGGAAAGAGATCCAGTTTAATTAAATTTCGAGGCAAGCCGGAAAATGTCGCAAAATGTAAGGATCGCCATCGATGCGATGGGCGGCGACTTCGGTCCGGCGGTTACGATTGCCGGAGCAGCCCTTGCTCTCGAAAAACATCCCGACAGTCGATTTATACTCTTTGGCGATCAAACAACCCTTCGCGCTGAACTTGCCAAATATCCGCGCCTTGCTGAAAACGCCGAGATCGCTCATTCCGACGTTGCAATCCGAATGGACGATAAACCCAGCCAAGCGCTGCGCACAGGTCGGCGCGTCTCATCCATGTGGATGGCGATCGAAGCCGTCAAAAAAGGCGAAGCGGATGTGATTGTCTCTGCAGGCAACACAGGCGCCCTCATGGCCATGGCGAAAATCTGTCTTAAAACCATCTCGCGCATTGAACGACCAGCGCTTGCTTGTCTTTGGCCAACGCTACGCGGCCAATCTGTCGTGTTAGATGTTGGCGCCACCATGGGCGCTAATGCGCGCCATCTCGTTGACCTCGCCATCATGGGATCAGCTATGGCCTCGATTATTTTGGGGCTTGAACGGCCAAGCGTCGGCCTGCTCAATGTAGGCACAGAGGAAATAAAAGGCGTTGAAGAGGTCAAAGCAGCGTCTCAAATCCTCAAAGAGTCAAACTTGCCAGGCCTAGCTTACGCCGGTTTTGTCGAAGGAGACGGCATTGGCTTGGGCGCGGCAGATGTTGTCGTGACAGAAGGTTTTACCGGAAACATCACGCTGAAAACTGCAGAAGGAATAGCAAAACAAATTAGCGCTTATCTGAAAGAAGCAATGAGTAGCTCGCTTCTTTCCAAACTTGGCTATTTTCTTGCGCGTGGCGCTTTTAATCAATTACGTGCAAGGATGGATACACGCACAATTAATGGCGGCGTATTTCTCGGCGTTGAAGGCGTTGTTATTAAAAGTCACGGCGGTATGGATGCGATCGGTTTCGCCCGCGCTATAGAGATCGGCTATGAAATGGCCCGCAGCGATCTGTTAAACCGTATCCGCAAGACTGTTGAACTCGCCCATCGCTTTCAACAAGAAAGACCGCCCGAGCCGCCTGCGCAGAAAGCAATGCTCTGATGCTACATTCTTCAAAATTATGCTCTGTCGTTCGTGGCGTTGGCGCATATCTTCCTGAGAAAATTCTGACCAACAAAGAACTCGCGGAACTTGTTGACACCAGCGATGAATGGATTGTCCAAAGAACCGGCATCAAAGAAAGACATATCGCCGCTAAGGGAGAAACAACTTCCATGTTGGGCGCGCGCGCAGCGCGCGCAGCGCTTGCTGAAGCCGATCTAACAGCAGAAGAGATTGACCTCATCATTGTCGCCACTTCAACGCCTGACTGGACCTTTCCATCGACTGCAACGCAAATTCAGGCTGAGTTAGGCATCCATCAGGGCGTCGCTTTTGATCTCCAAGCTGTCTGCTCGGGTTTTGTTTTTGCCCTCGCCACAGCGGATAAATTTTTACGCTCCGGATCGCATAAGCGCGCGCTCGTAATAGGCGCAGAGACTTTTTCACGGATTATTGATTGGTCGGACAGAACAACCTGTGTTCTGTTTGGCGATGGCGCCGGCGCTGTCGTCGTTGAGGCCGTTGCCTCTCAAGGCGATATGAATGAACGGGGCATACTCACCACCCATTTGCGTTCAGATGGACGACATCGATCAAAACTTCATGTTGATGGTGGACCGTCTGCTACCCAGACAGTCGGTCATTTACGCATGGAAGGAAAAGAAGTTTTTCGCTTTGCTGTTGGCCAAGTCACCGATGTCGTTAAAGACGCCTTTGCGGCGACTGGACTGACAGCAAATGATCTAAATTGGTTTGTGCCGCATCAGGCAAATCGACGCATTATAGACATGTCAGCGCATAAGCTCGGCATTGCGCCTGAGAAAGTAATCGCAACGGTTCATCTTCATGGCAATACGTCAGCGGCAAGCGTCCCTCTAGCGCTCTACGTCGCGCGGCAAGATGGCAGAATTAAAAATGGCGATCTTGTTATGCTCGAAGCCGTTGGCGGAGGGTTTACTTGGGGGTCTGCGCTGGTTCGCTGGTAATCAAAAAACATAGGCTCTAAACGCATGGCGAAATCCCGCTCAGTCTTTATCTGTCAAAACTGCGGGGCGGTTTCATCGCGTTGGCAGGGAAAATGCGAAGCTTGCAACGAGTGGAATACAATTGCTGAAGAAATTGATAGTCCAATAAGTGGGCAGCGCATTTTAGGCGGCCGCTCATTTGAGCTCGAGTCACTTGCCGGCTCTTCTTCATCCGTCGACAGAGTTATCAGCGGCGTTGAAGAGTTTGATCGCGTTACAGGTGGTGGATTTGTTCCAGGATCCGTCATTTTACTGGGGGGAGAACCTGGAATAGGCAAATCAACGCTGCTCATTCAAATTTGCGCCGCGCTCGCAATGCGCGGAGAGCGGGTGATCTATATTTCTGGTGAAGAAGCTGTCGCACAAGTTCGATTGCGCGCTTCCCGTCTTAATTTGGCAAGCGCGCCTGTTGAACTTGCAGCTGCGACGCAGGTCGAGGACATTCTTGCAACTTGCGGAAACGGAAAACGCGCCGCGCTCATTGTAATCGACTCAATTCAAACCATGCATACCAATCAAGCGCCGTCAGCCCCCGGCACGGTCACACAAGTGCGCGCAAGTGCGCAAGCTTTGCTGCGCCATGCAAAATCGAGCGGCTCAATTGTAATTCTTGTTGGGCATGTCACTAAGGATGGGCAAGTCGCAGGCCCTCGCGTTGTTGAACATATGGTTGATGCTGTTCTTTCTTTTGAAGGCGACGCCGCTCATCATTTTCGTATGCTGCGCGCGTCAAAAAACCGTTTTGGCGCAACGGGAGAAATTGGCGTCTTTGAAATGACGGGACTGGGACTAGCGGAAGTAGCCAATCCTTCTGCGCTTTTTCTTGCCGGCCGCGATGCGGCAGCGCCGGGCGCAGCGGTTTTTGCCGGCATGGAAGGTCAACGCCCCATGCTCTTAGAGATCCAAGCGCTGGTTGCGCCGACATCTTTGGGCACCCCCCGCAGAGCAGTCGTTGGCTTTGATCAAAATCGACTGTCTATGATTCTCGCCGTGCTTGAAGCGCACGGCGGTTTAAAACTCGGCCTCTACGACATCTATCTTAATGTGGCAGGCGGCCTGCGAGCCGATGAACCCGCCGCCGATCTTGCTGCGGCGGCAGCCCTTGTTTCCTCTTTGACTGGCGCGGTTTTACCTGCCGACCAGGCCTTTTTCGGGGAAATTGGCCTCTCGGGGGCGGTTCGACCGGTTATTCATGCCGGCATGCGCTTACGCGAGGCGGGTAAACTTGGCTTTCATCAAGCTGTCCTGGCCCAAGCCCAGCAAATCAACGATGAGGAAAGACGCAGCGGACTTGCCCTGCGGCCTTGCGCCGATGTGGGTCAACTCGTTGCGGCGATCGCGCAAACGGCGCCCCATAAGCGCCCCGCCTCATCGCCAAGCCAATAATTTAAGATAAATAAGGGGATGAGATGGCTTTGGGATTTCCGCTTCGCATCAACTTGCGCTAGAAGCAAACCATGAAAATTGTCGCGGCCAGTTCTATCCTATGGGCCAAGACGCCTCGCCGCGGATTTCACTCTCAATTTTGGTTTTAGGGCGAAGACAAGAGGACAGAAATGCCTTCGTATCTTGATTTGGCTGTTTTGATTGTTGTTTTAGTATCTGGCCTACTTGCTGTGTTGCGCGGCTTCACGCGCGAAATTTTAGCCATAGGATCCTGGGTCGCCGCCGCTGCGGCCGCCTATTACCTCCATCCAATGGCCTTGCCCTATATCAAGCCCTACATCAGCAAAGATGAAATCGCGCTCGGCGGCGCCGTGGCGATTGTTTTCTTTCTCGCCCTCATCATCGTATCTCTGCTTACGGTAAAATTTTCCGATATTATTTTGGACTCTAAAATCGGCGCTCTTGATCGCACGCTTGGCTTTCTTTTTGGCGCAGCGCGTGGCTTGCTCCTCGCCGTCGTCGCCTTTGTTTTTTATAACTGGCTCGTCCCAGACGCCAATCAGCCAGGTTGGATACGCAACGCGCGCGTGAAGCCTTTCCTCCAGGCTGGAGGAGACAAACTGCGCGACATGCTCCCGGATGATCTCGATAGTATTATTGCAAAGATCAAAGCCAAAAAGGGTAATGGTCAATCGGGAGAGGCACCGCCTTCAGAAACTGAAATGGATAAGTCTTCTCCGCCAGCGACAGAAAATCCGCCTGAAGAGACGCCGCCCGCAACCGGCGGCGCGAATTAGCGCTTCTGTGACACCGCCAACCAGTTTAAACTGCGCAAGCGATACGCTCTGGCGTCACAGGCGCCGCCATCATGCGATATGGGAGACGACGGGATGACGGAGTCGCCAAAAGAGTGTGAGAAGACATTCATTCCAAATATGAACGCCAGCGTGCAAGATCCGCCACAGCCTAATTTTGATGAAGATCGGCTGCGCGAATATTGTGGTGTTTTCGGCGTCTTTGATCTTGATGACGCCTCCGCCATTACCGCCCTAGGCCTTCACGCCCTTCAACATCGCGGACAAGAAGCCGCTGGTATTGTTTCCTACGATAACGGCCGCTTTCATGGCGAACGGAGACTGGGACTTGTTGGCGATCACTTCTCAAAAGAGAGCGCTATCAAACGCTTGCCTGGCGCAGCCGCAGTTGGCCATGTTCGATATGCGACAACAGGCGAAACGGCCTTGCGAAATGTGCAGCCTCTTTTTGCTGAGCTCAATTCAGGCGGCTTTGCCGTTGCGCACAATGGCAATCTAACAAATGCACAAACACTCCGCCGAGAATTAATCAAAGAAGGCGCTATTTTCCAATCTACTTCTGATACAGAAGTGATCCTTCATCTTGTCGCCCGAAGCCGCAAACCGCAATTCTTGGATCGATTTATAGAAGCGCTCCGCTCTATCGAAGGGGCCTATTCGCTTGTCGCGCTGACGAATAAAAAACTCATTGGCGCACGCGATCCATTAGGAATTCGTCCGCTTGTTATTGGAGAACTCAATGGAAAATTTATTCTCGCTTCAGAAACCTGCGCTCTTGATATGATTGGCGCACGTTTTGTTCGCGATGTAATGAACGGCGAGATTGTTATAATTTCGGAAAAAGGCCTTGAGAGCATTAATCCTTTTCCGCCTCAGCCAATGCGCCCGTGCATTTTTGAATATATTTACTTCGCGCGCCCAGACTCGCTGGTGCATGGCCGACCTGTGTATCAAATACGCAAAGCAATGGGCGCCGAATTAGCGCGCGAACGACGTATTTTTGCCGACGTCGTGGTTCCAGTACCAGATTCTGGCGTGCCTGCCGCCTTAGGCTATTCGCAAGAGTCTGGCATTCCTTTTGAACTTGGAATTATCCGCAATCATTATGTTGGCCGAACATTTATTCAGCCCTCACAATCGGTGCGTGAAGTCGGCGTTAGAATGAAACACAGCGCTAACCGTTGCGTTGTTGAAGGTAAGCGGGTTGTCCTGATTGACGACTCAATTGTCAGAGGCACGACGTCAGTTAAAATTGTGCAGATGATGCGCGACGCTGGCGCAAAAGAAGTTCATTTCCTGATCTCCTCTCCCCCCATAACGCACCCAGACTATTATGGGATCGATACGCCGCAAAAAGAAAAACTCTTAGCTGCGACACATTCTTTAGAACAAATGCGCACCTATATCGGCAGCGACTCCTTAGCTTTTCTCTCGGTCGACGGCATTTACCGATCTATGGGATATGAGAAACGCGACGCCCAGCGCCCACAATTTACCGATCATTGTTTCACAGGCGATTATCCAACAGCTCTAACGGATTTGTCGGGTGAAAATCGCGCGCAATTATCTTTGCTCGCAGAAGCAAGTTAAGCTTGTCACAGGATAAACGCATTGCGCTTGTTACAGGCGCCTCGCGCGGGATCGGGCATGCGCTCGCGCTCGAATTAGCCAGAGACAATGCGCATGTGATTGCGTTAGCGCGATCTCAAGCAGGCCTCGAAGCGCTCGATGATGAGATCACTGCGCTTGGCGGCACCGCGACATTGGCGCCCTGTGACATAACAGATTACGCCGCCCTTGATCGTCTTGGCGCAACAATTTTCGAGCGTTGGGGTCGACTTGACGTCTTTGTCGGCAATGCTGCTATTCTTGGCCCCCTATCTCCGCTAGCGCATGTTGAGCCAAAAGACTGGGACCGCGTTATTGCTGTTAATGTCACGGCTAATTGGCGCCTGATCCGTTCGCTGGATCCCCTACTGCGCAATTCAGGTCAGGCGCGCGTCGCCTTTCTGACATCAGGCGTCGCCCATCGCGCCGACATGAAGCCTTTTTGGGGACCCTATGCAATTTCAAAGGCGGCTCTTGAAGCCCTTGCACGAACATACGCAGCTGAAACGCGCGGCGACGGCGTAACCGTTATGCTCGCTAGCCCTGGCCCGCTCAGAACGCGAATGCGCGCTCAAGCCATGCCAGGCGAAGATCCGCAAACACTCAAAACGCCAGAAGAATTTGCAAAAAAATGTCTCGCGCTCTTGAAGCCTGAATGGCAAGAAAGCGCGAGACTTTATGATTTCGTCGCTGATAGACTCCGCGACTTCAAATCACCAAGTTAGCTCTGGGGAAGTTAAATTTCCCCAAGCTTAAAGTTTAGTGACGCTTATGCTTGCCTTTATGCGCAGGCGCTGGCGGAGCTGGCGGCGGCACATAGGTCAGCTTCAATTTCTCAACGCCTGCCGTCCATCCCAATCCTGCGCCAGCTTCAATATTGAACGGCTGAAGCGAGAAGGTGTTGTTGGACCCACCAACAAGGATCGCGCCACCACCACCAACGCCGACACGAGCGGAAACTTCTGGACCAGCATATTCGCCCTCAAGCGCACCAGGACCAACCTTGCCGGTTTCTGCGACAACACCCCATCCTAATTCGCCTTGGCCATTGTAGGTCACGTTAGCGCCAACTTTTGTCAATGTGCCAGTGTAATGCGCGGGCTCTGCGCCCTCAGCGTCATCGCGGTAGTTACAGTCGATTTGCTGGTTCTCAACAACAACGCTGATGTTATTGCCCAAAAGACGGCATTGCAGCGTGCCAACGCGATTACCCGCAGAAGCCGCAACTGGCGCAAAGAGCGCAACCGCGCAAGCGCCTGCTAAAAGCTTACCGAGAATATTTGATTTGATCATAAAAAAACTCCTCCTTAACTGATCTCATTATCGTCATGTCGACGATTGCCTGAACGCTAAATTTCGCTCCGACCGGACGACGCCCATATAAGGGCTAATCCTGTCCGACGGTAGAGGGAAGGCCCCTAAAACGACGCCTTGATGCCGCAAGCCGCATCCGGTTTAGAGTAAGGAAATACCGCCAAATAACGCCTATTCGCCCTCACTCAATGTCTTTAACTGACTGACTGCATCGCCACTGCGACGCAAAGACGCGGACTCATTGGATACGACGCAAGGCCGCCTTAAGCTGATCGACTTGCTTCATTGTCGCAATATTTGATTCATTTTCTTCCAAGATCACCACACCTGCATTCCGCACATTCGCGTCAAGGACCCTGTCATCAGCTGATTGCCGTTCTCCATTACCGGCCTCCCCTGGTTTTCGCCAATAATGACCTAGCTCAACGCCAAGGTCTTCAGTTCGCATGTAAAACCAATAGTCAATCTGTGGGGGACATTGAGCCAGCGTTGCTGCTGCAAGAATTTCATGCAGAAAACTTCCCCCCATAGCTAATAATCTTGGCGAAACGGAACATGCTTGTTGAGAGATTTCATTTGTTATGACTGTCGTTGGATAAGTTGCATCCGGCCATAAAAGATTTAGGAGATCTAAAAGATCGCGGTCCGTTCCTTCCGCCATTAAAGCTGGACGCCAGCTGAAATTAACAGAGCCAAAAGGGAAAGCCGTTAATTGATTGATCTCCTGCAAAGCCAAACCGGCCGCTAGACTGTTCCAATGCGTGCCGCCACGTGGAAATAAGGGAACAGAATAATCTTGACGTTTTTTATGAATTAAGTCGGCGCCGTTGAATATGTGAATATGACGATCACCTAGCGCATTAACATATGGCGTTAATTTATCAGGAATTGAGTTAAAATTCTTAGCGCAAGAAGCAGCTGGAGGTAAATCTTCAGGATATTGCGCCGCTTTAGAGGGCGTAATGACATAGACAAATTTCTTACCTAATTTTTCAAGGCCACTTTGGATTTGCTGAAGCGACTCTCCCCATTGAGGAATATTAGTAAGATTTTGATTTATCAATCGCCCACAAAATTCATTAATATAAAATTGCTCATATAATTGATCATTTTTACCGATCACGACGCCTACAGCCGCTGATTCATGGAATAGAGAAAAAATAAATTGATTTTTTGCCCTTACAGAAATGGGAAAAACAGGAGATCGTTGAGAGAAATTAACTGACGCGACTTTTTGCGTCTCACCTGCAATAAAATCAGCCCAAGACCAAGGAATTGGCCTTAGTTTGGCGATCCCTGCAAGTGGCGCGGCGCTGCGAATACGCAATTTAGGCCACGCATCACTAATCATAAAATTCCAAATCGCTATGATAAAAAGACTTATCACAAGGCCGATACACGCCAAGATCGGAAGTTTTTGATTGAGTTTTATTCTCACGCACTAAAACCTAAAATAGATAAATGGCTTAAAGGGATCAGCAAATCCTTTGGCGAGAGCGGCAACGAAAAAAACGCTTAAAAAGCAATTAACCGCCATCGGAAATCGATTACTCATGATCTCCCAATCAAAGTCTTTTAGAGTAAGACTGAGCCGTTGTAAAAAACATATAAAAATCGCAAATCCCATCATAATAAAATAATCGATTGGAATATGAGCTGATAGCCCCGCACCGCCGAACGGTGAAACCATTGCTAAAAGCAAATGGCTAGATTGATCAACACTCGCTGAGCGAAATATGCTCCAGCCAATCATGACAATAATCATGGTGAGAAAATTAGAAACCCAATCTGGCAAATTACTCAGCCAATTAATTAAAAACAATCGGTCTAGAATCAAAAATAATCCGTTATATGCGCCCCAAATAACAAATGGCCAAGCCGCGCCATGCCATATGCCCGAGGCCAAAAAACAAACCCAAAGATTGAAATAAGTGCGCGCTTGAGCGCCTTTGTTCCCACCGAGGGGAAAATAAAGATATTCCCGGATCCAGCTCGTTAACGACATATGCCAGCGACGCCAGAAGTCTGTTAAATTTATAGCAATGTAAGGCATGTTAAAATTTTCAAGAAGTCGAAACCCTAACATTCTTGCTAAGCCTATGGCCATGTCCGAGTAAGCAGAAAAATCAAAATATATCTGTAATGTAAAAAAAATAACGCCGATCCATGCGTCGCCACACTGTAGAACCTTTGGATCATGCGCGAAAATAATATCTGCGCCTTGCGCCATTGTATCCGCAATGAGAATTTTTTTAATAACGCCGAGCATAAAACGACTAAACCCTAGAATCACATCATCAAAGCCCGCATGCCGGCATTCTTCTAATTGATAAGCAATGTCATGATATTTTATGATAGGTCCAGCGAGCAGCTTAGGAAAGAAAAAGACATAAAGCATATAGAGCCGAAAATCATTTGTTGGTTTTGATACGCCCCGGTAGATATCTACAAGATAGGTGATTTTTTCAAAAACAATAAAACTTACCCCAATAGGCAATGCAATCTTCCAAAGACTGAATCCTGGGAGAGAAAAAAATTGCAACACCACATCAAGATTAGTCGCCAGAAATACCGCATATTTATAATAAACTAAAATCAGCAAATTACTGGCTACGCCCAAGGCCAGCCAAAACTTGCTCATAGCGCTTCCAATTGGAAGTCTGTCGATTTCTCGCGCCACGATGAGATCTAACGCGAGCGAAGCAAAGACAATAAAAATAAAAACCGGCTCGCTCCAGCCATAAAATAAGAGACTAGCGAGCAATAAAATAAACAGTCTCTCGATGCGCCCCGCGCCAAAGAGCCAGTACAAGAGATAGACCGCCGGCGCGAATAAAAATAAAAACAGCGGTTCGTAAAACAGCATCTCATGCCCTTACGCCAACTTTGGCGATCACCATCAATATCTCTAACAGGGCTTCTAACAAGCGCGTAAGAAGAGGTGAAGCCCGTCGGTTCCACCCAAACGAGAGCTCGAGCCCGCGCGCGGCTCGACCCTGGTCTAAAGCCTGGAGCTGAAAGTCTTGCGCGTTTCTCTCTCAGGCCCTACACCGTGGCCCCATGACTAACGAATTTACCCCCAAATCCGATTTCTTGCATATTTTGCTCGAAAGGGGTTTTGTTCATCAATGCTCTGATTTTCCAGGTCTTGACGAAAAGGCCTTGCAGGGTGGGCTTGCAGCTTACATCGGCTTTGATTGCACGGCGCCCTCGCTGCATGTGGGATCTCTCCTTCCGATTATGCTCCTCGCCTGGCTTCAACGCACTGGCGGCAAGCCGCTCCCTTTGATGGGCGGCGGCACGACCCGCGTTGGCGATCCATCAGGCAAAGATGAAAGTCGAAAATTACTCTCGATTGAGCAGATTAACGTAAACAAAGACTCAATTAGAAAAATATTTGAACGCTTTTTAAAATTTGGCGACGCGCCAAATGACGCGCTTATGCTGGATAATGCAGACTGGCTCGCAGATTTAAATTATATCGACTTCTTGCGCGATGTTGGCCGTCATTTTTCTGTCAATCGCATGCTGACAATGGACTCTGTTAAAATGCGACTTGATCGCGAACATGAGCTCTCCTTCATTGAATTTAATTATATGTGTTTACAGGCCTATGATTTTGTCGAAGTGAATCGACGTTACGGCGCCCTGCTACAGATGGGCGGCTCAGATCAATGGGGAAATATTGTTACTGGCTTAGATCTAGGACGCCGAATGGGCTCTCCTCAGCTTTACGCGCTAACCTCCCCTCTGCTAACGACAGCCTCTGGCGCTAAAATGGGAAAAACTGCAGCAGGCGCTGTTTGGCTTAATGCAGATATGCTCTCGCCCTATGAATACTGGCAATATTGGCGAAATACTGAAGATGCGGATGTCATCCGTTTCCTCAAGCTGTTTACGTTTTTACCGATCGACGAAATCACCCGCCTCTCTCGCCTACAAGGCGCTGAGATTAATGAAGCAAAGAAGACGCTGGCGACTGAAGCAACAGCCTTAATTCATGGTCGTGAAGCAGCAGAAAAATCTGAAGAAACAGCCCGCACAACATTTGAACAGGGTGCGCTATCGCTGACCCTTCCAACAATCACACTTCCTTCATCAGAAATTACAGCTGGGCTAGGCGTCTTAAACGCTTTTGTAAAAGCTGGGCTTGTCGCCTCGACTGGCGAAGCGCGACGTCAGATCAAAAGCGGCGGCGTTCGTATCAATGATGAGGTCATTACAGATGAGCGCAGAATAATCACGCAAAAAGATTTTGCCGATGCTGGCGTCGCTAAACTTTCTCTTGGCAAGAAAAAACACATATTACTACACCTCAAATAAGAGGCGTCGATCTGAATAATTTATGAGATTATTGGACGCCCGGCATATGCGCTGTGCCGTCTATGACGCCCAAAATTTTGCGCATTAGGCCAGGCGCAAGCGCTGACAGCGGATTTACAGTGATTACAGGCGAGGATATTGCGCCTGTAAGCCGATAATTCAGCGCAAAGATACCCTCATGCTGTCCACCAGAAATTAACACACCAAGAACAGGTATATTTGAGAGCAAACTATTCAGCGCATAGGCCGGGACATAGGCTCCTGCAATATCTAATCTATCATGGGCCATATCAAAAAATCCGTCAAAGGTGAGTCCGATGGCAGGTCCCGATAAGACGCCCTCTTGAATAGAGAGACGCCCAGCATTCCATGAAAAATCTGCAAGCAGTTGGCCGACTTCAACCGATTCAGGATCAAACCGCGCATTCCCGCGCTCATCAATTCGCGACGACCCGCCCTGCGCCATTAACTGCCGCATCATTGGCTCGCCTTTTACATAGAAATCATGAATTTTGAGCGACCCGTCGGCCCAATCCTGGCCAATTTGTATTGTCGCGGAGATTTCACCACTCTCCATCTTTCGATAGAGATCAAGAAAAGACAGGAGTGACCCAGCTTCATGCGTCGCGATTTCGAGTTGTGGCAAGTTATTCTGGTTTCGGGAAATTGTCGCAGCGATCTTTTCTTGACCAAAACTTCCGCCAAAAGCCAATGATCTTGGAGCGCCGCCACGACTTTCAAGCTTTAGCTCTACATTAGAAAGTATTTGCTTGTTATGTCCGGTGACAATTGGAGACTTAAAATCAACATCAAAATCTCCAAAAGACACGGATGCTTTATGAGATGTGTTTTTCTTGTCTGAAGTATTAGTTTTGGCGTTTGGCGGATTAGTTGGGCGCTGATGCAGCGCGCCTGCGCGAATGATGGTGCCAAGCATCGGACGCGCATCAACATTGGCGCCTCGTATTGTGAATTTCGTTACATCTCCATTTTTCAAGATATCAATTTTCATATCATCGCCTTGGGAAAGGCGCAGAGGAGATAATTTACCAGATTGAAGAACGCCCTCTTTTGAAAGCTCAATGACGCCTTGCGCTACAGACGCACCTGATTCAAAATTTATTTGATCAATTAATATATTTTCACCCCGGCGCACGAGTTTGAATGTGGCTTTTCCTGGCGTTCCGACTGTTTTCACAAGACCTGGAATAGGATTTTCGAATGCCGCTCGCGTAAAATCTAATTCAATATCTGTATTGAGCTCCTCAATCGGCAGAGGCGTTTTTACTAAAGCTGCAATTGAGCCAGTCAAACCTTCAATCGCAAAACCAGCCCGCTGGCGCGAAGCGTCATCAAATGTGAAGTTTACTTGAGCTTGAGCGACGCCCTTGTCGCCAAACGCACGCTGAAGATCAAGCATTATCGGCGCGCCATAAATTTTACCCGAACCATCAACTCTAAGACCGTTGGGGTTAGCGACAACATGCAAGGCGGCAGATTCTAATTTTTCTTTGCCTATGAGATGTTCGACTGAAAGATCAGTCGTTGTCGCATCAACTGAAAATTTTGTATTTTCATCTCGCGCTAAATCGCCTACTTCAAAATCTAAATGAAATTTGCCATCCAAACGCCCCTTCAAATTTGACGCCTCGACAGGAAGACTAGCGTATTCCTTAATGGTTGGAACATTCAAAATATCAGCCACCGCCTCGACATCGCCGTTCAGCCGGATATCCAAGGTTGCCGGCGGTGGTTTTATGGCGTTGTCTGCTATAGCAAATTGTCCTTCGCTTAAACTTAGCCGACGGCCAGAGGCTGTTTCAAAAGTTCCAGATCGCGCTTTAAAGCTTGCTGTGCGTCCTGTTACGTGAAGAACGCCATTAATGGCTGTTATAGGCGCGAGACCAGGAATAACGTTTTCAACAACGCCATCAATAATTTCTCCATCAGCTTGCACTGAATCATCTGGAGGCGGCCGCTCATATCGCATCGCGGTAATTGCAGCGGCGTCAAAGTCTCCAGATAATCTGGCATGTTTAAGAATGCCAGAGGTAACATGCTCAACGAACCAAACTCTCACTGGCGGCGTAACATGCGTCGGCCATAAGCGCGCAATTGTCTTTATACGCGTATTATCTGCGTCAAGGTGATAGACGATACGAAATTTTTCTTTGAAATCTAGATAGCCTGTTAAACTCGCATGAATATCCGGTCCAGAAAAAGCAAATTTATCAAATAAAATTCTTCCCTGGCCGTAATTTAAGCGCGCATCCAACCCTCCCTCATTAACCTCAACAACCTCTTCACTTGCGCGTTCAGGATAAACTTTACTTGGTTGTGAGAGGTTAAGCGAAATCCGCCAGGAGTCATCGCCGAGAACTTTTTCGCCAGAAGTCTCTGGCGGCGGCTGCGCAAAGCCAGACATCGCCATGTCAAACCCGCCGGCCTTAAAGTCTATTGGAGAAAGTTGTAATTTCTTTTGGTTATTATCCCAGTGCAATCCCAATTCAATGTGCTGGATCATAACAGGTTCATGATCGGGCTCATCTAATCGAAAATACCCTTTACCAATCTCAAGACGTCCCCCTGCATGCAGCAGGCTATTATTAGGCGCAAGGGTGAAATTCATATCGACGGATAAAGGCGCATCCGTATCGAAACCGCTCACGCGAAATCCTCCAACTAAGGATATTTCGTCGATCGAGAGATCTCGAATTGTCCCTCTAAATTCACGCTGATTGCCGGGAGATCCAGTCGCAAAAGCGTCCGCTGTCCAACGACCGCTCGGTCCCGTCGCCCCGAGGCTAAAAAGCATACCGCTCTTGCCCTTGTCCAAGCTGAGGCTCACATCGCTATAATTAAATTTTCGATCGTGTGTCCGATCATCAATCGAGAGGCGGCCATGCAACACGCCCACGCGATCTAAAGAGCCAACAACACTTGCCGGATCAGTGGCGAGATCCATCAGCCCTTGCAATGCGCCAGCAATTATCTTGAGCAAAGCGACATCATTAGGAGATTTAATTGAATTCACATCGAATGCAGGAACATTTAGCGCTTTTGTCTCTAACTGCTCAGCGCCCGCAGAAACTGCAACCGCGCCATCTGCAAGAACAACAAGATTTAAATCTAAATCTAAGACTTCAAGACGACGTGGAACAACTTTCCCCATTAAAAGCGCCGCATAATTAAGCGATAACTGCGCGCGCGGCGCTGCAATAATAGAATGTCCCTCTGATTGAACAACAAGGCCATCGACAGATATTGTTGGGCCATGTTCTGAATTCACGATAGAGGCGCCGGCTAATTTATAGGCATATTTTCCACCAGAAAGGTCAGAAAGCGACGCAACAATTTCTGGCGCAAGCCAGGACAAATCAATTGGTCCGCGCGAGAGAAAAATAAAAAACGAACCAGCGCCAAGGGCTGTGACGAAAATAACCGTCGCCACGATCTTCAATAATAGCTTTCGCCTAGACAGCTTCGTTCCTAAAGCCTGTCTTTGCGCATTGCCTTCGCCGCCCTGATCTTGATCGGCGCTTTCACGCACGCTGTGGCGCTCCAACTAGCCTCGCTCTCGGCTCATCAGCCATCAAACCAATTATGCCAGATATGAGACTGATTAAGTCTTTTCGAAAGAGTCCGCTTGGGAATAGTTTTGCTGTCACGCCATTCAGGACCCTTGCAAGAACAGCGAAGCGCTGCATTTATGCTACTGATATTAATCGTGGATACGACAAAAGGATGGCGCCGCAACCATGAAAACAATTGCCAACAAAAAAGATTTGATTTCCGAGGGGGACCGAGCCCCAGTTTTCACCCTACCCGGGGCAGGAATGGAGAAAATTTCTCTTGCAAAATTCAAAGGCAAAAAAGTCGTTTTGTACTTTTACCCGAAAGACGACACATCCGGCTGCACAAAAGAATCGATAGAATTCAATGAGTTAAAAGATAAATTTGCCCGCGCCGGTACCCTTGTTATTGGCCTGTCGCCTGATCCTGTCGCCAAGCATGTCAAATTCCAGGAAAAATATAATCTCAACCAGCCCCTTGCCTCCGATGAAAGCAAAGAAACGCTTCTTGCCTACGGCGTCTGGATAGAAAAATCGATGTATGGCCGGAAATATATGGGTGTTGAACGATCTACTTTCCTGATCGATGAAAAAGGAAAAATCGCGAAAATTTGGCGTAAAGTTAAGGTGCCTGGCCACGCTGAAGAAGTCTTAGCCGCGGCCAAGGCGCTTGGCTAAGGGCCGAGATTTTCAGGCTGACTCTGGCTCACTCATGGTCATGGTCAAGTTTTGGCGCTTTATCGCTTGATACGGCTTCTCCTGTTGCTTTTTTAGCCAAAAGCCGCGCCATGTCCTGCGTTCCTTGTTGAGCGGCAGGTAAGCCTGGTTTTAATGCCAGCGCCGAATCATAATCTGCCTTTGCGCGTGTGAAATCTTTTTTCCCGCGCCAAGCATTGGCTCTATTTACCAAAGCGGCGACGTATTTTTCATCAATTTTTAAAGCAGCGTCAAAATCTGCAAGCGCTTTGTCGTAAAGCGCCTTAGCATAATAACAAGCGCCCCGACCATTATAAGCCGTCGTATTTTTGACATCCCGGCGAAGAGCTTCGGAGTAATCTGAAATTGCCTTATCATGCTCGCCTAATGCATGATACAACGCGCCGCGCGCTAAAAAAGGACTGTTATTTTTCTTCTCAAGCTTTGTGGCTTGAGTGAGGTCATGCAGGGATTTGTCATTATTGCCCTGACTGCGCCAAGCAGCAGCGCGCGCTAGCAATGCACTGACATTGCTCTTATCTTGATCGATAACTTTATCATAATCTGCGATGGCCTTGTCGAACGCTCTCGTCGCATAATAAGCTGCGCCGCGCGCGGTAAGAGCGACCAATGAGGAGGCGTCAACCTCTAAAGCTTTCGAGTAATCTAAAATCGCCTTTGCGAGATCGCCTTTTGCTTGGTAGGCGCTCGCTCGGTTAATATAGGCGGCAAGTTGATTGTGCTTAGTTTCCTTTTCAACTGCTGAAATAACTTGATCACATCCTTTTATGCGCTCGTCTGGATTTGTTGAGCGACATTGGCTCCACCCGGGATTCACGCCATCATTCTCATGCTCTGCATAAGCCGATGCGGGACTAAGCGCGCTCACGAAAAACGCTGAGGTGATCTTTAGCAAAAATGCGCGATTGCGTTTAACGCTCAACATCGATGATCCTCTCCCCAGAAGCGACAAGAGGCACCCTACTCAATTAGGCGGGGACTGCAACGTCAAATTTGCTGTATTCCTAAGAAATTCAGCATAATGGTAACCAGTCTGAGTAGAATATAGTGGATGACAAAGAGAAATTTCTCCCTACCCCGTGCTTTATGTTGTCCTTAGCGCCAAAGAATGATTGGGTCTTTGGAAATGATGAACAGATTTTAACGCCGAGCCCCTAAATGAAGTTGCTAACAAATAATGATGAGCTTGCTGCGGCATGCGAACGGTTCTCACATCATGAATTTGTCACGGTAGATACAGAGTTTCTTCGCGAAACTACTTTTTGGCCAAAGGTATGCCTGATCCAAATTGCCTCGCCTGAAGAGGCGATCGCCATTGATACACTGGCAGAAAATATTGATCTTACGCCTTTCTTCGCCCTGATGGCGAATCCGGCAATCGTCAAAGTATTTCATGCGGCCCGACAAGATCTTGAAATCATTTGGCGCCTATCTCGACTGATCCCAACGCCGCTTTTTGATACGCAAGTCGCAGCAATGGTTTGCGGATTTGGCGAACAGGCGTCTTATCTAGAACTTGTGAAAGCAATCACGCGCGCCAATCTCGATAAATCATCGCGATTTACGGACTGGTCGCGTCGACCCTTATCTGATGCGCAAATCGAATACGCCATCGCAGACGTTACTTATCTACGTGATATTTATTCAACGCTTCTAGAGCGATTAACGCGGGCAAATCGTCTGGATTGGCTTGATGATGAAATGCAAATCCTCAGCTCGCCCGCGACCTATGAACAACATCCTGACAATGCATGGGAAAGACTGAGGCATAAAGTTCGTAAGCCACGTGACCTGGGCGTGTTGATGGAGCTTGCAGCATGGCGCGAGCAAGAAGCACAAAGTAAAGATGTGCCGCGCTCCCGCGTGTTAAAAGATGATATTTTAGTTGAGATTGCGCAATCGGCCCCGCGATCAATTGAATCTTTGGGCAATTTACGCGCTTTTCCTAAGGGAATGGAACGCTCGCGCTCTGCTGCGGATATCGTTGCTGCGGTTGAACGCGGCCTAACGCGCGATCCAAATACAATTCCAAAAATTGAACGCGCTCGACGCGGCGCTAATGGCGCGACTGTAGAATTACTGAAGGTTCTACTTCGACAAATCAGTGAAGAAACAGGCGTCGCCGCTAAATTGATCGCAACGATCGATGATCTCGAAGCTATCGCCGCAGATCAAGATTCGCAGACGCCCGCCCTAACAGGCTGGCGAAGATCAATCTTTGGCGAGAAAGCCCTAGAGTTAAAGAAAGGTCGCCTCGCGCTCGCGATTGACCGAGGTAAGGTCATCACGCTGGACTGGCATGACGAACAACTCTGAAAAATTTGGATAAAATTAATGGAAGTTGGATGCGGGGACAGGATTTGAACCTGTGACC
>SXGT01423516.1_pt1 | contig 26278 bp, 21 predicted proteins | sample 3176221 | NCBI WGS metagenome assembly SXGT01 (sample SAMN11356862, study PRJNA531348) | freshwater metagenome | isolation source: freshwater sample F1-120 | place: China: Fuxian Lake, Yuxi | collected 2017-12-25
GCCAACGGCAACGTCGGCGCCGAATTCGTCGCGCGCTCGGCGCCCGACGGCCACACCGTCCTGCTCGCCGACATCGGCGCGCTCGCCATCAGCCCGAGCGTCTATCCCAAGCTGCCGTTCGACCCGGCGAAGGATTTCGCGCCGGTCACCATGATCTCCTACTCGCCGCACGTGCTCGCGGTGCACCCGAGCGTGCCGGTTGCGAGCGTCAGGGAACTCGTCGCCTATGCCAAGGCGAACCCGGGCAAGATGAATTTCGCCGTTTCCGGAGTCGGCGGCGCACCGCACCTGGCGGGCATCGAGTTTGCCGCGCGCACCGGCGTGCAGTGGACCTACATTCCCTACAAGGGCGGCGCGCCGGCGGTGGCCGACGTCATCGCCGGGCAGGCCAACGTGATCTTCAACGGCATGCTCGCCACCTGGCCATCGGTCAAGGGAGGCAAGCTGAAGGGCATCGCCATCTCCTCGGCGCAGCGCGTCGCTTCCGAGCCGAACACGCCCACGGTGGCCGAGAGCGGGCTGCCGGGATTCGAAACCGGCTCCTGGCAGGGCGTGGTGGCGGCAGCCGGCACGCCGCGCGAGATCGTCGCGCGCCTGAACAGCGAGTTCGCCAGGGCCATGAACACCGCCGACATGAAGGAGCGGCTCGCGCAGCAGGGCACCGAGGTGCGCACCGGCACGCCGGAGCAGTTCGGCGATTTCATCCGCAGCGAAATGGCGCGCTGGGCCAAGGTGGTGAAGGATTCCGGCGCGAAGTTCGACTAGGAACATCCGCGCCATGCAACTGCCGCACAACGCATTCAAGAAGGCGATCCGCGAGGGCCGGCCGCAGATCGGCCTGTGGTCGAGCCTTTCCTCGAACTACTCGGTCGAGGTGATCGCCGGGGCGGGCTTCGACTGGATCCTGCTCGACACCGAGCACTCGCCGAACGACCTGGAATCGGTGCTGGCACAGGCGCAGGCCGCGGCGGCCTACCCGACCAGCACCATCGCGCGCGTGCCGTGGAACGACATGGTGACCATCAAGCGGTTCCTGGACATCGGCATCCAGTCGTTGCTGATCCCGTACGTCTGCTCGCCGCAGGAGGCGAAGGACGCGGTCGCCTACACGCGCTACCCGCCGGCCGGCGTGCGCGGCGTGGCCGGCACCACGCGCGCCTCGCGCTTCGGCCGCGTCAAGGACTACGCCAGGCATGCGCACGAGGAGATCTGCGTGCTGGTGCAGGTGGAAACGAAGGCGGCGCTCGACCAGCTCGAGGCCATCTGCGCCGTGGACGGCGTGGACGGGGTATTCATCGGCCCCGCCGACCTGCACGCCTCGATGGGACTGACCGGCGAGACCAGCAACCCGAATGTCGTGCCGCTGATCGAGGACGCGATGCGCCGCATCCGCAAGTGCGGCAAGGCGCCCGGCGTGCTGACCGGCGTCGAAGCCGACATTCGCCGCTACCTCGCCGCCGGCGCGTTGTTCTGCGCAGTCGGCGCCGATGTCGGCATCCTCGCGCGCGGCGCCGAAGCGCTCGCGCAGAAATTCAAGACAGGGAACTGAACCATGAAACACGACATCGTCCTCACCGCCAGGGTGCTGCCGCGCACCCAGGAGATCCTCGAGAAGGAATTCCAGGTGCACAAGCTGTACGAGGCCGGCGATCGCGACGCCTTCCTCAAGAGCGTCGCGCCGCGCGTGCGCGCGCTCGCCAGCTTCGGCCCCGCGGGCGCCAACGCGGCGCTGATGGACGCGCTGCCCAGGCTGGAGCTGATCTCGCACTTCGGCGTCGGCGTGGACTCGATCGACCTTGGCGCGGCGAAAAAGCGCAGCGTCATCGTCACCAACACGCCCGACGTGCTCAACGACTGCGTTGCCGACACGGCCATGTCGCTGGTGCTCAACGCGATGCGGGAGTTCCCGCAATCGGAAGCGTTCATGCGCTCGGGACTGTGGCCGGCGCGCGGCATGTACCCGCTCACCACCTCGCTCGGCGGCAAGACGCTGGGCGTGCTGGGCATGGGCCGCATCGGCGAGGCCATCGCCAGGCGCGCCGAGAGCTTCGGCATGAAGATCCGCTACCACAACCGCAGGAAGAAGGACCTGCCCTGGACCTACGACGCCTCGCCTGCCGCGCTGGCGCGCAATTCGCACTGCCTGATGGTGTCCACGCCGGGCGGCGCCGAGACGGCGAAGCTGGTCGGTGCGGAGGTGCTCGACGCGCTGGGGCCCAAGGGCTACGTGGTCAACATCTCGCGCGGCTCCGTGATCGACGAACCGGTGCTGATCAAGTACCTGCAGGAAAAGCGCATCGCCGGCGCAGGCCTGGACGTATTCGACAGGGAACCGAACGTCGACCCGGCGTTCTTCGCCCTGTCGAACGCGGTGATCTACCCGCACGTCGGCAGCGCCACCAACGAGACGCGCTTCGCCATGGGCATGCTGCAGGTGGACAACCTGCGTGCGCACTTCGGCGGCAAGCCGGTGCTGACGCGGGTGGTGTGAGAGGCCTCTGGGCTGCGGCTGCGTTGGCGCTCGCGGGCTGCGCGCAGACGATGCTTCACGCCGAGCATCCGCTCGCCGGACGCATCTGGGACGTTCGCGCCGGCGCCTATGTCACGCCCGAGACCGTCTGGCAGCGCGCCGCCGCCGCGCGCCACGTACTGCTCGGCGAGACGCACGACAATCCCGAGCACCACCGGTTGCAGCGCATGGCGCTCGAGGGCATCGCCGCGGCCGGCCAGCGCCGCGTGCTGGCGATGGAGCAGTTCGACGGCGAGCACCAGGCGGCGATCGACGCCGCGCTTGCCCGCAAGGCGGATGCAGAGGGCGTCGCCGACGCGGGTCGCTTCGACCGCGAAGGCTGGGACTGGCCGCTGTACAGGCCGCTGGTCGAGTTCGCCGTCGCCCGCGACTGGCCGCTCGTCGCCGCAAACCTGTCGCGCGCCGAACTGCGGCGCACGGTCGCGGACGCGGCCCTCGTCGCCGCACTGCCGCCGGCGGACCCCGCGCTGCTCACCGCGCTGGAACGCGACATGGTCGCCAGCCACTGCGGACACCGGCCGGAGGCGAAGCGCCTGGCGGAGATGGTCAACGGGCAGCGCGCTCGCGACGCGCGGATGGCCGCGGTGCTGTCGCGCGCGGCGGATCGAACAACGGTGCTGGTCGCCGGCAACGGCCACGTGCGCCGCGACCGCGGCGTGCCGCTCTACCTGGTGGGCGGCCAGGTGCTGGCAATCGGCATCCTCGAGGTGCGGCCGGACGCGGGCGCGCCCGGCGACTACCTCGATGGCGACTTCTCCAGCGCCGCGAGCTACGACTACGTCTGGTTCACCCCGCGCATGCCACGCGAAGACCCTTGCCTGCGCTACAGGCGCTAGACTTCCACAGACCCGAGGAGGACCCCGCATGAACCGCTTGCTCGCCCTGCTGCTCATCGCCGCATCCACCGGCGCCTTCGCCCAGGCCTGGCCGTCGAAGCCGATCCGCTACATCGTGCCGTTTGCCGCGGGCGGCACCACCGACCTTCTCGGCCGCATGCTCGGCGCGAAACTCGCCGAGGCGCTCGGCCAGCCGGTGGTGGTCGAAAACCGCCCCGGCGCCGCCGGCGCGCTGGGCGTCGAGATGCTGGCGAAGAGCGCGCCCGACGGCTACACCATCGGCGGCGGCACGGTCAGCTCGCACGGCATCAACGTCACGCTGTACCCGAAGCTGCCGTACGACCCGGTCAAGGACTTCGCGCCCATCACCATGCTGGCGACGCTGCCCAACATGCTCGTCGTCCACCCCAGCCTCGGCGTCAACAGCGTGCAGGAACTGCTCGCCCTGCTCAAGGCGAACCCCAACAAGCACAGCTTCGGCTCCGCCGGCAATGGCACGTCGCAGCACATGTCGGGAGAGCTGTTCAAGACCATGAGCGGCGTGCAGATGCAGCACATCCCGTACAAGGGCAGCGGCCCGATGATGCCGGACCTGCTCTCCGGGGTGATCTCGATGAGCTTCGAGAACATGACCACCGCGTATCCGCCGACGAAAACCGGCAAGCTCAAGGCGCTCGCGGTGACGACCGCGAAGCGCTCGTTCGTCGCGCCGGAGGTGCCGACGATGGCGGAGTCGGGTTTCGCCGGCTACGAGATCAGCTCGTGGCAGGCGCTGTTCGCGCCCGCCGGCACGCCTCGCGAGATCGTCGCGCGCCTGTACGCCGAGACGGCCAAGGCGCTCAAGGCGCCGGACGTGGCCAGGCGCCTGCAGGAACTCGGCCTCGACGCGGGCGGCATGCCGCCGGAGGAACTCGCGGCGCTGGTGCAGAGGGACATTCCGCGCCTGGGCAAGATCGTGCGCGACTCGGGCGCCAAGATCGACTGAGGCCGCCATGCGGCACTGGGCCCTCGGCGCGCTGCTGCTCGCCGCAACCGCGGCCGGCGCGTTCGACCTGCAGGGCCATCGCGGCGCGCGCGGCCTCGCGCCGGAGAACACCCTGCCCGCGTTCGCCGCGGCGCTTTCCCTGGGCGTGCACACGCTCGAGCTGGACACGCTGGTCACGCGCGACGGCGTGGTGGTGATCCACCACGACCGCGAGCTCAACCCGGCGACCACGCGCGGCGAGGACGGCGCCTGGCTGAAGGCGAAGGGGCCGCCGATCCGCTCGCTCAGCCACGCCGAGCTGCAGCGCTACGACGTCGGGCGGCTGAACCCGGATTCACCTTACGCGAAGAACTTTCCCGCGCAGCGAGCGGCGGACGGCACGCGCGTGCCGCGGCTCGCGGACCTCTTCGCGCTGGTGCGCAAGAGCGGCAACACCAGCGTGCGCTTCAACATCGAGACCAAGCTCTCGCCGCTCGAGCCCGATGCCGCCCCGGACCCCGCGGCGTTCGCGGCGGCACTGGTGCAGCTGGTGCGGGCCGAGGGCATGTCGCGCCGGGTCAGCATCCAGTCCTTCGACTGGCGCTCGCTGCGCGAAGTGCAGCGCTACGCGCAGGAAATCCCCACCGTGTACCTCTCCGCGCAGCAGAAGTGGCTCGACAACATCGGCGCGGAATCCGCCGCCGGCTCGCCCTGGGTGGCGGGCTACCAGTTCCGCGAGCACGGCTCGGTGCCGCGCATGGTGAAGGCGGCCGGCGGGACGATCTGGTCGCCCTGGTTCGGCGACATCGACTCGCAGCGCCTGGTCGAGGCGCGCGCGCTCGGGCTGAAGGTGGTGGTGTGGACCGTCAACGAGCCGGCCGACATTGCGCGCATGCTGGAGCTCGGCGTCGACGGCATCATCAGCGACCGTCCCGACCTGGTGCGCGCCGCGATGGCCGCGCGCGGCATGCCACTGCCGGCGCCGACGCCCGTCACCCCTTAGGCGGGGGCCGGCTCCGCGGCGTCGAAGTCGATCTCCACCTTCGCGCCGTTCGGGTCGTTGACGAAGAGCTGCCAGGTGCCGTAGCCCGGCAGCTTGCGCAGTTCGTAGGCCAGGCCCCTGGACTTCAGTTTCGCCACCGCCGCGCCCAGGCCGCTGCCAGTGAACGCCATGTGGTCGATCACGCCCTTCACCAACCTCGCCTTGTCCACGCCGGCGATGACGTGCAGGATCGGGTCCTTGCCCTTGCCGCCCTCGGCGTAGAGCCACGCGCCGGGAAAGGTGAACGGCGGCCGTGCGCCGGGCGCGAGGTCGAGGTGCTCGCGGTAGAACGCCAGCGTCGCCTCGAGGTCGTCGGTGAGGATGGTGAAGTGGTTCATCGCGGAAACGGTCACGGCGCCTCCTCAGCCCTTCGCCGGTACGGCGGCCACCGGCGTCTCGCCGACCTTGACGCGCTCCATCATGGTCATCGCGGACGTGACCAGCGTGGCCATGTCGCCCAGGTTGGCCGGAACGATCAGCGTGTTGTTGGTGCGCGCGAGATGCGCGAAGGCGTTGACGTACAGCTCGGCGACCTTCAGGTTCGCCGCCTGCATGCCGCCGGTGCCGCTCATCGACGAGGCCACCGACTCGATGCCCGCGGCGGTGGCTTCCGCGATCAGGCGGATGCGCGTCGCCTCGCCCTGCGCGCGGTTGATGGCGGCGGTCTTGTCGCCCTCGGACTTGAGCACCGAGGCCTGTTTCTCGCCATCCGCCAGGTTGATCTCCTCCTGCCGCTGGCCCTCGGACTTGGCGATCAGCGCGCGCTTCTCGCGTTCGGCGGTGATCTGCTGCTGCATGGCGCGCAGGATGGATTCGGGCGGCGTGATGCTCTTCACCTCGTAGCGCAGGAGCTTGATGCCCCAGGCGCGCCCGGCCTCGTCCAGCACGGCGACCACCTGCCGGTTGATCTCGTCGCGCGACTCGAAGCTCTTGTCGAGCTCCATCTTGCCGATCTCGCTCCTCAGCGTGGTCTGCGCGAGCTGCGAGATGGCCGAGACGTAGTTCGCCGAGCCGTAGGAGGCGAGGCGTGGGTCCATCACCTGGTAGTAGAGCACGCCGTCCACCGCCAGTTGCGTGTTGTCGCGGGTGATGCAGACCTGCTCCGGGATGTCGAGCGGCACTTCCTTCAGCGAATGCTGGTAGGCGACGCGATCGAGAAACGGAATGATCAGGTTGAGGCCCGGCTCGAGCGTGGCGTGGTACTTGCCCAGGCGCTCGACCACCGACGCATGCTGCTGCGGCACGATGCGCACGCCCTCGATGACGAACGACACCACCACGGCGATGAGGAAGATCCAGACCGCGTAGCCGGACAGGCCGGGAATGAAGCCGGCGACGATGGAAACCACCGCCGCGACGATCAGCTTGGCGAACATGGGACTCTCCCTTTCAGGTGGGGCGCTGCGTGGTGACGGCGAGGGTGCTGCCCTGCGTGCTGGTGACGTAGAGGACGTCGCCCGCGGCAACCGGGCCTGCGCCGTCGACGCGTGCATCCCACTGGGTGCCGCGGTAGCGCACGCGCGCCAGGCGCGCCGCCTCGTCCACCCAGGACTCGAAGCTCGCGGGTTGGCCGGCGTCGATGCTCGGCATCTGGCCACCGGCATGTTTCGCGTGGTAGACGTGCACGCCATAGCAGCCGGCGGCGGCGACCACGGAGGCGACGATCGCCTGCAGCGGGAACCCGGCGCCGGCCCAGGCGACGATCGCGGCGCCGAAGCCCGCGATGCCGAGCATCAGCAGGTAGAACGTCCCCGTCACCAGCTCGATGATCACCAGGCCCAGGCCCAGCACGGCCCACGCGACATACGGGTCCATGTCCATGGCGCCTAATTTCGCACGTCACCCCGGCCCGCGCAACCTCGGCAGATAGAATCCGTCAACATGACGCAAACCCTCGTCGAAGAACTCATTTCACTGGACGACGACCCGCGCGAAGTGCCGCAATTCAGCGCGCGCCACCCCGGCCTGACCCCGGCAGCGGGCTATGCGGCGGCGCACGCCGTGCACGCTGAACGCGTGGCGCGCGGCTGGCAGCCCGTCGGGCGCAAGATCGGCTTCACCAATCGCACGCTTTGGCCGCGCTACGGCGTGTTCGAGCCGATGTGGGGCACCGTCTACGACCGCACGCTGATCGTCGCGCAGGATGGCCGCGCGACGGTGCCGCTTGCCGGCCTGGTCAATCCGCGCATCGAGCCGGAAATCTGTTTCGGGCTCAATTCGCCGCCGCCGCGCACGCGCGATGCCGAGGCCATTCTGGCGTGCATCGACTGGATTGCGCACTCGGTGGAAATCGTGCAGTGCCATCACGCCGGCTGGAAAGTGGCCATCGCCGACTGCACCGCCGACAACGGCCTGCACGGGCGCCTGGTGCTGGGCACGCCCCTGCCGGTGGACGACATCGCGGGCCTTGCGGCCATGCTGCCGCGCGTCGAGGTCACGCTGCTGCATGGCGGATCGCCGAAAGACAAGGGCGTTGGCGCGAACGTGCTCGACAGCCCGCTCGCCGCCATGGCGTTCCTCATCGAGGTGCTCGCCTCGCAGCCCGCATCGCCGCCGCTGCGCGCGGGCGAGATCGTCAGCACCGGAACGCTCACGGACGCGCACCCGGTGAAGCCTGGGGAAACCTGGAGCACCACGTTCTCGGGCATTGCGCTGCAGGGCCTGACGGTCGATTTCGCATGAGGCCGCTGGAGGGCATCACCGTCGTCGCGCTCGAGCAGGTGATCGCCGGGCCGTTCTGCACCCGCCAGCTCGCCGAGCTCGGCGCGCGCGTCATCAAGCTCGAGCGCCCCGGCATCGGCGACGCGGCACGCGCCTACGACCGCAGCGTGAAGGGCCTCTCATCGCACTTCGTCTGGGTCAACCGCTCCAAGGAATCGATGTCCCTCGACGTCAAGCATCCCGAGGCGAGGGCCATCCTGGCGAAGCTGGTGGCGAAGGCGGACGTGTTCGTGCAGAACCTCGCGCCGGGCGCCGCCGAGCGGCTGGGGCTGGGCGCCGCCGAGCTGCGCGCCAGGCACCCCCGGCTCATCTGCTGCGGCATCTCGGGATACGGGCCGGCCGGCCCCTACGCCGGGAAGAAGGCCTAGGACCTGCTGGTGCAGTGCGAGACGGGCCTGCTTTCGGTTACCGGCACGCCCGACGCGCCCTCGAAGGCGGGCATCCCGGTGGCCGACATCGCTTCGGGCATGTACGCGTTCTCCTCCATCCTCGCCGCGCTGCTGCGCCGCTCGCAGACCGGCGAGGGCGCCACGCTGGACATCACCATGTTCGAGTCGCTGGGCGAATGGATGGGCTTTCCGGCCTACTTTTCGCATTACGGCGGCAGCGCGCCGCCGCGCTCGGGCGCGTTCCACGCCACCATCGCGCCCTACGGCCCGTACCGCACCGGCAGCGGCGAGACCGTATTCCTTTCGGTCCAGAATGAGGCCGAATTCGCACGTTTTTGCGAGACGGTGCTGGGCAATGCGGCGCTGGTGAAAGATGGACGCTACGCGACGGCGCCCGCGCGCGACGCGAACCGCGAGCCACTGAAGGCCGAGATCGAGCGCGTGTTCGCCACGCTCGATGCGGCGCAGGCCATCGAGCGCCTGGAGCGCGCCGACATCGCCAATGCGCGCATGAACGACATGCAGGGGTTCTGGTCGCACCCGCAGTCGGCGGCGCGCGGGCGCTGGCAGAAGATCGGTTCGCCCGCCGGCGAGATTGATGCTCTCAAGCCGCCGTTCAACCTCTCCGGCTTCGAGCCGCGCATGGATCCGGTGCCGGCCCTCGGGGAGCACACCGCCGCGATTCTTGCGGAACTCGGCTACGAGCCCTCTGCGATCAGCGGCTTAGCCGCCGAGCGGGCAATCTAACCGGCCTCAGGCCTTCCGGGAAACCTCGACGCCCGCCGCCCTGGAGAGTTCACGGTGCACGCGCGCGACGCGCTCGACCTCGCCCTTGGCGGCGAAGCGCTCGTAGAAACCGTCGTCGCGGAACAGCTTGGCCATCTCGGACCAGGGCGCGAGGCGCGCCTCCCAGCGCGCGAGGCGCCCTTCTTCCTTGTCGCCGTCTTCGCGCGCGAGGTCGGCGCAGACGCGGATCATGGCCTTGATGGTCACCGGCCGCGTGATCATGAAGCCGTCCCTGCCCCAGGAGTCGCCCCAGGCCGAGCGCGCCGCCTTGAAGAAGTCGCGGATCATGCCGTAGTAGCGCGGCACTTCCTTCGAACTGCCGCCGGCGAGCTGGATCGAGCGCCAGCGGCCCCGTACCCAGCGGTGCAGCTCGTTGAAGAGTTCCGCCTGCAGCACCCACTTGTCGCGCTGGCTGCGGCCGCCGAGGCGGTTGATGCGGTACCTGAGCGGGCTGTCGCCCTCGCTGTAGAGCTTCTCGACCAGGCGCGCGGCGAACTTGCGGTCCGGCGCCGCCCACGACACCTGCTCGTAGAGATCGATCAGGTGGCTCTTGTTGATGCGCGTGGGGGTGGAATTGATGATGACGAACATCTCGGCGGCGAAGTCCTCGCTCTTGCCGTCGAAGATCATGCAGGGCACGCTGATGGTCGCCGCGTCCTGCGGCCGCTCCTGCAGGTAGAAGCGCAGCGCCGCCAGGCGGTGCTGGCCGTCGATGATGAGGAACTTCTGTGTCGGCTCGGCGAGCGTGCCGGCACCGCCGTCGCCGCCCGAGGAACGGAACTGCAGCCGCTCCGAGGTGAACAGCATCACCGTGCCGGGGATCGCCGGCTGCGTGACGGCGGTCTCGTAGAAGTTGGTCAGCGCGCGCACCTTCGCCTTCGACATGACGCGCTGGAAGGCGGCGTCGCTGCGCTCGATCTTGGCGATGAACTGCGCGATGTCGTCGTCTTCCGAGATGCGCGCCGGGCTGATCTGTTCGCCTTCGCCATAGAAACGGCTGATGAAGCGCACCTTCGCCAGCAGGTCCGCTGCCCGGTAGCTGGCGAAGTAGAAGATGCCGTCTTTCTGGCGTATCTGCGTAGCTTGCACTTGCAACCTCTCCCGGAAACCCGCCTCGTCGGGCGGTCACCCCGGAATATAGCCGAGGGAGGGCTTACTCCGGAAATCTAATGAGGGCAGGCCGATCCCGCCCGCGCCGGGCAGGCCGGGGTGGCCGCCTTGGGCTGGCGGCGGGCAGGAAGGGGCGAAACGCGTGGCCTTGGGTCGAAACCGGGGCGTCCCGGCGTGCGCCCGCGGCGGATAATCCCGCCCCGGTGGCCCATTTCCCGTTTTTCTTCGCCAGCTTCGCCTGGAACTACGGCCTGGGCATGACCTGGCTGGCGATCCCCCTGTACGCCCACTCCCAGGGCCTCTCGGCGGCGCAGATCGGCCTGCTGTTTTCGGTGCCGGTAGTCGCGCAGATGGCCATCAACCTGGTGGGGGGCGCCTACACCGACCGCGTCGGCGGGCGCCTAGTGATGCTGGCCGCCGCCCTGTCGATGGGCTTCGGCGGCTTCGAACTCGTGTTCGCCCAGGGCTTCTGGATGCTGTTCTGCGGCCAGCTGCTGATGGTGCTGTCGCGCGCGACGTTCTGGCCGGCGAACTGGGCTCTCGCCAGCGAACTGCCCGGCGACCGCGGCACCCAGGTCGGCCGGCTGAACGCGATTTCCAACCTGGCCCAGATTCTTGGCAATGCCTCCTGCGGCTTCGTGCTGGCCGGTTACGGTTTCCGCGCCGCGCTGGCCTGCATCGCCGTCCTCGGTTTCGCCGCGTTCCTCCTCGGGCTCGCCACCCCGCCGCGCCGCGCCCGGGCCCGCCCGCCAGGGGGGATGTTCGCCAATTACTCGGTGCTCGCGCGCATGCCGATCATCTACTACACGCTGCTCTGCGCCTACCTGTCGGCCCTGCCGATGACCCTGTCGATGAGCTTCTTTCCGCTGCTCCTGAAGGAGTTCGGCTACGGCGAGGAAGCCTCCGGCCTGCTGCTCGCCCTGCGTGCGGTGGGCGGCATTGCGGTGGGGCTTGTCCTGGCGCGCGCCATCTCCACCGGGCCACAGAGCCGCTGGCCCGTGTACGGCGGCCTCGCGGTCGCGCTGTCGGTGGGCCTGATGCCGGTGCTGTCGCACTGGCTTGCGCTCGGCGTGCTGATGTTCGCCGTCGGCGTCGGCGCGGGGCTGCAGAGCCTCTACGTGCAGATCACGCTGGCGGAGGTGACGGACGTCGAAATGCGCGGTTCGGCGCTCGCACTCGGCGGCCTCGGATGGAGCCTCTCGCACCTCACCACGCCGCTGATCGCCGGCCTGCTGGCACAGTATCATGGGACGGTCGCCGGCTTCTACGCGCTGGGCGTGATCGCGCTCGGCTTCGTCGCCCTCATCGCGGTCCTGCGCCGCCGTGCCTTCGCCGGCACGCCACTCACGCTCGGGGGCAGTCCCATCACGATGAAGAAACACGGATGAAGCTCTCGGTACTTGACCAATCCCCGATCATCTCCGGCTACGGCGCCGCGCGCGCCATAGCCGAAACGCTGAAGCTCGCGCGCCGCGCCGACGAGCTGGGCTACTCGCGCTACTGGCTCGCCGAGCATCACGCCATCGCCGCGCTCGCCGACCCCTGCCCCGAGATCCTGCTGGCGAGGCTCGGCGCGGAGACCCGGCGCATGCGGGTGGGGACCGGCGGCGTGCTGCTCCCCTACTACAGCGCCTTTCGCACCGCGGAGGCGTTTCGCATGCTCGAAGCCCTGTATCCGGGCCGCATCGACCTCGGCATCGGCCGCGCCCCCGGCGGCGACCAGCGCACGGCCATGGCGGTGGCGGGCGGCAAGTACCCGGACGCGGACGACTTCCCGGAGCGCGTCTGGCAGCTGGTGGCGCACCTGGATGGCACGCTGCCGAACGACCACCCGTACAGGCGCCTGCGCGCGCAGCCCGAAGTCGGCACCGCGCCGGAAGTCTGGCTGCTGGGCTCCTCGGGCTACAGTGGCGCGCTCGCGGCGCAACTCGGCCTGCGCTTCGCCTTCGCGCACTTCATCAACGCGCAGGGCGGCGACGCCGTGACGCGCGCCTACAAGGAGCGCTTCACGCCCTCCGACAGGGACGGCGAACCGCACGCGCTGGTGTGCGTATTCGCCCTCTGCGCGGAATCGAACGCCGAGGCCGAGCGGCGCATGCAGTCCATCGACCTGCGCCGCCTGCACATGGCGCTCAACCTGGATACGCCGGTGCCGACGCCCGAAGAGGCGGCGAGGCACCGCTACAGCGCAGAGGAACGCGCCTACGTGCAGGGCCAGCGCGCCCGCGCGGTGGTCGGCAGTCCGCAGTCCTGCCGCGCGCAACTCGAGGAGCTCGCCGGGCGCTACGCGGCCGATGAAGTGATGTTGCTCACCATAACGGGGGAGTACGAAACGCGCACCGCCTCCTACGAGCTGCTCGCGGCGGAACTCGGACTTGACGGAGGCTAATTCGGCACGGTTGCGTGGATGCAACAAGTCCCGCGCCGAGAGGTGGATTGGCAAGATTACCCTGATGGCGATCTCGATGTTGCGGTACGTTCCACAGTGATGGGCCACAAGGCGGTTTGCAAGCGTGCATGTCGCGGCGTGCTGGTCGGCGCCCTGCTCGCATTCCTGGCCGTCTCCGGCAACGCGCTATCCCAGAACGTCGTCGAGCGGGCGAAGGAGTTGCTGCGCCAGGGCAAGCCGGCCGAAGCCTTCGAACTCCTCGATCCCGCCGCCGAGCAGTTGAACGACGCGGAATCCGCCTACCTGCTCGGCATCGCCGCGCTCGACTCTGGCAAGCCCGGCCTCGCGATCATCGCCTTCGAGCGCGCACTCGCCTACAACCCCGCGTTCGCCCCCGCGAGGGCGGAACTGGTCCGCGCGCTGGTGGCCACCGGGGAGACCGACCAGGCGCGCGTCGAACTCGCACGGCTCGCCAACGTGCCGGTGCCGCCCGAGGTGCGGGAAAAGCTCGCTGCCCTGGATGCGCAACTCAGGCAGGCTGCGGACATCGCCAGGAGGCGCACGCGGGGCGTCGCCACGTTCGTACAGGCCGAGGCCGGCTACGACACCAACATCAACACCGGCGCCAACAGCCAGTCCTTCGCCATCCCGCTGTTCGGTGGCGCGACGGTCACCCTGAACCGCATCTTCCAGAAACAGGGCAGCAGCTTCGGCGGCCTGAGCGCCGGCGCGCTGGCCTACAACGAGGTTTCGCCGGAATTGCGGCTGTTCGGCGGCGGCGAGGTTCGCCGACGCGACTACCTGAAGGACCTCAACGGCGATCACTACAGCACGTGGACCTGGACCGCGAACGCGGGCGCGCGATGGAAGGAAGGCGTGCACACCACCTCGATCGCGCTGACCACGCTGGAAAACCACGTCGGTCACTTCAAGTTCGACAAGCAGTGGGGCGTCTATGGCCATTACCAGCGCCAGCTCGCCCAGGGCGACGAGGTCGGCGTCTTCGGCCAGTGGCTGGACCAGCGCCACCCCATCCAGCCGGCCCTCAACACACGCCTCAAGCTGCTGGGCGTGGGCTGGCGCCACGACTTCGAGGGCGAGGGCTCCCCGGTGATCAATGCCGCCGCCTACTATGGCGACGACAAGCAGCGCAGCCTCGACCCCGCAGTCGGCCGCATCCTCGTCGGCGCGCGCGCCTCCTACGAACAGCGGCTGGAAATCGGCGCGCGCCTGATCGCGAGCGTGACCCAGCAGCGCTCGCGCTACGGCGGCGAGAACGTATTCTTCTTCCGCTCGCGGGAGGACAAGCGCACCGACGCCTCGCTCGCGCTCGCCTTCTCGCCGCTGAAGAACGTGACGGTGACCCCGCAGTACGCCTACACGCGCAACCGCTCCAACATCCCGGTGATCGATTTCGGCCGTCACCAGGCGCTGGTCACGGTGCGCCACGACTTCGACTGAGCCGCGTGGACACCTCGATGCCGAATCTCCTCAAACTCCTCGCCGTGCTGGCGCTCGCGCTCGCCGCATCCAGCGCGAGCGCCATTGGTCGCTTCGCCTACATCGATGGCGCGGTCAACGTACGCGACGGCGCGGGGGCAGTCCGCGCGATACGCACCGGCGACACCCTCCGGGAAAGCGAAAGCGTGTTCGTCGGCGAGGGCCGCGCGCACATCCGCTTCGACGACGGCGGCTGGGTCGCGCTGCAGCCGCGCACGGTGTTCGAGGTGAAGGAATACGCCGAGCGCGGCGACGGCAACATCATCGTCTCGCTGCTCAAGGGCAGCGCGCGCGCCATCACCGGCCGCTTCGCCGCGCGCCGGCCGGCTGCGTACCAGTTCGTCACGCCGACGGCCACCATCGGCATCCGCGGCACGTCGTTCGTCGTCACCTACTGCGTGCAGTCCTGCGACGTGCCCGACGGGCTCTACGTGACCGGCGGCGACGGCACCGTCTTCGTCAAGAACGGCTTCGGCGAGATCGACCTCTCGCGCGGCAAGACGGCCTTCGTCGCCAATGCGCAGACCCCGCCGCGCGAATCGAGCGTCAAGCCGCTGGCCGAGGTGCCGGAACAGATGACCTCGCAGCAGCTCTCCGCTGCGGCCTCGACCTCCACCGGCGAGTTGCAGCCCGGCAACTACGTCTATTTCCGGAGCGCCAGCGGCTATACCGGGCCGTTTCGCACCATATCCATCAGCTCGCTCGGCCTCGCCACGGCGGCCAGCGGCACGATCTCGGGCTTTGCAAGCGGCGTCGAGCGCGGCGTCTTCAAGAGCGCGACGGGCACAGCAACCGGCGCCGGCATCGGCGGCGGCGCCGGCTCGATCGGCGCCGGAGACTCGCTCACGGTAGTGCTGGACAGCGCGAATCTCCCGGTCAGCATCACCGCAGTGGGCGCCGACGGCGCGCGCGTCAGCGGAACCGCCCTGACCGCGCCGCAGGCCACCGGGAGCGACGGCATTCTCACCTGGGGGCGCTGGACGGCGACCACGTTCCAGTTCGACGCACAAGGTACCAGCGGAAACAACGCGACCGGCTCCGCGCAACTCAATCCGGGTTCGTACATCCACTACATGATCGGGCTGCCGACCGCCAGCGTGCCGCTCTCGGGCATCGCGACCTACAACTACATCGGCGGATCGGGATCGACCTCGCAGGCCGGAACCACGGGCGCCGGCGTCACCAGCGGCAGCCTGACCGCCAATTTCGGCGCCAACACCGTGTCGACGAACGTCTCGATCAGCCACGGCGGCACCTACACCGCGAATGGCTCCGGCAACCTCAACGCCGGCAAGCGCGCCGAGTTCACCAGCACCACCGGCACCGCCGTCGGTCCCGGCGGCTCGTTCGGCTTCAAGTTCGAGGGCTTCTTCGCCGGCCCGGGAGCGCCGACCGCGCCGGCACGTGCCGGCTATGCCTGGGAGATCAGCCGTCCCGATCCCGTCGTGGGGACGGCGGGATTCAGCTGTTCGACGGGCTGCTGACACGCGCTTCGCCCGCGGGTCCGCCGCAGGCTTGGGCCGGCCCGCACGAACAATGAAATTCGGGCGTTAAATGCTCGAATTTCATGATAGATTGCCGGCATGATCCCGCGCGCAGCCCTGCTTTCGCGCATCCGTGCCGCCCTGCGCCGCAGCCGCGTGGTGGCGCTCGTCGGCCCGCGCCAGTGCGGCAAGACCACGCTCGCCCGCGCCATCGTCGACACCGCCTCGCCGAACTGGTTCGACCTCGAGGACCCGGCGGACGCCGCGCGGCTGCAGGATCCGATGACGGCGCTGGCTGGCCTGCACGGCCTCGTCGCGATCGACGAGGTGCAGCGCCGTCCCGGGTTGTTCCCGGCGCTGCGCGTGCTCGCCGACCGCAGGCCGCTGCCGGCCCGGTTCCTGGTGCTGGGCAGCGCATCGCCGGAGCTGCTGAAGCAGGGGTCGGAATCGCTCGCGGGAAGGATCGAGGTGGTGGAAATCTCCGGCTTCGCGCTGGACGAACTCGGCCCCGCCGCGCTCCCGCGGCACTGGGTGCGCGGCGCGATGCCCCTCAGCTACCTTGCCCGCAGCGAACGCGACAGCCTGAAGTGGCGTGCCGAGTTCGTGCGCAGCCTCCTCGAGCGCGACCTGCCGCAGCTGGGCGTCACCATCCCCGCCGCGGCGCTGCGCAGGTTCTGGACCATGCTCGCGCACTACCACGGGCAGGTGTGGAACGCGGCGGAGCCTGCGCGCTCCCTCGGCGTTGCGGAGACCACGGTGCGCCGCTACCTCGACCTGCTGGCGGGCGTCTACATGGTGCGCCAGTTGCAGCCGTGGCACGAGAACCTCGCCAAGCGACAGGTCAAGGCGCCCAAGGTGTACGTGCGCGATTCGGGGCTGCTGCACTGCCTGCTCGGGGCGAACGACCAGCGCCAACTGCTCGCGCACCCGAAGTGCGGCGCGTCGTGGGAGGGGTACGCGATCGAAGAGGCGCTGCGCGCCACCGAGCCCGAACAGGCGTGCTTCTGGGCCACGCACCAGGGCGCGGAACTCGACCTGCTCCTCGTCAAGGACGGACGCCGCCTCGGCGTCGAGGCCAAGCGCAGCGACGCGCCCACGCTCACCCGCTCGATGCGCACGGCGCTGCACGACCTGCGCCTCGAGCGCATCGCGGTGCTCTATCCGGGCGCGCGTCGCTTTCCGCTGGCGGAACAGGTGGAAGCGGTGCCGCTGGCGGCAGTGAGCGAAGGCTTCGGCGGTATTTTTCCTCGCGCAACGCGGCGCACGGCGCGCGCGCGCTGAACCCCTGCCGAAATGGTCAACAGCTGGAACGGTAGCGGAGAGCTTCTTCCAACTCCCGAAATCGACTAGCGAGAGCCACGTGGCGTGACCCTTTGCATTGGGGACATTTCGAGGGCTATCGATTTCTGCTCACCGATTCTCACCATCAATATCTGGCAGTCGTTTTGCCGCTTCGGATCTACGTACGTCACAATGAGTGCGGTCTTTCCATCCCGGGAGATCCAGAGGAGAGCGTTGGGGCGCGTAGTGACAGGAAACCGTGGTCTGTAAGCTGAATCGTAGTCTTCGTAGATAGGTCAGTCAGGAAGACGTCACCACGTGGATTCTTTCCGCGAGCCTCCTGCTTGGTACCGAGATGGATGATCTTCCGTCCATCGCTCGAGAAGGAAGGGGATCGGACGTTGTGCGCCGCTGTCGGAAGAACCTTGTACTGCAACGTCTGCATGTCCATTGTGGCCAGTTGCGACCGGCGGCCTGAATCGGCGTAGTGAATCGCAAATTCCAACGTCTTTCCGCCAACTGACAAGCTTGGCGTTATCCAAAGCTGGCCGAGAAGCGCCTGCAACTCTGTGTAGCGCCGCGCACCTACCTGGTAGAGCACGATTCGGCAATTGGGATCGCAATAGTCGAACGCCGCGATCTCTCCAGTTGATGAAAGTCTTGGGTGGCTATAGGTCGCTGCCTGACCAGCCGCTGGCTCGACGAGAAATAGTGCAAACACCAGGTACGCAAGAAGGTCGACTCGCATGCGCATGCGGGCCATTTGCGTGAGAACTCGTCTTCTTTGTTTGAGTGATTCACGAATGTCATGTCGACGGTTCTCGATCGGCAGGGTGCGTCCTGGTCAGCGCCGAATTCGGTGGTCGATTCCAGAGCAATTCGACTCTGACCCCGATTTGGCGCTAGCCACGAGTCAGGGCCGGTTTTCGCGGCGCCCCGGATGCTCGGGGTCGTCCACGTCCAGGGTGCGGAAATTGCCACCGGGTGCGCCGCCCGGCAGCGCCCCGGACAGCAGCTTCGCCAGATCGGCGTAGCCGCGCCCCTTGGCAATGTCCTCCGGCGTCCTGCCATCGCGGTTCTTCGCCTTCGGATCGGCCACGCGGCCGAGCAGCAGCCTCGCCACGTCCGCGTGCCCGCCGTCGGCGGCACCGTGCAGGGCGCTGTTGCCACGGATGTCCTTCACGTTCGGGTCCGCGCCGCTTTCCAGCAGCCGCGCCACGGTCTGCGCGTTGCCGGTCATCGCCGCCCAGTGAAGCACCGTCTCGCCGTCGTCGTTGCGCACCTTGGAATCCATCCCCGCGCCCAGCAGCAGACCGGCTAACACCGGGTCGGCGTGCAGGCCGGCCAGGTGCAGCGCGGTCTCGCCGGTGGCCGAGCGCGCGCGCAGGTCCGCGCCACGCGAGAGCAGCGTCTTCACCAGCACCGGCATGCCCTTCTCCACCGCGCGGTGCAGGGGCGTCTCGCGCGAGGCGTTGCGCGCGTTGATGTTCACCTTGCCACGCACGATGAGGCCCTCGGCCACCAGCTCCTTGCCCTCGTCGATGGCTTCGAACAGGCGATCCTCGTCGGACTGCGGCTGCGCGAGGGCGCCGCAGGCGGCAACCAACAGCGACACGGCCACGAACACGCGCCTCATCGCGGCAAGCCCTGCGCCAGCACCTCGGCGAGGTGCAGCGTCTCGCGCCCGCCGAGCTGCTCGATCTGCTCACGGCAGGAAAAGCCGTTTGCCACCACCAGCGTCTCGCTGCCCGCTGCCCGCACCTTCGGCAGCAGCACCGCCTCGCCGATGGCGCGCGAGGCTTCGTAGTGCGCCGGCTTCATGCCGAAGGCGCCCGCCATGCCGCAGCAACCGGTGTCCGGCGCGTCGACCTCGAAACCGGCCGCGCGCAGCATGACCGACTCGGCATCGATGCCGGTCAGCGCCTTCTGGTGGCAGTGTCCGTGCAGCAGCGCACGCTGTCGACCGCCGACGGCCGGCGGCCGCCACGCACCCTGCTGCAAGAACTCGGCGAGGCCCACGGCCAGCTTCGACAGCGCGGCAGCGCGCGGGTTGCCGGGAAAAAGCTTCAGGAGCTCGTCGCGGAACACCGAATGGCAGCCGGGCTCGATGACCACCACCGGTGCGCCGGCGTCGATCTGCGGGCCGAGCGCGTCGAGCACCGCGGCGAGCGACTCGCGCGCGCGATCGAGCATGCCGAAGTCGTAGTAGGGCCGGCCGCAGCACAGGCCCTTTCTCGGCAGCTCGACGCGCCAGCCCGCCGCGTCCAGCACCGACGCCGCCGCCAGCGCGGTCTGCGGCCGAAAGTGGTTGTTGAAGGTATCCGGCCACAGGACGGCGATGTCGCCGCGGCGCGCGCCGTCGCGCCGCACCGGGTCGCGGCGCGCGCGAACGCGTTCCTCGAACTGCGCGCGGAAGGTCTTCGGCGCAAAGCGCGGGATGCACCGCGGCTGCGCGATGCCGGCGGCCAGCTTGGCGAGCGACGAAAACACGGGCAGCCGGCTCAGCGCGTTGGCGAGGAAGGGCGCACTGGCGGCAAGCGGCGCCCATTCGCCGATGCGCCCCATTGCGAAGGCTTCGCGCCCTCGCGGCCGGGTCTCGTGGTAGTGCGAAAGGAACTCCGCCTTCCACGACGCCATGTCGGTGTGCGTGGGGCAGTCGGAGCGGCAGCCCTTGCAGGCGAGGCACCACTCGAGCGCCTCGCGCACGTCCTCGCTCTGCCAGCCGTCGGCGATGACGTCACCGCGCAGCATCTCCTGCAGCATGCGCGCGCGGCCGCGCGTCGAGTAACGCTCCTCGCCGGTCGCGCGGTAGCTCGGGCACATGGTGCCGCCGGATTTCGAGCGGCACTTGCCCATGCCAATGCAGTGTTCGGTGGCGCGCGTGAAACCTTCTCCTGCCTCGTCGCGGAAGGCGAAGCGCGTGGACAGGGTCACCGGCTTGTACTCCGGGCCAAGGCGCAGGTCCTGGTCGGCGCGCAGCACTTCGCCCCTGGCGCTCACCAGCTTGCCCGGGTTCATGCGGTTCTCGGGGTCCCAGATGGCCTTGAACTCGCGAAACGCCGCCATCAGCTCCGGGCCATACATTGCGGGCAGGAACTCCGCCTTGGCCTGACCGTCGCCGTGCTCGCCGGAGAGCGAGCCGCCGTACTTCACCACCAGCGCCGCGGCCTCGCCGAGGAAGCCGCGCCAGATGCGCAGGCCCTGCGGCGTGCGCAGGTCGAAGGTGATGCGCGCGTGGATGCAGCCGTCGCCGAAGTGCCCGTAGAGCGAGGTGCGGTAGCCGCAGCGGTCGACCAGCGCCTGGAATTCGCGCAGGTAGTCGCCGAGGCGCAGCGGATCCACCGCCGCATCCTCCCAGCCGACCACCGGGTCGGGGCCGCGACCGCCCAGCGCCAGCGCGGTGGCCGAGGCGCCGGTCTCGCGGATACCCCAGATGCGGGTCATCAGCACGCGGTCGTCCACCACGTCGCAGGCGATCGCGCCATCCGCGGCGAACGCGCGCTGGAGCACCCGTGCGCGCGCCAGCGCCTCTCCGGCGCTGTCGCCGCCGTATTCGACCATCAGCCACGCCCGGCCTTCGGGCAGCAGCGCGATGTCGGCCAGGCGCAGGCCGCGTTCGCGCAGCCCGCCGATGATCTTCTCGTCGAGGCCCTCGCAGGCGATGGGACGCGTGGCCAGCACGCGCGGCACGGCGTCCGCGGCGAGATAGATGTCGCCGAAGCCCGCGATCACGAGCGCGCGGTGGCGCGGGCTCTTCACCAGCGTCGCCACCGCCTGCAGCGTGAGCGCGCAGGTGCCCTCGGAGCCGACCAGCGCGCGCGCCACGTTGAACTCGTTCTCCGGCAGCAGCTGGTCCAGGTTGTAGCCCGAGACGCGCCGCTTGATCTTCGGGAAGCGGGCGCGGATCAGGTCCGCATGGCGGTCGCGCAGGTCCCTGAGGCGCGCGTAGATCTCGCCCTGGCGACCGCGCCGCGCGATGATCCCGGCGAGCTCGGTCTCGCTGGTCGGCCCGCACCAGAAGCGCGCGCCGTCGTAGGTCAGCACCTCCAGCGCCTCGATGTTCTCCACCGTCTTGCCGGCCATCACCGAGTGCGGCCCGCAGGAGTTGTTGGCGATCATGCCGCCCAGCGTGCAGCGGCTGTGCGTCGCCGGGTCGGGCCCGAAGGTCAGGCCCTCGCGCTCGGCGGCCTCGCGCAGCGTGTCGCACACCGCGCCGGGCTCGACGCGCGCCGCGCGCGCGGTGGCGTTCACCGCCAGCACGCGGTCGAGGTACTTCGAGCAGTCGATCACCACCGCGACGTTCACGCCCTGCCCGCATTGCGAGGTGCCGCCGCCGCGCGCCAGCACGGGAACGCCGTGCTCGCGGCAGACGGCCATCGCCGCCACCACCTCGTCCACGCTGCGCGGCAGCACCACGCCGATCGGCACCTGCCGGTAGTTCGACGCGTCGGCCGCGTAGGCCGCGCGCGCGCCGGCGTCGAATCTCACCTCGCCGGCAATCGCGCGCTGCAGCGCCGCGGCGAGCGCCGCGTGCGGGGCGTTCACCATCTCAGGCAGCCAGTGTCGCCGGGTCGATGTCGGTCAGCAGCGGCGGCAGCGGGCAGTCGAGCACGGCGCTCACCATGCGCATCAGCTCGGCTTCCATCACGCGGATCGTGCCGTCGTGCGAAACCGTGGCGAACAGGCCCTTGACGAACACCGCCTTCTGCATCGGCGCGAGCTGGCGCAGGGCCTGTAGCGCAGCGCCCGCGGCGTCCAGCGTGAGCTGGGTCACCGGCTTCAGCGCCGCTTGGTCGAGGTCCATCTCCGCGGCGCCGGCACGGATTGCCGCCTCCAGCTCGAGCTGCCGCGTCCCCGTCGCGTCGCTGCGGGTGCCGGCGTGGGCGACGATCGAGAGCACCATGTAAGCCTCGGCTGTAAGGTCGGCGAGCCTGCGGCTGCCGGCCGCGCTGGCCTTCGCGGGCGGGTTGAGCTGCGCGCGCACCAGCGTCAGCACGACGAATTCGTGCAGCGAGACGCGCCGATCGGCATGGATCACCGCCTCGAGTGCGGCCAGCAGTTCGCGCTGCGCGTCCGGCGCCGCGCCCTTGGCCCCGGGCAGCGCGAGGTCGATGAGCGCCAGGTGGAATGCCGGGCCAAGACGACGCGCCGCGGGCGCCAGCGCACGCGCCGCCTCGGCCAGCCTTGGCGCACCTGCGGCGGTCGCCGCGGCGAGCTGTTCGCCCATCACCGCATCCTTGGGCGCGAGCATCAGCGCCAGGATCGCCGCGCAGGCACCGTCGGCGGTATGCACGCGCTCGCGCAGCGCGGGCGGCAAACCGGCGAGCAGCCGCCGCGCGTAGTCGAGCTTGCCATTGTCGAGCGCACCGACGCTCTTCACGCTCTCCTTCGCCGAGCGGCCCCATTGCTGGCCGATGTCCGCGGTGCGCCGCCCGGCGGGCGCCGGCGCCGCGCCCGCGCCACCGGCGAATCCCGCCAGCGCGGCCGACGCGCCGAACTCCGTGCCGATCGCCGCCGCACCCTCCACAGCCGCCTTGGCGCGGCTGCGGCGGTAGGTCTCGGGATCAAACCTGGGGTGCGCGCGCTCGATGCGCTGCTCCAGCGGCGGATGGGTGTCGAGCAGCCCGCCGAACCACACCTGCACGCTCTGGCCGAAGAACATGTGCGACATGTCCTCGGCGCGCCGGCTGGCGATCAAGGTGCCGCGCACCGACGCGTCGATCTGGTCCAGCGCGCCGGCGATGCCGTCGGGATTGCGCGTGAACTGCACGCTCGAGGCGTCGGCGAGGAACTCGCGCTGGCGCGAAACCGCGGCCTTGATCAGCCGCGCGAAGAACAGGCCGACGTAGCCGATGACGAACAGCGCCAGGCCGCCGAGGAACACCGGCATGCTCTCTTTCGCATTCGATTCGCGCGTGCTGCGCATGAGGAACTCGCCGATGGCGCCGATGAAGACGATGCCCGCCAGCACCCCCATCATGCGGATGTTGAGGCGCATGTCGCCGTTCAGGATGTGGCTGAATTCGTGGCCGATCACCGCCTGCAGCTCGTCGCGGTTCAGCGTCTCGAGCGTGCCGCGGGTCACCGCCACCACGGAGTTGGAGATATCGTAGCCGGCGGCGAAGGCGTTGATGCCGCGCTCGCCGTCCATGACGTAGGCCTTGGGCAGTCGCACGCCCGAGGCGATCGCCATCTCCTCGACCACGTTCAGGAAGCGTCGCTCGAGCGGGTCGCGCGTCTCGGGCTGCACGCGGCGCGCGCCGACCATCTCGGCCACCTTGTCGCCGCCGTCGGCCAGCTGCAGCACCTCGTAGCCGCTGACGCCGAAGATCACCAGCGCGGTGACCAGCGCGCCGCCGGCATACAGCGCCGGGGGCGCCAGCTTCAGGAGCGAGAAGTAGCCCGGCTTCACGCCTCCCCTGGGCACGTGGGTGTCGGCGATGCCGTAGACCCAGCCGGTGGCGAGCACCAGGTCCACCGCGGCGATCACCGCCACCACCGCGAGCACGTACATCACCACCAGCAGCTTGGTGTTCCTCCTTGCCAGTGCCTGGCCTTCGAAGAACGTCATGCGGATAGTGTAGCGGGGTCCAGAGCGGAAAGAACCGGCGGCAGCGGGCAGCCCAGCGTCGCCGCCACCAGGCGCAGCTGCTCGGCCTCCCCGATGCGCAGCTTGCCGTCGGCGACCGCCGCGTCGGTGCACGCCTTGAGGATGCGCGGCTTCTCCAGCGCCTGCAGCAGCCGCAGGCGCTCGAGCGCCTCGCCGATGCGCCGGGTCGTCAGCCCGGCAAGCGGCAGCATGTCCCCGGCCTCGACGCCGAGCCAGGGCTTGCCCGCGTCGTAGGCGGCGGCCGCGCGCTCGCCACCGGCCGCGTGCGCCATCATCGAGAGCACCGCGCGCGCATCCTCGCGGACTTCGCCCACCGCGCGAAACGCCGAGCGCACCGGCCGGCCCGCGTCCTCGCGCAGGTGCTGGCACAGGTAGGCGTGCAGCACGAATTCTCGCAGCGTCACCCGGCCGCCAGCCTCGATCACCGCCAGGTGATCGGCGAGGAAGGCGTCGCGCGCGGCCTGCTTCTTCTGCGCCTTGAGCGGCGGCAGCGCAAGCTCCGCCAGCAACAGCGTGTACGGACGCCCGAGCGGCGCGACCAGCGCGTAGGCCTCGCGCGTCGACGCCACCCAGGCCTCGCCGCGCCGGCCGGCAAGCGCGCTGAAGGCCGCCACCCGCGCGAGCATGTCGCCCTCCAGTGCGAGGGCGCACAGCACCTGCGCTGCGCCATCCGCCGTGTCCATCCTCGCGCGCAGTTCCTGCGGCAGGCGCGCGAGCAGGCGGCGGGCGGCATCCAGGTGCTCGGCGGAGGGACGCCCGACCGAGGCCACCAGCGTGGCGGCGAACGAAGCGCCGTGCGCCACGGTATTGGTCCCGGCATAAGCCTTGAGCGGATCGTGCACCTTGACGACATTCCCGCCGCCGTCGATCACGGCGACCGGCCGCTCGGAGGGCGAGGTGTCGGTGCCGCGGCGGCGCCGGTACGCCAGGCGGTCGAAACCCGGATCGGCCGCACGGATGCGGTCCTCGATGTACGGATGCGTGGCGAACAACGGCCCCAGCCAGACGTTGACCGCCTGCGCGTAGAACATGTGGCTGACGTCCTCGGCGTGCGGATTCCAGACGTAACTGCCGCGCCTGGTGGCAACGATGGTGTCGAGCGCGCCGGCGACGCTCTCGCCGTGGCGCGTGAAGCGCACGGCGGAGGCGTCCGCCAGGTGCTCGCGCTGGCGCGAGATCGCGGCCTTGATGAGCCGCGCGCACATCAACCCCCAGTAGCCGACGAAGGCAAGCACCGACCCGACCAGCAGGCGCCCCACGTCAAGCCGCTTGGCGCCGCGCGCGACGCCGAGCGAGCCGGCGATGCCGTCCTGCACCATGCGGTTGCCGGTTGCGCCGATGAACTGGATGCCGTGCAGGAGCGCCATGAGATGCACGTTGAAGCGCATGTCGCCGTTCAGGATGTGGCTGAACTCGGGCCCGATCACCGCCTGCAGTTCGTCGCGCGACAGGCTGGCGAACGCGCCCTCGGTGAGGACCACCGTCGCTTCGTCCGCGCTGTAGCCCGCCGCCAGCGCGTTGATCGCGCGCTCGCCCGGCAGCACGTAAACGCGCGGCACCGCAATGCCCGCCGCGATCGACATCTCCTCGACCACGTTGATCAACTGCGTCTGCGCGAGCGTCGCGCCGTGGCGCTCCACCGGCAAGGCGTTCATCAACTCGGCGACCGCTTCGCCGCCGGCGCGCAGCTCGAACCAGCGCCACAGCGACGCGAGCAGCACCACCAGCAGCGTCGCCCCCGCGGTCCAGGCGTAGACCGGCAGGGGCACGCCGCGCAGCAGCACGTTGAAGAACGTGGCCGCCATGCGCGAGAGGTCGAGCTCCACGCCCGCGCGTAACGGCAGCACGCCGTACATCGCGATCGGCGTGTAGATCAGGCTCGCGGCGAAGGCCATCGCCGCGGCCAGTCCGAGCACCGACAGCGCGCAGGGAAGCAGCAGCAGGCGCGTGCGCAGTTGCGCGCGCGCCTGCGCGGCGAAGAAATCCATGGTGGCGCGACCGCTGGGGTCGCGCCCGGCGGCCTTCGCTGCCAGCGGCTGCGCCGCCACAACGAGCCGCTACGGCAAACTCAGAACGCGACCTTGGGCGCCTTGCGCTCCTCCTCGGACTCGGTCGCCTTCAGCAGCTCCGCCGCGGTGAAGCCGAACATGCCGGCGAAAATCAGGTCCGGGAAGGTCTCCCGCTTGGTGTTGTAGGTCATGACCTCGTCGTTGAAGGCCTGGCGCGCGACGGCGATCTTGTTCTCGGTGCTGGTGAGCTCTTCCTGGATCGCCAGCATGTTCTGGTTGGCCTTCAGGTCCGGATAGGCCTCGGAGAGGGCAAACAGGCGGCCCAGCGTGCCGCCCAGCGACCCCTCCGCCGCCGCCAGCGCCTGCATTGCGCCGGGATCGCCGGGGTTCGCGCTCGCCGCGGTCGCCGCCTGCACCGCCTGGTTGCGCGCCTTGATCACCGCCTCCAGCGTGCCCGCCTCGTGCTTCATGTAACCCTTGGCGGTCTCGACCAGGTTGTGCACCTGCATCAGGTCCATGCGCTCGACGCGCATGCGGCGGAAGGATTCCTCCATCTGCCGCACGCCGGCCTCGCGCCCGCTGGTCCAGACCTTGGTGGCGAAAAAGAGCTTGCCGTGCAGGCCGAGC
>SXGT01117704.1_pt1 | contig 26272 bp, 23 predicted proteins | sample 3176221 | NCBI WGS metagenome assembly SXGT01 (sample SAMN11356862, study PRJNA531348) | freshwater metagenome | isolation source: freshwater sample F1-120 | place: China: Fuxian Lake, Yuxi | collected 2017-12-25
ATGAGACCGACGCGATAAGTCTTCTCTTGCCCCGCCGCGTAAAGCGAAGAAGAGAGGCCTGCCGTATTGAGTCCAGAAAGCGCAGCGGCTCCCAAAACAGACGTCTTCAAAAACGAGCGACGTTGCATGGCGTTCTCCTGTGGATGGAACTGTGAAGTGAAGAAACCGGGAGGGCGAGGCTCCGTCCGAGCCGCTACTTTGCATTGCGATACGTTAGCTGTGCATTGGACTGTGATAGCCTCGACAATCTCCAGCTTCATGCACACCAATTGTTGTCGATTCGCTGATGGGCAGTTGCAACGCGGGACAGCGGCTCGGACGGAGCCTCGCCCTCCCGGTAAAGCCCAGACGTTGGGAAATTTTTCCCATCGTCTGGTGCCTAATGCCCGACGTCTCATTTACACGTCGCAGAGGGCAACGGCCTGCTTGATGCCGGCCAGCGTATCGCCAGTCGGGATGAACTCGTGGCCGACGTAGCCTTTGTAGCCGAGTTCGACGATGACGTTCATGATGGCAGGGAAGTTGATTTCCTGCTTGTCGTTGAGTTCGTTTCGACCCGGGCAGCCGGCGGTGTGGATGTGACCGATGATGTCGAACTCTTTACGCAGTCGTCGGATGACGTCACCATGCATGACCTGGACGTGATAGATATCAAACAGCAGTTTGACATTGGGCGAATTGACTTCGCGAACAATCATTGACATGAAGTCGAGGTCATCCCCCTGATAGCCGGGGTGGCCTTTCATCGGGTGGGTATCGTCGCGGGTGTTGAGGTGTTCTAAGCACATCGTGACGCCGTGAGCTTCGGCGATCGGGGCAATCTTCTTGAGGCCATCGATCGTCAGCTTGGCACATTCTTCTTTGGAGATTTCGCCGCTGTTGGGATCGTGAGCATCGTTGTATTTGTAACCGGTGAACGCCAGGACGTTGGGGAAGCCGAACTTTTCGCATTTCTTGATGGTCGCGGTCGTAACTTCCATCAACTGTTCACGGTAACGCATGTTGTTGAAGCCAGTCATGAACTGGGCGCCGGGCATGCCGGGGAGGACGAGGGCGTTGGTCAAGCCGTGGTCTTTGAGGGCTGGCCAGTTGGCTTCGTCACAGAGCTCAATGGAAGGAACGCCGAGTTCGACCGCGGCTTTGAGCAGGCGTTCGAACGGCCATTGTTCGCCAGCTCCACAAAAGCACCATTCGGCCAGAGAATGTTTGATATGACCCTTCAACGAAGCCATGAGCGACTTTCTTTTCTATTGTGACGGGCGCGATCTTTTTATCGCGCAAAACGGAGCAGACACCAAGATGCAACACCGCCTCTGAGCATACTCAAACAGACTTCGATCAGCAACAACCAATGCGATCCCGTTACACGACTCGTTTCGCGCTGTCTCCTGCCGGTGCAACCGGTACCGTGCACGCGGTCCCTTCTGCGAGAGGAAACGGAAGACCAACATCGTCCGGCAGATGAGGCTCGGGAGTCGGCGACTTCTTTTTCTTCTTCTCTTCCTTGCGTTTGTCTTTGACGTCGAACTCTTTGATGATCTCCTGACGGCGCATCTCGATCTGCTTGTCGAATTCCGACAAAACGTCGAGGGCTCGATCGCGCGACGTGACCAGACCGATGATCAGGTATTGAACAATCGCCATGAAGTAGCAGAACCAACCGGCAGCGTCCGGCAGGATCGCTGAAAGAATCGCAAAGACGGGCGAAGATCGGCTGAGGTGCTGGCAAATGAATCCCTTGCAGAACGGGAACCATTGCTCTTTCGCGCAACAAACTAAGCCCTTTTTGCGGTCAAAGTAGAGCTTTGGGGGGCCGGGGTGAATCACTGAGAACAACGCCTGATCGGGCATGGCTTCGATTACGCCAATCACCAATAAGAGACGCATGCCGACGAGAAACGCTTGCTGCCAGGGATCCTTGTCGCTGAGCATCTCGGGGAGTTCCTGCGTTGGCACGAACCATCCGAAGAGAGTTTCTTCCATGTTGGCAGTCGCAGCGAGCAGAACCAGCGAAGCCTTGAACCACTGCTCCAGGTCCTTCTCAAGTTCTTCGTCGATTTCCTGCACACGCAAGACCCGACGCACGACGAACCGGAAGATCGGAATCGCGAGCAGTCCCAGGAACAATCGTCCCAGCGGCTTCAAAAATGGAATCAACAGCCGATACACGAAAACAGATCCTTGAATGGCCCAAAGGCCGGTTAGCGTCCTCTCTTCAGAACGTCATCTGTCGACGTCAGGATCACGCAAATCCCTGCATTCAGTCTAATCGACTGTCCAGTCGTTTTGAATATAGGAATCTATTCGAGCGGGAGCGGTTTCAGGTTCCAATCGCCGAGGCTATTTCGACCAATCAATTGCATTGTAAATCGCTAGCAGTTTCTGTCCTTTGATCGGGTTTAGCCAGTTCATGTGGGAGATCCGGCCTCGCAGGTGGGCGGCAAAGTTCTCGTGGTTGTCTTTGTTCTGGCTTGCCGGGCCGAGTTTCCTGCAGTTGTGGAGAATCGCTTTGAGGCGATCGAACTCTTTGCGAGAGGGGTTCGTGGCTTCGTTGACGACGACTCCGGTGACAGTCTGGCGATCGGAGATGCGCAGGACTCGCGATTTTTTGCTGTTCAGACGGAAGCGTTCTTCTTTGATGATAGTGCGCATGAGTTGAAAGAAGATTGATAGGGACTTCTGGAACTCTTCGTCGCCTGAGAAGGTTAAGTCGTCGGCGTAGCGCGTGTAGGTCGCGCCAAATCGTTTTGCTAAACCAGACAGGCGGACGTCCAGGCTGTACGCACACAGGTTGGCCAAGTAAGGCGATGTTGGGGCGCCCTGTGGTAAGTGTCTGGGGAGATACTCCCAGTTTGCACGGGCGTCGTCTGAGGGGGAATTCAGATCCGACGGAGCAGCTGAAGTTGTGAGCCGCCCCAGCCAGATGCCCATTTCTCGTGAATAACCAAGGGCTCGGAAAATGGCGACGATTCTTGAGAATCGAATGCGTCGATAGAAACTTTCCAGATCGACTTTGACGACGACCACTTTATTCACGTGAGGCAGGGCGTTCGTCAGGATGCTTCGACCTGGGATAAAGCCGTGGGCGGCGTCATGAACACCAACATTTTCCAGAATCTCGGCGAGGATCTTGTCCTGAACGGCGCGAAGAATCTGCTTCGGTGACTCGATCAGCCGATATCCACCGGAGCGTTTTTTCAGCCAGGTGAAGTGATAGTGGGCCGTATTCACAGACAGTGGACGATTCGCGACGGTGAATCTCTCTGTCAGCCAGGCGATCTTACCAACAGGTAGCTTCAACCAACTCGCCAGTTCTCCAGGATGATGGAAGACCGGGAGATGGAGATTGGCGAGTGACTCGTCGTGGCCGTCTCGAGACAGGTCAAGGAAGCTTTTCCCATCGACACTCAAGCGAGCGAATGGATAGGGCGAGATCTTGGTCTTGATGACTTCGTCGGACGGCGATGTTCGCACCGCTCCGCTTTGATGTCTCAACCGGCTGAGTTTGTAGCGTTTGAAAACACGACGTGTCTTTTCACGTCGTACTGGCCCAGGGAGTGGAAGAGATGGTGTCTGTGGGACAGTCGACGCCTGCGTCGAATCTGGCGCGCTGCTCTCGGCGGGTGAACTGTTCCACCCAAATAACCATTTCAGCAGTCGCGTTAACAATCAGTCATCCCTTCAGGCGTCTTCCATTCTCATGAGGATGCAAAACAGGCTTATGGGTCGCGTAACCAGTCCTGTCGCGAATGAGCGAACGGTTGAAAGCCTACCGAGAGCTCATTCACTTCTGAAATGCGAACAACGTGTCTGCCGTGGGGTATCCCCACAGCCTTACCGTGAGGTAAGTACGCTTAGGCCACCCATAAGCCCTGTAATTCTCTGAGCCCGTATTTCATGGCATCTGCACATTTCTGTCAACAGTGACTCGCCCGCAAGTCGATGGCGTAATACGATGTCTTCTCGAATTCTTCTAGAACTCGACGTCCTTTCATGTCCAGGATTTCTTGCTATTTTCCGGTGATTTTTGATGTTCAGTCTTCCACGCACGCCTGTCGACTTCCAATTCACACTTCTCAATGTCCCAGTCCACGTTAATGGAACATTCTGGATTCTCGCGGCCTTTGTCACCTGGCAGGTTTCGGGAAGTGACATGTCTTACATGATCATGGGAATGATTGCCGTCTTTATCTCGCTGCTCGTTCACGAATTCGGCCATGCCCTGGCGAATCTGCGTTATGGCTATACGTCCCAGGTCGTTCTGTATTACCTCGGCGGTTTCGCGACGACTTCGCATATGGCTCCGCTCAAGCGTCTGGTGGTCGTCCTGGCTGGACCTGGATTCGGATTCCTGCTTTTGGGATTACTCTGGCTGATCAGCAAGACACTCGAATCGCAGCAAGTCGCGGTTCATCCTCTGCTTGACTTTGGAATCTGGTGGCTGTTTTTAATTACGCTTGTCTGGAACATCCTCAATCTGCTGCCGGTGTTTCCTCTTGATGGAGGACAGGCCGTTCAAGCGATGTGCATGTACCTCAATCCGGTTCGTGGCGCGCTGTGGGCTTCGATGTCATCGTTCCTGCTGGCCGTTCCGATACTGGCTTTGCTGGTTTACGTTGGTCAGCCGATCTTCGCGGTCTACATCGCGATCTTTGGCTATCAGAGTTTTCAGGAATATCAGGAACGAAGTCGACGCGGGCATTGAGCGGATTAAGTCATCAATCTTCCGACTGAATCGGGCGAGACATCAACGAGTCGGTCGCTGCTTCCGGCGTTTTGCCATGGAAGAGGACGTTGTAGACTTCCCGGGTGATCGGCATGTCGATTCCCTGCTTTTCGGCGACTTCTGAGACAGCTCTTGCCGAGGTGACGCCTTCTGCAACGCCTTTCATATTGGTCAGGATCGCTTCGAGCGATTTACCTTCCCCCAGCAAATGGCCGACCATGCGATTGCGACTGAATTTGCTGAAACATGTCGTCATGAGATCTCCCATGCCGGACAAGCCGTAGAAGGTTTTCGATTCCGCACCGAAGGCGAGGCCAAAGCGGGTCATCTCAACCTGACCGCGCGTGATGAGGGCGGATTTGGCGTTGTCACCATATTGAAACCCATCGCAGATCCCGGCAGCGATGGCGATGACGTTCTTCAACGCGCCCCCCAGTTCCACGCCGATCAAATCCAGGTTCGTGTAGACGCGGAACCGATCTGTTGAAAACAGTGACTGCCCGCGTTTGGCGAGAGTCAGGTCGCCACAGCCTGCGACGACGCTTGCAGGAAGTCTTCTCGCGACCTCCTCGGCATGCGATGGGCCGCTCAAAGAAACGACGGCCCGTTGTCCCAGAACATCGGAGATGATTTCGCTCGGTCGCAAGAATGTTCCGTTTTCCAGGCCTTTCACGACACTGACAACCGGGCGATCTTCGGTCAGAACATTCTTATATTCGTCCAAAGTCGATCGCAGAAAGGCAGACGGGATCGCGACGACCAGCAATTCCGAACCGGCGACAACTTTCTCGAAATCCGCAGAAATCTCGACGCGCGACGGAATGCGTATCCCCGGCAGCAGGCGTTTGTTCTCGCGCAGGTCGGTCATCTCGCGGGCGACTTCCGGGCTGCGGGTCCACAGCGAGATATCGACGTCCGGCTTCTCCGCCAGGACCGCCGAGATCGCCGTCGCCATCGCGCCACCACCCAAAATCGCTACTTTCGTCGCCATCCACTCAGACCTTTTTTGCGTAACAAACAGACTCTCAACCAACGGGAACGACCACGATCATCACGTATCATCACCTGTTTGCCAACCCAATCGTCGTCTGGATCATGAGTATTCGCCACGTCCCTGCATATTCCTCATGATCAGCCCGGAAAACGCCGGGGAATTCTATTTGACAGCAGGCATTTGTGACCTAGGTTTCCAGTGGTTGCCATTCGGTCCTGTCATCTTCTTCAGCCGAATCTGGGCAACTGATTGATCAAGACGATCGACTCGGGCCTACTATCCTTCGGAGCCAATCATGTCTCAACTCATCGGTTCAAATGCAGCTTTCGTCGATCGTCGCGCTCGTGGTGATGAGTATGGTGGTCCAGAACGACGCCAGTTCCGCGATTCACACGAATCGTCTCACCCCGACATCCGCGAAATGGCCGAAGCCATCGACCAGTACAAGCTGCAGAACCGACGTCGGTTCATTACCTATGCTGAACTTCACAGCGTCATCTCGAAGCTCGGCTACCATAAGTAAAGCCGTCTCCGAGTGATCCTTTGGTCCCGGTCTAGCCAAACTTCCGGCCCCAACGTACACTAACGGCACCTCCACTTGCTGGACGGTGTCGTTTTTTGTTTCCACAATCAGGCGTTGTCGACCTCGGAGTGATCCCCCAGATGATGTGTCCATTCTGTCAGACCGGCGAGACCAAGGTGATTGACTCGCGTGTCAGTCAACCTTATGAGATCCGCCGTCGTCGGGAATGCCTCAGCTGCGAGAGACGCTTCACGACGCGCGAGAAGATCGAAGAATCGCCGCTCCGCGTCGTCAAAAAAGACGGTTCTCGAGTTCCTTTCGACCGCGAGAAGATCCGTTACGGTTTGGAGAAAGCTTGCTACAAACGTCCGATCTCCGAAGAACAGATCGACCGCATCGTCGCCCAGGTCGAAGCCGACCTGTATGAAAACTTCGAACGCGAAGTCCCATCGGTTTATATTGGCGAAGCGGTTTTCAACGCGTTGAAGAAACTGGATCAAGTGGCGTTTGTGCGATTTGCGTCGGTGTATCGCGAGTTCAAGGACGTGAATGACTTCGTTGAGGAACTGGGGCCGATGTTGAAGCAGTCGGCGCAGGAGTGATAGAAGCGTATGTGGTGAGGGCTTTTTTGATGCGTTCGACTGATGACGAAGCTGAAGAACAGCGACGCTGGCATAACCTTTATGAGCAGTTGCAGCCAAGTCTTGAGGCAAGCGAATCCGAGTTTGAGGACTTTGATCTCGCAAGCTTTTTACAGGAAGCTCGACTGCACAGGCATTCTTCAAAATCAACTGGATAGTACGTAGACCAGCTACGGGAAGGCGACGCTAGATTGCTGTCTCAAACAAAAGGCTTGATAATTTTCATCCGCTATCTCGAAACGTCTCGCAGATCCTCAGCCATCATCGCGTTCAGTTCAATGTGTAGCCGTCGCGAACGCAGCAACCAAAGAAAAAACGGCAGCATGAATGATCCCTGTATTCCTGGCAATAAGAAGGCATACCAGATGCCATAGGGCTGTCCCGTTTTCAGTGCAATGATGCCGAGAATCAGCAGAATGATGGAAGCTGCCAGTAACAGGCATCCCGAAATAATCAGCCATGCAAACAACGTTCGATATCCGCAGAGACATCCCATAAGCGCTCCCCAGAGTCCGATTGTCGTTCCGAAGATCGTACCGGGAAGATAAGAATACTGAATCGGATCAAACCAGGGATCAATCATCGCTTGTATCTTTCGGTAGTGATTTTCGGTGTTCCGACAGAAGACGCTTGGCGGTTGATTTGGAAATCGTTCCTCCACCCAATAGCGAAGCAACATACTGGCTAAAGCGATCACCATGCGGTTGTGCTTCGACCGCTTTCACTTTCGCAATCAGACGATCGAGGCGGATGCGGACTGTGGGATAAGAAACGCCATACTGGCTCGCAACTTCCTTCAGCGATCCAGAGGCAAGTAAGAGACGTTTGAGGAAATTCCAGTCTTCCTCTTCCAATGCGATTGCCCAGGTCGGAAGGCTGGGGCTGTCATTGTGAGTTGATGGACCATGTTCAAGAAAGTGAAAGCTCATTTGAGTATTATTTAACTTCTGTTTTGTTGAAGTCAATCTAAATAATGTGAAAGTCGAAAACACCGCCCATAAAAAAGGCGGCAGTGAGATGAATCACCACCGCCTCCGTAGGAAAAAGAAATAATTTCTTTTACAACCGAGGATCCACCGGCTCACTCTCCAGCGCCAAAACCCCAAACACACATTCATGCACCCGGCGCAGCGGCTCCCCGCGGGCAAACCGTTCCAGCCCTTCGATCCCCAGCGCGAACTCCCGCAAGGCCAGCGACCGCTTGTGTCCCAGCCCGCGAGAGCGCAGTCGGGGTAGGTTCTCTGCCGAATCATAGTCGGGACTGTAGATGATGCGAAGATATTCCTTTCCGCGGCACTTCACAGCCGGCTGAACGAGACCCTTCTTCCCACGTTGAATCCAGTCCATCGGCTTGACGACCATCCCTTCGCCACCGCGAGACGTCATATCGTTCCACCAGTTGATACCAGACTCCACGCTGTCCAGATCGGTCACGTCAACGACCAGCGACTTCGTCGCCAGCAGCATCGACTCATCATGCCGACAGATCTCTGCCAGCGTCTCCAGATGCCACTCATGAGATTGGTGCGTATGGACCTTTCCTTCCGTCGCCAACAGGTGAAACGGGGCCAGCTTCAAATCATCCAGTGACTCCACAGACCAGCAGTAACGACGGTACGCATCGACAAACTTGCCGAGCGATTGCTGGCGTTGCCCAAAGCGGTTCGCCAGCGCATCGATCTTCTCGCGTGATTCACCCTCCAGGCGTGACGCCCCCTGCAGAAGCGAAGTCATCGCAGCATCCAGAGCCAAAGTCCCGGCGGACCCGACGGCGGCGTACTGCGTCTTCAACAGCTCCTGAGCCTTCGCAGACCAGGGCATCAGCTCGCAATCAAAACACCCCCAGGTCGTTTCAAAGCGATCCCAGAAGTCGGCATGGTCGCAGGCCGTTCCCAGACGATCGAGAAAGGCTGCCTCCAGAATGGGATCATGGAAGAAGCGTCGCCCGGTTCGTGTATAAACGATGCCGCGCTCACCTTCCATCACCCCAAACCGCTGACGAGCCGCCATCGCATCACGACACAGCACCACCACCGCCCGAGATCCCATGTGCTTTTCTTCGCAGACTACACGCGGCACCCCCTGATTGCGATAGTACGTAAACGCCTCACTCGGATGCTCGAGCAGACCTTCCAGTGACGTCGTCTCCGTCGGCGACATCGTCGGCGGCAGGTAAATCAACCACTTCGGATTCGCCGCGAATCGACTCATGACCTCCAATGCCGCCGTCGCGTTCTCTTCGCGGACAGTCAAATTCGCCATCAGTCGCGTCGAGATGATCCGCTTCCCACGAACGTCGTCGAGATCAAGCAGATCATCATGGACGTGCTGAGCCGAAAGCGCACCTTGGCCAATCTCGGGCAGAAATGGCCTCGCTGGCTGACAGTACGTTTCCTTCGATTTGACCGAAATGAACTCTCGCTCGGGGTATCGCAGCGCCGTTAGTTTGCCACCAAAGACGCAGCCGGTATCGATATCGACCGTCCCGTTAAGCCACTCCGCTTCCGGGACCGGTGTGTGGCCGTAGACGACCATCGCGTCACCACGATATTCCGTCGCCCAGTTGAACCGCACAGGAAGTCCAAACTCATCGGTCTCGCCCGTCGTCTCGCCATACAACGCAAACTCCCGCACCCGGCCAGAGCCACGTCCTTGGTACTTCTCCTTCATCCCCGCATGCGCGACGACAAGGCGTCCGTTATCCAGCACGTAATGACTTACCAGCCCGTCAATGAACTTTGCCATCGCCTTACACAGTGGCTCCTTCACAGAAGGTTCCAGAGCATCGACCTCCGCCATCGTGCTGGCGAGGCCATGCGTCATCTGGACATTTCGTCCCTGCAGCTTACGCATGAACTTGATGTCATGATTCCCCGGGACACACAGCGCCGTTCCATCCTGGATCATGTTCCGGGCAATTCGGACGACATCTAGACTGCGAGGCCCACGATCAACGAGATCACCCACGAAAACAGCCTTACGCCCTGCTGGATGTCGGTACGTGACATCGCCCCACAGCGGATCAACTGTTTCGCGAGTCTCTTGGACGTAACCAAGCTGTCCCAGCAGTTCTTCCAGTTCATCACAACACCCATGCACGTCGCCGATGATATCGAACGGCCCATGCTCATCCCGTCGGTCATTCCAGAGCGGAACCCGTTCAATGACTGCAGCGTCAATCTGCTCCAGACTACGCAGCGTAAAGACGTGTCGAAACCCCTCCTCTTTCAGGCCGCGCAATGAACGCCGCAGTTGAGAATGCTGCTGACGGATCACATGCGGCCCGAACTGACGATCCGGACGCTCCCTATTTCGCTCATGACACACATCCTCCGGCAAGTTCAGCACGATCGCAACTGGCAGGCAGTCATGCTCCCGCGCCAGCTGCACCAGCGGACGACGCGCCTCCGGCTGCACGTTCGTCGCATCAATGACCGTCAGACGCCCCCGCTCCAGACGCTTCCCCGCGATGGTATGCAAAATCTCAAACGCATCCTTTGAAGCCGTCTGATCATTCTCATCATCACTCACTAGCCCACGACAGAAGTCAGATGAAACAACTTCCGTCCGCAAAAAATGCTTGCGCGCAAACGTACTCTTCCCCGCCCCGCTACAACCGACGAGCACCACCAACGATAACTTCGGAACTTCAATCTTCATGGCAGACCTGATAAGAAAATTTAACCACAGAGGACACAGAGAGCACGGAGGGGAAGGAGTTGTAGGTCGGCTGCCGCAGCCGACATCGATTGCTTTCGATAGCATTCAATGCGGCGGTTGCAGCAACTGCCTTATTTCACCCCTTTTCAAATATTCCCATCTGTGTTGGGGATCCAATCCCTTCCTGAACCGGGCCGATCGCATCAAACCGCACGCGATATCCCGTCCTCTCCGCGACCCGCAACGCCCACTCCTCAAACTCGGCCCGCGTCCACTCGAAGCGGTGATCTGAGTGTCGAAACTGACCCGCCGGCAATGTTTCCCACATGACGTTGTACTCCTGATTCGGCGTTGTCACGACGACAGTTCCCGGGCGGGCGAATTCAAAGACAACTCGTTCCAGTGCCGCCAGTCGAGCGGGGTCGAGGTGCTCGATCACTTCGACCAGAGCAGACGCATCGAAGCCCTCCAGTCGCCGATCACGATAGATCAGCGACCCATGCAACAGCTTGATGCGTGAAGCCTGTCGTTCGGCCAGTCTGTCGAGTTTCAGACGTCGAGAGGCAACTTCCAGAGTTCGGATTGAAACATCCATCCCGATGATCTCCTCAAACTGCTTCTCCTTCATCAGCTCGCGCAGCAGCTTTCCCTCGCCGCATCCCAGGTCCAGTACACGAGTCGCGCCCGTCCCCTTGAGAGCCGCCAGCACCGCGCCGTGACGTTGGTCGTTCAAACTGAGAGGCGTCTCCAGAGTCTCTTCAGCGACCTGCGTGACAGTCTCTTGTTCGACAGCAGCTTCCTCGCTCACTTCCGGCATAAGACGTGCCAGTGCCTCCGTGTACAACGACGCGCGGTACTTCAGGTAACGACATGTAATGAACTCCTTCTCGGGATGCGTCGACAACCACCCTGCCCCTTTGGCGAGCAACTTGTCGATCTCATCTTCTCCGACGTAGTAATGCTTCTGATTGTCGAAGACCGGAATGAGGACATACAAATGCGTCAGCAGCATCGACACCGTCGTCACCTTGGACAGCGTCACCGAGAAGTACGGACTCTCTCCCCACTCCGGGAATTGGTCATCCAGAACACGACGCTCCACCGCCAACTCATACCCCATCGGCAGAAAAACTTTCTCCAGCCACTCAAGCCCGCCGCGAACCCCCAGCACGTCAATTCTCGCCGTCAACGGCCATTTCATCGTCACGAGTTCCGGACGATCCTTGCACGGCCCGTTCATCGCAGACCCATAGACCTGAGAAATCGCCACACTCATCAAAGACGATGCCACATACGGCCGATCGTTGACATACTGATCCAGCCCAAACACCTGATCCCGACGCTTCTCCCGCATCATCGCGACCGGATCAACATCCAGCATCAGACACGCCGAGGTCCGCTCATCACTCACCTCGGGGTAAAAGACATGCGCCTTTCCAAACGACAGCTCAAACCCTTGCACCTTTCCCGGATGCTTGTGTAGCAGATACCCCAGTTCCCCCGCCCGCTCATGCGCCGCACTGATCGTCAACAACATCTTTCCTCCCCCCGTCTAGCCAACGCCTGAACTTCATTTCACATCACTGTAGCTCGTCCCTCAGACACAACCAACCTCATCTGGTTCACACCTTTTCGACGGCGCGAACATCAAACCCGATCCCCTGTCATCCTTTGCGCCTTCGTTTCTTTGCGTTAACATCTCTCTTTGTCACCCTCCGTGTACTCTGTGGTCTCTGTGGCTAAAGTCTGAGCAAATGTCCGAACAAAACCGTCTCGAAACCTTCCGCGTCGAAAAACTCCAGCACATCATCGATCTGGGCCACGATCCTTACGGCCAGCGTTTCGACGGTCATCGCCCCATCGCAGAAGTCCGCCCGCTCTGTCCGGAAGAGAACGGCATTGATGGTGAAGAGGTTCGCGTCGCAGGACGCATTATGCTCAAGCGGGACACCGGCAAGCTGTGGTTCGTCAACATCAAAGACATGACTGGAAACATCCAGCTCATGATCTCCAAGAACGAACTCGGCGACGAACAATGGGCCCTCGTCAAAACCCTCGACCTGGCTGATATCGTCGGCGTCGATGGTCTTCTGCGTAAGACGAAGACGGGCGAGATCTCCGTCTATGTCAAGAAGCTGACCATCCTGACCAAGTCGATCGCACCGCCGCCCGAGAAGTATCACGGCGTTGATGACGTCGAGACGCTGCTGCGTCACCGCTATCTCGATTTGATCTACAGCGACGGCGTTCTCGACCGCATGCTGCTGCGATCCTCAATCATCGATTCCGTCCGCCAGACGCTGCGTGGCAACAGGTTCGTTGAAGTCGAAACCCCAGTCCTCCATGCCATCGCCGGGGGAGCAGCTGCTCGCCCCTTCATCACGCACCACAACGCCCTCGACATCCAGCTTTACATGCGGATTGCTCTCGAGCTGCACCTCAAGCGTCTGATGGTCGGCGGTGTCGAGCGTGTCTACGAAATCGGCCGCGTCTTCCGTAATGAAGGGATCGATGCGACGCACAACCCCGAATTCACGATGATCGAAATTTACCAGTCCTACGGCAACTACGAAACGATGATGGACCTCACCGAAGCCATCGTCACCGACGCTGCACGCATCGTTAAAGAGAAGCTGGGACTCGAAGGCGACCGCCTCGTTCTCCCCTGGGGCGACGAAACCATCGACTTCACCTCCCCCTGGCCGCGCAAGAAATACGCCGACCTCTTCGAAGCCGCCGCGGGCTTCCCGATGACTGACCACGAGAAAGTCATCGAACTCGCCAAGACCAAGCACATCCAGACAGAGAACGTGCACATCGACGTCATCGTCAATAAGCTTTTCGAAGAACTGGTCGAAGACTCCCTCGAAGGCCCGGTGTTCGTCATCGACTACCCCGCCTCCATCTGCCCCCTCACCAAGCGCAAGCAGAACGACCCGACGATCGCCGAACGCTTCGAGCTCTACGTCAAAGGCATGGAACTCGCCAACGCCTATACCGAACTCAACGATCCCAGACTCCAGGAACAACTCTTCAAAACGCAACTAGCAGGCCAGGCCGAAGAAGACTCGATGGCGAAGATGGATCACGAATTCGTCTACGCCCTGAAAGTCGGCATGCCACCGGCGGGGGGACTGGGGATCGGGATCGATCGCCTGGTCATGCTGCTCACCAACAGCAAGACGATTCGGGATGTGATTTACTTCCCGCTGATGAAGCCGGAGAATTAGGACGTCTTCTCGGGTGGCACTGCTGGCTTGCCCAGCAGTGCTCTCGATGTAGGCTTGCCTACTGTTGCTCAACAGCTGTTGTCATCAGATCTGGGCGAAGCGCATAGGCTGCCTGAAGGTCATTTGCGGAAGCGTCTGGCTGCTTCATTTGAGAGTAGACTTCTGCTCGCGCGAAAAAGCAATACGGATTGGTCGGATGCAGGTCAATTGAGTTTGACAGGTCAGTAAGTGCAGCACTGAACTCGCCTAAGCGAAGATACACACAACCTCGGTAATACCAGAAGAGGGCATCTCGCGGATTCTTATCAATCAGGTGATTTAGATCTGCGATTGCTAACTCATGCTGATGGGTGTCTTTGAAGGCAAGTGCGCGGTAGTAGTAGGCGTTGTCATTGCGAGGATTGATCGCAAGGGCGCGGTTGCAGTCACGAATGCATTCGTCATAATTTTGCATAGTGAGCCAGATTGACGCTCGAGTTGCGTAAAGTCCTGAGAATGTCTGACAACCTCGAATCGCCATGTCGAGATCGAGGAGAGCAGCATCATTGTTGCCAAGTGCGAGCGCAAGCTGTCCGCGAACATGATGAGTTCTCCAGTCCCTCCCGCGAAATCGATACCGCCGGTCAAAGATCTGCAGCGACTTTGGAGTAATCAATTCGACATCACGAACATGAACCCAACCGTAGGAAGAAAAGTTGCACCAGAGTCGATTCCCCTCGACTTGATCAACGAGCAGTGGAAACCCGAACTCCAACCTCATGACCGTTTTACCGTCACAGTTCCGCACGCGCGCAACTGAATTGCGAATCATCAGCCGATCACCTGGCGAGAATGAGCGACGCTTTCCCGAAGGTTGCCAGAATGCCATGTGAGCTTCAAAACAAGGGTTGCGTAAATAGCGACTTTAGTACGCCAGCCATAAGAATTTATCTCAGCGATCGCGTCCCACCAATTTCGGCCTGTCCGTCCCTCGGCTCCTTCGCCATCTGAATAAACCCAATCACCAGCAACACGATCCCGCCAAAAAACAACAGATTCGCCACCGCCGCGCACACGATCACGATTCCGAAAGCCGCGAACGGGTCCGATCCCGAACCGAGCGAGCGGATCTGTCCCAGCCAGAACAGCATCATACAAACCCCAATCACGACGCTGCCCACAATACATCCACCCCCCGCTGCCAGCCAATGTATCGTTTTCAATTCCGGTACTCCTCGCAACGAAATATGGTCCGTACGTTCACAGTTGCCAGTCTAATGCAGTGGCGGTATCTTGATTAGTCATAGCAAGACAAAAACAGGGAGAGTGTGGGAAACACCTGCCCGTTGCCTCAGGACTGCGAAATGAGCAGGGTTGTCGATCCGCAGAATTCAGGGCTGTCTGTCGGCTCCTGGCTTCGCCTCGTCCTGGTTCTTCTGACGGTTACCTTGATCTTGTTTGTTCGTAAACCTGATGCGTTCCTCAACCCTCAGTTCTGGGCAGAAGACGGAACGATCTTCTTCGCGCAGCAATACGAATCCGGTGGAAGTGCGATTCTCCGACCTTATGCAGGTTATCTGCATCTGCTGCCTCGTCTGGTGGCATGGATCGCAGACGTTGTCGTCCCGGTGTCACTGGTTCCGGTGTTTTACAATTACTCGGCATTGATGGTGATTATGGCGACGGTGGCCAGCATCTTCTCTGATCGACTGAAGATCAAGTATCAGGTTCTTCTGGCGATGTCGGTGGTTCTCGTGCCTCACTATTCCGGTGAAGTCTTCCTCAATATCACCAACAGCCAATGGTATGTGGCAATCATGCTGGTTGTCTTGCTGCTGAAGGATGATCCCTCGGACAGTTATGGAAACAAGTCTCTGCAGTATCTGTCGGACTTGACGATCATTCTGATCGGTGGTCTAACAGGACCGTTTGTTATTCTGCTGTTTCCCTTTTTTGTATGGAAATGGCTTTTGGGGAACAGCAACTACAGCACGTCTGCCCTTTCCCTGTTGAGCATCGTGGCTCTGATTCAGGTCTCCTGCTTTATTCTTGCAGCAGAACCTTCCAAGCCAATCTCCCTCAGCCCCGATCCCTATTTCATGGTTCTCGGCTACAAGATGGTCGGTCTGCTCTTCCTGGCCCCCCTGGTCTCGCTGGGATTTGAGCACGACTCAAACTCATTGACGATTGTTTCAGCTCTGCTGAGCTTGATCTATCTTGCAGCGATCCCGTTGGCGCTACGCGCTTTCCTGCGAGAGCGAAACCGTCAGGCATTCCTGTGCTTGGCGTCCAGCATCGTCATTCTACTCGCTGCATTTTATCGAGTGCGTGATGATCCAATGTCGTTGTTCTTATATTCCAATGGCTCGCGATATTTCTTCGTCCCGTATGTTTTGACCTGCTGGACGGTAATCATCTACTTCGCGGACAAGCCCTTCTGGCGGTACGGCATCTTGACGACGATCCTGATATCGTCGCTGTCCTTCGGATTTCAAAGCCAGCCATTCATCGATTACCAGTGGAGTAACTATGCTCCCTTGATCGGCCATCAGGACGTTCGAATTCCCATTAACCCAAAAGGCTGGGAACTTGAATTGAAGGCAAGACCTGTCGAAGCGAAATGATTGGCATCGTCTTGCCTCTCAATAGATATTCCTCAAAATTCCCCCCATCAACCCGCACCGCTGCCCCATTGATCGCCGACGCCAGCGGGCTGCTCACAAACGCGACCACGTCCCCGATTTTCTTCGGATCGATCAGAATCGCGATCAGCGATGTCGGACGGTTCTCTGCGACGAACTTCTTCTCGGCCTCTTCGCTTTTGAGGCCCAGAAAGACCTGCCCGATAAACTCCGAATGTGGGGCAAGTGGTGTGAAATCTCTCCCTTCGACAACAAAAGTGAGTACGGGTCGGAAGCAATTATTTATCGCCCGAGGACGGTTGTTGCTCCGTGATTTTGTACCGAGTGGTATGACAAGTGCCTTGAATGAACTATCTGCAATGGAAGTCGTCCACTGCGGATTTCCACACATTCGAGGCTATTCGCCCTGATACTTACTCATTTCTTGAATTGAGTACTGGGGCCACTTTTGAGGAGTCATCAACGATGCACGTGCAAGTCAACACAGACAACCATACAACAGGTAGCGCTGACTTTATTCAAAAGGTCGAAGTTATGGTTGAGACCGCGTTGAGCCGGTTCGAGAGTCGGATTACCCGTGTCGAAGTTCATCTGACCGATGAAAACAGTAGCTCGAAATCTCGTGAAAATGACAAACGCTGTGTGATGGAAGCGCGTCTGGCTGGTCTCCAGCCTATCACCGTGAGCGCTGACGGTTCGTCTCTGGAGCAGGCACTCAATGAAGCTGCTGGAAAACTGAAAAAGACGCTGAGTCGCACGCTCGATCGATTGGACGATCATAAAGGCCAAACATCTTTTGCAGGTGATCAGACTTTGTAGTCCGGTGACGATAAGACACTCATCAGCGATGGCATCGCTGGGATGAACTTCGCCTTCAGATTCGCGACTACAGGAGATACACGATGCGCCAAGTTACCACTGATCAACTCACCCGTTTATTCGCCGTCCAGACGTCACCCTGCATTTCTCTTTACCTGCCAACTCACCGCTTCCATCCCGATAACCAGCAAGACCAAATCCGGTATCGAAATCTGCTCCGAGATGTGGAAGCGTCCCTCCTTGCCAAGTATCCGCAACGAGAAGTGCAGACACGACTGCAGCAATTCCGCGCCCTTGTTGATGATACCGCGTTCTGGAACCATCGCACAGACGGGTTGGCCATCCTGAGTTCACCGGAAACCTTCGAGATTTTTGAGCTTCAGAGGACGGTTGCTGAATTAGTCGTGGTAGCCGATAGCTTCCATATTAAACCACTCCTGCGGGTCCTGCAGGCAGCAGACCGTTACCAGGTTCTTGGAATCAATCGTCACGAAGTGAAACTCTATGAAGGCAACCGGGATGCACTCGACGAGGTCGAACTTGGTGCCGGTGTGCCCGAAACAATTGAAGAGGCTCTCGGCGACGAGTTGACCGAGCCTCACTCAACGGTTGCTTCTTACGGCAAAGGAGCAGGCCCAGGAGCATTGGCGATGCACCATGGGCACGGTCACAAGAAAGACGAAGTTGAAATTGATAACGACCGCTTCTTTCGAGCCATCGACAGGGCAATTCTAGAACACCACTCGCGGCCATCGGGACTCCCGTTGATCCTCGCGGCACTTCCAGAACATCACAGTCTTTTTCACAAAGTCAGCCACAATCCGTTCTTGATCGAAGAAGGCATTCAACTGGACCCACAATCGATTTCCGCCGAACGGCTCTCTGCCGAAGCCTGGCGAGTGATCGAGCCACAACACCGCCAACGCATTTCCACGCTGGTCGACAATTTCAAGCAGGCACATTCGAAGCAGCTAGGGACCTCTGAACTGACGGAGGTCGCCCAGGCTTTATTCACGGGGCGAGTTGCAACGCTCATGATTGAAGCCGACCGTCAGATAGCGGGAAAGCTCGATCCCACGTCAGGTAAGCTTGAATTTGGCGACCTGCACCATCCAGAGGTAGACGACGTCCTCGATGACTTCGCTGAGCTTGCTTTAAAGATGGACGGTCAAGTGATGCTGCTGGCAGCAGACGAAATGCCTACCACAACCGGTGTTGCAGCCATCTACCGCTTTTAAATCACATTCATCATTCGACTTCAGATTTCAAACAGACGAAATCTTGTGGAGGAGCTACCTCTGCCGGGGTTAAATTCGCAACCGCCAGTCGCCGTTTTAATTCCGCCACCGTTCCAAACCGCCTCTCCTTTTCCACCTCCAGGCATTTTGCGATGACGTCCCATAATTTCCCTGCCTTGGTCGTCAGTGTGGCGTGTTCCGGCATTACTCCTTCCAGGTGATTGAACAGAATCTTCGAAACCGTCTCCCCCGGATACGCCAGCTTCCCTGTCAGGCACTCATAGAAGATGCACCCTAGGGCATAGATATCGCTGCGCCCGTCGACTGCCTCGCCGCGAATCTGCTCTGGTGACATATACGATGGCGTTCCGCAAACTCCGCAGGCACTGGCGTTCTCCTCGGTCAACGTCGCCAAACCAAAGTCGAGTATCTTGACAACATCCTTCTCGCCGCCGACGGTCGCGAGAAAGATGTTCGCAGGCTTGAGATCGCGGTGAATCATCCCGATTGCATGCGCCTCAACGAGTCCGTCACACAATTGGGTCATGATCCGAATCGTTTCCTCGACCGAAAGCGCGCCTTGCCTCTTCAATCGCGAACTCAACGGTTCCCCGTCGAGATACTCCATCACATAATAAAAGTCGCCGTTATCGGTCTGCCCGTAGTCGTAGATCTGCACGGTGTTCCAATGAGACAACGTGGCTGAGATCTGCACTTCATCTTCAAATCTAGCGATGGCTGACTTGTCTGCTGCTGAGTCCGCGTTGATCAGCTTGATCGCAGCGGGGCGTTTGAGCATGCGGTGTTCTGCTTTATGCACGACTCCCATCGACCCGTGTCCAATCTCATTGAGTAGCCGATACTGCCCGTATTCCCGCAGCTTCTCGACCTGTCGACGAATTCCATGCACCACATGCGACCCGACTGTCGCGACCGCTCCGAAGAAGCAGAGCATCATGACGATCATGGCATGAATCTCGATGTCATGTGCGTCGTTATGGTGCAGAGCGGGTGAGTAATGATGTTGGATCGCCATGACTGAACATGTCACACCAATGATCCCCAGCGAGACAATTGCTGTTCGCTTCCAGGTGTTGGGGATGAAAATTCCGTAGACCGTGATCACTAGGGAGGCCACGCCCGCAATCTGCGATCGCAGCGCAGGAACTCGCTCCGCCAGTCCCGCATCAGCCATCGCGTTGCTACGCGCATAGAGGACGTAGAGGATCTCCGCCATCGGTACACAGATGATGACAATCTCCAGAATTCTCAAATGACGCAGCGTGACGACCGGGTGCTTTTTGAGGTAGATGAGAATGCCGCCGAGGACAATTGCGCCTAGGATCCGGCTGACCATCGTCGACGTTGGAATCTTGCCTAGAAATGAAAACACGAGCGTCGCAATCAGCATCGCCGTCAGGAACACCGATGACGCAATGATCAGCCTCTGACGCAGTAACCGGCGGGTCGTTTCTCCGAACTGTGTCGTTGCGCCCCTCGTCGAGCCGGAACTCTCCAGCCCAATACGGGATTTCGCTGGCGGTGCATTCCGAGAGTCCTTGCCAACGTCGTCCGTCGAAGCACCCGAGAGAATTAATGTTGGTTGAAGATCGCCCAAAGGCATAGCTGGCCTGTCGCTGTCAGAGAACAAGTGCGTGTGGATTGATCATCGTCGATGCTGTCTTTGATTTCAAATCGCCACATGGTTGGGATTCGACAACATCAGCTTGTTGCGGGAGGACATCATCTGGCTGCGTCAAGACAGACAAACCGCGCAAGAAATAACGATTATCTAAAAGAAGCCGATTCATTCACAAAGACGTCATCGGAATTCTTCTCTCATGAAAAGATCCTGCCCTCGTCATGCTTGTTGACACATACAATACGCCGCTGTTGCAGCTTCAAGTGCTCTTCAACAGCCTGACTTGACCGCAGGAAGCGGTTAAAACGACTCCCAAGCTTCTCTGTTCGACAAACCAGACGCAGTTTGCCCAGATGGCATAACCCGAACCGTTTTGCTGGTTTGACCAGAGACCGCCTCTTTTGCAGTCGTCACATTACAGTTTGACGGAGAAGTCCGTCGATATGACTAGTGGTTCAGCGATGTACCTGGATGTGATTTCCGAAGGCGTTTCTTTCGGAAGATGGCCAGTTGGACGGCCGAAAATGACTGACCATTATTCCAGAAAGTACACCCAACGTGCACACCACGACCAGAAAAACTGTCCGTCGTCGTCTGTCTTCTAATGTTCAAAGTCCTCTGGAGACCTATCTAAGGGAGATCAATGAAACCCCTCTGCTGAATGCTGCTGAAGAAAAAGAACTGGCTTATCGCATCGCTGAAGGCGACATGCAGGCACGCGATCAGATGGTCCGGGCGAACCTGCGTCTGGTCGTCAATATTGCTCGTGGCTACAGCACCAAAGGCCTGCCGCTGCAGGACCTGATTGAAGAAGGCAATCTCGGCCTTCTGCGGGCTGTCGAGGGCTTTGACCCCGACATGAATACCCGCTTCTCGACCTACGCCAGCTACTGGATCAAGCAATCCATTAAGCGTGCTTTGGTCAACTCTTCGAAGACGATTCGCATCCCGGCTTATATGGTCGAACTTCTCTCGAAGTGGCGTAAGGCGACCGCCAAATTGCAGGACGAGATGAATCGCGTCCCGACAGCAGATGAAGTCGCCAAGGAACTCGATCTCCCGAAAAAGAAGCTACGAATCGTCAAAAAGGCGATCGAGCTTTACAACAGCACCCCGCAGTCTTCTGACGATGAAGACGGCTGGTCCATGGGGGATCTGATTCCAGACGAGCGTGACAAAGGTCCTGACAACGACCTCATTGAGGGCGACAGCCTCAAACATGTCTATGAAATGCTCGAGCACATGGACGAACGTGAATCGTCCATCATCCGCCTTCGCTTCGGCCTGGATGGCGATGAGCCCAAGACGTTGAAAGAAATCGGCATCCTCCTCGGCCTGACGCGGGAACGAGTCCGTCAAATCGAAAACGACGCCCTTAACCGCATGGCCAAGCGGATCATGGGCGACTGATCGTCGGATTCTCAGGTGGCACAGGCATTCTTGCCTGTGCGTCGGTTACCGAATGATTCGGACAGACAGGAATGTCTGTCCTACCGTCGTGGAAGTCACCTGCCACGCGTTCGCTGAATGAGTCTGCCCATCCCGTCCGTCTGCACCCTGTCACAATGTGACGGTTGTCCGGAATGCTCGGGTTTTCGGGAATCAATGTGTCGTAACGACGCCCGCGATGGCGTCCGCACTCAAGACCGCTTACGGGCCGACTCGATAGAACGCGTAACACCAGGCTACGACCGTCGGATGGCAAGGATGCCTCACGCCGGAATCGTTGGAAATCACCAGATCGACCGTAAGAATCTTTGCGTCGCCCTGGAGTTCTGGGTATTTTGGGAAGACTTGCATCAGCCGCATTGGCCTTCACCCATCTGAGTTCGCAGTCTTACGGTCAGACTCATGCCATATAGTACTCCGCAGGATCCTTCGCCCATCCGTAAGCTCCGCGGTCCCATGGGATTATGGTGCCTCGGGTTTATCGCCGCCACTCTGCTGACAGGTTGGTTTGCGAAGGTGCAGGCAAAGCCAGTCCTCCAGGTAGACAATGCCGACGATCCGCGCAAGGTTCTTCTCAAAGCCCCCGAAACGCCAATGGAGATGGTCCGCGCTGCCAACCTGATGATCGATTACGGTCAGCCAACGATTGCCAAGGAATACCTCGGCCAGCTTGTTGATGCCAATCCGACCGACGAACAGCTCATCGCGATCCATCAGCAATACGGCACTGCCGCCCTGCTCCGTATTGGCAATTCACGCGAACTCCAGCCTCAAGCCGGCCAGTTCCTCGACCTGCTCAATGCTGCTCTGACCCGTCAGGCTGGCAACCCGCAATATATTGATAGCATCATCGATCAGCTCTTCGGCACGCCCAGCCAGCGTGACGTTGCAATTGAACAGCTCAAAGCTCTCAGCCTGAACGCTGTGCCTCGAATCCTGCAACGGTATCAGGAAACACAAAACGAAACTCAACGTGATACAATTGCATACGCCCTCATCCAAATGGGGCCGACCATCATCCCGGGGATGACTGCCGCCCTTCAGTCTCCAGACCCCGCTGTTAAGAGTCTTTCGCTGACCGTCCTCGGCTGGCTCAATGCACAACAAGCCCGTGCCGACATTGGCTACTTCCTGGTCAGTCCCATCGAACAAATCGGGGTTACCAAAACGGCTCAAATGGCCTGGGAACGTCTCGACTCCTTCCAGACTCAATCAACCTTGAGCGGTCAGGAAAAAGTCGACCCGGCTTTGATCGGTACCTACCTGCTGCGTCGCGCAGAAGAATACTACTGTGCTGACGTAAAAATGCCCGTTGGCAATGATGGCAATACGACACTCTGGCTGTGGAATGCACAGGCTCAGACAGTCGGTACGGTTTCTCTGGTTCCCAAACGAGCAGCTCTGCAAGTCGCGGAGCTCAATGCCCGACGTGCTCTTGCCATCCTGCCCGATTCTCTGGATGCCCAGGCTCTGCTGCTTGGAATCGAATTCGCCATCGAATCTCGCGAACAAGATTACCGTGGGATCGACCCAACCAACGAAACCGCTCACCTCGGCCTGATCAGCGGCACGGAAGTGATTTCGAAATCGCTCGAACTCAGCCTTCAATGCCAACAATACGGTGCCGCCGTCGTGGCCATCGAAACGCTCAAACGCATCGGCAATTCCACGATGCTCGCACCAAGTGGCAATACGTCACTTCAAAAGTCCCTGAACAGCCCGTCGCCTCGCGTTCAGTTCGCTGCCGCTGACAGCATCATTCAGCTTCGCCCACGTCAGCCGTTTGCGAATTCCAACCGCGTCATGCAGATTCTCAGTCAGGCCGCGACAGCCTCGCCAGCCGGAACGGCACTGGTGATCGATCCGAACATCGAACGCGGCCAGACGATGGCAGGTCTTCTGTCTCAACTCGCCTGGAGCGCAACCCTCAAGACGAACGGCAAAACAGGGTTTGAAGAAGCGGCATCTCGTGGCGACTTCGCCTTCGTTTTAATCCATGCCAGCGTGATCGACTGGCCTCTCAGTGCGACCATCGCCAACTTCAAAGCCGATGCCCGCACGGCCTACCTGCCAATCATCATCGTCGGACCACAAAGCGTGGAAGCCAATACCAAGTACCTGATCGACCAGTTCAACGGCGTCTCGTTCCTGATCGAGACCGAGTCGGTTCAAGACTTCCGGGCTCAACTGGCGGACAACATTAAACGATTCGAATTGACCCCGCTGACTCCACAAGAGATGACGACTCGACAGTCGAAGTCGCTCGACCTTCTTCATAAACTCGCCATCAGCCCGAACACTGTCTTCGATCTTACACAGGCCGAGGTTGCTCTCGAAGGTCAGCTATACAACAGCAACAAGCAACCTCTCATTCTGGAAACACTGGCCCGCATCCCCACCGCCAATGTCCAGCAAGCCCTTGCTGATCTGGTCGTTCTCGACTCCGCAGAGCCAGCCAATCGCCTTCTCGCTGCCGAACTGATGTGCCAGCACGTTCGCGAATTCGGGCTCCTTCTCGACGCAGGCCAGGTCACTGCCCTTCGAGATGTTTACCGCACAACCGAAAACGCCGATCTCCGCATGTGGTTGTCCTCCTTTGTCGGCATGCTCGGCCCTAACCGAACTCTGACCGGCCAGCGAATGCTCCAGCAGCTGGCTCCGTAGTCAAGTGTGTCTCGCTTCCAATGACGTCGCTTCTATGTTGAGAAGCAACATTACGTCCCTTCTCCCTTGAGGGGAGCGGCATTCTATTCCTTCTCCCTTGAGGGGAGAAGGTGCCCGTATGGCGGATGAGGGTGAGGCATAGGCACTGATTCGCCCACATTGCCTAATCAACGATAGGCATTTCTCTGCTTTCACCCGACTGGTCGCAACCACACATTGCACACCTCCTCTCTGTGCGTTCTACTTGAACAGGTAACTTACCCGCTTCTCAAGAGGAGATCTCCCATGCTCAGCCGCGCTCGCCTTGTTCTTTCTGCTCTGGCAGTCACCTGTTCCTGTTCCCTGGCATTGGCTTGTACTCGTGCCGTTTACCTTGGACCGGACGGCATGATCGTCACGGGGCGAACCATGGACTGGGCGGAAGACATGGCCAGCAACCTCTGGTTCTTTCCTCGAGGCATGGAACGCAAAGGGGTTCACGGCAAAACCGCTCTTACCTGGACGAGCAAATACGGCAGCATCGTCGCCTCCGTCTACGAAGCTGCCTCAGCTGATGGAATGAACGAAAAAGGCCTCGTTGCCAACATGCTTTATCTTGCGGAGTCGGAGTATCCGCCTGCGACTGACCCTCGCCCTGCCGTTTCCATCGCCGCCTGGGCTCAATACGTTCTCGACCAGTTCGCAACTGTCGAAGAAGTCGTCGCTCATCATCGAAAAGAAGAGTTTCGTATCTCTCCCGTGAAAGCCCCGAATGGCGCTGAAGGGACTGTCCACCTAGCCGTTTCTGATCCCACTGGCGACTCCGCCATCTTTGAATACGTTGCCGGTAAACTGGTGATCCACCATGGCCGTCAGTATCAAGTCATGACCAATTCACCGGTTTATGACCAGCAACTGGCCCTCAATGCCTACTGGAAGCAAATTGGCGGGACGATCATGCTGCCTGGGACGAACCGCGCTGCGGACCGCTTCGCCCGCGCGTCCTTTTATATCAATGCATGTAATCAATCTTCTGATCAGCGGGAAGCAGTCGCCTCGGTCATGAGCGTCATGAGAAACGCCAGCGTTCCGCGCGGAATCAGCACCAAAGACCAGCCCAACATTGCCTCCACTCTCTGGCGTTCCGCTGCCGACCAGAAGAATCTGGTCTACTTCTTCGAGAATACCAACAGCCCAGCAGTCGTCTGGGTCAAAATGAAAGAACTCGATTTCGCCAAAGAGTCCGGCGTCCGCAAACTGACCCTTGTTGGCCATCCCGATATCGCCGGCGACCAGACCAAGGGCTTTACAACCGCCAAACCATACGAGTTCCTCGCTTCGGAATAGCACGATGGGTGGCGGGGGTCAGGCTTTCTAGCTGACCCCAGTTCATTCGCAATTGGACGCACATTCTGGGGTCAGCTACCAAACCTGACCCCAGCCACCCATTCACAATCAAACCAAACAATTACCTCTCCGAAGTCTGCCAGCTGAACAGGTACATCGCCCTTGGCACGGATTGATTCATCAGCGTCTCCATCACATTCGGCGTTGCTTCGAGTTTTGCTTCTCCAAAGATGAGTGATGACAGTGTCGGTGTGAACTCATACTTGACCACTTTGATTGCGCCGAGGTTGTGGTCTGTCTTCATGGCATCGATGGCGTCATCCAGAAACCCAATTTTGTCGACGAGTCCCTTATCGACGGCCTGCTGCGAGGTAAAGATCCGCCCCGTCGCGACTTCCAGAACCTGCTCGCGATTCATGTTCGGGCGGTTGGCGTCAATGATATCGACGAACCGCTGATACGATTCATCCATGATCCCGCTCCAGACTTCGCGTTCCGCCTCACTCAACGGCTTGAACGGACTCAGCGCATCTTTGAACGGTCCCGTTGTCAGCGGATCTGCTTTGACGCCCCAGTTCTTCGCCAGTTCAGAAACGTCGTAACGTGGAATAATGACGCCGATGGAGCCCGTCCAGGTGAGATGCGCGATCGCGTGGCGGCGCTGCTGGCTGTGGATCCGCGGCGGCTCGGGTTGACGGTGTCCACATTCCACGCTTTCTGCGCCAAGCTGCTGCGCCGC
>SXGT01654045.1_pt1 | contig 26269 bp, 20 predicted proteins | sample 3176221 | NCBI WGS metagenome assembly SXGT01 (sample SAMN11356862, study PRJNA531348) | freshwater metagenome | isolation source: freshwater sample F1-120 | place: China: Fuxian Lake, Yuxi | collected 2017-12-25
AATTCCTCCCGTTTGGATTCAACGGACTTCGTCATCGCCATCTCATGTCCCTCCTTGACGTTGCTCAACTCGCGAACATCCATTTCCGCAGCGGCAGACTACTCAAGACACAACAAACAGGGAATTCCTGTTATGCACCCGCATACTCAAGATCACCGATCTCGGACTGGCACGTAGTACCGAAGTGTTTGGTGAGGATTCGTTTCAAGAGACTTCGCTGACGACGCATGGCAGCATCTTGGGGACGGTCGATTTCATGTCGCCGGAGCAGGCTTTCAATCCGTCACAGGTCGATCATCGAACCGACATCTACAGCTTGGGCTGCACCCTGTTCTATCTGGTGATGGGCCGACCGCCGTACAGCGGTGAGACGCCGATGGAGACGCTGCTGTTGCACAAGCAAGATCCAATTCCCTCGCTGCTGAATCTGCACGGGGACATGCCCTATGAGTTGGATGACCTTTACAAGCGAATGCTCGCCAAGCGGCCGGCGGAACGGCTCGCCTCGATGTCTCTGGTGGTGCGGGCCTTGGAACTAAGCGGACTGGCGCTCACCGAGAACGACCTCCAAACGGAAGTCAAACGGCTGCGGACGCCCGAACTGGACTCATCACCGCGTGCGTCCGCGCCGCAGCCAGCGGTCGTTGCTCCGGCTCCGGGAGCGGCCCAGGCTCCATCGCCGACCGCATCCAAGCGAGATCGCAGTTCTCTGACCGTGCTGATCGCGGACGGCAGCCTCACGGTGCGGGTCCACCTCCGCAATACTCTGACGAGTTTGGGCTTCACGCAGCTCACCGATGTTTCGGACGGCGCGAAGGCGGTCGCCGCTTTGGCCGCTCAACGCTTTGACCTGGTTGTCACCGGGTTGAACCTGTCACGGGTCGACGGCCAAAAACTGATCGAACAGATTCGCCAATCGCCAACGTCTTGCGACACGCCCATCCTGCTCGTGACGACCGAGTCCGCTCCGGCCAAACTACAGGCACTGCAACGTGCCGGCGCGTCCGCGATCATCGACAAGAGCTTTCGCATCGACGAAGTCCGCGCGTTGCTCGACCCGCTATTTCCGCCGCTGTGATTAGAGGCCACTTCTACTCGGCCGGAACTGCGTCGCGGAACGTGTAGAAGTCGATGGGCGCGAGCTTCAACGGGGTCAGGGTCTTCGCGTTCGGCAGCCTGAACGGGATTCCGTAGCAGCCCACTTTTCCAGACGTCAGCTCGGAGACATAGATCACGCTCGCCGCCGGTTGATTCCCAGCGCTCGCACGGATCGTCGCCAAACCAGGCACCATCGCATACTGCGGCTTGGCACTCTGAATTTTCAGATCAGCCGCGACGTTGGCTTCAAAGAACGCCACAAACTGGTTGCCTTGTTTCCCCAAGCAGGCCCCGGTCAGCCGCCCGGTCAAGAAGTCCAGTACGAAGACGGCTTCCAAGTTTTCTCCCATGAAGACGGTACACATTCCAAATTTCTCATTGCGATCGGACGTCGCGGCGGTCAGCGGGCGATGCGGCCACATCGCCGCGATCCCCAAACCCACCAGCGTGCCGGCGATCAACCACAAGGCGCTGGGAATCTTGCGAGCAGAAGATGCAGAAATCGTTTGGGGAGCAGTTGGTTCCACGAGATGTCTCCAGGTAATCGAAGGTGGCAGAGGCCCAGCGGCCAAGTCGTTCGGGAAGTGGGTCGCAATCTATCGCGAGGTTTCGGCAACGACTAGGGGAACTCGTCTTCCGAAATTTGTCGCGGTTGCACTAACGTCCGCCGCTTGGTCGGCACCTCAGCCGGACCGTCTGGGAAGGGACTCTCATGCGCACGATTACCGTGATGAATCAAAAGGGAGGCGTCGGCAAAACGACGACCGCTGTCAACCTGGCGGCAGGGTTGGCGGCTCGTGGGCGCCAGGTCTGCTTGATTGATCTTGATCCTCAAGGGCACGCTTCGATGCACCTCGGGGTCGAGCCAACCGGAACGACTCCGACGATCTACCAAGTCTTCACAGGAGAGAAGACGCTCGCCGAAGTCCGGCAGCTCGTGGCTCCGAACCTGTGGGTCGCTCCGGCCAATACGGAACTGGCCGCCATTGAAGTCGAACTGGCGAACGTCCCGGATCGTGAACTGATCCTGCGCGGCGCGATGCAGCAGTTCGCTCAAAGCCAGCCTCTGGACTACATCATCCTCGATTGCCCGCCGTCGCTGGGCGTGCTGACGGTCAACGCATTGACGGCGGTGAAGGAAGTGATGATCCCGCTGCAACCACACTTTTTCGCGTTGCAAGGGTTGTCCAAGTTGCTGGAGACCACCGCGCGAGTCACTCGGCGGCTCAACCGCGAGCTGAAAGTCAGCGGCGTCGCGATCTGCCTGTTCGAGACCGGCACTCGCTTGGCCAGCGACGTCATCGCCGACCTGAGCAACTTCTTGCGAGCCAGCGATCCACAGGCGCCGTGGGCCAACGCACGCATCTTCCAAACGAAGGTCCGCCGCAACATCAAATTGGCGGAAGCACCAAGCTTCGGCCAATCCATCTTCGACTACGAACCAAAATCCGCCGGCGCGCAGGATTACGCCTCGATCGTCGAAGAGGTCATGACGATGGAAGTCGCCACAGCCGCCCACGCGGCGTGACTCGTCTGCCGTACCGCGACCATAAGGGAGTGGCGTTCGTCTGATACTCGCACAGGGCCGCTCCCTCACGGTCGCGGTACGGTCCGCAGGCTTGGTTGATTTTTGCCGGTGCCAGCCGTGTAATCCGCTCGCCCCGCAGGGGCATTTTTTCGCGGATCATTGGCTGGAGATACACAACATGGATACGACAAACGGCGCGCTCAACCGCAAACTTCGGATGGCTCTGGTCGGCGGCGGCCAGGGAGCTTTTATCGGCCGCGTTCACGCGACGGCCGCGATTCTCGACAACCGTGCCGAACTCATCGCCGGCGCGCTTTCTTCCAACGCGGAAAAGGCCAAAGCCTCCGCTCCCGCTTACGACATCAAACCCGAACGCGCTTACGGCTCAATCCAAGAACTGGTCGAGAAAGAGTTGAAGCTGCCGGCTGATCAACGAGTCGACTTCGTCACGGTTGCGACTCCCAACCATACGCACTTCCCGATTGCGAAGACCGCGCTCGAAGCGGGCATCAATGTCATCTGCGACAAGCCGATGACCTTTGATCTGGCTGAGGCCGAGCAACTGGCCGAGATCGTCACGAAGTCAGGTGCCGTCTTCGCCGTGACGCACAACTACACCGGTTACCCGCTAGTGCGGATGGCTCGACAGATGATTCTAGCGGGCGAACTGGGCGAGATTCAGGCGGTCCGCTCGTGCTACATCCAAGGTTGGCTGCGCACGCGGCTCGAAGAGAGCGATCAGAAGCAAGCGGCGTGGCGCACCGATCCGGGCAAGTCGGGAGCGGCAGGCTGCTTCGGCGACATCGCGACGCATGCCTACAACCTCGGTCGCTACATGACCGGACTGCTGCCAGAGTCGGTGTCATGTCATCTGAAAGTCTTCGAACCGGGGCGCAAGCTGGATGATTACGGCCACGCTGTCGTGCGCTTTGAGAACGGTGGACTGGGGACCGTCACCGCCAGCCAGATTTCGCACGGGCGCGAGAACGATCTCTTCATCGAGATCGACGGCACCAAGGGAGCAATTCAGTGGCGACAAGAGGAGCCGAACCAGCTCATCCTGCGACGCAACGGGCAGCCACACGCGATCTACACGCGAGACCCGAACGCTCCGCACATGAACGATTCCGGCAAAGCCGCGTGCCGTCTTCCCTCCGGGCACCCCGAAGCGTTCTTCGAGGCGTTCGCCAATGTGTATCGCTCGGCCTATGACGCGATGGTGGCCCGTGCCACAGGTGCCGCGTGGGAGAAGGTCAACACGATTTATCCCAACGTCAACGACGGTGTTGAGGGGATGTATTTCATCCAGCAATGCGTCGCCAGCAGCCAAGAGAACGGTGCGTGGTTGCCGTTGAAGCACAAGCTCGCTCGCAAGTAGTCCCGATTGGAATGGCACTCGCCGAGATTTTTCAACAGCTCGTAGCCACGTTCTAGCGAACGTGGCTGCGGCTGCTAGCCAGCGACAATCACATGCTCCCGACCTTCGCTGACCTTGTCGCTTCTCGACAGCAATGGATTGCCGACGTCCTCAAGCCGTGGTGTCTCGCCGCTGCGTGGAGAGAGTTGTTCCAAGCCGAGCAAGATTGGCCGGACATCGCGGGGCGAGTTGATCCGCAGGGAACGCTTTGGGCTTGGGCCTGGAGCCGGTTCCCGGCTCTCGTGCATGACGGATTGCCGGGTATCGAAGAGACGCATCTGCTGCGCGTGACGACTCGCGATGGAAGGCAATTAGTCGGCTATGCCGACAACCGCGAAAGCCAGCACGGAAAACTGCGTCTCTTGTGTGAGACATCAACGGACAGCGGACGACACGAGTTGTCCGATGCGATTTCGATCGACGACATCGTAACCGTCGAACGTGCGTAGCTCGACTACTTCAACCGCACGGCGACCGCGGAGTTGATCGCGAGATTCGGCCAAAGCTTACCGGCCGGGCGAATGCGCACCGCAACCCACGAGTCGCTGTTGACGTCCCGGTGATGGGCTTGTGGCGAGATGCTTTCCACGCGGCCCGTCCGATCCTCGCCGGCGAAGTCGAGGCGGATCGTTTGCCCGACTTGCAGCTTGCTGATCTGGCGAGACGGGACATCGACATCAACAAATGGTCGCTCGCGATCATGGATCGTAACCAATGGCTCACCGGCCGAGATCGGATCGGCGATCTGTTTGGAATAGGCACCGACGACACCGTAGCCAGGCGACGTGACCGAGAGGGACGCTTTCTGCTGATTCAGCGTTTCGAGTTGCTCAGTCGCTCCCGCCAGCTTGGCTTCGGCCACATCAACTCCGGCCGCTTTGCGAATCATGTCCGGGAGATCCTGTCGCAGTTTTTGCAACTCGGAAATGTGATGGTCGCAAAGTTCGGATTGAGCCTTGGTCGCCTCGGCCGAATTGCGAGCCAGCTCTTGTCGCATGATCGCGCTCAGCCGCATCTCTTCCGGCGCGATGACGGGGGCGTTAGCCATCGTGTCGAACAGCCGCTCCGGCTGATTGAGGAAGTCAGGAGACGCGGCCAACCAGCGGCCGGTGTGTGATTCCTTCCCGATGTTACGCCAGGTGACATGCTCGAAGTTGGCGGCATAGTGGTCTCTGAGATACTTCGCCGAGTCCAACCGCGTGCGGAGCAGTCCTTCGTCGAGACTCTTGCGTTCGAGGCTCAGTTGGACTTCGGCCTGAGCTCGGCATTGGTCGAGCACCGCTTGCAACGAGGCGACTTCGCGAACCTTCACCGCGATCTCTTGATCGAGCGTGGCGTCGGACAATTGCAACAGCGACTGCTTCGGCTTGACCGACTCACCAGTTCGAGCCTGAACGGCAGCCATTCGCCCGGCGTGCGGCGCGTAGACCACCGATTGCTCCGCGCGGAGGAATCCGATCAGGCTGACTTCTCCGGCGCGAGCGATCCAAGCGGTCGCTCCCAAGCCAGACAACAGAGCCAATGCCGCGAGCGGCAATAATCGCACGATAGAGATGCTGGTTGTCACAGAACGGTCCTCCGCGATCACGGGAGCCGTCGCCGAAAGCGGCGTTTCAGTCATCACGCTATTCCCCTGAACCGGCCGATCGCCGGACAATCTGCATTGTTCAAACAAGCCTGGCGGCGCGTTTTCTTAGGATCGGAGCGGCAGCATTCGCGGAATGATGCGAACTCGGCGATGCGGTGCGAGTTGCCGTTAGAGTCGAAGCAAAGCCCCGCTGAGCGGACTGCGCGGAAAAGTTTCACAAGCAACATTGATCGCCGTGATGATTACTGAGTGCCCGTTAGCACGACGCGCATGCGAGTGATAAGGACCGAGACCACGCGCTTGCTCGTCGTGCTAACTGCGATCTATGAATTATCCCGGCAAACCTTCTCTTTCCGCGTTCTCATCGGTCAGCCGCTTGATCAGGATCGTCGCGTAAGAGCCACGCGGTAGTTCGAACGACAGCTTCAGTTTCCGGCGGCCCTCATAGACCTCATCACCGTCGGATTGATGTTGCAAGTTGCCGGGCAAGTAGATGGCCGCTCGTTGTCCTTTCGAGAAGAAGACATCGCGCGGATATTTGACGCGCATCGTGCGCGGTTCGAGGCCGAATTCGGCGAGCACTCGCTGAAGGCGATCGAACAGCGGACCACCTTCGAGCTTGAGCCGGCCTGAAGGGAGCGGCAATTCCAGTCCCGCAAGTTCCCACCGCTGCGATTCGTCGAGCGAATGAAAGAACGGCGCGGGGCGTTCGCCGAACTCCACGTCGCGAAGCTGTTCCAGACGACAGAGGTCGCGCAGCGATTCAGCTAGCAGCCGATTCCACACGGCGCTTTGAAACGCGGAGAGCCACAAGCCGCGCAGGTCGAGCCGCATCAACGCCAACGCGCGGCGGTAGTCGGTGGGGTGATCGACCAAGTACGTCACAATGCTTCGCCGACTGCCGCGCGGCATATCAGCCTTCAACCCCGGCCAGTCGCCCCAGCGGTCGCGAAGCAGTTGCCTTTCGTCGCGATCAGTTGGCCGGTCATGCTCGTTGGAATCGGCAAGGGCCAGCCATAACGCACGTTCGTAGTCACCTCGGCACCAAGGCACGGCGATGAATTCGCCCGATTGTCCCAGCGAGCCAAAGCGTTGGTCGTCAAAATAATTGGGCACGCCGTTGAGCGTCACATCGTCGATCGCTTGAGTGGCACACGCTAATTCGTCGTCGCTCATGGAACGCATCACGATCTCAAAACGATTACCGGCGATGTCGGCCGCCTCAAAGGGCTGATCGGTTTGGCCGAGGTAAGTCAGTTCGAGATTCGTCTGCATCTGACCGTTGCGAGGTCCGTTCTTGATCGTGACGAACTGCTCGGTGACAGCGTGCCGATCCTTCAGGCCGCCGTAGCTAACTTGTTGCCTTGCCAGATTCCAACGCTTCAGAATCGCGTCGATGGCTTCCGGAGTACCGAGAGAAGTTTTCGTCAAACGGTACAGCGCGAATGGACCTCGGCCTGGAATGGGTCGTTTAGTCAATTCGGTGACGCGAAAATCCTCCGGCAAACATTTGAGTTTCATCAAGGGTCTCGTGAACAAGCAGGGGGGCACGCGTCAGAGGGTGGCGGGATTGGCATTTGCCGGCACGGGGGCGGGAGTCGCTCGACGGACACCGGGGACTTGTTGACGACCAGCATCGTTCGCGTCTTCGTCTGCCGACTTCTTGAGTTCGACCAGTTCGTCACGTTGCTGTTTGATCTTTTCATCGCTGAGGTAGCGAGCAATCAGTTCCGCCGATTCGCCACAAAGCTTGTCGAGTTTCTTTTCGAGGGACTTGTCCTTCTTGGGCTGCATCTTTTTGAGCATCGCCGCTTTGGTCGCATCGAGCAGCGTTTGGAAATGCTTGGAATTAGGTTGGCGATCAAACTCGGCGAGGGTTTCAGTGAAGCGTGGCCAATCGCTCGCTTTGGCGGCACCTTTCACGCGGACGATCAACAAGGCTCGACGCGCGACCGTGTCGATCAACTCGGCACGCAGCAACTCCAGTCGGCTTTCGATTTGCAGCCGCAACGAATCGTCCGGCAGCTCGGCGGTGGCCGAAGAGGCGACTCCGGGGATGAACGGGAAACGTCCCAGCAAGTTGCCGCCGCTGGAGACGTACAACCAAATGAGTGGCCGCTCTGGGTTCAGCGGGACGGTGACCCGGCCGCGTCGATCTGTGACCAGTTCGCGCACCTTATTGAACTGCGCGACGAACTGCGGACCTGCCGGCTTCTTCGGAGCCTCCACTTCTTCGGTCCCGTCTTCTTTCTTTTCGACAGACGCTTTCGCGCCGGGAGCAGGCTTCTGATCGCTGGCTGGCTTGGCGGCCTCGGCCGGCTTCTCTTCAGGGGGCGGGGCTTGAGGTGCGGGGACCATGACCCGCTCGTAGATGTTGACCTGATAGCCAATCAGCGGTTTCGTGGGATTGTTGTGTGGCGTCAGACGGATGCGTGTCTCGGCGAACGACGGCCGCACACCGATGGCCCAGCTTTCCATCCGTTTGCTGTTCTTGCCCAGTGGCAGGCGCAGACCTGTGTGAATCGAACACGCGCCGTGACTGCGGTCGCTCGATTCCATCAGCAGGTAGGACCACGGGACCATTTGGACCTGAGTGACTTCGCGGTCCTTGTTGTAGTAACGCAGCAGTGGCTGGAAGAAATTGCCCACCGCCAATTGCTCGACGCTCGGATCGGGGGGAGGAAACTCGCCGGCGCGAACTCGCACGCGGCCCTTCCCTGCTTCGACACTCTCGATCAACACCAGCGGGCGGAACAAGTCCCGAATCAGAACTCCCAATTCATTGGCCAGAGCCCGGCGGTCTCCGACGAATCGCTCGTGCCTCACACTGAGTTGCTGAGTCATCCGATCCCACTCACGGCCACACAATCGCAGCAGCCCCCCCTGCCCCGATACGCACAACACAATTGCCTTGTCGAGTTCCTTGTCCGCCAGTTGCGCCCCCACCTGCGGCCAAGTCAGCCGCGACAAGCCTTCGTCATTCTCCGGCGTGAGCCAGTGATTCTCTTCGACCGAAGCGTTCCACATCTCCCCGTATGTCCGGTCGATCCAGACCGTCAAATCATTCAACACTTCCTGCCGCACTCGTGGTGTCAGCGACGGAAGTTCGTCGAAGGCAATGCTGATGCGCACGCGATACGGCTGCAACTCCATCGGAATCGGCGGTGGTGGTTCTGGTGGCTTCGGCGGCTTGGCTTCCGGATTCGCCGGAGTCGCTGCGACGGGGGTTGTCGCGGCCGGAGTGGTGGGAGCGTCTTGCGCGAAGATCGGCGCGGTGAGACTGGCGAGGAAGTAGAGAACACTTTGTAAACTGGAAATTGAAAATTGAAAATTAAGAATTGACTTTCGACAACGGCAGCGCTTGGGCGACATCGCCCGATTCACAATTTTCAATTTCCAATTTTCAATTCTCAATTTTCAATTCCTCTTCAATCGGTTGCGTACCAAGGCTCGGAAATCCACAACTCGACATCGTGGTATGGATGCAGCGGCGCATCTGGAATGCCACGGACGGTCTTGCGAAAGACAAGTGCATCGTCGATCTCCCACAGCGGGATGAATTGCGCGGTCTCGGCCAGTTGGCGATGCAGTTCTTGGAGCGACCCAACGGTGGTGGCCCAGTCAGCGGTGCGGTCGAGATCGATCAAGCCTTGCCGCAGCCAGTCGGGAAGGTAGCGGATCGACTGCACTCGCGCGACCGTATCGAGCGACAGCAGCGGCCAGAGCTCCATCATCGGCTCGGTGAAGCGAACCGTGCGATAAACCAGATCCCAAGTTTGCGGCTCGGAGGAGGCGGCGACAGCGTCCTCGCCCGATGCGGCTGGCAGTCGATCTTTCCCTTGCGGACGTGCGAGCTCGGCCGGGGCAGGCGTGGGGAGCAACTCGACGGTGATGTCGATCCGCTTCCACTCTTCGATCAAGCGTTTGGCAGCGGCTTCGATCAACGGTTCCGGCTCGCAGATCATGCGCAACGGCCGCATTTCAGTCCCAAGACTTTTCTTCGCGGCGGCCGCCAGCCCAAAGGCGAGCGACAGGTCAGCCTCGCGGGGCGTGATGACGCTGTTGTAGGCCGATAAGTTCGTCGCCCAGGGCGCAGTGACCACTCGGCCGCGATTCGGCTGGCTCCGTCTGAACAGCAGTTGCAGTGCTTTGCGATAATCAGGGTCGGGGCTGAGCGCGGTGAACTTTCGCGATTCCTGGTCGGTCATCGACAAGCCGTTCCAGACCAATTCCGCCTTGGGCTCATCGTACGTCAGGCCGCTGTCGGGAATCAGCTTGGCCGGGGCATTGGCCTTCGGCAGTGCTTCGCGCAGCGTGCGTACGGTGACGTCGCGCAAGATCACATCACGCAAGACTTGCGATCGGTCGAGTCCATACAACAAAGCCCGCCGCAGTTCCGCGCTGCGGAGCGGTTTGCTCTGCGGATTGAATTGCACGAAGTGTGTTTGGGGAACTGCGTACTTGCGGACGAAGAAGTTGCCATTCTTTTCCAGTTGATCGAGCTGCCAGACCGGGACGCTCGGCATCATCGAGACCTCGCCGCGCAGCATCCCTTGCACCGCCTTCTCGTATGACGGGTAACTGGCCTCAGTGACTTCCGCGACGTGACGCTGCAGGACGCGTTCTGGTTCGAGGACCATTCGCTGTAGCGAGACCGACTTCTCCGACTTTGTTTGAACTCGGAAGCGTTGATCCAATTCCGCGCCGGCCTGTTCGTTCGTGCCGAGCGGCATTGCGAAGAGAGCTTCCGTCCGGACCGGAATGCGAGAGAACTTCACCGAGAACTCGAACGGACCGCGAACGGCGATGCCGTCGATGAAGCTAGCGAGCCGTTCGTCATAATGCGGCGAGTCCGAATCGAGCCGTTCGAGCAAGGACGTGACCGCACCGGACGCAGTGACGATCGGCGACGATTCCCAAGACGAGCGACTCGACCGGAGCGTGAACACCGCTTGCCGGCCGAGATCGGTCGGCTCCCAGCTTTCGAGGAATCGCGAGCGATACCGCGCCCCACCATCAATGCGTGATGGCTCGAAGAACGGCAACCGAGTCAGTCCGTCACGCCGCCGAGTCGCCTCAGTCGCAAAGGGAAAGCTGGTGACCGGGTTCGCCGAACCAACAATGCCGACCTTCAGGATTTGCCAGCGCTGGCTGACGGGCCGATGGGCATTCTTCAAACTGGGGGTCGCCGGCCAGACGAGCGCAGCTTCGTCCACAATCGCGGCGGCTTGATCGAACTTGCTCGCGGCAGTCGCCTGCACCGCCTCGCTCAGCAAGCGACCGGTCTCCGCAACGAGCCGCTCGCGCCATTTCACCCCGTTGGGATGTTCCGCTTCGAGCCTGATGAGCCGCGAAAGATGAAATCGAGCCTGCCGAAAATCGCGGGCTTGGACCGCCGGTTCGATCAACACGTCAATCACCTTGCCCAATTCGGCGGAACATTTCTCGCGATCCTGCCCCATCGTTGGATACCGCACTTGGGGATCTTTGGAATTGATCGCCTCTTTGATTCGGCCGTGCATTTGTTCGAGCAGCACGAATGCCGGCTCGGCCTCGCCGCGCGACAACTTGCCCTGCGCATCGAGCAGCAAGAATCGATTCAGCCGTTCGCTAGCGCTGAGCCAACCGGGAGCACGGCGTTCCAACATCAGCAGCAATTCGTAGGCGTCTTCCAACTCTCCCTTGTCGAGCAACAGGTCGACGCGTTTGAGTGCGATGTCCTCGAAGTGAATGACCTCACTGACGTCCCGGACGATATTGAGCAGATACGAAGCGTCGTCCTGTTCTTCGGAGACCTTCGTCGTGTCGGGCAACTCGATTTCGATGCTTTCCAACTTCTTGAGCATCTTCCCCGATTCAATGATGGCAGCCTTTGACCGCTCGGTGAACGCATCCAGCGATTCGCCCGCCATGCGGGTCGGCTTCGGAAGTTGAGAAGCTTGTTTGCGCTTTTCGGCCATTTGCTCCAGCGTCTTGGGCCGAGGCTGTACCGGTTTGACGACCAAGACCGTCTCGTCTTTTTTGAGGACGACCCAATCAAACGGCGGCTTTGTCAGCAGGTCCGCCTTCGTGGGGAGATTCCTCCACATCTGGTCCTTCTTCAGCAGCGGAGCCTCCTCCGACTGCTCGGTTTTTTCGGTCTTGGGCGGCTCTGGCTGTTCCTGATCTTTCGCGTCCGCTGGCGGGGCGTCGGCGGGATCATCAGCCTTTTTGGCCGGCTCTTTGGTGGTCTTGGGCGTCCCTTTCGTGGTCGCATTCTGCGCCGACGTCAAAGCGGCCTGACCGAAATACAGCCACAACAGAACCAGCCCCAGAGTTGTGGGGAACGTTCGATGTTGTTTGCGATGTCCTGCCATCTCTTGGCCTCCTCTGTAATAGGAGCAGTTGCAGAACCTAGCACGACGCGCAAGCGAGTGGCCAAATCGTCGGGAAATCAACCATTCGCTCGCGCGTCGTGCTGGTTTTGAAACTCTCTCCAAGCAATTTACGCGGCCCCATCACCGAACGGAATCGTGCCATGCTGTCAAAGGCTACATTTCTCGGCCCCGCAGCCCTTGCGGTTCAAAATCTCAACTCTCAGATTTCGAGTTCTCATGCCGAACTCGAAATCCCCAGCCACGCCAACCGTCCCCCTCCAGGTCCATTTGCTTCCGAGCCTCGTCTCCGAAGAGCAACTTCGCGGCGGCGTAGCTGTGGTGCTCGACGTCCTGCGAGCCAGCACGACGATGACTCAGGCCCTCGCTAGCGGGGCCGCCTGTGTAATCCCGACAGCAACCGTCGCCGATGCTCACGCGGCCGCCGCAACGGTCGCGGGGTATTCATTGACGTCAGCCAACAGCGAAGTCCCTGCCGACGTCCGCTCGCAGGGGAACATCCTGCTGGGGGGCGAACGTGGCGGTACGCTGATCGCCGGCTTCGATCTCGATAACTCGCCGATGAAATACGCTCCCGGAGTCGTGGCCGGCAAGACGGTCATCTTCACGACCACCAACGGCACACAGGCTCTGCTGAAGTGCCGGCTCGCCGCACGCACGCTCATCGGCTGCTTCAACAACCTGCATGCGCTCATCGCACTGCTTGCAAATGACTCGCGGCCAATTCATCTCGTCTGTGCCGGCACCGATGGCCAGATCTCGACCGACGATGCTCTCTGTGCCGGAGCCATCGCCACCGGCGTCTGGGCCGCTCGCAATTGGCCGAAGTGGGAGGGAGACGAACTGCGACTGGTCATGGACTTGTTTACGTGCCGCTGCCAACCGATGCACGAAGTCGTGGGCGCACTGCGATCAAGTCACGGCGGCCGCAACCTGATCGCGTTGGGACTTGAAGCCGACATCGACCGGGCCTCTCGTTGGGATTTGTTCCGCATTGTGCCAGAGTTCGACGCCGACTCACGGCGCATCACACCGGCCAAAGACGTCCCCGCGGAGCCGAAACATATCCTGATGGCTCCACGCGAATAACCGGTCTTGCAAGGAAACTTGGCGGCACATCCAATCCCGCGACAACCTCGTAGGGTGGGTCAACCATCGGGCGACCCACCATTTTTGAACGGAATAGTTGGCTGGTGGGTCTCGCGATGCTCGACCCACCCTACGTTGAGGAATTTTCGTCTCATGCCCAAGTCGATGGATCAAATTGTTTCGCTCTGCAAACGCCGCGGGTTCTTGTTTCAGTCGTCGGAGATTTACGGCGGCATCAACGGCTTCTGGGATTACGGCCCGCTCGGTGTCGAACTGAAGCGCAACGTCCGCGCCGCGTGGTGGAATGACATGATCACCAACCACGACGAGTTCTCGGTGCAGAGCGGTGCCCCGCGCGAATTCCAAATGACCGGCATCGAAACCTCGATCATCATGCACCCGCAGGTTTGGAAGGTCTCCGGACACTTCGATCTATTCTGCGACAAGAAGGTCGATTGCCACACCTGCAAGGGGCGCTTCCGAGCGGATCACCTCAAGACCAGCCAGTGCCCGCAGAAGCCCAGCAAATGCCCCGGCGAGCACGACGCCTGCAAGCTGACCGAACCGCGCGACTTCAATCTGATGTTCAAGACGACGCTGGGTGCGATGGGAGGCGAAGATGACGCCGCGTTCCTCCGTCCTGAGACGGCACAGGGCATGTTCGTGAACTTCAAAAACGTCGTGGACAGCATGTCGGTGCGCGTGCCGTTCGGGATCGCTCAGATCGGCAAGAGTTTTCGAAACGAGATCACGCCGCGCAACTTCACGTTCCGCTCCCGCGAGGTCGAGCAGATGGAAATGGAGTTCTTCTGCCACCCATCCGAATCGCGGCAGTGGTACGAGTACTGGCGCAATCGCCGCTTCGCCTGGTATCAGAAGCTCGGCATCGCCAGCGACAGCTTGATCCTTCGTGACCACGCTCAGGACGAACTGTCGCACTATTCGGTCGGCACGGCGGACGTTGAGTATGCCTTCCCGTTCCTCGGCCCCGGCGAGTACGGCGAGCTTGAAGGAATCGCACATCGCGGCGACTTCGATCTCCGCTCGCACATGGACGGAAAATTTGTGAAGGGTGCCGATGGCTGCCTCACGCTGGATCTCAATGCTGACGGCACGCCGAAATACAAAGGCTCTGGCAAGGACATGAATTACTTCGATGACCAGTCGCGCGAGAAATTCCTGCCGCACGTCATTGAACCCGCCGCCGGTGCCGATCGCGCGACGTTGGCGTTCCTTTGCGAAGCCTACAACGAGGACCAACAGCCGGACGACAAGGGAGAGATGCAGTCGCGCGTCTATTTGAAGCTGCACCCGAAGCTCTCACCGGTCAAAGTCGCCGTCTTTCCGCTCATCAAGAAGGAAGGGATGCCGGAGAAGGCTCTCGACATCTACCGCGAGCTAAAACAAGCCGGCATTGCCGCGACGTACGCTCAACAGGGAGCGATCGGCAAACGCTATCGCCGTCAGGATGAGGTCGGCACCCCGTGGTGCATCACCGTCGACGGCGACACGATGACCGCCGGCACGGTGACGCTCCGCGACCGCGACTCGCTGGAGCAAATCCGCCTGCCGGTAAGCGGCGTTGTCGATGAAATCGCTCGCCGATTGCGAGCGTGACATGACTGCTTGGTCTGTCCTTCTCGAAGATGGTCCAATCCTGGCGATCAACAAGCCGGCGGGATTGCTGACTCAAGCTCCGCCTGGAGTACCGTCACTTGAGGCCGAGGTCAAAGCGTGGCTCAAAGAACGCCATGACAAACCGGGCAACGTGTACCTCGGCATTCCACATCGGCTCGACCGAGGCGTCTCCGGAGTGATCGTCTTCACGCGGAACTCAAAGGCGGCGGCTCGCATGGCCGAGCAATTCGAGCAGCGCGACGTTCGCAAAATCTATTGGGCCGTCGTCGAAGGAACTCCCGATCCGACGGTCGGCGAATTGACCGACTGGATTCTGAAGCTCCCCGAACAGTCACGAGCCGAAGTTGTCTCGCCCGTCACGCCGGGAACACGCGGGTGCCAATTGTCCTATCGAGTGCTGGCCACGCGCGAAAACACATCGTTGGTGGAAATCGAACCGCACACCGGGCGGATGCACCAGATCCGCGTGCAGTTCGCCAGCCGTGGCTGGCCGGTTCTCGGAGACGTCCAATACGGCTCGACTCGCTCACCGTTTGCCGAAGAGCAACGGATCGCGCTGCACGCGCATTCGCTGACCTTCCAACATACCGTCCGCTACGATCCGCTGACGATCACGGCTCCGCTGCCGAGCGATTGGCCAATGACCAACGACCAATAACCAACGATCAATCTGCCTTCTCCCGAAAGGTCATCATGCAGACAAACGTGTTTGTGAGTTTGGGAATTCTTGTCGCCGGCACGATCGCGACCGCCGCGTTCGTGGACGAATACAAAAGCGGCATCGTCTGGCCGCAGCCTCCCGTCATCGACGCCGGCCCCGCACCGACCGCGCCCGCACCGGTGCCATCTGATGCCATCGTCCTCTTTGATGGCAAAGACCTCTCGGCTTGGGAGGGAGGCGAGCATTGGCCGATCGAAGACGGAGCTGCCACCACCGCCAAGGGAGGGATCACCAGCAAGCAGAAGTTCGGCGATTGCCAGATCCATCTGGAATTTGCCACGCCGTCGAAAGTCGAAGGAAGCGGCCAGGGCCGAGGCAACAGCGGACTGTATCTGATGGGCCAATATGAAGTCCAAATCCTCGACTCATTCGACAATGAAACCTACTTCGACGGCCAGTGCGCCGCGATCTACAAGCAACAGCCACCGACCGTGAACGCCAACCGCAAGCCAGGTGAGTGGCAGACCTACGACATTGTATTCACCGCTCCGCGATTCGCCGAGAATGGCAAAGTCGAGAAGCCCGGCTATATCACCGTCCTGCACAATGGAGTCGCCGTTCATAACCATTTCGAGTTGCAGGGCGCGACCAGCTACACCGAACCGCCGAAGTACACCACGCACGCCGACAAGCTGCCGCTGCACATTCAGTTTCACGGAAACGCGACCCGCTTCCGCAACATCTGGGTCCGAGAGAATGTCGACCCGCTGATTGGCAAGAAACCGTGAGTCCTGCGTCCGGCCGATACCTGATGGCCGTTATCTCAACCCAAATTGTTCGACAACACTCATGCGAATCGTTCAACTCCAAACACCAGATCGAGGCCGCCGGCTCGGCGTCATCAACGGCGACAAGATCCTCGACATCACCGAAATCGACGCCACGCCGACGCTCCGTTCGACCTACGAAGCGTTTCAACTCGCCGACGAACGGGGCGTGTCGTTGTCGGACCTGCTCACGCCGCGCGCCAAAGAGACATCGCGACGATTCGACTACAAGTTCGTGCTCGCTGCCGAACCGCACGGCGACAAGCCATACCTTTTGCCGCCGCTCGATCATCCCGATCCTTATCGCACGCTCGTCGCCGGCACAGGGCTGACGCATCTGGGCAGCATGAAGTCGCGTGACGAGATGCACGTCGTAGCCGACGCTGCCAGCGTCGGAACCGATGCTGCGACCGACGCTGGCAGCGTCAGCCACGGCACGTTCCCCAAAACTGACTCGGCGAAGATGTTTGAGATGGGACTCGCCGGAGGCAAACCGGCTCCCGGCCAGCGCGGCGTCGCCCCTGAATGGTTCTACAAAGGGAATGGCACCATCCTGCGCGGCCCACGCGAGCCGCTCGATATCCCGGAGTTCGCGCTCGACGGCGGTGAGGAGCCAGAGATCGTCGGCTGCTATGTCGTCAACAAGCTTGGCGTGCCGACACGGTTGGGCTTCTCGCTCGGCAACGAATGGTCGGACCACGCGACCGAGAAGATCAATTACCTCTACCTCGCCCCGTCGAAGCTGAGAACCTGCGCGGTCGGGCCAGAACTCAACACCGATTGGGATTTCCAAGAGGTCTCACTGCGCTGCTCGGTGACTCGCGGCAAGCAGACGATTTACGACAGCGAGCCGCTCTTCAGCGGCGAGAAGCACATGAGCCACTCGCTGGCGAACCTTGAAGACCATCACTTCAAGTACGCGCAACATCGACTCACCGGCGACGTGCATCTGCATTTCTTCGGCACCAGCAAGCTGAGTTTTTCGTCACGCGACTGGAAATACGCCGATGGCGACGTATTGAAAATTGAAGCGACTGGCTGGAGTGCGCCGCTGGTCAATTTCGTTCGGAAGGAAGCTGGCGGAAATTGATCGGCAATGAGTCCGCTTAATGCAGTTCATTTTTCGCCCTTCATTTTCTGCCAGCCCGCCTGACCGTTTCTCTGGAGGCTCGACGAATCTCGATGTCCAATCTTCGCACCGTCCGTGCCGTTTGTCCGCATGATTGTCCCGATGCCTGCGGGATGATCGTCACGCTGGATGGCGAACAGGCCGTCGCGGTTCGTGGCGACCGCGAGCATCCCTTCACGCGGGGGTTCTTGTGCCACAAGGTCTCGCGATATCCCGAACGGGTTTATCACCGCGACCGATTGCAGTCCCCGTTCCGGCGCGTCGGCCCAAAAGGCTCTGGCCAGTTTGAGCGGATCTCGTGGGACGCCGCATTAGACGAGATCGCCGCGCGATTCCGAGCGATCGCTAGCGGGCCACACGGGCCTCAGTCGATCTTGCCCTACAGTTACTGCGGCACGATGGGGAAGATTCAAAGCGAGGGGCTCGACCGCCGCTTCTTTCATCGGCTGGGAGCCTCGCTGCTGGACCGCACGATCTGCGCGACTGCGGGAGTCGCCGGCTACACAATGACGATCGGCAGCCGGCACGGGACCGACCCCGAAGCGTTCAGCCAGTCGCAATACATCATCAACTGGGGCTCGAACACGGCCGTCACCAACATGCACCTGTGGGTGCGGATGGTGGAAGCTCGCAAGCGGCACGGTGCGAAGATCGTGACGATCGACCCGTATCGCTCGATCACAGCCGCTCGCAGCGATTGGCATCTCGCGCTACGACCGGGAACCGATGCGGCACTGGCTCTCGGCATGATGCACGTCCTCTTCCGGGACGGACTCGCCGATGAAGCGTACCTGCGCGACTACTGCCTTGGCGGCGACGAACTGCGTGCGCGGGCCTTGTCCGACTACGCCCCGGAACGAGTTGCCGAGATCACTGGCCTCGAAGTGGCCGACATCGAACGGCTGGCTCACGAGTACGCGACCGCAGGTTCGTGGCCGACGCTGCCAGCGTCGGCAAACGATCGAAAACAAGCATCCGATGTTGGCAGCATCGGCTACGGCTCCGCCAGTGTCATTCGCGTCAACTACGGCATGCAGCGACATGCCGGCGGCGGCATGGCCGTCCGCACGATTGCTTGTCTGCCCGCCATCATCGGTGCATGGCGACATCCGGCCGGCGGCATCTTGCTATCGACCAGTGGCACGTTCGCGTTCAATCTCGCGGCGGTGCAGCGGCCTGATCTAATTCCATCGGGAACGCGGACGGTCAATATGACGCAGCTCGCCGAAGCTTTGCACGGCGAGCTTCCAGGCCCACCGGTGCAGGCGTTGTACGTCTATAACAGCAACCCCGCCGCGATCGCGCCGGATCAGCAGCGAGTGCTTACCGGTTTACGACGAGACGATCTTTTTACAGTCGTCCACGATCAGTTTCCGACCGACACCGTCGATTACGCCGACATCGTCCTGCCGGCGACAACGCAGCTAGAGCATTTTGATTTGCACGGCTCGTACGGACATCAATTCGTGCAGGTCAATGTTCCAGCAATCGCACCGCTCGGCGAATCGCGTTGCAACACGGAAGTCTTTCGTGGCCTCGCGCGGCGGCTGGACTTCGAGCCGGAGTTGTTCGACGTGTCCGACGAGCAGCTCGCTCGCCAGTTATTGTGGGAGACGACGGCGCTTGAAAACGTGCCGGCCGCAATGCGCGGGATCACGCTGGAACGATTGAAACGCGAAGGGGCGATCAAGCTCAGCGTTTGTGGTGCGGGCGGCTCGCCTGCAACTCACAACGACTCAAATGGGACGCACGCGAGCCGCGCGAGCCACATTGCACCGTTCGCGAACGGTGGCTTCGCGACTCCCAGCGGGAAGTGCGAACTGCTTTGCGAGCGGCTTGCACAACTTGGCCACGATCCGTTGCCAACGTTCATCCCTCCGGCCGAGTCCCCCGCGTCTGCCCCGGAATTGGCGAAGCGATTCCCTCTGCAATTGCTCTCGCCACCTTCGCCGCACTTTTTGAACTCGACGTTCGTCGAAGTCGATTCGCTGCGCCGTTCGGCCGTTGAACCGCAGTTGGAAATCAGTGCTGCCGACGCAGCCACTCGAGGTGTGCATCACGGAGACCTCGTCAACATCTTCAATGACCGCGGCTCGTTCATCGCGCGAGCACTGGTCGGTGACAGCGTCCGCCCCGGAGTCGTTGTCGCGCCGAGCATCTGGTGGAATAAGCACAGCCCCGGCCATCGGAACTGCAACTCGACCACGCCGACACGGCTGACCGATCTTGGCGGCGGTGCGACGTTCTTCGACAACCTGGTCCAAGTTGAGCGATCAACTGTACCGCGACCGTCAGGGAGCGGCCTCGTGGAAGAATCAGACCGGGCCGCTCCCTGACGGTCGCGGTACGGCTGGCGATCGGCCGAAAGCTAAAACGGCACGGGAAGCAGCAGCGTATGGTGCTCGAACAGCACGCGGCGGCCGTGTTCGCTGATGGCGGGGGTGAAGAACAGGATGAAGACGTAGATCCCCACCAGCACTCCCAGCACGATCTTGCACAGCCAGCGCCACGGCCACCACGCTCGCTCGGGTCGGCGCATCGAGCGGCCGTAGGCCCAGCCCAGCGCGACCTTCGTGGGGAAGATCGAGACCACGAAGATGATCGTAATGAACCACATCGCGTCTTGCGGCGGCGAGACCGCTTTGAACAAGTACATCGGCAATGCCAGCAGGTACGTCAGTACGATCGCGAACAGCCAAGCGAACGGCGCGCGGCGGAACAGCTCGCGAGCTTGGCCGAGTTCTCCAAACACCAGCACACGGTTCTCCGCCGCAAACCGGGCTTGCAGCAGGGGTGCCCACATCAGCGTCAGCCACAAGCCCACGCCACCGGTCAGCATCACCAGCACCTGCGCGGGTTTCTCTGGATCGTGCAGCGAGCCATACAGTGCGGAGGGCAAAACCAACCACGCAGCGGTGCCGAGATAGCCTCGCCAACCGGCTGAATAATACGTCTGCGCGTTCAAGCCTGAGAGGAATTGACCAATCGCTGTCGAGGCTCGCAGCCAATAGTCGTGATTGCGCCAGCGAGCCAACAACCAGCGGACGTTTTTGATCGGCCGAAAGAAACAGGACAACGCGCCGCCGCGAGCCAATGCCAAACACAGATGCGCAGCCATCAGCCACTTCACGGCAAACAATCCGAACGCCCAACGAGCCGCGACCGCGCCATTCGGATCAATCAATGCCGCGTCCGCAGCCGCGCCCGTCAGCAATCGAAGAGGCAGCACGCACAGCCAAATCCCCAGCACGATCGAGCCAAATCGAGGTGCCAGTCCCAGCAACGGAAACGAAGCTCGGATTTTTCCGCTGCGAGCGACTCGGCCTTCGACATCGAGCAGATATCCCAGCACCCAAAAGTTGACGAGCGGCACGGCCGCCGCGATCGCCAGCAGCAACGTCAGGCTCGTGAGGCCGAACAGCGTTCGCACGATCCACAGTCCGCACAGAATCGGATGTCGCCACGGCACGGGGAACGGCGGCAAGCGGTCGGCGATGAGTTCTTCTTCCAGGACCGGCGGCGCAGGCTCAGAGGCTGGCTGACTGGCCGACTGATCGACTTCGAGGACGATCAACTCGGAAGGCTCTGAGGCCCAACCGGGGAGCGGTTTGAGTGTCACGGGCTGCGAGGTCGGCTCATCGGCCACGAGGATCGGCAAATCGTCGTTCGCTGGCGGAGAGAGAGATTGACGCTCCGAAGGTAGCGGCGGTCGAACGCTCCGATTGGTTGGTCCTGAACTGTTCACGGTTGCATCCAAAGTAGGTTGGGACTCGGTCCCGACCGGTCGGGACCGAGTCCCAACCTACAATTGCCGACATACCTCGACGGCCACGCGGCGGCTTCGCGATGATCCCTGAAACGCCGCAGGGCGTCGAGTGGTATGAAGTAGATCAGCCTTTCCAGGCTGACCCGATCAACGAACGATGTGGTTTTGCCAATTCGGGTCAGGCTGGAAAGCCTGACCTACGTGAGTCTCCCATGCGATGGAAACTGTTACTTCCTGGTGTCGTGTTGCTGGCCATCATTTGGTTGGTGAATTTCGTCACTCAGCAGCCGCTCAAGGGAATCGCGAACGAAAAGACCGCTCGGCCAACCGTCGGCATCGACGAGTCGGTTCAAAAGGTCAACACGTTCTTCGCGCGACGCTGGGCCGGTGAAGAGCTTCAGCCGGTAAGCACTGCGGATGAGTTGACCGTGCTGCGGCGCATCACGCTCGCGTTGATGGGGACGGTTCCGTCGCTCGAAGAGATTCGAGCCTTTGAGCAAGACAGCGGGCCGGATCGATTGCAGCGTTGGACCGCGAGATTCCTGCACGACCAGCGCTACTTCGATTACTTCGCCGAACGACTGGCTCGCGGATTCGTCGGGGTCGAGGGAGGCCAGTTCATCGTCTATCGCCGCGATCGGTTTTTGAATTGGCTCAGCGGACAGCTTGAAGCGAATCGCCAGTACCCGGAACTGGTTCGCGAGATGATCGGCGGCAACGGTTTGTGGACCGATGAGCCGGAAGTCAATTTCGTGATGGCCGGCTACGACGACGGCGAGGGTTTTAATAAGAACAAGCTCGCCGGCCGCGCCGTGCGAGCGTTTCTCGGTCAGCGAATCGACTGTGCTCAGTGCCACGATCATCCGTTCGATCATTGGAAGCAAAACGAGTTCGCCGGTCTCGCCGCGCACTTCGGACAACTCACACTCAGTGCGGTGGGAGTCCGCGAGGATCGTGATCTGAAATTCGAGGTGGAGGATCGCAACACGCTCGAAAAGAAAGTGGTTGAGCCGGCCGTCCCGTTTGGCGACCAATGGGAGCCAACCAAAGGGACTCACCGCGAACGCTTGGCCGCGTGGATCACTCACCCGGAGAACCGCCGGCTCGAACGTGCCATTGTGAATCGGGTCTGGGGGTTGTTGTTTGGCCGCTCGTGGATTGAGCCGGTGGATGATCTGCCTGATCCGCCGGGTGACCAAATCGCCGGGCCAAAGGTCGAAGGGGCCAAGCATCCCAAAACGCTGAAGGACGGGGAAGCAGATTTTCTCGACCTGTTGGGAGCCGACTTCCGCGAGCACGGCTATGACCTGCGACGCTTGATCGAAGTCATCGTCACTTCGAAACCGTTCTTGCTCGAATCAAAATCGGACGTTGAAGATTCGCAACGACTCGGCCACATGAAAGAGCACTTCGCGATCTTCCCGCTAACTCGACTGCGGCCGGAGCAAATCATCGGCTCGTTGCTGCAAGCCTCATCGCTAACGACGATCGACCAGAACTCTCACCTGATCTCGCGGTTCATCAAGCTGACCCGATCGAACGACTTCGTCAAAGAGTACGGCGATCTCGGCGAGAACGAACTGGAAGACCGAGCCGGCACGATCCCGCAAGCTTTGCTCCGCATGAATGGCAACTTGGTCAGCGAGACCATCGACGCGAAACCGTTCACTGCCAGCGGCCGCATCTCGCAAATGGCTCCCAATGACGAGAAGTTTCTGGAACTGTGCTACCTCGTCTGCCTGACCCGCCGCCCGGCTGCCGAAGAGGCGGACTACTTCCTGCCGCTGCTGAAACAAGTCCAGCCGAAACGCCGAGCCCAAGCGGTCGAAGATTTGTATTGGACCTTGTTCAACTCTCCAGAGTTCGCGTGGAATCACTGAGCACACGACGTAGTTGTAGGGTGGGTCGAGTCATCGAGACCCACCAAAATGTTGATCGAAGATGGTGGGTCTCGATGACTCGATCCACCCTACACGATTATTCAATACGCTTTGAAAAGCGACGACTCAGGTCGTCGCACTCCAAAGAGGCTGCCATGAATGTCACACGTCGCGAACTCCTGAAAGCCGCGTTTGCTTCCGGTCTGTCGTTCGCGCTCCCCGGCCTCGACCTGCGAGCAGCCGAGCGTCGCGGCGACGAGCGTCAGAAATCGCTGATCGTGATCTGGCTTGGCGGTGGCGCGAGTCAATTGGAGACCTGGGATCCGCATCCCGGCACGAAGATCGGTGGACCAACGCAGTCGATCAAAACAAAACTCCCCGGCCTCGAAATCGCCGACATGTACCCGCGTGTGGCCGAGCAAGTCCACGAGCTCAATGTCATCCGTTCGTTGGTTTCGAAAGAGGGGGATCACGAGCGTGGCAGTTATCTGCTGAAGACCGGCTATCGCCCCGATCCAACGCTGATCCATCCGTCGCTGGGAGCGATCGCAAGTCACGAGTTGCCGAATGACAAAGTCGAAATCCCCTCGCACATCTCGTTGCTCGGCGGGCAGTATCCGGCGCGTGGCGGATTCCTTGGCGAGATGTTCGATGCCTTCAAGATCTACGATCCGAGCAACGGTATCCGCAACTTGAAAACGCGCGTTGCTGACGATCGCCAGCAGCAGCGGCTCAACGCGCTGGATGTCGTCTCGAAATCCTTCCAGGCCGGACGGCGTGTGCAGGTCGAGAACACGCTGCATCAACTGACGGTCGAACGGGCGCTTCGAATGATGACCTCCAAGCAGCTCAAAGCCTTCGAGATTGATCAGGAGCCGACCGTGATCCGCGATGCCTACGGCGACACGCAGTTCGGTCGCGGCTGTCTAGCGGCGCGACGGCTTGTCGAAACGGGTGTCCGTGCGGTTGAGATCACGCTGATGGGCTGGGACACGCACGCCAACAACTTTGAAGGACACAAGACGCAGGCGAAGGAACTCGATCCCGCGCTCGCGGCGTTGATTCATGATCTCAAGCAGCGCGACCTGCTGGCTTCCACGGTGGTGCTGTGCATCGGCGAGTTCGGTCGCACCCCGAAGATCAATCCTCTCGAAGGCCGCGACCACTGGCCGAGAGGTTTTAGTTGTCTCGTCGGCGGCGGCGGATTGCGTTCCGGAGTGGTGATCGGCGAGACCGACACCGAACCTCAAATAGAACAAGACGCGAACAAGTCCACCGCGATGCCGCATGATCCAATCGAGGTGCCCGACCTCTTCGCGACGATCTTGCGGCAACTCGGCGTCGAGTTCGACAAAGAGGTTCTGACACCCATCGGCCGCCCGATGAAGTTCAGCTCCGGAAGCCCAATCGAGCGGCTGCTGGCGTAGCCGCTGGGGAGCATCACGCGAATAGCCCGGCCAAAGAATTCTCGCGTGTTCCATGACGATGAACCGCTCGCGGCAATTCGCCCGCTACGTCGAGCAACGTCGTGGAATCGACCCGATCGAGGTCGTCACGCTCGGCAGCCGCCAAGGACAGACGGCACAAACGCACGATCTCACGCGGCACTCCACCACTCAGATCGAACAGAGTTACCAGTGCGTCACGCCGGAAGAGTTCGCGATGACCACCAGAGTTGTCGAGCAACTCCCGAATGAAGAGTTCCGTCTCGCGCTGGCTCAAACTGGTCAACTCGATTCGCAACTCCGACTGCTCGGAAAGTTCGCCGATCGAGCATTCTTCCTGTCCCTCGCGAGCCGCCGCCAGAATCGTCAGGCCACCGTCGTTCGCCACGTCGAGATGCAACAGCCGGTGAATCAGGCTGAGGCAATCCACTTCTGCTCGTTCCAAGTGATCGAACAACAACACGCTCGGCAATCGGGCCAAGTGCAGTGCGTGCCAGTGGTCGCTGACCGTCCGCCACAGTGTCGCGTGAGACCAACGCTCGTTCGGCCCCAGTCGTAACGCGATCGCCAATTGCCAGAGCAAGTCGTGTGAGTCGGCTCCAAACAGATCAACGATCGCGACGTCGCGGCCAAGCCGATTCGCTTCGCGAGCAGCGGCTCTCAGCACGAGTGACTTCCCAGTCCCGGCCGGGCCAAGCAGGAGTCCAAAGCGGCGACGCTGCTCGATCAGGTATTCCAACCGCGCCAGGGCTTCTTCGTGCGGCGGAGTTGTGATCAACCGGCTTTGCCCCTGCGAGTCTTGCGACGCGAGATCATTCCGTGCCCGATATAGTCCGTGCATTGCAATCTCCCGTGGCGACAGGCGGCTCGCCTGTCCTTCGACAAGACACAGGCGAGCCGCCTGTGCTACGAACCCAAGTCCGTATTCGGCAGAGGCTCCGGCATCCCATGACCCGCCCACAATCCGCACCACCAGAATCGCCGGTCGAACGCTTCTTCCTTCCGCAACCGCTACAGCTTGCCAATGTCGAGCAAGCCGCTGTTGCACAAATCACAGTCGAATTGGATGGTTCCGAGGCCCATCACCTGTTGCACGTCCTACGTGCGAAAGTCGGAGATCACGTCGGTCTCTTCAACGGCCAGGGAGACGAAGCGGTCGCGGAACTGGTGGGCCATAACAAACGCTCCGCCGAATTGCGGATTCAAGATTGCTGGACGACTCCTGCCGAGTCGGACGAACTGATCCTCGCCACCGCGATACCCAAAGGAGACCGCGCCCGTTGGCTGGTTGAGAAAGCGACGGAACTCGGAGTCACGCGAATCATCCCACTGCGCACCGTTCGCAGCGTCGTCGAACCGGGCGAAGGGAAAATGGACAAACTCCAACAAGCGGCCATCGCCGCGTGCAAGCAGTGCGGCCGCTCGCGCCTGCCGCGCCTCGATCCACTGACGACCTTGAGCGACGTCCTTCGCGAGTTCTCGGCAACCTCGCCGACTCGAATTCTGTTGCTGGCCGATCCGCGTGCGGAACGGAGTCTTAGCCAATTGTTCGCGTCGCTCGGCGATGACCTGCGAACAACGATCGCGCTGATTGGCCCAGAGGGTGGCTTCACGACCGAAGAGCACTCCGCAGCGATCGCCGCTGGCGCGAAGCCAGTGCGACTCGGCTCACACATCTTGCGGATCGAAACGGCCGCTCTGGCAATCAGCGCGGCATGGGAACTTCACCGGTCGTAGCCTGGCTCTTCGTGAGTGTGAAACCATTTGACGCGCTGGCGAGCGGGGCGGCGTCAGCCCCCCGGTGATTTCGATGTTCGCTGAATACCGGG
>SXGT01020128.1_pt1 | contig 26265 bp, 24 predicted proteins | sample 3176221 | NCBI WGS metagenome assembly SXGT01 (sample SAMN11356862, study PRJNA531348) | freshwater metagenome | isolation source: freshwater sample F1-120 | place: China: Fuxian Lake, Yuxi | collected 2017-12-25
AATTTGCATACCTCGCTCCTTATAGTGAGGGCGTTGGCAGCGGACTCGGGGGCGTCACTCCGCATACGAGTAAAAGAGAGATAAGTAGGGCAAAGTAAAAATGTCATTAGTGGTCGGAATTGATTCGTCAACTCAATCATGCACGGTCGAAATTAGGAATCAAATTTCTGGAGAATTGATCGGACGTGGTCAAGCTTCCCATCCAGCAACACACCCTCCGATAAGTGAACAGAATCCAATCGCTTGGTGGGATGCCTTGGTGCTAGCTTTTGATGAAGCTTGTAAACAAAAAATCGTCAACAAAAATTTGATAACGGCATTAGCAGTGGACTCGCAATGCCACGGACTTGTTACTTTAGATATAAATTGCAATCCAGTCCGCCCAGCAAAATTATGGAATGACACATCCTCGGCAAAGCAATCGGAAGAGTTAGTTGCCAATAAAAGTTCAGCCTTCTGGATTGATTCCGTAGGATCAAATCTCGGCCCTTCTTTCACAATAACTAAAATAGCTTGGCTCAAAGAAAACGAGCCAGATAATTTTGAAAAAACTAAAAAATTTCTTTTGCCTCATGATTATCTAACGTTTCGGCTAACAGGAAATTATGTTACCGATAGAGCAGGTGCCTCATGTACCGGCTACTACTCACCACAAAAATCTAAATGGAATTTAGACCTACTTAGTCTTGTAGATAAAGATAGAAACTGGACTAATCAATTACCTGTTGTAAAAAATCCAAATGAGATCGGTGGTGTAATTACCAGCGAAGCGGCAAAAGTTTTGGGGCTTTCAGATAGCGTAATTGTTGGTCCTGGTACTGGCGATCAGTTTGCATCAAGTTTAGGCTTGGGAATAAGCGAAGGTGATGTGGTATTTGGGCTTGGTACATCTGGAGTTATATTTACAGTAACCAATAAGCATATTACGGATAAAGTTGGCTGGTTTAATGGAATGGCAGATGCCAGCGGTCGCTTTATGCCAATAGCTGTAACACTTAACGCTACTAAAATTACTGATTGGGCAGCTCGAATCCTTAATTGTGATCTACATGAGCTTGATAAATTAGCGTTAGATTCAGAGATAAAGAGCAATAATATGACTTTAGTTTCATATTTTGATGGTGAGAGAACTCCGAATTACCCATACGCCCGTGGGGTTCTGGCAGGAATAGATAATGATCAGTCAAGAGAGAATTTTGCTCGCATGTCTTACGAGGGGGTTTTGTTAGGACTAATTAGAGCTTTCAAGCATTTAACAAATCTTGGAATCACTACCAATAAGAGGATTATCGTGACTGGCGGTGGGGCTAGAGGTAGCGCCTATCCACAAATACTTTCAGATTTACTTGGACGCGAGGTTATAACTTTAGATGTTGAAGAGTCATCAGCTCGTGGCGCTTGTGTTTTAGCCGCGGCGATCGCGACTAAAACTCCTGTAGCAGATGTTGCTTATAAATGGAGTCCGAAAGAAAAATCTATTTTCAAGCCAAAACAAAAAGTAGATCTTTCTTTACTCTTACAAAAATATGAAAAACTTTCCAACTTCAGAGAAATGGACGGAGTGAGTAATTAGATGAATATAAAAAAATTCTTAAACGAAGCCAGCATCCTAATTGTTTGGCTGATTTTGGTGGGAATATTTTCTCTACTCTCTCCAAATTTTTTCCAAACTACAAATGCAGTTGTGTTATTGCTTAATGGCGCCATTATCGCATTGATAACTTTGAGTCAAAGTTTTGTGTTACTCACAGGTGGAATCGACCTATCAACAGGAGCAGTCATATCAATGACTGGAATTGTTGCAGCAGTATTTATGCGATCTGGCGCACCATGGTATGTCGCAGCTATTGTCGCCTCATTATTAGGTATTTTTGCTGGTGTTTTAAATGGTTTAGTAATTCATTATGCTGGAATTCCACCTTTCATCGTTACTTTTGCTGCTATGGGTGTTGCTTCGGCCATTCCGATGATAATTACCCGCGCTGAATCTATAAAAATTGCGGATCCTGGATTTTTATGGATAGGACAAGGAAAAGTATTTAGTATCCCCGTGCCAATTATTTTGGTGGTGATTTGTGCAATTTTATCTACCATTTTACTTAAATCCACGATTATCGGCACGCATATTTATGCCCTTGGCGGTAATCGATTGGCAGCCCGTTTATCAGGGGTAAATATTATGCGAACGACCATTTTTGTTTATGGATTGAGTGGACTTTTTGCTGGAATGGCTGGGGTAGTTGCGACTTCTAGACTCGGTGTTGCATATCCGCAAACTGGAACTGGAAATCAATTATTTTATTCGATAGCTGCAGCGGTTGTTGGTGGTGTGAGTTTATTCGGCGGCATTGGGAAAATTCGTGGCGCAATGAGTGGTGCGCTTTTGATTGCAACTATAAGCAATGGAATGAATGTTGTAAATATTAGTTCTTACTGGCAGCCTCTTGTAATTGGTTTGATTATTTTAGCGGGTGTGGGTTTTGACAGTGCGCGAACTCTAACAAAAAATAAGGGCAAGAGAGGCCGTAGCGTCATCATCACAACAAAAATAAAAGGTCTAGTAGGCAAATCGTCAACTAGAGAGGGGAAGAAATGAATAAATCATGGTTGCAGAGCAACAGAATAGGTGGGGTGCTCGTTCTCGCGGGAGCTCTAATTCTCTCTGGTTGTTCTTCAAGTTCAGATAGCGGTGGAGGTTCAGCGGCGGGAATCCGTGAAGGTCTCCCAGCAAACTGCAGTGAAGCAACGCCTAAAATAGGTGTTGCACTACCTAATCTATCAAATCCTTATTATGTTGAAATGAAGAAAGGTGTCGAACAAGCAGCGACAGCTGCCGGCTTAGAGGCAATAATTTCAATTGCAGATGATGACATTGCTCAGCAACAAAGCCAAATTGATAGCTTTATTCAAAGTGGCGTTTGTGCTGTTTACTTAAATGCAATCGGAGGCGAGCCAGGAGCTCAATTCGCTATCTCGCTTTCAAAGGCTGGAATCCCAGTATTTGCAGTGAATGTTTTCGTTGATGTTGCAGCAGTTGAAGCAGCAGGCGGAAGCGTTATACAGCAATTGGGAGCTGATCAAGCTGGCGGCGGAACTTTAAGCGGAGAGCAAGCACTAAAAGTACTTGGTGCTGACGCTAAATTAGTAGCTGGCATTGTTGGCGTACCAGGAAACCTAACTACACAATTACGCGATGATGCTTTTGCTGCGGCTTTGAAGAAGAATCCAAATGCCAAAGTAATGCAAACCGTTGATAGTCAAGTTAAACCAGATGTTGCTCAAAAAGTTACAGCTGAAATGCTACTTGGCAACCCAAAGATGAACGTCATATTTGCAGACACTGGACCTGGTGTAGTTGGTGCATTGTTGGCAATCAAAGAACTAAAGAGGGAGAAAACGGTTTCACTCTTTGGATTCTGCGCAGCTATTTCTGCAGTGCCAGAGATTTCTGGTGCCTATAAAGGTTGTGTTGGACAAGAACCAAGAGTTTATGGTTCGAAAACGATTGAACAGATTAAGTTATACATAACTGGTACAGATGTTGAGAAGACACTGCTAGTCGCTACTCCTGTATTTAATCAGGGCGATTCAGTTCCAGCGGACGTAATCGGTTAAACAAATAAATGAAGAAGGATGTCAGCCGAGAAGTCGGTTTTGAAATGACGAGGGAATGGACTCTCTCGGCTGAACATCTTTCGCAAGAATTCGGAAGTACTAAAGCCTTAGATGACGTAACTCTTATTTTTAAATCAGGAGAAATACACGGAATTGTTGGACATAATGGCGCCGGAAAATCGACTTTACTACAAATATTTTCAGGTGCGCTATCTCCGACTTCAGGCGGTATAAATTTAGACAGCAGTCCTATCTCTTTTATTGAACCTTACCAAGCGTATGCTGCAGGAATTGCATGTGTTTATCAGGAACTTTCATTACCTATAAATCTTACTATCTGGCAATCACTATTTTTAGGACATGAATTGCGAAAAAATGGGTTGTTAGATAAGAAAGAGATGCGCAGAATTTCTACTACTATCTGTAAAGATATTGAAGTTGATGCTGATTCGGACACCATTCTCAGCAATCTATCCGTATCACAACGGCAATTATTGGAGATAGGAGCGGCAATTAATAGAAAAGCCAAAGTGATTTTATTTGACGAACCAACTACAGCTTTAGAGCCGACTCAAATTTCACTTCTATTCTCAATAATGCGTAAATTAGCACATGAGCAAAACTTAATAGTTGTTTTAGTCGATCATAGACTCGACGAAGTGCTCTCAGTATGTGATCGCGTGACTGCTCTTGCGGATGGAAAAATTAGGTTATCTGGAAAAAAGAACGAGATTTCAATTGGAAGCCTTACCGATGCGATCATCGGAAATAGAGAAAAGAGTGCTGGCGAAGTTATTACACCGGACCAAACACTAAAAAGAGAGCAGCGTAAAAAATCCCTTCTTTTAGAAGTAAGGCATTTGGGATCTGAAAGATTACATGACATTTCACTGATCCTAGAAGAAGGAGAAATATTAGGAATTTATGGATTGAATGGTTCTGGAAGATCTAGATTCTTGCGTACTCTCTACGGAGATTTATCTTTCACAAATGGAGAAATAACTTTATTAGGATCAAATTATTTACCTTCCAGTCCAAATTATGCTTTATCTAAAGGAGTTGCCTATTTATCAGAGGAGCGAAAAAAAGACGGTTTCATTCCGTTGCTGACACCAACTGAAAACATGACTTTGCCAATTTTGCATTTGTATAGAAGGTTGCGTATTTTTCTTAATCATACTTTAAAAAACAGTAGTGCATTAGTTATTCTAAAAAAATTAAATGTTCGTGGGGATATAAGCGGTTTGATTACGCGTCTTTCTGGCGGAAACCAGCAAAAAGTTCTTTTCGCTAGATCAATAATGCAAAAACCAGTTCTATTATTATTAGATGAACCAACAAAGGGTATCGATATTGGGGCAAAGATTGAAATTTATGACCTTATAAAATCATTAGTGAAGTCAGAGAACATTGGCGTAATTTTAGTTTCCAGCGAAGAGGAAGAAATCCTTTCTATAACAGATACAGTAATGATTTTTCGGAATGGAACTTCTTCTGGAATTAAAAACAAAACTTCGGAGTTAGATGTCGCAAACTTGCGTTTGTTGGCTTTGCAAGGAAAGAATTAATGTCTGTTCACAATGTTGTCACGCCTAGTTTGGGTAATGCAGATGGAGAGGCAATACTTTCCTCCTGGTTAGTAAATATCGGAGATAAGGTAACTTTGAATTCACCAGTTGCTCTCGTCGAGACCAATAAGGCTCAAATTGAAATCGAAGCAGGGTTTGACGGATGGGTAAAAGCGTTCTTAATCCCGGTAGGTAGCGAATTAACTGATTTTCAGGCTATCTTAGAGATCACTTCGGATCAACCATAAAGTGTCGAAGGAAATTTTAGTAGATCCAGAAATTGTACAAGTTAAAAGAAAAATTGAACTTGGTGATATTCTTGTAAACTCATTTGACAAAACAATTGTGGAATCACTTTCTATAATTGAAAAAAGCAAGGCAATTAATATCTTTTATCATATGCAGGTCATTAGGGTATTTGAATTAATGCTTGACGAAATCAAGAAAACTGGTAAATATTTGGATTTAAATTACCAATACGCTGGGCCAGCACACTTATCCATTGGGCAAGAAGCTGCCGCAGTTGGACAGTCATTAGCTCTAGGGCTTGATGATTTTATTTTAGGTAGCCATCGGAGTCATGGTGAAGTTATCGCCAAAGGTTTAGCCACAATTGATCTTTTACAAGAATCAGAATTGGAATCAATCTATATCTCTGATAAATATGACCATATTAGAAAGGGTTTCAGGTCACCCACAACTGATATTCGTAAAAAACTGAGAGAATTTTTTATTTATGGTTTCATAGCCGAAATTTTTGGAAAAGAGTCTGGTTTTAACCGCGGATTAGGTGGAAGTATGCACGCGTTTTTCCCAGACTTTGGTATTTACCCTAACAATGCGATCGTAGGGGGCTCCGCACCAATAGCCACCGGAATGGCGCTATTTAAGCGAATCAATAATTGCAAGGGCATAGTGGTAGCAAATATAGGAGATGCATCAAGTTCTTGCGGTCCTGTTTGGGAGTCTATGAATTTTGCATCAATGCGCCAATTTGAAACTCTTTTTGAGAAGCCATATTCAGGAGGGTTGCCAATAATTTTTTCTTTTGTGAATAATTTTTACGGAATGGGTGGCCAACCTATTGGCGAAACTATGGGATATGAAAATCTAGCAAGGATTGGGGCAGGAGTCAATGTCCATAAAATGCATGCATCGGTGGTAAATGGGAATGATCTGTTTGCGGTGGCTGATGCTTTCAATCAGGCAAAAGAATTTATAGCCAAAGGATCGGGCCCTGTTCTCATTGATATGCAAACTTATAGATTTTCTGGCCACTCGCCAAGTGATGCTTCAACATATCGGACTAGAGATGAGATTGAGCGTTGGCGTGCAGTTGACCCAGTAAAGAAATATCGAGATGCAATTATCAAACAAGGTCTCGTAAGCGAAGAGTTTATTAAGAACTTAGAATCTCAAGCACAGGAATTAGTAGGATCTGCCTTCAAGTTAGCTTACGATGATGCGATTTCGCCGCGATTGGATTTACAATCTTATCCTGATCTAATCGGTAATTTTATGTTTAACAATACTGAGGCAGACACTAGAACAGATAATGCTAAGGACTTATTAATTCCTGAAAAAGATATGTCGCGGATACAAGCGTTAGAAAAGAAAGAGAGAAGCGCGCTCACATCTGATAAACCACTCTCTGGCGCAAAAGCAATAACATTTCGAGATGCAATTTTTGAAGCGATTTTTTTTCACATCAAACATGATCCAAAATTGGTTTTGTTTGGTGAAGAAAATCGCGATTGGGACGGTGCTTTTGGTGTTTATAAAGGTTTGACCGAGATTTTACCGCGACATAGATTATTCAATACGGCAATTGCCGAAGCTGCAATTGTAGGAGCAGGAGTTGGGTATGCAATGGCTGGAGGCCGCGCCCTTGTTGAACTTATGTATGCTGACTTCATTGGCCGTGCCGGCGATGAAATATTTAATCAGATGTCCAAGTGGCAGGCTATGTCTGGTGGCTTATTGCAAATTCCATTAGTTGTTCGAGTTTCGGTAGGGAGTAAATATGGCGCGCAACACTCACAGGACTGGTCCTCTCTTCTTACCAATATACCTGGATTAAAAATTGTTTATCCCGCAACAGCTTTTGATGCCAAAGGCTTAATGTCAGCTGCGTTAGCAGGGAATAATCCAGTAATCTTTTTCGAGAATCAGCGATTATACGATGCAGTCGAAACTTTACAAAGCAAAGGAGTTCCAAAAAATGATTACCGCATCGAAATCGGAAAATCCTTAAGAGTTAAAGAAGGCAAGCATCTTACAATTTTCACTGTTGGCGCTACTTTAATCAGGGCTTTAGAAGTTAGAGATTTGTTGTTAGAAAATTGGAATATTGAAGCCGAGATTATTGATGCCCGGAGTATGGTTCCTTTTGATCCTGATTTATTAATCGAATCAGTAAAAAAGACAAAAAATCTTATTTGCCTTTCCGACTCGTGCGACCGAGGTAATTGGATGCATTATGTTTCAAGTTTAATCTATTCATTATGTTTTAAAGATCTTGCAAAGCCAATAGCAGTTTTAGCCGCTCCTAATTGGATCACTCCTGGTGCAGATCAGGAGTGGAATTATTTATTGACTGCGCTAGATGTGCTCGCTACCATAAACTCAAAAATAATAGCGCTAGAAGGTTTCAAAAATAATCGCGAAATTGCTGAATTTGAAGGCATTTTTCGAGCAAAATTAGGAATATAGAATGGGCAAGAACAACAGGAAGGTTAATTTTCAATGGGGATGTTAGAAGACAAAACATTAGTGATCACCCATCTGCAATCCGCTTTAAAGGCATTGAGCGAAATTGAGAGGCATGATTTCCAAAGCGTCCTTGATGTGGCGAAGATAATAGAAATTAAGAACGGAAAAGTTTTTGTATCCGGAATCGGTACTTCTGGCACGACAGCGCGCAGAATGGCGCACCTACTTTCGGTTACGGGTACCCCTGCCCTCTATTTACACCCAGCAGATGGTTTACATGGATCTGTTGCAACGATCGAAAAGAACGATGTGCTAATCGCATTGAGTAAAGGTGGAAAAAGTGCTGAGTTAATTAAATTTACGCAATTGGCTAAAGATTATGGTGCTTCGATAATTGTGCTCACTGAATCTTCAAACTCTCCATTGGCTACGCTTGCTGATGTTGTGGTTTCACTTCCGGAGGTTGCGCATCCTGCCGATCCAGCAAGCATGATTGCAATGACATCTACGCTAGCAATTAGTTTGTGGGGAGATTGTTTATCACTACTTCTAATGAGTCATAGCGGGTATAGATGGGATCAAATTTTGAAGTCCCATCCAGCGGGCGCAGTAGGTGAAGCTGGCTTAACTGAATCTGCCAAATGGGAAAAGAATAGATGAAAACAGTACTAGGAATCGATTGTTCAACCCAGTCATCAACCGTTGTCGAGCGAAACCTGGATACCGGAGAGACTATTAGTGTTTCTAAATCACCTCATCCAGTAACTCATCCACCTAACAGCGAGCAGCATCCCGAATCATGGTGGAATGCATTTAAAGAGAATTTGAAAGACATAGATAGGTCACGAGTTACAGCTATGTCAGTTGCTGGACAGGGCCATGGACTTGTGGTTTTGGACTCGGAAAACCAAATCATTCGGTCAGCAAAACTTTGGAATGACACCACCTCAACAAAACAATCTGAAGAATTAATAAATTCAATTGGAGTAGAAAAATTAGTAAAAAAATATGGCAGTGTTCCTTTAGCGGCATTCACGATTACAAAACTTGCTTGGCTTCGTGAGAACGAGCCTAAAAATTTTAATAAAATAGCTAAAGTTATGCTGCCTCATGATTATTTTAATTTTAAATTCACAAATGTAGCTACTACTGATCGAAGTGATGCAACTGGTACAGGTTATTTTGACATAAATACTGATGCTTGGGATTTAGATGGATTGAACCGTATTGATAAAAAAGAGAATTGGGCTTCTTTTTTGCCTAAAGTTTTAAAACCAGATGAAATAGCAGGAAGAATTACCCAAAAAATTGCAAAGGAATTAGAGTTAAACGAAGATATAATTATTGGATCGGGAAGTAATGATAATCAAGCGAGCGCACTTGCTTATGGTGTTATAAATCCTGGTGACTTGATGATTTCATTAGGTACATCTGGCACTGCTTTCTCTCCAAGTCTTAAATCAGTCGTAGATGAATCTGGCATCATTTCCTGCATGGCACATACTGTTTCTGGATTTTTACCATTAATATGCACATTAAATGCCACCAAGGTCACTGACCTAACTGCAGGTTTACTTGGTGTTTCCGTTACAGATTTAAGCTCAATGGCTTTAAAAGGTAGCTCAAAATCTGATAGACCAGTGATGCGCCCCTGGATAGATGGTGAACGAACGCCAAATAGACCAAATTCGCGAGCACTTCTAACAAATATTGATAATCAGATAACTCGAAATGACTTAGCCCGTGCCGCATTCGAAGGTGTAATTTTTGGGATTTTAAATGGAGTAAATAAGTTAAAAAGTTTCGGAATTCAAACTGATCGAATAATAGTTACTGGGGGAGGATCCAAATCTAATGCGTATTTACAATTTTTAGCTGATGCGCTGGATATGCCGATATATACCGCTCCATTTGAAGATGCCGCCGGATCTGGTGCAGCTGTTCAAGCTGCCGCAGCAGTCTTGAATTTAAGTTTACGTGAGTTGGTTCCAGAGTGGATGCCAAAGCTTCAACAGAGTGCAGAGCCGCGCAAGAATCAAAATATGAATCATGTAATGGAGAGATTTGGCGAACTACTAGAAATTTCTTAAAGACTGTTATAAAATATGAACATTCAAGTTTCTACTAAATCAGAAAGGAATCATGAAAATTGATGAGCGTCTAGAAAAATATTGTTTAATTCCAGCACTTGCTGGTTTTGAAGAACCAATAATGCATGCGCTACTTAAAGATTTAAAAGAATTTTCTGATGAATTAAGAACAGATACTCTTGGAAACGTAATTGCCACTATAAAATCTAAGAAGCCAACAGAAAATAGTTTAATGATTTTTGCTCATATGGATCAAATTGGGATGGTTGTTAAGAGTATTAACGCTGCTGGTTTTTTGACAGTGGAACGAGTTGGTGGAGTTCCGGAACGTATTCTCGCCGGAAAAGCTGTTGTTATTCAAACGGAAAATAAAGAAATAATTAATGGTGTAATTGGGACATTTCCGCATCACTTTACCCCTGATGATAAAAAATATGTTGTACAACCAGTAGGTAATATTTATATAGATATCGGAGCTAAGAACCAGAGCGAAGTTTTGAAAATGGGTGTAAATATTGGTGCTCCGGTTATGTATGAACCGGCTTTTAGAAAATTAGCTAACAAAAGAGTAGCTGCAACCAGCATGGATGATCGTGGAGGTTGCGCGGTAATAGTGGAAGTTGCCAAAGCTCTTTTTAATTCAAGGCCCAATGTAGATGTTTACATCGTAGGAAGTGTACAAGAAGAATTTAATTTACGCGGTGCAATGGTTGCTGCTCAACAATTGTTGCCGACCGCGGCAATAAGTATAGATATTGCAGTTGCTTGCGATACTCCAGAGATGAATGGTAAAAATTGTTTGACCTTAGGGGCAGGTCCAGTAATGGGAATGTACTCATTTCATGGCAGAGGCACTTTAAATGGTCTAATACCGCATCCAAAAATGGTTTCTTTGATTGTAAGTGCTGCAAATAGTTTGGGAATATCTTTGCAACGGCATGCTAGCGTTGGTGCTCTTACCGATGCTTCATACGTCCAGCTAGTAGGAAGCGGTGTGGCATGTATAGATTTAGCTTGGCCAACTCGTTATACACATACTGGAATCGAAACATCGCAGATTTCTGATCTAGAAGAATTAGCAAAATTAGTTACGAATGTGGCTCAAATTTTTCCAGCAAAATTTGAACCTGCTCGCGAAAAGTAATTTAATTACAAATTACGAATACGGTTTGCTTCCAGAATAAATTCTTTTACACGCAGCGGATCCACGGGGTTAAAAGTTTTTCCATCTATTTTTAGACTACTTCCTACGATTGCTCCATTAGAAATTGCAAGAGTTTCAGCTAGGTTTTCCATTTTAACTCCAGTATTAGCGAGAATTGGAGTGTTCTTTACAACTTTTTGTGCTTCTTTTAAATGCTCTGCGTCAAAAGCTACCCCAGCAACTGGTCCCGAAATTAAAATTGCATCAAAACCAAAATATTCCGCGGCAGTTGCGAGTTGAGCTACCGAACGACCTGCCAAAGTAGTTGCAAATTCTGGAACAATATTTGTGAATAAGGCAATGTGTTCCGCCTTTAGTCGAGTAAGTGTTTGCGCAGCAAGAGCAGGATCTGGAGATAAAAGGCCCATGTCAGTTGCAAACGATCCACACATCACCTCTCTTACAAAGTTCGCGCCGGTTGCAGCAGCGGTTTCAATTGAGGCAATTGGATCCCAAAGTAAGTTAATGCCAAATGGCATCTTGATTGAGTCATAAAGCGAACCAATTAAAAAACCCGCCCAAGCAGATACTTCTGAACTTAGTTTTGTAGTGTACGGAAGGTCACTTTCATTGCAGAAGAGTAATCCGTCAACTCCACCTGATTGCAGGGCAAGCACATCTTGCTTTACTGATTGAATAAATTGAATTAAGTCAACCCTATGTTGCGCTTGTGGCTGTCCAGGTGAAGCAGGTAAGTGCACCATGCCAATAATTGGTTTGTCTGTACTAAAAATCTTTTTGAATTTATTATTCATCTTATTCCCTTATTAAGTAGGTTTATCTTTAACATTATGGTTTAGAGACCTTCCGCAACATTTGCATTTAATTCAATTCTCTTAGCCAAAAGATCCCAGTCATCATCTTTTGAAGCTAAAAATTTTCCGTATGCATAAAAAATTTCTTTTTTAAGGCGATTGGCATCAATTGCGTAATATTTAAGTAGATACTCATAGCTACCACCGTGAGTAAAGGTGTCTTGAATCCCAATTGTAACTAGAGTTGGTCCCGGAAACTTAGCAAGTCGCATCGCAGTCGCACTCGCCAATCCGCTTTCGACCAAATGATTTTCTAGAGTGATTACAACTTTTGCTTTTGCAATAGCCGCAAAAAGTGCCTGGTCTCCAAAAGGCTTTAAAGTATTTATACAAATTAATCCAAGGTCATTAAATTCCGCGCGCAGGCTTTCAACTGTTTCAATCGCCATTGCAGTTAGGGCGCCAGTAACTAGTACTAGCACTCTATCTCCAGCAAAAATTTCTCTAGACTTTCCCACTTCAAATGGTTCTTTGAATAACCTTGGCACCATTCCCCTAAGACTTCTCATGTATACCGGACCAGGCATGTCAAAAACTCCATCAATAACTGTCTCCATATCAGTGGCGTCAGCTGCTTCAATAACAGTCATATTTGGTAACTGTTTCATTAGACCAATGTCGTCAATGGCTTGATGTGAAACACCGCCTGGAGTGGTTAACCCAGGCAGAAAACCAAATAAACGCACCGGTAGATTGGGGTAAGCAATTGTTAGCGCTATCTGTTCGTATGGGCGCCTGGTAGTGAAAACCGCAAAGCTTGGAAAGATTGGAATAAGGCCCTCTCTAGCTAGGCCAGATAGAGCCAAAACTAAACCTTGTTCAGCCATTCCTGCGGAAATAAATCTATCCGGAAATGTGCTTGCAAATTCATCTGCTTCACAACTAGCAGTTAGATCATTGGTAACTACCACGACATTCTTATGTGCCATTCCGTGCTTTACTAATGCAGACGCAAATGGTTTAACAATTATTTTATTCATAAGGATTTGATTTCAGAAATCAAGTCTTGGCGTTCATCATCTGTTAAGCGAATAAAATGTAATTTGTTATTATCCCAGCGGTTTTTTAGAAATGAAAATCCTAACCACGGTTTTGTTCTGCAAATAATTGCTGTTGGCAAATTTGAGTTTTTAGCCGCTAAACATGCAATTCTAATTGCTTCTAGATTATTTCCATCTATTTCAATTGCGTTCCATCCGAAAGCTTCGAATTTGTCTACGATCGGTTCAATCGGCATAAGTTGCGCCATTTGACCATCTACTTGCATGCCATTTACATCAACTATGATATTTATATTTTTTAACCTTTGAGAACTGGCAAGTTGTAATGATTCCCAAGTGGCACCTTCTTGCAACTCGCCATCACTCAAAAAGACCCAGATGTTTCCAGGAATATTTTTTATTTTTCTAGCCATGGCGCGACCAACACTGACTCCTAAAGCTGTTGCTAGAGAACCACTAGAGACCACTATTCCTGGAGAATGCTCTGCCGCAATTAACTCAAGTAATCCGCCATCGCCGCTTTCACTAGTTAAGGCTTTTTTATCAAGCCTCCCGATTGCAACTAAAGCGCAATATTGAGTAGTTCCGTAATGAGCGGGTGATAAGACGAAAAGATCTGGACCTTCACCGAGCCAGGACTCCCCCCGGATCTCGTTTCGGAAACTATTTGGAACTGATTCGAATTTGGGTGGAATCAGCGGAGCAGTACTGGGGGATAAATCAAGAACGTCGCAATATAAGGTGGCAAATATTTCGGCAGAACCACAGGCCTGTGCTAAGTAGCCACCGTTTGCTCTTATTGTCCACTCAGCAGCTAATAATCTGATCTCACTTGCAACCGAACCCGAATTCATTGAACTCCTAGAAACCCGCTAATAAACAAAACAGAACATAAAAATGTTAAGAAATGTTAATTTAGGGGGATAAAATTTCCGCTTCCGAGCCAACAATTTGTGCAATCAAGGCACGACCCTCTGTAGTGGTAATAAATTCATCAACAGCCTCGGCACCACATACTTGAAATGGAGAGGAGAGGTTTATCTTGGATGAATCCAGCAAAACCATAAGCGATTCACAGCGCTCAACCATCGCACGATTTAAATCCGCGATCTCTTGATCGCGCTCGCTTAAGCCAATTTTTTTAGATAGCCCACCAGTACCTATCACTGTTCGAGTGGCAAAAAAGCGCTCGATGGTTTCAAGGGCGATGATCCCCGAAGCAGCCATGTCAAGTGTGCCAATAATCCCACCAATGCTAATTACCTTTATTCCCCTCGAAACCAAAATGGATGCATGGGGCAGGGAGGCTGTAATAACATTTAGGTTTAAATTATTCGGTAGGAACTGGGCAAAAACTGCGGTGGTAGAGCCCGGACCTAAAAATATTGTCTCACCATCTTCGATTAATGAAGCAGCAAATTGGCCAATTTTTGACTTCGCAATACTTTGATCCATCGATCTTGGGTGTAAGAGAATATCCCGATTAATTATTTTTACGGATGCACCGCCTCTAGTAACCTTCATATAACCCTGTCTTACTAAATTTTGAACATCTCGGCGAACAGTCATTTTTGAAACGTTTAATTCTATAGCTAAACTTTCATAGTCTACGGCGGTCTTAGCAGAAACCCTTTCTAGAATAATATTTAACCGTTCCGCAGAGAGCAGCCTCTTTTTATTCATTACTAAATCCTTAGAGTAGAGACTTAATGTGTTCGCTAGTGAGAATCGGATTACCTTCGAAAACTTGTGATTTGCCATCCGTCAACCCATCAAGTGCTGCAACTATTTCCTTCACGTGGTTAGTATTTAAGTGCGAATTAAAGGCTTCTCTGGAATCAAATACCGCAACTAGAAGAAATCTTCCGGCTTGATCTGGAACTTCATTCACTGAGTATTTGCTTATTCCTGGTTCTTTCCAGGATTCTCTAGCAGTTGCGTAAATGATTTTGCGAAGCGCTTCTTCGTTACCCGGTTTTGCTGTATAAATTGCAGTAACAACCAATCTGCTTGCCTCCCTAACTCCATTTTAAAAAATCATACTACTAAGCTGACTCAAGCACAATAATTACTTTCCTAAAAGAAAATCAACTTTATTAATTTAGTGCTACCAAATACAAACCCGATTGCTCTCTTCCAGATAGAGGGCATCACCTTTTTGAACGTTGAATGCTTGGCATATAGATAAGCTAACTGGTGGCGGGTGAAGGATTTGAACCTACGAAGGCATAAGCCGGGGGATTTACAGTCCCCTCCCATTGGCCGCTCGGGCAACCCGCCAAGATTGTTAAGCGTCAGTGAAGTCTAAAGCCTAGGCAGTTGTAATGCCAAAAGGGCAATTATTTATCGCTATACCGTGCAATAAATCGAACATGATCTGGGTTTAATTCTGCAATTGTTCTTGCGCCAAGTAATTTCATAGTGCGAGAGATTTGTGTTTTTAAAATATCCAAAGCTCTGTCAACACCAGGTTTACCACCTGCCATTAAGCCATAAAGATAAGCCCTGCCAATCCAGGTGAATTTTGCGCCAGCAGCAAGTGCTGCCACCACATCTGCGCCATGCATAATTCCAGTATCGATATGAACCTCTGCCTTGTTGCCCACAGCTTTTACGACCTCTGGCAATAGGTGAAGTGGCACTGGGGCTCTATCTAACTGCCGGCCACCATGATTTGAAAGAATTATTGCATCTGCACCAGATGCAATAGACATCAACGCGTCATCAACATTTTGAATTCCTTTTACTACCAAACTTCCCTGCCATTGGTCTCTAATCCACTTTAGATCCTCATAAGTAATGGTTGGATCAAACATTGAATCAAGAAGCTCTGCCACGGTGCCATTCCAAGAATCTAAGGATGCAAATTTAAGCGGATCGGTGGTTAGAAAGTTTATCCACCAAGCGGGACGAGGTATTGCGTTAAGTATTGTTTTAGATGTAAGTGAGGGTGGGATAGTCATGCCATTTCGCACATCACGTAATCTGGCGCCAGCAACTGGCACATCAACAGTTAAGACCAATGTGTCAAAGCCAGCATTCTTTGCCCGCTCAACCAAAGCCATACTGCGGTCGCGATCTTTCCACATATAAAGCTGAAACCAATTACGACCATTTGGTGCAGCATTTGCTACATCTTCAATTGACCTAGTTCCCATTGTTGAAAGTGTGAAAGGTATACCTGCATCATAAGCAGCACATGCACCTGCATATTCACCCTCAGTCTGCATCATTCTGGTAAAACCAGTTGGTGCTATTCCAATTGGCATACTCATCTTTTTGCCAAGCATGTTAACTGAAAGGTCAACATCTTTAACATTACGTAATATCTTGGGTTGAAACTCTAATTTTTCATAGCCTTCTCTAGCCCTGAGCAAACTGGTTTCAGTATCAGCACCACCATCTGTGTAATCAAATGGTGCTTGAGGGGTACGACGTTTTGCAATATCTCTTAAATCATTAATGGTGAGCGCTCTGGTGAGTCGGCGCTTACGGGGACTCCAAATTACTTTTCGAAATTTTAATAATTGAGCAAGATCTTTCGGACTTGGTATGCGTCGCTTCACCTTCACCTGGCTCACTACCGCTCCAATTCATTTTTGTATTACTCGGAAAAATCTAATCAATTTAACTAGTAAAGTATAGACATGGCCGATAGTAGTTTTGACATAGTCTCAAAAATTGATCAAATGGAGTTGGATAACGCCTTCAATCAATGTGATCGTGAGATCGCAACCCGGTATGACTTTAAGAACACCGACACCAAGATAGAAAAAACTGGCTTAAAGGTCTTACTAGAATCAGGCACTGAAGAGCGGGTGAAAGCGGCGTTGGATGTATTGAAGGATAAATTAATCAAACGGAATGTTTCGTTAAAACACCTTGATGCCAGTGAGCCAGCGTTAAGTGGTAAAACTTATCGAATCAATTGTGAGTTTAAAGAGGGTATCTCAACTGAGAATGCAAAAAAGATTGCCAAGTTCTTAAAAGAAAAAGGAGCTAAGTCTTTAAAGACTCAGATCCAAGGTGATGAACTTCGGGTTTCAAGCAAGAGTCGTGATGATTTACAAACTGCCATTGCCCAGGTCAAGAAGGAAACTTGGGAGTTTGCAGTTCAATTTACCAACTACCGATAAATAATTTAAGGATAATTTGAAGCTAAATGGTTTAGGGATTTTCTATGGTGTTAGTGCTTATGTAATTTGGGGTTTGCTGCCAGTTTATTGGCGGTGGCTTGAGCGCGCATCTGCTTTTGAAATATTAGCCAACCGTGGGGTCTGGTCATTGGTGGTATGTCTACTCTTTCTAACCTTTCAAAAACAATTACGAGCTGCCTTTAAATTAATTACAAATATCAAAACCTTCATTACTCTGGCCTTATCCTCATTCTTGCTGACTTTAAACTGGGGAATTTATATCTGGGCGGTTTCAGTAGATCGAGTAGTTGAGGCATCACTTGGTTATTACATGACCCCACTTGTCGTAGTTTGTTTTGGAGTCTTAATATTGAAGGAGAGGTTGAATGTGGCACAAAAGTTCTCACTTACCTTTGCTGGTATTGGTGTTGGCGTGCTAACTGTAGCCTTCGGCCAAATTCCTCTTGTTGCCTTTGGTCTAGCTTTTAGTTGGGGTTGTTATGCATTGGTTAAAAAACAGCTTGATGCCAACTCCTTGCAAACCTTATCAATTGAAATGTTGTTTGCACTCATTCCAAGTTTGACTTATATGTTCTACCTAATGAGCAATGACAAAGCCCAATTTGGTACAGATCTTTGGTTCTCACTATCTCTTATGTCCGCTGGCTTATTAACAGTAATACCACTACTTATGTTTAACTCCGCTGCTACTAGCCTGCCGTTGACGATTACTGGATTACTTGGCTATATAAACCCAACAATCATGTTCCTAGTCGGCTTTGTTCTCTTTGACGAGCCATTGACATTTACAAAGATATTGGGGTTTATATTTATTTGGGTCGCACTTATCGTATTAGGTATTAATATGTATAAATCAGGTAGAGCGACTAACCAAAGCAAAGGTTAGATTTTTAAGCGCATCTTTAGCGGTGCATTCTGGTAGATCAATAAGTACATCGTTTGCTTCGGTAGCAATTTTCCCTAAATATGCCTTCACCTTTTCCATCACCTTATGAGTGCGAAGCTCTTGGATAACCTGAGATAGATCCTCATCACTAATTGGTTTAGTTAATCTACTAATTAATTCCTTATCAGCAGGATCATTCTCTGCAATCACAGATAAGGTAACTAAAGTGGGAATGCCCTCCTTTAAATCAGTTCCTGGTGTTTTACCAGATGCTGTCTCATCACTTGCAACATCTAGTAGATCATCAGCAACTTGAAATGCGATTCCAACTTTTTCACCAAACTTAGTTAAGCACTCAACAACTTGCGGTGACGCACCCGATAACAAGGCACCAAATCTGGCACTTGTTGCAATAAGTGAGCCAGTTTTATCCGCTACCACCTTCATATAGTGATCTATTTGTGAGAGTCCATCACTTTTGCCCTGCGTCTCTTTAATTTGACCAATTACTAAGCGCTCAAATGTTTTTGCTTGCAGCTTCACTGCATCTGGTCCGATATCTGCCAACATATCTGAGACCTTGGAGAAAAGGTAATCACCAGTCAAAATAGCAACTGCGTTGTTCCATTTCTTATTGGCACTGATTACTCCCCGTCTTAAAACCGCATCATCCATCACATCATCGTGATATAAAGTTGCAAGATGGGTAAGTTCACAACAAACAGCTGCTTTAATAATGTCATAATTTGTTGGATCACCAAATTGCGCAGCTAGTAAGGTTAGAAGTGGCCTAAGTCGTTTGCCTCCTGCTTCAACTAAGTGCCTTGAAGTTTCAACCACTAATGGATAATCCCCTTTGATGTGCTCGCGCATTAACTCCTCAACTTTTTTCATATCAGCAATCAAAGAGGCCTCAAGGGATGGATCTAAATTAGGAATTCCGATCTTATTCATTTATCTTAAAAAGTTAGCAAAGTTATCTGCGCCATTAAGAAGCAGTGATGGTGCTAAACCTAAAATGATTGAAATCAATGTTGCTATGGTGATAGAGATCCTGCTCCTAACTGATGGGATAATAACCGACACAGAATCATTTATTGGATCGGTAAAGAAAATCATAATAATTACTCGGATATAGAAGAACGCTGCAATAGCACTTGCTAATACGCCAACTACTACCAGTGCGATATTTCCAGATTTATACGCTGCTGAAAAAATAGCAAACTTTGCAATAAAGCCAGAGGTGAGTGGAATTCCAGCAAAACTAAGAAGCAAGAAGGCGAATACCCCTGCTACCAACGGTGACTTTTTCCCTAAACCAATCCAGCGATTTAGATCAGTGACCTCACCAGCTGAGTCCTTGACTAATCCGATGATGCCAAAGGCTGCGAGCGTGGTGAAACCATATGCAAATAGATAAAAGAGTGAAGCGGCTAGGCCATCCTTATTTAATGCCACAACTCCTGAAAGTAAAAATCCGGCGTGAGCAATAGATGAGTAGGCAAGCATTCGTTTGATGTCACGCTGTGTGATTGCAACAATTGAGCCAAATATCATGGTCAAGATTGCAATGACAGTAATTATTGGTTGCCAAAGGGTTTGTGACTGCGCAAATCCAACATAGAAGATTCTTAATATCGCACCAAAGGCTGCCACCTTGGTGCAAGCGGCCATAAATGCAGTAATTGGTGTTGGTGCACCTTGATAAACATCTGGGGTCCAGGAGTGAAATGGAACAGCGCTGATTTTAAATAGTAAGCCAACTGAGATGAAAACAATTCCAATCAGCAAAAATACCTCATTGGCAGTACCAAATGCTGCGCTGATACCAGATAGTGAAATAGTTCCGGCATATCCATAGAGAAAAGCTGCACCAAATAAGAAAAACGCTGACGCATACGCACCTAATAAGAAGTATTTAAGGGCTGCTTCTTGTGAAAGTAAGCGCTTGCGCCGGCTTAATCCAGCCAATAAGTAAAGTGGGAGTGAGAAAACTTCGAGTGCTACAAATAATGTAATTAAATCAGTGGCAACTGGAAATAGCATCATGCCACCTACTGCAAACAAGAACAGTGGGAAGATCTCAGTTTGCTGGCTCTTTTGTTGCAGTGCGTTGATCTCTTCACTTGATCCTGGCACCGCAGATGCTTGAGGAACAAAGTTATCTTGATCTGCAATTAGTAATACCGCAACAAGTGCAAGTAAGACCACTGTCGCTTGCAAGAAAATACCAGCTTTATCAATAGCTACCGAGTTAACTGCTGCGGTGGTAGAGCTTAGATCTCTTATTCGCCAAAGTTGTTGCAGTGCTAGCAGCAATGCGCCAACACTTATTGTCAATTGAACCGCTGCTCTGTGAGTTTTTGCTAAAAAAGCCTCAACTAGTACCCCAGCAACTGCGCCACCAAAAACGATCAACATAGGTGCAAGCAATGAGTAGGAAAGTGATGGCGCAGTTAACATTATTTGCTCACCTGCGCAATTGGATCAGTAAAGCCAGCATTGGTAACTACTTGGGCCGATGTCGGGTTTATTAGATCTAAAACTGGTTTTGGGTAAAAGCCCATTATTACAATTACTAAAATAACTGGTGCGATAGCAATTTTTTCTCTGATATTTAAATCCTTAAGATTTTCATTTCCTGGTGTGGTTGGGCCATGCAGCACCTTTTGAACGGGAATCAAGATATATAAAGCCGCAAGCACAATTCCTAAGGTGCCAATGACTGCAGCCACTGGATACCGAGTGTATGTGCCAACAAGAACTAAAAACTCACTAACAAAGCTAGATAATCCAGGTAGAGCTAAGCCAGAGAGTCCAGCAATAAAAAATGTCCAGGCCATAACTGGAGTGACTCTTTGTAAACCACCAAAATCAGAAATTGTTGAAGAGCCTCGTCTTGCCATCATCCAGCCGGCAATTAAAAAGAGTGCTGCAGTTGAAAAGCCATGATTAACCATATAAAGATTTGCACCAGACATTCCTTGTGATGTCATGGCAAAAATACCCATTGTGATGAATCCGAAGTGAGAGATGGATGTGAAGGCAATTAAACCCTTTATATCTGACTGGCCAATTGCCATAAATGCGCCATAAATTATCGATATAACAGCCAGGGTAATTATTACAGGAGTAAATGTTTTACTGGCATCTGGAAATAATTCAATACAAAACCGAATCATTCCATAGGTACCAACCTTGTCTAAAACTCCAAGGAGTAAAACTGAGGTTCCTGGGGTGGCAGATTTTGCAGCATCGGGTAACCAAGTATGAAATGGCCACAATGGTGCTTTGATTGCAAAGGCAATGAAAAAGCCAAGGAAAAGGAAGTTTTCAGTTTGATTATCAATTTCTAATGTTGCAAGTTGGGCTAAATCAAAGGTTGCACCAATTTGATTTCCAGAAATAACATAAATACCAATAATTGAAGCCAGCATCAATAATCCACCAAATAAGCTATAAAGAAGGAACTTGATTGCTGCTGCAGATCGATTGCCGCTCCCGTAGCCACCGATTAGGAAGTAAATAGGAATCAACATGGCTTCAAAGAAAACATAAAACAAAAACAAATCTGTTGCAGCAAAAACACCAATCATCAGTGTTTCTAGGGCAAGAATTAATACATAAAAACTTTTTACTCCCCAACGGCCAGCATCTGATTCATTCCAGATGGCAAGTACAACTATGGGTAGTAAAATTGTGGCTAACAAGATTAAAACCAATGAGATTCCATCTATGCCCACTGCATAATTAATATTAAATGATGAGATCCAAGAGTTACTCTGCACATACTGCATTTTGGTATCAGCTTTATTAAAACCTATAGCAAGTAAGATTGAAAGCACAGCAACAATTAGCGTTACTCCAAGTGCAAACCTTTTAATTAATTCACTACTTTTACTCGGTACAACCGCCAAAATTATCGCACCAATTAATGGCAATACTCCTATTACTGTCAATAAACTCATGCACTCACCGACCAAATTACCGCTATCAAGGCGAGAGCTCCGATTACCATCATAAGTGCGTAACTTCTGACGTAACCAGTTTGCAGAGTTCTAAGTTTATTAGCAGCTGTTAATGAAATACTTCCTACAGCCCTTACTAAACCATCAATAACTAGATAATCAATCTTTAGCAATCTTCCTACCAATGATTGACCAGGGCGCATAAATGCTGCTTCATTAAGGCTATCTTGGTAGAGATCTTTTCTTGCTGCAGTGGTGAGTATGGAAACCTTTTCTGGCGCTAAATCTGCTTGCGCACTACGATATTTATTAACTGCTATTGATATACCAATTATTACTGCGGTTATTGTCAGTAGAGAAACAATAATTGGTGACAAGAACTCCTCTGAGTGATGTTCCTTAAGAGGATTTACCACCGGCTCTAACCAATGCACTAGTGCTTCACCGCGTGCTAAGAAAAATCCAGATACAACTGATCCAACTGAGAGCAGGCCAATTGGAATCAACATAAGCGCTGGGCTTTCCGCAGGCTCATCCTTATGACCCCACCGCTCATTGCCAAAAAAGGTGAGTAGCACAACTCTTGTCATGTAGAAAGCTGTAATCATGGCGCCAAGTAATGTGAGAATACCTAGTAGCAAACCTTTGCTACCACCAGCATTAAATGCCGTCTCAATAATTTTATCTTTAGAGTAAAAGCCAGCAAATGGTGGCACGCCAATGATTGCTAAGTAACCAAGACCAAAAGTGAAGGCAGTGATCGGCATAAACTTTCCAATTCCGCCATACCTTCGCATATTTACTTCATCTTTCATGCCATGCATTACCGAACCAGCACCCAAAAACATACTTGCTTTAAAAAATCCATGGGTTAATAAATGCATAATTGCAAAGGCGTATCCAATTGGACCAAGACCAGTTGCCAAAATCATGTATCCGATCTGTGACATTGTTGATGCAGCCAGCGCTTTTTTAATATCATCTTTTGCAGTTCCAATGATTGCCCCAAACAACAAAGTAATACCACCAACTATGATCACCATAAGTTGCGCGGTTGGAGCTGCATCAAAAATAAAATTAGATCTAGTAATCAAATAAACTCCTGCAGTCACCATAGTTGCCGCATGGATCAGTGCTGATACTGGTGTTGGACCAGCCATTGCATCTCCAAGCCAAGATTGCAGTGGGAATTGCGCTGACTTACCGCAAGCAGCTAGTAACAACATCAAACCTATTGCAGTCAGTTGAGCTGTTGAAGCTAACTCTGTCTGCTCTTTTATGCCTGAGAATGAGACATCACCAAAGGTCGCAAAGGCAATCATGATTGCAAGAGATAGACCAACATCGCCAACTCGATTAGCAACAAATGCTTTTTTAGCAGCTGTTGCATAAGCAGGCTTTTTATTCCAGAACCCGATTAACAAGTAGGAAGCTAGGCCAACACCTTCCCAACCCACATAAAGATTTAAGTATGAATCTCCTAGAACCAATAGAAGCATCGCAGCAATAAATAGATTTAAATACGCAAAAAATCTGCGCCGATCTAAATCATGTGACATATAGGCAATTGAATAAATATGGATCAGGGTTCCAACGCCAGTAATTAATAGGACAAAACAAATAGATAATTGGTCTAAAAGGAGTGAGGCATCAACATTAAGTGAGCCAACTGAGATCCAAGTAAAAAGTTTTTGTGTAACTGTGCGATTTTCTGCAGACCTTGATTGCATCGCAAAAAACTCAACTATACCGATTGTAAATGTTGAGGCAGAAACTATGCAGGCCATTACATGGCCCCAGGAGTTTGCACGTTTGCCAATTAGCAACAAAATTGCAGAACTAAATAGTGGAAGTGCTATTAGCCAAGCTAAATTTGTTGAAGTTTGCAACATTATCGCTTCAACAAACTTGCATCATCAACTGATGCTGAGCGGCGAGATCGATATATAGTCACGATAATTGCCAGTCCAACTACCACCTCACAAGCTGCAACCACCATAGTAAAGAAGGCAACTACTTGTCCCTCTAGATTGCTATTTATTCTGGCAAAGGTTACAAAGGCAAGGTTGGCTGCATTTAGCATTAATTCAATACACATAAAGACAACTATTGAATTTCGGCGAACCACAACACCAATTGCTCCAATTGTAAAAAGGATGGCAGAAAGATAAAGGTAATTAGCAATTGCCATTACTTTTCCTCCTCTTCCTCTTGCATTTGGAAATTGGCACTTTCAATCATGTCACCACGGGCTTGTAGAACTTTAGATATTGAGGTTGGTGCAGCTTTTCCAGTTGGCAAAAGTGCTGGTACGTCTACTGCGTTATGCAGTGCGTAGACACCAGAACTTGGTAGGCCGGTGGCATCTTTTAACTCACCTTTTCTAAATCGAGCGATAGAAAGATCACGTTGTGCAAACTGAGATCTTGTTTTTTGACTATGCCCTAAAACCATTGCGCCAATTGCTGCTGTGATCAATAGCGCTGAAACAACCTCGAATGCAAATACATATCGAGTAAATAGTTGCTCTGCAATGCCAAATGCATTTCCTTCAGCATTCACTGTGCTTAATCCATATATTGGTCTGCCAAAAGTTGCCCGGGCAATCAAAGTGACTAGTAATCCACCAAAACCTACTGCTGCCACAATTGCTAGTGGCCTAAGGCCTGGAATATTTTCTTCCAATGAATCAAAGGTATCTACGCCGACTAACATTAAGATAAATAGGAATAACATCATTACTGCGCCGGTATAAACAACTATCTGTACTATCCCTAGAAAAAGTGCGTCTTGAGCAATATAAAAAATTGCTAATGAAATCATCACCCACGCAAGCAGTAATGCTGAGTGCACTGCTTTTTTAACTAATAGCATTCCAAGGGATGCCAAAATTGAAAGTGGCGCTAAAAAATAAAATAGATATGACTCTGGTGTTGCAGTTGTGCCAACATCCAAAGCTAGATTAATCACTTTTCGCAACTCCTTGTGATGGATGTGATTCAGTTACCTCACCACGGTAATAATTTCCATCATCAGTATTTGGATACATTGGATGGGGCGGTGGCACCATGCCCGCACGAAGTGGTCCTAACAAATCATCTTTTTCAAAGATTAATTTGGCCCGGGTATTGTCTGCAAGCTCATACTCATTAGTCATTGTGAGTGCTCTAGTTGGACAAGCCTCAATACATAATCCGCAAAATATGCAGCGAAGATAATTTATTTGGTAAACCTTGCCGTAGCGCTCACCAGGGGAATACTGCTCACCCTCTTTATTATCAGCACCTTCTACATAAATAGCATCTGCCGGACATGCCCAAGCGCATAGTTCACAACCAATACATTTTTCTAATCCATCTGGATGGCGATTTAATTGATGACGCCCATGAAATCTTTCAGCAGTCGGTTCTTTCTCCTCTGGATACTGCACAGTGTTAACTTTCTTAAACATCGTTCTAAAGGTCACCCAGAAACCAAGAAGTTGTTTAGGAAAGCTTGCACTCTCCTGATTTGTTATTGGTGCTTTATCTTGATCAGATTTAGCTAGGCCAAACTCTTCGTGCCGTGGCAGTAATTCATCAGCCATTTAATTGCTCCACTCTTGAGGTTGGTATTGCTGGGACTGGGAATCCTGGATCACTACTATCTACCACTTTTGCAGCTTTTTTAATCTGAGTTTGTTTGCGATCAACTAATGATGTCACTGCTAAATACACAAGAGCTACTGCAAAGACAAAGGCGAAAATTAATAATCGAGGAGCATTCTGTTGTGATAAGACTCTTAATGTAGCAACTACCATAATCCAAGCTAATGAGAATGGGATTAATACCTTCCAACCAAACTTCATAAATTGGTCGTAGCGAATCCGTGGCAAAGTTCCTCTTAGCCAAACGAAAATAAAGAAAAATGCTAAAACTTTTATTAAGAACCAGAATAATGTGAACCAGCCACCTAGCCACTGCTCAGTAAAGCCAAGGCCAGGAAGTGCGCGATAACCACCTAGAAATAATGTTGTAGCCAGAGCAGATACTGCAATCATATTTACATATTCAGAAAGGAAAAACAAAGCAAACTTCAGTGAGGAGTACTCGGTGTGGAATCCACCCACTAGTTCACCTTCTGCTTCTGCTAAATCAAAAGGTGCACGATTAGTCTCGCCAACCATTGAAATTGTATAAATAATAAATGATGGAAAGAGCACTACTGCATACCACCACTGATCTTGTGCTGCGACAATCTCAGATGTAG
>SXGT01625881.1_pt1 | contig 26265 bp, 24 predicted proteins | sample 3176221 | NCBI WGS metagenome assembly SXGT01 (sample SAMN11356862, study PRJNA531348) | freshwater metagenome | isolation source: freshwater sample F1-120 | place: China: Fuxian Lake, Yuxi | collected 2017-12-25
GGTGACGGTGGAAGAACGCGGTGATTCGTGCACGGGCGTCGCTCGTCGCCTCGGGATCGAACCGGGTACGGGAGATGCGCGCGAGAAACATGAGCAGCGGCGTCTGGTCGGCGCGGTCGTGGTCGTTCATGAATCCGTGACCGGCGCCCGGGTAGATCTTGACGTCGTGATCGATCCCGAGCTCGTCGAGGGCCCGGTCGAGTCGATCCGCCGCTGACGCGCCCATCGGCGAGCGGTCGTCACCGCCGTAGCTACCGACGACCGGGCACGCGCCGATCAGCTGCCGTTCGGCGTCTTTGGGGCACCCGCCGTAGTTGACACTGGCGGCCTGCAGGTCGTGGCCGGTCGCGAACGCCAGTGCGTAGCCGCCTCCCATGCAGAACCCGATGATCCCCATGCGACCCGTGCAATCGGCGCGTTGCGCGAGCCAGGTCCGTGCCGCGTCGATGTCGTCGAAGGTCCGACCCTTCTGGGCAGCGAGGTCCTTCATGATCGTCCAGAGGCAGCCGATGCGGCTCCCCCACCAGTACAGATCCGGTGCGATCGCAAGGAAGCCGTTCGCGGCGAGCCACTCCGCCTGGCGCCGCAGGTCCTGACTCATACCGGTGAAGTCGTGGACGACGACCACGCCCGGCCACGGTCCACTGCCGTCCGGTACCGCCAGATACGCCGGCATCACGCCTCGCGGCGTGTCGACCTGCACGGAGGTAGATCGGAAGCTCATCGGTGCATCATCGCGGGCACAGCTCGTCGCCGAGCGCGGCGTCGAGCGCGACGCAGACTGCAGATGAACGCTGACGCTCTCGTCGAGGGTCCTACAGGGGAGCGAGCTGCGGAAGACCCGGAAACCTGCCCCGCCCGAACAGCCACCAGAGCTCGTCTCGCGCATCGAGCGCGACGTCGGGCGGATCGACGCCAGCCGGAAGGCGACCGGCAACCGTGGCGCGCAGAGACGGAAGGAACCGATCGACGAACGGCTGCGACCAGTCGCGATGCGTCGGGCCCGCTCCGAGATCGACGACGTGGACCTCGACCTCTGCGAGACGACGGTGTGGGAGAGACGCGAGCGTGCGGATAGTCCCACTGAGGTCACGCGACTCGACGTGCCAGTGCGCGCGTTCGACCGTCTGCCACGCGCCGTCGAGCGAGTGCGACGACGCGATGGCATCGTCCACGACCGTCGCGGCATCACGCGCTGCTCCGTCCTCGATCTCGCGCGCCCTGCCCGCCGCGCCACCGACGTACTGGTCGACCAACTCGCCGCGTGCGGCCGCCTCGATCCGACGTCGATGACTGTCAGCGTTTCGTGCCAGGTGCACGACGATGTGGGCGAGCGACCAGCCGGGCAGCACCGACGGCACGGCGAGGTCGCATCGGCGCAGCGTTTCGACCGTGGCGCGCATCCATGCTTCGCGGGTCGCGAGGTGCTGCACCATGGCTCCCGGGTCAGCGTTCACGCGATCATGCTCGCGCGAGTGCCCGGCTCGACGCGCTCGTCTTCCCCAGCCTCTGGCGGGTGCTGCCGCCAAGGGCCGGAGATGGTCTTGCTTCAGTGTTCACGAGGCGACGAATGCACGCACCCGGAGGCGTCGCCGCTACGTCATCGGCACGAATCGCAGACGCTTGCCGACAGCAGTACGTTCCAGCTCTTCGGTAGCGGTCACGTTCACTGACGGGCCATCAAGACCCGCGACGTTCAACGCTCGAACCAGTTCGGCACTGAGCATGTCGAGGTCCGCCGCGCCGTCGATCACCACATCGACATCTGCGCCGCGCTCCGTTTGGCGGACAACGAAATCGCGCACGTCGATGTGTGCGGAGAGCACGCTCCGGAACACATAGGGATGGACCACTCGGTCCCCGTAGTGAAAGACGTCGTCGGACCTGCCGTCGATCGACACGATGCGCGAGTACGCGGCGAATCGACCGGGCTGCGAGTGCATCGTCACACGGTCCTCGATCCGGTAGCGAATGAGCGGCAACGTTCGCTGGTGCAGCGAAGTGACCAACAGGTGATCGCTCGCCTCGCCCGGCATGACCGGTCGGTCGAGCTTGTCCACCGCCTCGACGATCATCAAGTCGTCGTTCACATACAGACCGGCTTCTCCTGCGGCTTGTTGCGCGATGTAGCCGACATCGGTCGTGGGATAGGCCTCGACAAGGTCCACGCCAAGTACCGAACGCGCTCGTTCGCGAGACCGCGGGTCGAGCACATCGCCGAACACGGCCAACCGTGCTGGGCGTGCCTTCAGTTCGCCACGGTCAGCTGCATCGAGCAGCGGCGGCAGCATCGAGCAGACAACCGACATCGAATCCGGGTCGATCTCGTTCAGCCGAGCAACGATCTGCGAGAGAGGCTGATCGATCGGTACCGAAAGCGACTCGTCGCCCCCACTCAACATCGACGCGACCGCGGATGGGTGGCGATGCGATCGGGCACCTACCCAGGCGTGGCGCGCCGGCGGGCCGGCCCCGTCGACTGCAGACCACCGCACGCTGCTCGCGCCCCAGCGTGCCATCTCGACGGCGGACCACGGAAACACCGCTGGTTCACCAGTTGAGCCTCCCGTCGTGAAGACCAGGTACTCCCCCAGGTACGGCTCGAACCCATGCCGCTCGACTTCCCGCAGGTGCTCGCGCGCACCCACCAACGTCAACCGACCATCGGTCACGACGTCGTCCCAGTTCGCCATCAGGTCGCGCTTCGTCATCGTCGGGAGAGCACTCAGGTCGCTGGGATCGAGAGCGTTGACGTCGATATGAGCGAGGCGCGTCGCGTGCCAGCGGGACTCCCCCTTCGCGAGGGCGACCGTCGCCGTCAACTCAGCTCGGCGATGTTCGTGCAGTTCACTCGCGCTCCACTGCAATCGCGGCAACTGAGCGAACAGCGTGTCGAGCAACGGGATATCAAGCGCGGTCATCGGATTGGCCATGCACCTAGGATACTCCACTTTGGAGTATTGTGCCAGACGTGCCCAAGATCTCAACGACGTCGTACGCCTTGCTCGGGCTGCTCGCGATCGAGCCGCTGTCCGCCTACGACCTCACCAAATACATGCGCCGATCCGCCCTGGCGCGGTTGTGGCCCCGCACCGAGGCCTCGATCTACCGGGAACCGAAAATCCTCGAATCCCTGGGGCTCGCCTGCTCGCACACGACCGCAACCGGCGCCCGCACGCGCACGGTGTACTCGATCACTCCTGCGGGCACGCGCGCATTGCGCGCCTGGCTCGCAACGCCATCATCGCCAATGACCTTCGAATGCGAAGCCGCGGTCAAAGCCTTCTTCGCCGACGCCGGCGACCTGTCGACGCTCCGCTCGACTTTGCGCGACATCGCGGACGAACCGACAGGCTCCGGACAAAAAGCTCTCGGGATCGCTCGCGACCTTGCGGCAGGTCGCGTGCGCTATCCCAACCGCCTACACCTCAGTGCCATGGCAGCCGACCTCATCGTCGAGATCAATCTGGCGCATGTCCGCTGGGCTCGGCGCTGGCTCGCACGCACCCAACACTGGGAATCGAGCCGCTTGGACACCACGGCGGAGCAGGACGCCCGCCGGGCGTTGAGCTCGATCACGTCCCGCCTCGAGCGCGCGGCGCGAACTCGCTGATCGGACTCGACCCGGCTGCGCGCCCGGGGACACCCCACGCCTGCGACGCGCGCTGGTTGCCCTCGACGACCAGGGACAGCAGGTCCTCGTGGTAGTTCGCGAACGTGGCGCAGGAACAGGCGCCGCACCCTCTCGCCATGGTCAGCGCGCATCGCCGCGCAAGCCCTCCGCCACGAGCGCTGCGCAACGGTCGGCGTCGTCATACCAAGCAAAGAGGCCGCCCGGGGTGGTGACGAAGCGAGCGCTCGGGATCTTGTCGACGATCGGCTTACCGGCGGCGGGTGCGAGGAACTGGTCATCCTCAGGCCATACGAACAGCAGCGGCACTGTGAACCTCGCCAGCTCGGCGTCGGTGAGAATGTTCTCGGGACGGGCATCTCGCCCCGCGAGGAGACGCCGGAGAAGCGCGCGATACGACGCGGCCTGACCCGGCAGACGCATCGCGAGGAGGTGGAGGTCCACGGCGAGCGCATGCATCGTCTCACTCGCCGAGTACGCACCCGACACGATTCTCGGTCGGAGCACCGCGTCATCACCGAACGGGCCGGGGCTCGCCGCGCTCATCGGCATTGCGCGCATGGCCGGCGCGCAGGCAATCTCTGCGCCTGTGAGCGACATCGCGTACGCACCGAGCGGCGACGGCCAGATCGCCTACCGCGTCCTCGGCCGAGAGGGACGCGTCGACGTCGTCGTCGTGGCGGGCGCGGTTTTCCCGTTCGAGGCGCTCGCCGAGGACCGGATTGCCGCACGGTTCACGGCCGGCCTTGAGGCACTCGGCCGCGTCGTCGTCTTCGACAAGCGCGGGGTCGGACTCTCCGATCCGTTGACCGACTGGTCACGCAGCGCGCAGGAACAGTGGGCCGAAGACCTGGTCGCCGTCGTCGAGGCCGCAGGCCTCGTGAAGCCGGTGGTCGTGTCGTGGGAGTCATTCGGCGTGGCGCGGCTGGCGGCGTCGATCCACCCAGATCTCTTCAGTGCGATGGTCCTCGTTAATCCCGCGCAGTTCACACGCGGTTATCGCTCGGTGTTGCGCGACACCGAACGTCCGGGCCTGCCGACGCGCAACGTCGAAGCCCTCTCGTTCCCGAGCCGCATCGAGGACGACGACTTCGCGGCGTGGCTGGCCCGCTCCGGACGGGCCGGCGCGAGTCCGACGTCGGCGCTGCGGATCTGGTCGCACCTACTCGGTCACGAAGGATCGCTCACACCCGCGGGGCTGCGCACGCCGACCCTCGTGCTGCACCGGCGGGACTGCATCCAACCCGAAGCCGAGGTGCGCGCCGTCGTCGACGCGATTCCGGGCGCGCAGTTCGTGCAGCTGCCCGGTGTGGACGTCTACCCCGTCGCGGGCGATCCCGATGTCCTGATCGCTGAGATCGCGCAGTTCGTCACCGGCCGGCCCTCCGAGCTTGCGCCGATGCGCCACACCAGCGCGGTGTTGTTCACCGACCTCGTCCGTTCGACCGAGCGCGCGGCGTACGAGGGCGACGCCGAGTGGCGCGCACTGCTCGACGTTCACGACCGCGCGGTGGACCAGCACGTACGTCACCATGGCGGGCGCGTCGTCAAGTACACCGGCGACGGCGTCCTCGCGCTCATGCCGTCGGTCAGCGCAGCGCTCGAGACCGCGCAGTCGCTACGCGACGAACTGGCAACGCGCGCGCTGCAGATTCGCGTTGGCATCCACGTCGGAGACGTCGACCTACGAGGGGACGATGTCTCCGGGCTCGCTGTGAACATCGCCGCAAGGATCATGAGTCGCGCGGCGACCGATGAGACGTTGCTGTCGGACGCTGCTCGAACCGCGACGCTCGGCTCCCAGCATCGTTTCGATGCAACCGAACCATGCACGCTCAAGGGCGTCCCCGGAGTGTGGACGCTGTACCGCCACGATTGCCGTGCGCCAATGACCCCAGCACCGCCGTCGCGCAACTCGGGCGCCTGAGGGCGACCATCCTCATGCTCCGTTTGTGGCATTACTCGCATACCGTCGCCACCGGGTGCGATCGACCGCCAGATCACGCGCCAGCCGCAGCGCCTAACTCGTCGAGCCGTGCGCGCGGTCGCAGTCGTGTTGTCCGGACTTCGTCTGACCGCCCCCGATGCCCTCGAGCGCAGCGAAGGGTCCGCACTCGTTCGGCACGATCCACGCGTGCATCATCGGGTTCGGTAGTCGTTCGGTGCCCGCCGGGCACGGCTGCGGTGGTGGTGCGACACCGGTGAGGCGTGTCGTCGCGCCACGCTCGAAGCAGAGGTCCGGATGGACGTGGTATTGCACGAGCGAACCGAACGTGTTCGGAGCGTTGTCGAGCGTCACGCCATCGGGAAGGAAGAACATCGCGGCTTCGAGTCTGCGCTCGCCCGTCTTGGGGTCGACCGTGTAGACGAGCGATTCGGGATAGGCGGGGTCGAAGGTACGTCCATCGTTCAGCCAGTCCCAGTGCATCATGTGATCGAAGCCGGTGATGCCGCCATCGAGGGTCACGAAGCCGTCGCGCAAGGCTTGCTCGTAGTCGGCCCAGCGCGGGAGGGTGCGAATCAGGCGACGCAAGAAGTCCTCTGCAGCGCGCTGCTGTGTCGGCGTCGTTCCGGGTGTGCCGCCGAGGTCGACGCGCGTCGCGTCGAGATATCCCGCCGAGGTCACCGGAATCGGCTTCGGCACTACGGCCTGCCCGTGGTCCGGGTCGTGGGTCGAGTGCCCGCTCGTCGTCGACGTCACGGCTGGCGTCGAGGAGGTCGTCGACGGCGTCGCTGACTTCGGCGAAGTCGTGGAGCCGCACGCAGCCACCAGCACCAACGCCGCCCCGAGTGAGACGGAGTGCCATCCGGTCGCGCTCCCGGCACATCTCGGCACGCGGCGCATGGTTCTGGACGCCCGGCGTGCACTCACAATGTCGTTGCGACCACGTATAGCGACACAATGGGCAGATCTCGTTGTGTCTCGGTTCACAGTCTGATCAATCTCCAGAGGCACTTCGATGCTGGCGCCGAGATCGATCTGGACGACGCGCTCACGCACCGCGCAAGCCTGGCGTATTCGTTGTGCGATGTCCAACAGTCTGGCCGACCGCACGCACACCATGCGCGCTCGTCGCGCCATGGTGTGCGCCGGCGGATGTGCTACGATCGACGCACATGAAGACCGTCCCCGTGCGTGAGCTGCAACAGCACTCGTCGGCAGTCATACGGCGAGTGCGCGACGGCGAGAGTGTCGGAATCACCGATCGAGGAGAGCTCGTCGCCGTGATGGTTCCGCCGAGTGCTGTCGGCGGCGCCGGGGCGCTCGTCGCAGCCGGACGAGTACGCCGAGCGACGGCGACCATCGCCGATCTTCCACCCCGATTACGCGTGGACAAATCGACAAGTGCGGTACTCGACGACCTTCGCGCAGATCGGTAACGCCGCGTGCACTACCTCGACACCTCGGCATTTCTGAAGCTCGTCGTCGAAGAAGACGATTCGAAGTCGATGCGCCGAGCGGCGACTCGTCTCGACCTGTGGTCGTCGACGCTGCTCGCGGTCGAAGCCCATCGAGCCGGAGTTCGCCTTGGCCTCGATCCCACAGATCTCGACACGCGTCTCGCAATCGTGACGTTCGTGGTTCCGTCGGAATCCACCTTCGAGGTCGCGCGCTCGATCGGACCCGCGACCCTGCGCACACTCGACGCGCTTCACCTCGCGACCGCGACGGAACTCGGCGACGATCTCGACGGGGTGATCACCTATGACGCGCGTCTGGCGTCAGCGTGTGAGTCGATTGGCATCGAGGTCCTCTCGCCCGGACTCCACGTGGGCTGGTGGAACGACTGATCAATCGTCAGAGATTGCCTCGCACCAGCCGACGAAGTCGCGTCATGCTCGGATACATGGTCGGGCCGCGTAGCGCGATCAGTTGGCCTTCGATGTAGCCGAGATCGAGGTGCGACTCCGCGGCGATCGCAGCGAGGTCGACCCAGTCTTGCGGTCGCCCGAACGACAGCTTGAACACACAGGTCTTCGGCGGACAAGAACGGCAAGCTCGCGCCGGCGAACGGTCGCATCACTCGACGACGTTCCGCGTTGGCGTACCGCTCATCGAGCGACGGGAACACGTCAACCGGAAACGGGTCTCCGGCGCGCTCGTAGCGGATACCCGCGATCGAACGCATGATGCACTCCGAGGATGAGTTCGACGAGTTCCATCAGCGAGACCGCGCGATGACTTCGGACACCTCTAACGCTGCCACGAGCATGCGTCCACGTTCCTCGTCGGACCAGGGCGCGGTTGGCGTTCCCGCCAGATCACCCCCATCGAGATCCGCGTCGTCGAGGCCGATGGGAATCGTCGCGTCGCCGACCTGGACGAGCAGCTCCGCTCCGCACGCTGCGAGGAGCTGCGCGAGCAGGGATGGAGGATGCATCCGGGCCACCGACCGAACCAAACGATTCTGAGCGAGCACGCCAACCGGCGTCATGACGTCACCACCTATGGTCAGCTCATGACGCCGGTTCGCGTGAGTCGGTCGATGCGACGATGGAACCTGAACCTCCACTATCACCACGTCGTGCTCGACGCGATCGGTGGACACCACCGGAGCGCGCTCGACGTCGGCTGCGGCGACGGGATGTTGTCGTTCGACCTTGCGAACCGCGGCCTCGACGTCGTCGGGATCGACGTACACGAGCCGAGTATCGAGCGAGCACGCGCGGCGACCGAACGGTCCGAGTCGACGCAGTTCGTATGCGCCGACCTCTTTGAACACCCGTTCGAGCCCGAGTCGTTCGATGTCGTCGCTTCGATCGCCATGCTGCACCACGTCGACGCGACACAGGGGCTGCGCCGACTTCGGTCGCTCGTCCGCCCGGGAGGCGCGCTCGTGGTCGTCGGGTTCGCGCTGCCGTCCGATCCGATCGACCTCGCGTTGATCGTCGCCGGACTCGTACGCACGAGCATCGAGCGCGCACGCGGGCGCTATTGGGAGCACGGCGCTCCGACGTGCTGGCCACCGCCATTGTCGATGCGGGCACTGCGCTCACTCATCGCCCGAGAACTTCCCGGCGCACGGGTCCGGCGTCGGCTGGGCCACCGATACTCGATCGTCTGGACTGCGCCGTGACGACGAGTCTCGCAATCGCGACGCAAGCCGCGTTCCGAGGTCAGGGTGTCGCGGTTCCGAGTTCGAGGGTGTAGCGGCCGGCTTCGAGATCGGCACGATCGATGCGGAGCGTCGGAACACCCGGCAACGAGTAATAGCCGAGCACCACGGTGACAGCGTCGGGCGTCGCCTCCTGCAACAGCGCAACCTGGCGTTCACCCGTCGACGAGTCGGTCAACGTCCACCGTTCCATCAAGGACGCGAGACCCCGTTCGCGCACGACAAGCTCGGCATCGGTACGACTCGCGCAGAACTCGAGTCGACCTCCGAACACGGTCAGTGCCTCGCACGCGGCTGCCGTTTCGCGAACCCAGCCGCACAGCTCGCCATCGTCGACTCGAATGATCGGTTGCACGCGCCGACGGTACGCCGAGCGCCACATGAGCTCGACCCGAATTTTGTCGGCACGAAGCCCAGACCGACCGAGATCCGCACGCTGTCGTGCGTCAAGCCCGTGCACCGACGAGGGTCGAGAGGAGCGCGTCGGCGACTTCGGCGGGCCGTTCTTCGTGAGAGAAGAGACCGGCACCGGCCACGACCGCGAGTGACGCGTCGGGGAAGCTCTCGACCATCGGTCGGGCCAGCGCGGCCGGGAAGAACTTGTCGTGTTCACCCCACACGAGACGAACGGGGACGTCGATACGACGATGCAGTGCTTCGAGCTCACGGATCAAGCCGTAGTCGAAGCTGCGCAGCAGCCGGATCGTCGCGTCGCGGTGAGCGCGAGACGTGCTCAACGGTTGCAGGAAGAACTCGTCGAACTCACCGTCGAGCCGATCACGATCGGCGAACGCATCGCCGAGCACGAACCCGTTGCGACGGAGTCGCGGCCGTGCGGCCAGCCAGCCCAACGCACCGCCGAATCCGGGCATCCGCCGCATGGCCACAAAGGATCGGAATCGCCAATGGATCCCAGTCGACGGCTCGGTGTCGATGAGCCCGAGCGCCCGCAGCCGCGCATCGCCTGCGACCGCATGGCGTGCGATCAAGCCACCGCTGTCGTGACCCACCACGGCAACGTCATCGAGCCCGAGCACGTCGATCACGCGGCGCACCGCGTCGACGTGATTCGCGAATGACACCGCGGCATCGGGCGCGTATCGGCTCGACCCCGCGCCGGGCAGATCGACGACGTGGCACGTGACGTGGTCGGCGAGGTAGGGCAGCAAGGTACGAAATGTCGCGCCGCTCACCGGCCAGCCGTGCACGAACAGCACGTCGGGTCCCGTGCCGAGTCGTCGGTAGGCCGTCTCCCCCACCGGCGCTTCGATGAACCGCGCCGGCGGTTCCCGGAACAATGCGCTCGCCTCGGTTGCCGTGACGCTCACGATCGACCCTCCCTACATTGGGGACACGTTTGTAGTGATCACTACGAAACCATAATCGTAGTGATCGCTACAATCAAGCCCTTCATGGGTCACAAGCACAGCAAGGCTGAGATCCTCGAGGGCGCGGTGGCGACTGCGTTCGCCGATGGGTTGAGCGAGCTGACCTTCGGTCGGGTCGGGAAACACCTCGGTATCAGCGATCGGATCGTCGTCTACTACTTCCCCACCAAGGACGACCTCGTCGGCGAGGTGCTGGTCGAGCTCGGTATGCGCCTCCAGGCGACGCTCGCTCCCGCCTTCGAGTCACCAACCGACGACCACATCGATCTCGCCCGAAAGGCGTGGCCGATCCTGGCGCACCCCGACGCCGACCCGGTCTTTGCGCTGTTCTTCGAGGCGAGCGGCCTCGCGGCGATCGGACGCGAGCCCTACTGCCAGTTGATGCCGTTGATCGTGCAAGCGTGGGTCGACTGGTCCGCCGACCTCGTCGTCGGCCCTGCGAAGCAACGCCGCGCCGAAGCCGCGGCCGGCGTCGCGCTGATCGACGGCCTGCTCATGTTTCGACAACTCGTGGGTGCCGAAGCGGCCGAGCAGGCAGCTCGTCGAGTCGGCGTCGCGGGTCGTCGCCGACCGCACTGACCGAATTCGACGGCCGACGACGGGTCGGGCGTGGTGAGATGTCGTGGTGCATTCCGATTCCCTCCAGCGCGAACGCACCGACGAGCCGTTCGCCGACGACGGCGTGGTCACGCTCAGGTCCGCGTTCTCGGCCGCCGACGCCGCCCGCATGTCCGACGCGATCTGGAGGCACATCGAATCGAACACCACCGTCCGACGCCATGACGCAAGCACCTGGCCGACCGGATGGCTCGCGACCAGCTTCAAGAAGCTGAAGCGCCACGCTTCGTTCCGCGCCGTTATCGACGCACCTGCGGTGCGCGACCGACTCGATGCGATCTTCGGCGTCGACGGCTGGGTCGCGTCGAAGGGTGGTGCACAGATCCTGTGCACCTTCCCGAACACCGCGCCGGACGCGTGGCGAGTTCCGAATCACCTGTGGCACATGGACAGCTCCTTCCACCGGCGCGTCGATCCGCCCCACGCAGTCAAGTTGTTCTCCGTCGTCGAGACGTTGCCTGCGCACAACGGCGCCACGATGGTGATCGCCGGCTCGCACCGGCTGCAGGCCAGCTACGCGCGAACGATTCCCGCGGAACTCCGGGCCGGAAAGACCCAGACGTGGCGACGATTCCTGAACGAGACCGACCCTTGGCTTGCGGCGCTCGTCAGTCACCGCCCCGCAGACCTCGACGACCCCGACCGCAACGCGCGCTTTGGCGGATCACGCGACATCGACGGGCTGACGGTCGAGATCCGGGAGCTCACCGGCGACCCGGGCGACGTGCACCTCACGCACCTGAACCTGTTCCACGCCGCGTCACCGAACGCCGGCGAGCGACCGCGCGTGGTCGTCACGCACGTCGTCACCCCGATCGCGCGCTGACAAGCCCGCTCTCGCCGCGCGGGTGCGACGGCGTGTCGTTACACCCCGGCCGAGACCTTCGGCGCACGTTCGACGACGGTGACCGAGCCGGTCGCAGGATCCACCGTGACGCGGTCGCCGTCGCGGATCAAGTCCAAGGCTCGCGGCGCGCCGAGCACCGCAGGCAAGCCGAGTTCGCGCGCCATGATCGCGGCGTGGCTCATGAGTCCGCCCGCTTCGGTCACCAACGCGCCCGCCATCGCGAGCAACACGTTGTAGGAGGGCGACGTCATCGGCGCGACGAGGACATCACCGGGTTCGAAGTCGACGATGCCGACCGACCCGCCGGGCACGAGTCGAGCGACACCCGTGTAGCTCGTCGCACCGATCCCGGTGCCGTGTACGTGCGACTCGGTCGACGCACCGCCGGTGTCGTCGGCGCTCATCTCGAACATCTCGAACATCCGGAACACCTTGCCCAGCGTGCCGGGCATCGCGGGAAAGGCAGCCGGCGGATCGCCCAGGACTCGCGGCGCGTCGGCAGCGCGGTAGGTCTGTCGATGCACTGCACGACGCTCGAGTTCGCCACCATCGACTCGGCTCCGACCGACCAGCGCGCTCGTCAACTCGTCGACGGTCGCCTCGATCGCGAGCTCGACGGATGCCAACTCACCGCGCGCCACGAGACGGCGACCTGCTTCGAGGAATGCTCGCCGCACCAATCCGGCAGGCCACCCGATGAGGATGCCGCTGTTGTCGTCGCGAACCCCATAGGCCAAGCGTGCCTCCTCGAGTCGTTCGTCGAACTCGGCGCGCCCGGGCGCCGCGACGCTCGCTCGCGCCGCCGCGACCCGCGCGTCGTCGCTCGGGACCTGCGTGAGCGGCGCCGTCGCAAGCCGCACGATCAGCGCCGGGTGCTCGCGAATGGTCGCGCTGTCGATGTCGTAACCGTCGATGATCCGATCCCCGAACCGTTCGAGGTAACGATCGAGTGCATTGCCGACTTCGGGCCCCAAGGCGCGCAACGAGGCGAGATCCTCCGCCGTCCGTCCGGCAACGGCGCTGCGCAACGCGTCGAGTTCGGCGCTCGCCGCGCGAGACGCCGGGGAGCTGCCGGTGAGAAGGTCGAGCGCGTCGGACTGATCGATCCCCCACTCGATGCAGTCGAGGACGAACAATCCGGCGGGAAACGTGTCGTGCGCGTGCATCGCAAGGTGTTCCCGCGCCGACTGCACCAATTCGGCAAAGCACGCGTCGAGGTGTGCGGCCAAGGCCGCGTCGTCGAGTTCGGACACGTCGATCGTTCCGAGCGTGAGCATCCGAGCGATCGCGCGGTCGCGGTCGCGGCCGTACCAGTTCGCGAGTCCTTCGCGCCACGGTCGTTCGCGAAACACGGAACGAAGTCGCCGTTCCGCGCGCCGTAGCGACGGCACGAGCTTGACCAATACCGGCATCAGCCACGCCGGCGGGGTCGGCCCGCCACCGTCTTCGCCCATCGAGACATAGGCGAAGCCGTTGACGTTCGCCATCGTCGCACGCTCGATGGGGAGGCCGACCTCACGCATCCAGCGGGTCGACTCCTCACTCCAGATCACGCCGAACTCTTGCAGGCAAGCGGTGATCGGCCGTGGGTAGTGGTCGGCCGCGAGTTCCCAGGTTCCCGGCCCCGGCGCGTCCCAACGCAGCTCGTCACTCATGGAAGGTCCTTTCGGTTGTCGTTCGCGACGTCGTCGCGGTCGCGGATCGTGAAGGCCTCTGGTTCGAGACCGAGCCCGACGAGAATGCGTTCGACCGCCCACGTCGCAACGTCGGCCGCCCGCGCGGCGTTCAATCCCTGTCGGTCGTGAAGATCGAGAAAGGTGTGGGCGCTCGAGAGCAGCGCGATCGCGGCGAGCGCAGCCGCGTGGTCGGGCACTTCTGCCCGGAGTCCAGCCCGTTCGAGCGCGGCGCCGATCAACTCCCCGAACTCGTTGAACCGAATGAGTCGTTGCTCGCGTCCCACCTCGGTCACGACATGCTCGCGGGCGAGGCGAGGGTTGCTCTCGAGGTCGCTCCAGATCGCGACGAGGTGGTCGCGTAGCTCGGCGATTCCCCACGCCCCGACATCGTCGGGGACCCCGGCGTGCACATCGCGGGTCGCCGCGGCGTGCACGAGTTCCGAGCGGTTCGCGAAATGGCGATAGATCGTGGCGGCCGAGACCCCGGATCGTTTCGCGACCTCGGCGACGCTGATCCGGCCCGACGGCTGCTCGACCGCCAACTCCGCGAACGCGTCGAGGATCCGCTGTCGAGTCAGCTCCACCTGGTCGTCGCGCAACACCCGAGGAGTAGAACACGAGAGACTTCTCTCGTCAAGAGAGAATTATCTCGTATATCACTTCACCTCGGCGTGGAGCACGCGGCGGGCGCCGACGGCGAGCGGGATCCACACCCACCACAGACTCGTCACGGCAAGTTGCAGCCAGACCTCGGTGTCGACCCGACCGTCGTCGAACAACGGCTGCCCCGCCGTGTTCATGTCGATCCACGGCGCGGCGTCGTCGAGCCCCGGGACGATGCTGAACACGATGCTGATCACGAGGGGTAACACGAACGACAGCACGATCGCAGCCGCGCTGTTGAGCAGCACGACCCCGAACGCGAGCCCGCCGAGCAGTCCGAGAAACTGGAACAACGTCAGCTTGCCGGCGACGCCGAGCGCGCCGTTCCACGAGCCGCCGTCGCCCGTCGCACCGGCAATGACCGTCGCGATCGCGGCGAGCGCATAGAGCAGCAAGAGTGCGGCCAGACCCAGGATCATGACGGCGATCACCTTGGCGGCGAGGACCCGTTGGCGACGCGGTTCGAGCGTGAACGTCACGAGACCCGTGCGCTGCGACCACTCGCTCGTGATCGTCAGGATGCCGAGGATCGGCAGCAGAAAGCCTTGCGGCGTCCCGGCGATGAACGCCAGTTCGTTGAAATTCTTCTCATCGGGTTCGGCGAAGATCAAGTAGAGGACGATTGCAGCAAACGTGATCGCGCCGATGGCGATCAACAGCCACCGACCGGCTCGCGTGTCGACGGCCTTGCGCAACTCGACCTTGACGAGTCTCGCCATCGGGATCGGTGTGGACGTGTTCACGCCTGCTCCCGCGCGTCGTCGGCGGTGAGTTGCAAGAACACTTCCTCGAGCCCTTCGGAGTCGGCAGGCCGGAGTTCGACGATCACGATGTTCGCCGCGAGCGCGGCACGGCCGACCGCTTCAGGCGGACCATCGACGACGAACGACCCGTCGTCGCGTTCGGTAGCACGCAGCCCTGCCGCCGCGAGCGCGGCGCGCATCTCGCCCACGTCGAGGCCACGGACCAACGTGCCCGCCGCCGCGAGCATGTCGGACTTCGAACCTTGCGCGACGATGCGACCGCGGCCGATGACCACCAACTCGTCGGCGATCACTTCGATCTCGTGCAAGAGGTGCGACGACAAGAAGACCGTGCCGCCGTCGTCGGCGAATCCGCGGAGCAGGCTGCGCATCCAACGGATGCCGGCCGGGTCGAGACCGTTCGCAGGTTCGTCGAGGATCAGCACCTCGGGCGAGCCGAGTAGCGCGTGCGCGATCCCGAGCCGCTGACGCATCCCGAGCGAGTAATTGCCGACTCGCCGCTTCGCCTCGTCGGGCGTGAGCGCGACGAGTTCGAGCAGTTCGTCGACGCGACGCGTGGCGAGTCCCATCGTCATCGCGCCCAGCGTCAGCACCTCTCGGCCGCTGCGCCCGGCGTGCTGGGCCGACGCATCGAGCAACGTGCCGACTCGAGTGCCGGGATTCGCGAGCTCCGCGTAGGGCCGTCCGAGCACGAGCGCATCGCCCTCGCTCGGGCGGGTGAGGCCGGTCATCATGCGCATCGCGGTGGACTTGCCGGCTCCGTTGGGCCCGAGGAACCCGGTGACCCGGCCCGGTTGCACCGTGAAGCTGATGTGATCGACCGCGGTGAAACTCCCGTAGCGTTTCGTGAGCCCCCGCACCTCGATCATCGGCCGGGGACGCTAGCGGCGGACGAACATCGCCGACGCCCGAATCGTGCGACCTCGACACCAGAGTCGCCGAGCGGAGCCGGGCGTGGCCGCCCCGGCTCGCGATGAGCGATGATGGGGCATGGCTCACGATCTGATCATTCGCGGCGGCTCGGTCATCGACGGCACCGGCACCGAGGCGCGGCGGGTCGATGTCGCGATCGACGGCGACCGCATCACCCGTATCGACGACCTCGCCGACGCGTCGGGCAACACCGAGATCGACGCGACCGGCCTGACCGTCACTCCGGGGTTCATCGACCTGCACACGCATCTCGACGCGCAAGTCGCGTGGGATCCGTTCATGACCTCGTCGTCGTGGCACGGCGTCACCACGACGCTGATCGGTAACTGCGGTCTGAGCTTCGCGCCGGTTGCCGACGGGGAGCAGGGCCGCCTCGCCGAGATGATGGAGAGCGTCGAGGACATCCCGCGCGAAGCCATCCTCGGCAGTCTTCCGTGGGACTGGCGGACCTACCCGGAGTATCTCGACTCGGTTGAGCGCATGGCCCCCGCGCTCAACGTCGTCGGGCTCGTCGGTCACGCCGCCGTGCGATACATGGTGATGGGTGACCGGGCCCACGACAAGGGCGCCGAGCCGACACCGGAAGAACTCGGTCGGATGCGCGACATCGTCGCTGAGTCGGTCGCGGGCGGAGCGGTCGGCTTTTCGACGTCGCGGATCTTGCTGCACAAGGTGCCCGACGGACGCATGCTCCCGGGCACCTACGCCGACAACGACGAACTGTTCGCGCTCGCCGACGGGATGATCGACGCGGGGGGCGGCATCTTCCAAGTCGTTCCCGATTATGAGTCGCGTGCCGGTAACGAGTTCGCATTGTTCGCCGAGATGTCCGCTCGCGGTGCCGACGTGCTGTTCACGGTCGGTGTGGGCAACGACGAGAAGGTCGGCGCGGGCGTGGCCGACCTTTGGGCTGGATTCGTCGCGGCGCAGGCCGACAATCCCGGGCGGCTCACCGCGTACACGATGGGTCGCCCGAGCGGGACGCTCATGGGGCTCGCGCACGTGGCGCCCGTGTTCGGACCGCGTTGGCGACAGCTCATGCAGCTCCCGACGGTCGCGGCGCGCGTCGCCGCGCTGCGCGACACGGCGACGCGCGCGGAGCTGCTCGACGAAGCGCGCGAGAAGGGCGGGCTCTGGTACGACCCGCGTTTCATTCACCCGCTCGGATCCGGACGCATCCCGTCATTCGACATCGAAGGCGGTGCATCGGTGGCCGAACTCGCGGCGGCGGCCGGCGTCGATCCGGTCGACTACGTCATCGACCGACTCCTCGAGAGCGAGGGTCGCGAACTGTTCAACGTCTGGTACTTCCATCGCAATCGCGCCGGGCTCGAGCCGCTGCTGGCGCACGAGTTCGTCTATCCCGGAGCGGGTGACACCGGCGCGCACGCCGGCCAGATCTGCGACGCCGACGCGACGACCCACTTCTTGTCGTATTGGTGTCGCGACCGAAACCTCGTGACCCTTCCGGAGGCGATTCGCCGACTCACCCAGCGTCCGGCATCGGTGCTCGGTCTGGCCGGGCGCGGCACGCTCACCCCGGGAGCGTTCGCCGACGTCAACGTCTTCGACCCGGCCCGTCTCGAATGCGGCTACCCCGAGTACGTCCAGGACTTCCCGAACGGAGTCGGACGACTCCAGGTCCGCGCCGAGGGCTATGCAGCAACGATCGTGAACGGCGAAGTCGTGACCCAGCAGGGCGAACACACCGGCGCCCGCCCCGGCCGCGTGCTGCGACACTGACCTCGCCAGACCATCACGGGCTCGCTCGTCGGGCCCTGCGTCGAGCCGAGAACCCTCTGCGGCAACGGGCGTGGCGAAGTGTCGTCTCGCTCCTCAGCGACACACCCGATACATGGCGTTGAACTCCGACGGCGGCGCGAAGACCATCGGACCCTCCCAACAGTTCGCGGACACACCTCGGCCGACGAACGTTCCGGCCGGGACACCGCCGTCGGTGTAGGTCATGGTCAGCTGGGTGCCGCTCACCGACCACGTTCCGGCGAACCCGATTGCCGAGGCGCCGTTGGAACTCAAGTCGAGCGTGCCCCCGGCGAGCAGGTCGACGGTGTGGCTCGAGATGGAGGTCGGATAGAGGGTGCATTCGTAGTAGGAGGTCAGGTCGCGACCGGTGCAGTGCGACACGGTTGCGAACGCCGGGGGTGCCGTCGGCGTGAAGAAGGTCTGCCCGAACGTGTGCGATGCCGGTCCGGCAGTTCCGATGTTGTTGGCTGCGCTCGCCGACGCGCTCACCGTCAGCGGCGCGGTGCTGTAGGGCATCGTGATGTCGAAGCCGATGACGCGCGTGTTCGCACTGGAACTACGAGACAACGCAGTCGTGAAGGTGCAGGCGATGTTCGTGCCGACGAGGGTGCAGCCCGACGGAAGGGCGCCGATCGTGCCCATCACGTGCTGCGTCGGAGACGTGTTCGTTCGCGGCAACCCGATCGTCACGGTCCACGGGACCGTCGTGTTCTTCGAACCCGTGTTGGTGACCCGCACATCCACGTGCGCCACGGCCCCGACCTGGACCGAACTTGCCGCGACGATCGACGTCGACAGCCTCGAGCCCGAAGCCGGGGCCGCCCCCGCCGGCGAAGCCGCGGCAACCAGCACTGCCAGAACGCCCGCCGCGGCGAGCACGCCCGTGTGGAACTTCGATCGACCCATGCGTCGGACAGTACGGAATCGACCATCACGCGGCCATCCCGAAAACACGGGGGTCGGCGTCATGGACCGCCACGCTCTGGCACCATGGTGCCGTGTCGACACCGGGCGAGACCACTGTCGCGATCGTCGAGGACGACGTCGTGCTCCGCGAAAGCCTGGCTGAGCTCGTCGAGGCGTCGGGTGAGTTCCGCCTCGCCGGGAGCGTCGGAACGTTGACCGAAGGCTTCGACCTCCTTGCCGACGATCCCGACGTACTGCTCGTCGATCTCGCCCTGCCGGACGGTACTGGCCTCGACCTGATCGCCCGTGGCCGCACGCGTCATCGCAACACGAAACTGCTCGTCCTCACCGTGTTCGCCGATGTGGCGAGCGTGATGTCGGCGATCGAGGCCGGCGCCGACGGATACCTGTTGAAGGAGTCGGATCCTGGAGCGTTGACCGCCGCGTTGCGCACCGTCTTGGAAGGCGGCGCGCCGGTCAGCCCCGCGGTTGCGAGCCATATCCTCACTCGTCTCCGGCGCGACGATCGCGCGGCCGATGTGCACGTCGACTTCTCGCTCACCAACAAGGAACGAGAGGTGCTCGAGGCGTTGGCGAGCGGGCGGTCGACGAAAGAGGTGGCCGCGATGTTCGGCATCTCCGCGCACACCGTCGGGGACCACATCAAGTCGATCTACCGTAAGCTGTCGGTGAACTCGCGCGGTGAAGCCGTGTACAAGGCAGTCAAGGCGGGCGTGATTCGGATCGAACGATCGTGACCGCCACGCTCGACATCGCGGATGTCGGAGTCGTCAGTCCGCGTCGAACCCGAGAAGGTCTGCTGCTGACCTGGACTGGCAGCATCGGAATCCTCGTCGTGTCGGCCACGTACTGGCTGCTCGGGTCACCGATCTCTGGCGTCGCGACCTCGAGCGTCGCGCTGGCCTTGATCATCGTCTCGTTGTTCGTGCCGCAGACGGTGGCGCTCGCGACCGTCGGTCACGTACTCGAGACTGTCAGTTGGTCGATGACGTTCGTCGTCACCTACCGGACCGGTGGTCTCGAATCTCCGGGTCTCGTGTGGTGCTTCTTGCACCCGATCAACGCACTGGTCACGTCCGGTCGACGCGCGGCCATCACCTGGGCTCTGTTGTCGGGCCTGCAGCTCGCCGTCGTGTTCGCCTACGAACCTCTCGGACTCGCAGTTCGCCACGACCTGTCGACACGAAGCGCCGACGTGATGCGGACCGCAGGGCTGGTCTTGTGCGTCGTTGCGGTCGTGGTGCTGATCGCAGGCGCCGATGGGGCGCGCCGCGTTTCGGAAGCCGCGCTCATCGACGCACAACGCACGATCGAGCGCCAGCGCATGCTGGGCGACATGCACGACGGCGTCGGTGGACAGTTGCTGGGCCTGATGGTGCAAGTGCGCGCCGGGTCGATCGACGACGAACGCCTGCTGCAAGGTTTGACGTCGTGCCTGGACGAGCTTCGCTTGATCGTCGACTCGCTCGATCCCGATGATCGGCCGCTCGAGGTGGCGGTCGGCGAACTGCGCGCACGTATCGAGTCGCGATGTGCGGCGGCCGGTGTCGACCTGATCTGGCGGTTCGACGGCGCACCGCCAAGCCTCGAACCCGACCAGACTCTGCAGGTCCTGCGACTGATCCAGGAAGCCACGACGAACGCGCTTCGGCACTCGCGCAGCGAGCGGGTCGAGGTGTCGCTGCGATTCGACCCGCCGATGTTCGAAGTCGCGGTTCGCGATTACGGCGTCGGCTTCGACCCGTCCGATCCGCCGGGTCGCGGCCGAGGGCTCACCAGTCTGCGCGCTCGAGCGCGTCGGCTCGGTGGCGACCTCGAGATCGGCCCCGCCGCGCCTGGAACCCGCGTCCGGGTCACGTTTCCGGTTCGCTCACCCGGCCCCGACCGCGATGTCCGCAAGGCTCGCTTCCGGCCGAACGCGGCACGATCCGCTCACCGGACGCGCGATGCGTCTCGCACTGCGTCCGATGATGTTCGCGGAACACGACGGTCGTGGCGCTGATCGAACGTGTGCCCGGCGGCGACCGCCAGTGGTCCCAGTGCGTTCACGATCGACCGCTTGACCCGGCCGGGCTTCCGACGACGTCGCCGGCGAGCGTCGTGCGGTGCAGCAACCGACGCGAGGTCGGTTCGAAGGGCGTCGCGCGATGCAACATCCCCGGGTTGTCCCAGATGACCAGGTCACCCTTGCGCCACCGGTGACGAAGCACGAACTGCGATTGGGTCGACCACGCGAGCAGTCGTGCGAGGAGCTCGTCGCTCTCGTCCTGCCCCAGGCCGACGACGCGATCGGCGGTGATGCCGAGCAACATCGAGCTGCGCCCGTCCGGGCGCTGCCACACGAGCGGGTGCACGCGTTCGGGCACTTTCGCCCACGCCGCTTCTTGTTCGGGGGTCGGGTCGGGTGTCGTGCGGCGTTGCGCGGCGGCGAACGAATGCACGACGTCGAGATCGCGGATCCGCGTTTGGTCGTCGGGTGCCAACGCGTCGAACGCGGCGTAGGTCGTCGCGAATTCGGTGTCTCCGCCTTCGTCGGCGACGTCGATGGCCGAGAGCAGGGTCGCTTTTTGTGGCACCGCCTGGGTCGAACCGTCGATGTGCCACCAGAAATTGCCCTGGCGGTACGGAAGCATGTGACGTGCAGCCTTGTCGGGGTCGAGGGTGATCGTCTGGATCTCGGGGAGTTCGTGTTCACCGGTCGGTTGCACCACGACCTCACCGAGCAACGCACTGAACGCGACGAGGTCATGGTCGGCGATGAACGCGCCCCGGTAGACGACGACCCCGTGTCGTTCGACGGCGGCCGCGCACTCGGCCGCTCGCTCGGGATCGACGAAATCGGAACCGCAAACGCCGGTGATCTCGACGCCCAGGTTCGCCAGGATCGGTTCGACGGACGGCATTCGGCACCTCGGTTCGTGGCGTTGACGGGTCAGAACGTGATCGGCACCGACTCCGGGCCGCGCACGGTGTTCGTCGACACGTACCGAACGCGCTCGACCTCGACATCCCATTCGGGGATCCGCGCGAGCGTCTCCGCCAGCGCGACTCGGCCCTCGAGCCTGGCCAACGCGGCGCCCAAGCAGAAGTGCGCGCCGTACCCGAACGTGAGGTGACGATCGTTCTTGCGGTGAATGTCGAAACGATCCGCGTTCGGGAACTGACGATCGTCCCGGCCGGCCGACCCGGTCAACAACGCGACGGTGCTGTGTTTCGGGATCGTCGTACCGTGCAGGTCGACGTCGCGCAGCGTGTATCGACCCTGGATCGGCGATGGCGCCTCGTACCGGAGCAACTCTTCGACCGCACCGGGGATCAACGATGGATCTCCGGCCAGTTCCGCGCGCGCCGCGGGATTCGCCGCGAGCACCAGCGATGCCCAACCGAGATGTCGGGCGACGGTCTCGTTCCCGGCGTTCGAGATCAGACCGATCATTCCGAGAATCTCGTCGTCGGTCAGCCGACGATGGGTGCCGCTCAGGTCCTCGAACTCCACTTCGGCGAGCGCGGAGACCATGTCGTCCTGTGGATCGGCGCGTCGCTGCGCCAGGATCGATCGGTAGTACTCGTGGACCAGTCCGAGTTGCGCGAGCACTTCCGCCGAAGGACGTTCTTCGCCTTCGTCGCGATGCAAACCCGCGTCGCTCCACTCGCGCAGCTGATCGTGATCCTCCTCGGGAAAGCCGAGCAGCGACGAGATCACCATCACCGGCAAGCGCATTCCGAAGTCGCGCACATAGTCCATCGCACCCGTACCCACGAACGGGTCGAGGTAGCCGGCACACAGTTCGCGGATCCGACCTTCGAGCGCGTTGACGCGCCGTGGGGTGTAGGCGCGGCTCACGACCTTGCGCAAGACGTCGTGCTCGGGTGGATCCATCATGATCATCATCGGGATGGGTGCGCCGAGCGGGATCATGTCGAGAGTGATGCCGTAGGCCGAGCTGTACGTCTCGGTGTCGAGCGACGCGTGGAGGACGTCGTCGAAGCGAGACAGCGCGTAGAAGTTGTACTTGTCGTTCCGATAGACCGGCGCCTCGTCGCGGAGGCGCTGCCACGTCGCGTACGGCGAGATCTGCGTGGCGTGAACGTAGGGATCCCAGTCGACCGGATCCGCGACCGCAGCCCCGTGACCCGACTCGTCGGTTCCGTCCGGTGCCATCACACTCCCCTTCCAACGGCCGATTCAGCCGCCGCCGGGATGGTAGCGATGCAGCCCGAATCCCGCCCGCTGAACCGCTTCGGGGCCCTGACCTGGGGTTTTGCCGACGTACGTAGCGGCCGCCGATCGGGTCCCAAAGATACGTAGTCGGTACCGATGGCGATCGATCCCGGGAAGTGCACAGTGGCGATGTCAACGACGACACCGTCCAAGGAGCAACCCGCAATGAACGTCCGTCACCTCGTCAAGCGCCTCACCGCAACCCTTGCCCTCGCCGCCGCGGGCACCTCCGGTTTCGTGGCGCTCGCCCAGGCCCCGGCCTCGGCGGCAGTCACCTGTGTCAACGACTGCATCAATCCGGTCACCGTCACCACCACGTCGGCCAATGCGAAGTTCGTGTTCACGACGACCGTGCCGACCAAGGTCCGGGCTCAGATCTTCTCCGGGACGACCAAGATCACCGAGGTCGCCCCCGCCGCCACGTTCGCGTCGTCCTTCGCGATCACGACGCCTTCGGTCCTCGCGGCGAACACGAGTTACACCTGGAAGCTGCGGGTCGTCGACCAAGGCAACGTCCTGCGGGTCGAGACCGGCACGCTGACCACCAAGCCGCTCGGCTGCTCGGTGGACTGTGTCAACGCGGTCACCGTGACGACGACGACGAACTCCGCGACGTTCGCCTTCACGACCACCGTTCCCACCAAGGTCCGGGCCCAGATCCTCGTCGGGTCGACCGTGCTCACCGAGGTCGCGCCGGCGACGACGTTCAAGACCTCGCACTCGATCACCACGTCGGCGGTGCTCGCCCAGAACACGAGTTACGCGTGGCGGCTTCGGGTCAGCGACGAGTCGGCGAACCTGCGCATCGAGAACGGCACGCTCACGACGAAGGCCGCCGGCTGCGCCGTGAACTGCGTGACCGGTGTGTCGACCGAGCGCAAGCCCGCCCAGGTCGCGATCAGGTTCTACACGAGCGTTCCGACCAAGGCCGTGATGACGGTCACGCAGAACGGCGTGTTCAAGGCACTCGCCGCCGACTCGACCTTCTCGACGACCAAGGCCCTGAGCACCGCCAACGTCCTGCAACCCGGCAACACCTACACGCTCAGCACCCAGTTCACCGACCAGAACGGCAAGGTGTTCACCCACACGATGCAGTACCAGACGGCCGTTCGTCGGGTCACCGTCCACCTCGCCGAGATCTACATGATCGACGACAGCGACCCGAACGGAACCGGCGAATTCACGATGGACGCACGCCTGAACGGCGGGCTCGCGACGACCCGGTACTACGACGATCTCGGCTCGTGGTACTACGAGTACCCCGCGGTCACGTTGACCGCGACCAACACACCTGAGAGCACACCGTTTCAGGTGAGGATGGTCGACACCGACTGCGTCGGACTCTGCGAGTTCGGCACACCCCAATCGTGGAACAACGGTGAGACCAGCGACTACACCTGGGCGACCGTCACCTACAACGTCGTCGACGCGGGCAACTGGATCGCCACGGGTCAGGTCCCGTTCTCGGCGACCGTGTACGGCCCCGTGGACTTCCAGATCGAAGGCTGGTACCAGATCGACTACGTCTGAGTCACCGCAGCACCAAGATCTCCAATGCTCCTTGGAGCGGACCACGGCCGGTCGCCCGTCTCGGGCGGCCGGCCGCTTCGCGTTCGCCCGCATCGGGCGGATCGTGCGGAACTCAGCGATATTCGGCTGGCGGCGAGTCGAGGATGACGGTCTTGGTCTCGAGGAAGTGCATCAGACCTTCGCGACCACCCTCTCGACCCACACCGGACTGCTTGAAGCCACCGAACGCGATCGAGAAGTCGGTACGGAACGAGTTCATCCCGACGGTTCCCGCTCGCAGCCGAGTCGCGACAGCGCGGGCACGATCGGGATCGGGGGTGAAGACCGATGCGTTCAGACCGTAGATCGTGGCGTTCGCAATTCGCACCGCATCGTCTTCGTCCGCCGCGGGGATCACGCTGAGCACCGGGCCGAAGATCTCCTCTTGCGCGATCGTCGACGCATTGTCGACGTTGCCGAACACGGTTGGTTCGATGAACCAACCGCGTTCGAGGTGTGCGGGCCGCTTGCCACCCGCCGCGAGCGTCGCCCCCTCGTCGACTCCCTTGGCGATGTATCCCTCGACCCGCGTGCGTTGCCGTTCGACTGCGAGCGGGCCCATCTGCGTCTGGTCGTCGAAAGGGTCGCCGACGCGGACCCTTCCGAACGCTTCGGCGAGCGCCTCGACCATTTCGTCGTGCCGTTGCCGCGTCACGACGATCCGCGTCAACGACGAGCAGACCTGACCGGTCATCGCACACTCGGCCTTCGCCAAGACCTTCGCCGCGGTTTCGATGTCGGCATCGTCGAGAATCACGGCGGCGGACTTCCCGCCGAGTTCGAGCGTCATCCGGGCGATGCGCCCACCGAGGATCGCCCCGATCTTGCGGCCCGCGGCGGTCGAGCCCGTGAACGTGATCTTGTCGATGCGCGGGTCGCGCACGAGCATCTCCGACACTTCACGGTCGGCAGTCACCACGTTGAGCACACCGGGCGGAAGCCCGATCGCCTCAGCAGCCTCCGCGACCACGTATCCCGCACCCGGCGCCTCCGGCGACATCTTCAACACGACCGTGCACCCGGCGAGCAGTGCGGGCCCGATCTTGTGGGGAATCAGTGCGTGGGGGCTGTTCCACGGCACGATCGCGCCGACGGTGCCGACGGGTTCGCGCACGAGGATGCCGAAGCCGGGTTGTGACGGCGTGGCGACGTGCTCGAACTCGAACGTGTCGGCCAGCGATGCGTAAGCATCGAACTCTCGCTGCATCACCATGGCCGCGAATTTGGCGATCGCGTGGATCGTGCCCGATTCACGCGGCCAGATCTGTTCGAGCGCCGCGGCCCGAGCGTGCAGCTCAGGCCCGAACGCGCGCAGGTACTCCGCCCGTTCGCGGTGCGACAGCGATGTCCACGTGCCGCCGTCGAACGCCGCCCTCGCGGCCGATACGGCATGGTCGATGTCGGCCGCCTGCGCCTCGGCGACGCGAAAGAACAACTCCTCGGTACCGGAGTCGATCACGTCGATCTGCGCAGTCGACGACGGAGCGACCCACTCACCTCCGATGTAGAAGCGGTCGGGGTGGCGAACAGGCGCGTCGGTGGGCGACATCGAGAACTCCTTCGAGGTGAAGCGCCAACTATGCCAGGTCGCTTCCCGAGCCCGCTCGATCCGGTGGCCCTCCAGGAACGCTGCCCGCTACGGTGCGCCCACCACCACCGACGAGGAGCCGAAATGGCCTGGGAGTTCTCCACCGACCCCGAGTTCCAAGCGAAGCTCGACTGGGTCGACACCTTCTGCAAGGAGAAGGTCGAACCGCTCGAGTACGTGTTTCCCTACGCCGTTCGCTCTCCCGATCCGGTGGTCAAGGCCTACGTGCGAGAACTCCAGCAAGAGGTGAAGGACCAAGGACTCTGGGCGATCTTCCTCGACGAGGAGCTCGGTGGGCCCGGCTTCGGACAACTGAAGCTCGGATTGTTGAACGAGGTCATCGGGCGGTACGGGTCGGCGCCGCAGATGTTCGGTGCGGCAGCTCCCGACACCGGCAATATGGAGATGCTCGCGGCATACGGCACCGACGAGCAGAAAAAGCGATGGCTCGAACCGTTGCTCGCCCAGGAGATGTTCTCGGCCTACTCGATGACCGAACCACAAGGCGGCAGCGACCCGACCCTCTTCAAGACCTCGGCGATGCGCGACGGCGAC
>SXGT01176591.1_pt1 | contig 26259 bp, 25 predicted proteins | sample 3176221 | NCBI WGS metagenome assembly SXGT01 (sample SAMN11356862, study PRJNA531348) | freshwater metagenome | isolation source: freshwater sample F1-120 | place: China: Fuxian Lake, Yuxi | collected 2017-12-25
GCCGCGGCGGCCGGGGTGCCTGCGGCAGCTTGTGCAGCCGCTGCGGCCGCCGCGGCGGCTTTGGTGGCCGCCTCGATCGCCGCCGCCGGGTCGGTGCCCGCGGCCGCTAGCGCCGCTTGGGCGGCCTTCGCTTGCTCGTTCGCCTTCTTGATCGCCTCGGCGGCGTCCCCGGCGGGGGGCGCGTCTCCGCCCTTGTCCTCGTCGCCGTCCTCTCCTTCGTCGGCCTCACCCTCGGCCTCGGCCGCCTCGACCTTCTCGGGCTTCGCGGCGGGCTTCGGCAGGGGGCCGGGGGGGCTCTCCTTCTTGCAGCCCGAGACGGTGACGAGCCCCGCGAGGCCCATCGCAGCGGCAATGGCGATCATGTTTTTCACGGACGGCTCCTGTTCATTGGGGTGACTACGGGAAAGCTGACGGTTCGATGGTGTCTACGGCGCTGGCAATGGCGTGGGCGGAGACGGCGCTCAGAGGGCCAACAAAGACCTTGCGGCCGGCGTGGGTGACGAGCCAGGTCTGCGGGACGGTGTGCTCGGTGATGTCGAGTGCCTCGAACAGCTCCTCGGGACGCCCCTCGAAGACGAGCGTCTCGAAGTCGAGCCCGTGGTGGAGCGCCGCCGCCTCGACGGCCGCGAGGTGCGCACCCGGATCTGCGGTGGGTGCCGAGAACGCCTCCCAGCCAATCCCCACGAAGTCCACGCGGCCCGCGAGCTGCGCCCGCAGCGCCATCACCGCCGGGAGCTCGTCGATGCACGCGTCGCACCAGGTGGCCCAGTGCACGACCACTCGAGGACGGACCGAGGCGGAGGCCGCGAGGCGGACGCCCACGCGATCCGACAGCACGGCGCGGTCCGACGTGGCCATGACGTCCCGGTCTCGGATCCGCTCGCCTTGACTGGGCGGGGATACCGCCTCGGGCCGTAATATGGCGCGGACGCCCTTGACCGGGCCACGCTCCGCGATGGCGTTGAGGGTGTCTCTGGCGAGGCCCAGCCACCCGCGACGTTCCAGCACCGTACTCGCCTCCGCAACGAAGCGCTCGCGTTGTACCATCGCGCCCGCGCCCTGCAAGCTGGAGCCCCACTCGATGTTCGTCCTCCGCCGTGTCCTCGCCGGGCTGACCCTGATCTCCCTCCTCGCCCCCGGCTGCGCCAAGGATGCGTGCGACGGCGAGATCCTGTCCCGGGCCGTCACAGCCACCTCCTCTGTCCCCAGAGAGCAACGCACCGAGCTGATGAGCCAGGCGCTGCTCGAGGCCTGCACCTCGGCCGACGCCCCCCTCCCCCCATCGCTGCGGGCCGCGCTCACGGCGGTGCGGGAGTACGACCCGTGGAGCGCGTTTCCCGTGGTGGTCCGCGCCATTCACGACGACCCATCGCTGTGGCTTCAAGCCTGCTCGCGGGGGACCGGCGCCTTCAACGCCGTGAAGTGGAGTGACAAGGCGGCGCTGCACCTGGCGCGCGCGTGCGGCACCGAGCGCCTGAGCTTCGCCACGGAGGGTGACTTCGCCCGAGCGGCCCCGCTGGGCACCCTGGTCGCGGTCTTGGCGTGGCCGTGGCTGTCCGAGAAGGGCACGGACAAGACCCGCGCCCACAGCGTGGCCGTCGCGTTGATGGCCGGTGAGTGATAGCGTTTCGCCATGCGGCGTCTCGCGGCCTTGCTCCTGCTCCTCGCCTGCGGCTCCCCCGCAGAGCCGCAGCCGCCCCCCGCCGAGCCCTACCCCACCGAGGGTGAGCTGCCCGTCAGCGCCGCGCGTTTCCACTTCGACGACGGGAGCGTCCGTCTTGGACCCGGGCTCACTGGCGGACGCGGCGTTTCGCTGCTGGACGTGGATGACGACGGCTGGCCGGACGCTACGGTCACCTGGGCCGAAGGGGTCCGCCTCCTGCGCGGATCCGCGGAGGGCTTCCGGCCGTGGACCGAGGTCGCGCTCCCGTGGCCGCGCGCCCTCGCCTGGGCCGACATCGACGACGACGGTGACCGCGACCTCTACGTCAGCGGGAGCCAGACGGAGCATCGGCTCCTGCGCAACGACGCCGGCGGCCTGACCGACATCACGGCGGCCGCGGGGCTCCCAGCCGAGTTCCCCAGCGGCGGCGAGGCCGCCAGCTTCGGAGACCTCGACGGTGATGGAGACCTGGATCTCTTCGTGGCGCTCGGCGCGCGGTCTCAAGCCTCCATCGCGCGGGATCGCGCGAACGGCGTGAAGGTCGAGGCCGGGTCCTTCGGCGCGCCCGACCAGCTCTACTGGAACGAGGGCGGCGTGTTCCGGCGCGACACCTCGGGCGTCTTCGACGGCCCGCCTGGCGGCGAGACCTTCCAGGCGTGCCTCTTCGACGGGGACGGAGACGGCGACCTGGACCTCTTCGCGGTGGATGACCACCGCCCGGACCGGCTCCTCGTCAACGAAGGCGCCGCGCGCTTCGCGGACCGGAGCACCGACCTGCTCCCGGACGAGGGGCGCCTCGTTACCTCGATCATGGGCATCGATCTGGCGGACTTCGACCAGGACGGCCGCCTCGATCTCTACGGCTCGCAGAAGCAGGGAGACCTCCTCTATCTCGGCAACGACCTCACGGCGCCCGTGGCGAACCACTTCCAGTCGTTCAGCGGCGGCGCCGACGCCACGAACCAGACCACCGGCTGGGGCGCGGCGCTGCAGGACTTCGACCACGATGGCGACCAAGACCTCCTACGAACGGCCAACTTCGACACCACGTTCAACACGGGCGGCAGCCTCGGTCGCGTGGGCGTGAACCTGCTCTTCGAGCACGTCCGCACCGAGCGGGAGATCCCTTCGGTGGACCCCGAGGGCCGCGCGCTCGTCGACCGCAGCGCCGAGGCGGGTCCGGTATTCGACCGCCCGATCGACGGGTGGGGGCTCGCCACGGGCGACATCGACCGGGACGGCGACCTCGACGTGCTCATCGGCGTTGATGGCAGCCATGAGGGCCTCGACGGCGAGCCCGACGCCCTGCGCGAGGCGGTCCTGCTGGTGAACCGCGGGGCCGAGTCGGCGCGGCGGCGATCCGTGCTGGTCCGCCTGCGCCAGCCGGGTCGCAAGAACGCGTTCGCGGTCGGTGCCAGCGCGGAGGTGCTGGGCCAGGGGATCCGGAATCGCCGCGTGAATCAGGTGGGCCAGAGCTACCTCAGCCAACACGACGACGCCTTGCACTTTGGCCTCGGAGACTACCTGGCCGCGCCGGCGGTGGTGGTGACCTGGCCGGGGGGCGCGCAGACCGCGTTCCTCGCGGTGCCGGCTGGCGCGTGGCGGCTGGACCGACCGGCCCAGGACTCCGCGAACTGCTGCATCTTCAAGGACGGCGCGGTGTCGTGTACGGCGGCCCCCAGCATCCCGGCCTGCCTCAAGGCGCAGGCGTTCGCGCTGGGCCTCGAGGCGGTGTGCGACGCCGCGTGTGATGCGTGGGCGGGCTGCTGTCCGGCGGTCGCCGCCGAGAGCTGCCGCACCGCTTGCGCGGAGGGGCCGCCCCCAGAGAGCGCCTTGGAATGCGTCGCCGGGAGCGCGTGCTCCGGCGTGCCGGCCTGCCTCGCGGACGGACGCTACGCGCCCGGCAACCCGACCGGCGCGGCGACTGTGGGCGGCGACGCCTGCCCGCTGCGCTGAGCGCTCAACCGCTGGGGAGCGTGAGCGCCTCACATCGAGGCGGTTCGCGCGGCGGGAAGTCCGCGCTGCGCCACAGCAGCACGGGGCGCTCGGGGTCTCGGCGATCGAGCAGCCCCTCGTCCCCGAGCACCAGCGCGTCGTCGGACATGGGAGGGCAGCCGGCGGACCCCCAAGGCCCGGGCACGAGGACCAGGCGGTCTCCTGGCGTCCCGCCGTGGGCGCTGGCGTCGTCGGTGAGCACCTCGTAGTGCCACGGGTGGTTCGCTACGAGCAGCGGTCGGAGCGGGCGGCCCCGGCGCTCGACGACGAGGACCTCGAGGGTCTGGACCCGGCCGTTCAGCGTGACCTCGAGCTCCTCGAGAGACTGGTCGCCGTCGTCGAGGAGACCGACCGTGAGATAGTGCGAGGGCGCGCCGTCGCCGCAGGTCACGTCGACGCCTAGCCCCGTGTCGCGGGTGAACCGCACGGTGCACGGCGCCCCACCGGGCACCAGGAGCGAGACCGGCACGTAGTTCTTCGTGAGCTCGAGGTCGCGGGGATCGGCCACGTACGGCGGGATCGCCGGCGCGGGCATGGGCTCGATCGCCACCTGGCGGGCGAACGGGCGCTGCTCCACCCAAAAGTGCACGACGCCTTGCGCCACGCCGGCCGAGCGGTGCACGGGTCGGCCGTGCCAGAGCAGCGTGGAGGTCCACTCCAGGGCCTGGGCCGCGTCGTCAGCGTTGGGGAGGCCCACGAGGGTCGGCCGGAGCAGCCGGTCGAGCTTGACGTCCACGGGGTCGAAGTCGCGCGCTTCCCGAGACTCGTTGAACTGCGGACGGGGATCGATGGGGAGCTGGAGGGAGCGCAGCGCCTGGGGCCCCGCCGCCAAGACGAGCGCAAGGGTGACGGGGGCAAGGCCGCGGCGCCAGTCGGCGAGGCTGCCTGGGAGCGCGGAGAGGCCCACCGCGGCCCAGTAAGGCAGCGGCCCGAAACACATCACCGCATAGGACAGCTTGTCGCGATCGAGGTTCACGATGGCGAGCAGCACCAGATAGATGGGGAACACCCAGAGCAGGAGCGGTGCGGTGCGGAGGGCGCCGCGCCGGAACCCCAGCCAGGCCCCCCACACCACCAGCGCCATCATGGGGACGCCGAAGCTCCAGAGGTCTTCGAGGGGTCGGGTGATGAGGTTCGGGAACGGCTCGTCAGCCGGTCGCATGAGCTCTGATGCGAAGGGCCAGTTCAGCGGGTGGAAGTGGAACTCTATCCCGAAGACCTCGAGGGGGATCTGACCGCGGACGAGGGACGGGTGGTAGAACGCGCGGCCGAAGTTCTCGTAGCTGGTGAGCAGCCAGGGAACCACGAAAGCGAACAGCGTGGCCCCCGCCAAGGCGAAGCGCCCCACGGTCCACGGACGACCGAGCACCAAGACCGCAGGGAGCAGCAGCGCGAGCTCGGGCCGGGTGCCCACCGCGTGAGCGAAGACGACGGCTGCGAGCCCGTGGAGCCGCGTGGACGGCGCCGCCTGCGCCAGTCGATGATGACAGAGGAGCCACAGCGCGCCCGTGGCGAGGCCCGCTGCCAGCTGGTTCTCGTTGACCATATAGGCGCCCGCGAGCCGGTATCCCATGAGCGTGACAGCCGATATGACGACCACGGCGAGGCGCCGGCGCACGGCGAGGCGGCGCTCGTCGGCGCCTTCGACGCCGAGCGCCCGGAGGCCGCGAGCTGCGAACAACGCGGAGAACAGCCCGATCAACGCCATGTAGGTGCCGGTGGCCACCACGAGCGCCCCGGAGCCGTGGAAGACGAAGTGCTGAACCAGGGTGGCAGCAGAACCGATCCGTTGGATGGTCAGGATCTTGGCGATGCCGAAGCCGGGCTCCAGCGGATGCTCGGTGACGTGCTCTACCTCGCGTCCCCACAAGGGATCGTAGGTGCGCAGCCCCTCGCCGCTCCCGTCCTCGAGCAGGAACATGCTGGCCTGGTGCGGGCAGGGAGAGAAGATCTCCACCCCCTCGAACGACCGCGGGATCATGGTGAGCGCGTTGACCACGACCATCGCCACCACGGCGGCGACGACTGCCCAGCCCTCCTCGAGGGGCGAGGTGCGCGGTGGCTCTGCGGGCGCGACGCGGCCTCTCGCGTGCTGGCGAAGGAGCAAGGCCCCAAAGACCGCCGAAACCCCCGCGGCTGCAAGCAGGACCCCGATGGGTCCAAGCGGCTTCCTGAGCACGTAGGGCGTGATGAAGGCGATGGGGACGACGAGGGAGGCCCCGAAGAGCAGCGAGGTGGCCACGCGCTCGAGTGGCGTGGCGCGCGGGAGCGCCCAGCTGCTCGCGAGCCAGCCCGGGACGCCCCAGGCGAGCCCCGGGAAGACCAGGAGCCAGAGGAGGCCCACGGCTACTGGCCGATCGGAACCGTGGGGATGATGAAGAGCGCCGCCTTCGATTCCGAGGGGTTCTGGCTATCGGTGACCTTCGCCTGAAAGAAGAACCCGCTGAGCTTGATCTGCGTAAAGGGCACCGTGATGGTGTTGACGAGGCTCGGGTCGCTGACCCCACCGCTGAGCGTTCCGTCCGGCGCGAGCGTGAGACCGGCCGGGACCCCGCTCTTCGGGATGAACGAAGACACGAACCCGGGGAGCGGCTCTTCGGCCCAGGTGTACGGCTTCTTGCCGCCCTTGGCCGCGAGCTTCGCGTTGTAGGGGACAGGGAGACCGCTCACCACGACGATGAGCGGGAGCGTGATGAGCTTGGTGACGAACAGGTTCACTTCCTGCTCACCGATGATCTCGAGCGGCGCGAGGCTCACCGGCAGCGTGAACGCCTTCTGGGCCGTGGCGGTGGGGCTGCCGTTGTCGAGCGCCTTCACCGTGAACGTGAAGTCGCCGCCCTCGGTGGCCACCCCGCTGAGCACTCCTGCTGCGGAGAGGCTGAGCCCCGGCGGAGGCGCCCCTCCGACCAGCCCCCAGAAATACGGGGTCTCGCCGCCGCTGGCGGCGAAGGACACGGAGTAGGGCTCGCCCTCGATGGCCTTCGGCAGCGGCGAGGAGGTGACGATCGCGAGGCTGCCGTCTGTGACGACCACGGTCCAGGTCGCAGTATCGAACGCCCCTGCGGAGTCGGCCACGGTGGCGTCGAAGGTGGTCTCACCTGCCGCCTCGGGAATACCGGAGAGCACGCCGCCCGCGTCGAGCGCCAGGCCGGGAGGCAGGGCGACAGCCTTCCACTGGTACGGTGGGACCCCGCCCGTGGCCTCGAGCGTGGCGCTGTATGCCACACCGACCTTCCCGACGGGCAACGCCTCGACGACGGCCTTCAGCGCTGGGGCCACGCAACTGTTGCCATCGCACGCGGTGCCCTCTGGGCAATGGGCGTTGATGGCGCACTCGACGCACTCGCCGTCCCAACAATGGGGGCCGCCTTGCTCCTGGGTGCAGGGGGTCTCGGTGAAGGTGGCGCCGTCCTCGCTGCATGCCAGGCGCTGGTCGCCCGAGCACCCCGAGAGCCCGGGAGGGCACGACGGCACGACCGACGCCGCGTCCGGCGTCGCGGACACGGTGTCGGACGCCTCGACCGCGTCGGGCGGCAACACGGAATCGCTGACGTCTGGAGGTGCCTCCACGTCGTCGCAGGCGCCGCTACCGGGGAGCCCGCAGGCGGCAAGCACACCGTCCGGCTCAATCGACGCGTCGACCGGGGCCGCCCCGTCGGCTTCGACGATGTCGCCCAGAGAGACCGTGGCCGCGGCCAGGTCTTCGCCGGCGCACGCCGCGAAGAGAGAGAGCATAAGAGCGAGCGCGTTGCGATGCATGGTGTGGCTCCCGAGGGGCTCGAGTGCAGGCTCGCCGGCCCCCGGATCAGTCGCGGACGAGGAGGAGTCCCGGCGCGACGATGTGGTCTCCGTCGAGGGTCCAGAAGCTGGCCCCGCCGCCGATTCCAGCACCCGCACCCGCTGCGGCGCAAGCGCCTTCCTTGCACGTGCAGTTCTCGGTGCCCTTGTGCTTGAAGTCGAGGTCGAGCCCGGCGTCCTCTGCCTCGCCCGAGAGCGCGTACCGGTGCGTGGCGGTGACGGTGTCCGCGCCTCCGCAGTCGGCGCGCCGCCAGCCCTGGACGGGCGACGTGCGCTCCTGTGTCATCGATCCTGAGATCCCGGCTCCGGCCGGGCTGATCGTAGCCTTGCCCCACCCCGGCACACCGCCGATGCGGGCCGTCCACGAACCGGCCATGCCCTTTGCGTCCACGGTGCGAACGGTGACCTCAGGCGGGGCGGCGCCCTCGTACCGCTGAAAGAAGAAGGTGTTGTCGACCATGATTCCGCCGCGGGGCGAGAGCACCACCTCCCACTCCTGGTCACCGGCCGCGCTGCAGAGCCCCTCACAGCTGCAGGAGGTGACAGAGCCCCCCTCGGCTAGGAGGCGACCGCTCTCGTTGTTTCCAGAGTACCGAGCGCGGTACTTCGTGACCGTGACGAGCTCGGTGGCGCCGCCGCATTGGGCCTTTCGGTAGCCCGGGACCTGGCTCAACGTGGTGAGCCGCGCCTCTCCGGAGACCTGGAGCCCGTTCCCGGCGAGGACAAGGGTGAGGGTCTGCTGGTCGCGTCGGCCAGCGTTGGAGAACCGGCTGCCGAACCACGAGCCGGCGAGGCTCCCCGCTTGAGCCGGAGGTGCGGTCGGTGGCGGGGTGAGCACGGGGGGAGGCGCAACGACTGGTGGCGGCGTAGCCTCCGCGACCGCCGCGGGCGCAGGCACCAAGGTCATGACCACCGCCATGGCCAGACCCGGCTGAGCGGCCAGATCCTGCTGCACGGTGGAATATCCCGTGAGGCTCACCTCGAGGCGACGTGCGCCTGGCGTGAGCGGGATGGCCCCCATCGGCGCCTTGCCAACCAGGACTCCGTCGATGCGGACGTCCGCACCGGGAGGCATGACCGTGAGCATGAGCGTGGCAGGGGGCGGCGGAGGAGCCGCGGCGCCGAGTTGAACCAGGGCCCCGTGCGCGGCGGCACCCGTGGGGGTGTTGCCCGCCTGCTGCTCCACGAGCTGGTACAGCATGATCGCGACCTGTTTGTTCTTCATCGCCTGGTAGGCGCGCGCGAGGTCGAGCAGGCGCTCCGGTCGTACGTCGCTGAGGTAAGCCAGCAGGTACTGCCCGGCGGCATCGTCGTATTTCTTCTTGGCGAGGGCGTCGGCGCCGGCGCGAGCGTAGTCGTCGGCGGGGGGGACGGTCGCGAAAGCAGGGGCGGACAACCCGAGAACGAGCAGAACGAACAGCACGAGGCGCATCTACAACCTCCCAATATGCGGGCGCGCGTTCTAGTCCATGCCTCTCCCGAAGTAAAGGTCCAATTCAGCTACCCTTTTTCCCGACGGCTCCCGCACCGGCGCGCGGACCTGCGAGCTGCCGGTGCCGGTGCTACTCGTCCGACTGCGGTTGGGTCTCGCCCGGGTCAGCCGGCTTTACGCCTGCCCGGGAACTCACCGCGCGGCGACCAATACGACGTGTTCGTTCTGCGCGTCGGACCAGCGGCGCTTGTAGTCCATCGCCATCCCGAGGTCGTACCGGGCGATGCCCTCGTCCACCAGCTGCTCGATGAGCGCCAATTGGAGCTGGTTTCCCAGACCAAGCGCCTCGTACTCCCGTGAGTAGCCCAGCTGAAAGCCGCGGTAGACGTGGCCTAGGACGGCCCCGAAGATGAAAGCGCAGTCGACTCCGTCGCGTACAGCGAAGGCGGCGCGGAGCCGCCCCCCGCGAGAGGCTCGCTCCAAGGTACGGCCGTAGAAGTCAACGAAGGCCGGTGTGGACAACATGCTGCCGCCGTTCCCGCTCTTCCAGGATCGCCGCTCTACCTCGGAGGCGCGCTCGAGGACGTTGGCGGCCGCCGCGGTGCCGCAGAGCCGCTCCACGACGATCCCGGCTTCGCGCACGCGGCGACTGTCCCGCCGGAGGTTGGCGCGGAGGTGCGCGCTGCGGCGGCCGAGGAAGCCGTCGAGCCCGCCGTGGAGCGAAGCGCTGACGCTGGTGAGACCCGGCCGAACCGCCGTGCGGAAGCGGCGACCGACCAGGACACGGACTCGCGCCGCGGCGGCGGGGCTGAGTCCAGAAAGGACCGCGAGCCGCCAGCGGGGCGCCAGGGAGACCAGAGCACCTGCCAGGAGGCGCGCGCCGATCTCGGGGTCGGGGCCCAACACCGGGCTGCAAAAACCCCAGTCACACTCGGCGCTCTGCAGCACCACGTGGCCGTCAGGGTGCGGTGACAGCGCGAGGAGCACGGTGTGGCCATCTGTTTCTGCGAAGATGAGCTCGCGCTCACCGCTGAGCGCCGCGTGCGCGCCGAGGGACCAATCGCCGCCAGAGCAGTAGACCGAGACGTCCGCGGTGAGCACGGCGGTGGCGTCGAGGCGCGCGGCGATACGCTCCGCGTCCTCCGACGGCGGAGCGGCGCTGGAGCCGGGAGTGCTCAGCCGTCGACCAGGACGTACGTGAAGTTGAGGAGCAGGTTGTTCTGCAGCTGGAGCTCGTCCACGAGGAGCGGCTCGCGCACGGCCTTGAAGTTGTAGTCGAGGCTCATGAAGCTGAACACACGCACGCCGAGCTTGAAGTCGAGGTTGAACACGACCTTGTCCGCGAAGTCCTTGTCGTCGCCGGTGCTCGAGTAGAACGGCAGCAGGGTCTCGGCCCCCAGCGCGTAGTTGATGGTGACCGCCTCCAGGGGAAACGCCCCGGACACACCGGCGAAGGCTTCACCGCCGACCTGAACGAAGTCCTCGAGTTGGATCACCTCCACATTCGGGGTGGCAGCGTCGTCGGAGAGGGCCAACCCTTCCTGGGTGAACGTCTCCCGTGCGCCGACGCCGAGGCGGATCTCGACCTTGGCGTGCGGAGTGGTGTACGGCGCGAGGAACGCACCCACAGACTCCTTGAGCGTCATCGGGGCGAAGATCTCGGTGAGCTTGAGCCGCGCCTGGGTGCGCGCCGTGCCGTCGGGCAGCGCGTAGGTGACGTCCTGGGCGCGCACGTCCTCACCCTGAAGCACCGCCGTGCTCAGCTGGAACTGCGCAAACGGACCGACCCACGGGGTCCCGGGGCTGTGCCAGAGGTAGATGCTCTCGAAGGTGAGGCTGTCTGCCGTCTTGACGAACTCGTCGATCGCGGGCGTCTGCGTTACGACCAGACGGAACCCGAGTGAATTTCGCCACTCGTGCTCTACGCCCAGGTAGTCGAGGCCGACGTCGAAGCCGGGCCCGAGGTTGATCGTGGACCCGTCCTGAGCGCCGACCACTTCCTTCGAGTGGGCCAGCGAGAAGGTGGCCCCGATGGAGGCGCGCCACTTCCAACCCACGTCGACCTCGGGGGCCTTCTTGTCGACGGCGTCCGGGACGAGGTCCTTCTGATCGTCGGCCAGGGCCGAAGCGCTGGCGAGAGACGCAACGAGGGCAAGACGCAGAATCATCCGAGAGCTCCTGAGGTTGTCGCGTGAGCTCGACCGGCCGGGCGGCTCTCGCGTTCTGTAGGAGGGTTAAATGCAACAGCCCGCGGCGTCCTTGAAGAAACTAGGACTCCGCGGGCTGTCGTATGGTCGGGGCGACTGGATGCGAACCAGCGACCACCAGTCCCCCAGACTGGTGCGCTAACCAGGCTGCGCTACGCCCCGCCAGAACCGGCACCGTGGCGCCGGTAGGGCCTCGAACGGCGTTCGCGCGTGCGCGATCGTCGCCCAGGGTGTGGGGAGGGCCCCACGGACAACCAAAACGAACTCGTTGGAGCGGGTGTCGTTCTGGGGTGTGGGGGCAGGCCCCCACACGCGACTCAGTCGTTGAGCGCGTTCTTCAAGACCTGGCTGGGCTTGAAGGTGAGCACTCGACGAGCAGTGATGGTGATTTGGTCTCCGGTCTTCGGGTTACGCCCAATTCGCTTCTGCTTGGGTCGAACCACGAAGTTCCCGAAACCGCTGATTTTGAGCTTCTCGCCGCTGGCGAGAGTCTCCTTGAGCGTCTCGAAGACGAACTCCACGAGCTGCGACGCCTCCTTCTTCGAGTAGACGCCCAGCTTCTCGTAGACGTTCTCGATGATGTCGGCCTTCGTCATCGCGGGCTCTTTGTCAGGCCCTTTGACGTTCCGCTGTCGGCTTGCCCGTGCCATGGTCGACCTCAGGAAGCGGCCTTCTTGGCCTGGTTGACCACCGCCTCGAAATCGGCGGGCTGGTGGAGTGCCAAATCGGCAAGGACCCGGCGATCGAGAGCGATCCCGGCCTTGTCCAGCCACGCGATCAGCTGGCTGTACTTCACGCCGAGCTGGCGCGCTGCCGCGTTGATGCGCGCGATCCAGAGGGAGCGCCAGGTCCGCTTCTTCAGGCGGCGGTGCACGTAGGAGTACACCATGGCCTTCATGACGGACGTCTTGGCGCGCTTGAACACGCGACTACGGCCGGCGCGGTGTCCGCGGGCGGCCTTCATGACCTTGTTGTGACGACGGCGGGAAGTTACCCCACCCTTGACGCGCGGCATCTCAGGCTCTCCTTAGGCCCCGTAAGGGCAGAGGATTTGGGCGCGATGAATGTCGGACGGACCGACGTACGCGTCGCTACGAAGCGCGCGCTTGCGGTCGCGCGACTTCTTGGTGAGGAGGTGGCGGCGGAAAGCGCGGTTGTGCTTCACCTTGCCCGACCCCGTGAACTTGAACCGCTTCGCAGCGGCCCGCTTTGTCTTCATCTTGGGCATGGCCCGCCTCTAACAGCTTGTGGCGTCTCGCCACGTCAAGAGCGCCAGCGCTTGTTCGCGCCGGCGCCCGGAGATTGGGGGGGCTGCCCCCCCCGGCCCGTCTTAGCCCGAAGGCCGCTGTGCCCCCCCGAGGGTGAGAACAGCGTGGTAGGCATGGGCGGTTTCGAACCGCCGACTTCTACCGTGTCAAGGTAGCGCTCTCCCACTGAGCTACATGCCTGTGCCGACTCCGGGGAACCCGGATCCAGCAGCCCTACACCATTTATCCCTGTTGATTCCGGGACTTGGGGCATGAGGCTGCCAAAAGCGGGGCGTAGAATAGGGACGCGCCCCTCGCCCTGTCAAGCGCCTTTTCGCGGCACGTCGGCTCCGGCATGCTCTGACGGTGCCGCCCTACCGTCCAGCGCTCGTCCCGATCGGCAAAGTCCTCGCCAACACTGCGTTCCTCGTGGACCGGGGGACTCGGGAGCGGCTACTGCTCTCCGCCACCCTCGACCTGGTTGACCAGCTGCTCGAGCCCGATCTCGCAGGCCAGGTGGTGGCGCTGCCGCTAGGAAGCGGTGGGCGCGGAGGCGTGGTGCTCGAGACCGCCTCGCGCGCTGCGATGGAACAGCTCGAGGTGCTGCGACCGCTGCTCGAAGAGGCGTTGCGGCGCAGCAACCTCGACGGAGGCAAGGCCTTGCGTGTAGGATGCCGCCTCGTCTCGGGCCGCGTCGAACGATCGCCGGGCGCGAGGCGCTCGGGCGTTGCCGCCGAGGGGCGCCCGCCGAGAGACCCGGCGTCGGGCGCCACCGCGGCACGCCACTTGGAGGCTGCCAGCGGGGTCGCTGCGGTGATTCGGGCGGATTCTGTGCGTCTGGCCTTCGCGCGGTGGGTCGCGTCAGCCAGCGAGGGGAGAGAATGAGCGTGCGATACCTAGCGGTTTTGGGAGCCGGCGTAGCGTTTTCAATGGCTGCCTGCTCTGGTGCGTCCACTACGGCAGGCCAGCCCGCCGCGGCAGACACCGCGAGCGGCGGCGACGCCGCGGAGCCGACGGATGGGTCGGACGGGACCGACGGGACCGACGGGACCGACGCCACGGACGGAACCGACGCCACCGACGCCACCGACGCGGGAGACTCGAGCGACGGCGATCCCTTCGCCGGAAACAACAGCTGCGCCACGTCGGGGGAGTGCAAGGCGGGCCAGGGCTGCCACGGCAACGTCTGCGTCGCCGAGCCCGCCGACGAGGTGCGCCTCACGGACAACGCCACGGACAACTTCGTCGAGGAGCCGCCCAACCTCGACTGCGTCGACGCAGCCCCGGCGGACGTCCCCGGGGCCGAGACGGCCACGATCTACGGCATCGTCGATCGGTTCGGCGACGGGCGAAAGACGATCGACATCGAGGTCTCCGTGTTTCCCGCGAGCGAGTGGCCCCCCAAGTGGGCCGACGGCGACAAGGCGGGCCAGCCTTGCGTGGACGAGACAGACCTCGCAGCCATGCACACCTGCTTCAACACCGCGAAGCCCTCGAACCCGAAGTGGGTGGTCAAGTCCACCGATCCGGGGACGGAGAAAGAGGGCACGGAGTGCGCCTTCCTCGAGCAGCTCGAGACCTGCGGCGCGGGCTACGAATGCATCGAGGTGTCCAGCATCGTCATGGAGTGCGAACCGTCGTTTGGACTCTACGAGGTGCCCGAGGTCCCCACGGACACGCCCCTCGTCGTGCGCTCTGTGACGCGTGACCCCTTGCTTCAGAAGAAGTGGAAGGACACCTACGCGTACAACACCATCGTCCTCTCGGAGCACCTCGAGGAGGGCGGGCGCTTCCGCCTCAACGCGTTGATGGTGTCAGACGGGCAGTGGGCCACCATCCCCAACACGCTGCAGGTGCCAGGCGGCATCAAGAAGAACAACGGCGCGGTCGGCGGTCGTGTGCGCGACTGCCCGTCCGCGGGGCGACGCGGCTACACCTTGAAGGAGGCGGCGGTAGGCCTCGCTACGCCCGGCTCCGCGACTGGGTACTTCAACGACAACGAGCTCGACACCGTACCTCTGCGCGATCGCAAGGCCACCGATCGCTACGGGCGCTTCACCATCGTGGACGTGAAGGCCGGCCCGAACCGCCTCGCGGGGGTGGTGCGCTCCGGTGGCGCGGTCACCTCGCTCGGCAGCGAGGAGTTCTTTCTGCCGCCCAACAGCCTCGTGGTGCTGACCCTCCCGGGCAAGCTCCCGATCTTCAACAAATGAAGCGCCTCCTGCTGCTCGCCCTGTTGGGCGCCTGGGGCTGCGAGAAGAAGACTCCGGGCGCCGAGGCAGATACCAAGGGGCCCCCGCCCAAGGTCAACCTCCCCCCGTCCCCCGACATGTCGGAGACGAAGGTCACGGAGAAGTACGCGGACGGGAGCTGGTCGGTCTCGGGACTGGTGCGGAACCGCGCCCGTTGGTTCGGCCGCGCCGTGAGCGTGAAAGGCCAGGTGCTCTCGGTCACTCGATGCGAGGCAGACTGCGATCCGCCGGCGCACGCCGTGCTCGTGGACGACACCACCCGCCCGGGTGAGCGCCTCGTGGTCCTCGGCGGCGAGGGTTCGGCATTCGGTACGCTGGAGCAGGGGCAGGCGGTCGTGCTGTCGGGCGATTACCTCGACATAGACCCCGGCGCCACCTTCGTTCGGCTCGAGGGCGTCCTGCTCCTGCATCGGGCGGTCGACGCGGCACCAGGGCAGCCAGAGGGGGCACCAGCGGGAGCGCCGCCTGCTGAGGAAGGAACGCCCGCTGCTGAAGGGGCGCCAACGGGAGCCGCGCCGGCCGCGGAAGGTGCACCATCAGGCGCTGCAGAAGCGCCCGCAGGAGCGGCACCCGCCGAGGGCGCGCCGGCCGCTGAAGGTGCGCCCGCAGGGGCTGCGCCTCCCTAGCCAGCTCCCCCCGGCGCCGCCGCTCAGAGCGTGAGCAGCCGCTGCCCCATGCGGAAGACTTGATCCCGCACCACCGGCACGAGGCGGAGGTCGGGGTTGTCCCACACCAGGACTACGGTGGAGCCGAGGTGGAAGCGACCCACCTCTTCGGCCCGGTCGATCGGGATCTTCCGCTTGAACCGCTCGTCGTACGCCGTGCGCCTCCCCACGTTGGTGGTCACGGGGTGGTAACTCGCCGTGATCATTCCAACGTTTGTGGCGCCGACCTTGACGACCGCGAACTCCCCGAGCTCCTTCGACTGTACGAAGGTCACGAGGCGCTCGTTGACGGCGAAGAGGCGGTCGACGTGCTTGAGGCCGAGCCCGTTCACCGGGTAGAGCCGCCCCGGGATGTAGCGGTAGCCGCTGATGCCCCCATCCACCGGGCTGTGAATCCGGTGATAGTCGCGAGGGCTGAGGTACAGCGTAATGAAGCCGCCGCGAGCATAACGCCGGGCGTCCGTAGCCGAGTCGAGCAGCTCGTCGAGGCGGTAGTCCTTACCCTTGACCTGCTCGATCGAGCCGTCAGAGACCCGGCCCCAGCTCATCACACGTGCGTCGACCGGACTCACCGCAATCTGGGGCGCTCGGTCCACGACATGCACGCCGGGCCGAAGCTCCCGGGTGAAGAAGTCGTCGAAGGTCTCGAAGGTCTCGGCCGAGGCCGCCATCTCGGACTCGTCCACCCCGAAGATCGCGATGTACCGGCGGATCGCCGCGAGCAGCAGCGGACGCGGTACCCGCGCCTGGGCCATGCGGCCGATGAGCTGGCTGAACGCCGGGGCGCTGAGCGCCTCGAGCGCTGTGAGCGTGAGCGCGTCCGTCAGGCCCTCGAGCGACGAGCTCGTGAGCGCAGGGCGGAGGCGGTGAATCAGAGATTGAGGCTCGGGCATCGCGTAAGCGCCTCGAAGTCGGTGTAGCGGCGTCGGATTGCGTCGGGACCCACGTCGCGGAGCTGCGACAGCCCGAAACCCTCCACGCAGAAGGACGCCATGATGCTGCCGGCGAGCATGCACCGCCGGAGATTGTCGAGAGTGAGATCGCCCGAGCGCGCGAGCCAGCCCATGAAGCCGCCGGCGAACGAATCGCCGGCGCCCGTGGGGTCGACCACGACCTCGAGGGGGTACGCCGGCACATAGAAGATGTCGTTGTGGTGGAAGAGCAGCGCGCCGTGCTCGCCGCGCTTCAACACCACGATCGGGGGCCCGAGACGCTGGATTCCGCGGCCTACACCGAGGGCCGTGCGCGCGCCGGTGAGCAGGCTGCCCTCTTCGTCGTTGAGCAGGATGGCCTCGACCCGCGAGAGCACCCGAAGGACGGCGTCGCGTTTGCCGTCGATCCAGAAGTTCATCGTGTCCATGGCCACGAACTTGGGCGCGCGGACCTTGCCGAGCACGTCCAGCTGGAGGTCTGGATCGATGTTTCCGAGGAACACGTACTCTGAGTCCGCGTACGTCTCGGGGATCGCGGGCCGGAAGCGCTCGAACACGTTGAGGTGGGTGTAGAGCGTAGTGCGCTGGTTCATGTCGGCGTGGTAGCGGCCGCCCCAGCGGAAGGTATCGCCCGAGGGATCGATGACGAGCCCGGTGGTGTCGACGCCGTGGCTGTCGAAGATGTGCTTGTCGCCCGAGCCGAAGTCGCGCCCGACCACGCCGACGAGGCGAGGCGCGGTGAAGCCGCTGGCCGCCACCGAGAAGTACGTGGCGGAGCCGCCGAGGAGGTTCTCGCGCTTGCCGTACGCGGTCTCGACGTCGTCGTAGGCGACCGAGCCGACGACCAGCAGGGGACCGGGAGCGTTCATGCCTGTCCTCCGGCGAGCGAGCGACGTAGCAGCAGCTCGAGGCGGGCGTGTGCCTCGGCCGGGATCGATTCGGGGGCGGTCATGACGGCGAAGTCGAGCGAGCGAGGGCACGCGCAGGAGTCCGGACGCCCCATGGTGCCGGCCGGCGAGTCAACGAACGCTTGGACCTCGGGCACGACGGCGCGCAGGAGCCGTTGGGCGCGGTCGACGTTGCCGCGCATCACCGCCAGCACGGCCTCGACCGTGACGTCCTCCTCGGACTCGTGCCACACGTCGTAGTCGGTGGCCATGGCGATCGTGGCGTAGTGGAGCTCGGCCTCACGGGCGAGGCGGGCCTCCGTCACGTTGGTCATGCCGATGACGGACACGCCCCACGAGCGGTAGAGGCGGGACTCGGCGCGAGTGGAGAACTGCGGGCCCTCGATGCACACGTAGGTGCCGTTGAGGTGAGCCGGGATCTCGAGCCGCTGAGCAGCCGCCCAGAGCCGCGAGATGAGGTGGGGACAGGTGGGGTCGGCGAGGCCGACGTGGGCCACGCAGCCCCCCTCGAAGAAGGTGTGCTTCCGCTGGCCGAGCGTGCGATCGATGAACTGATCCACCAGCACCAGCTGTCCGGGCTCGATGTCTTCGCGCATGGAGCCGACCGCCGAGACCGACAGGATCGCCTGCGCACCCACCGACTTGAGCGCCCAGATGTTCGCCCGATAGGGGATCTCGGAAGGGTTCACCCGGTGCCCGCGCCCGTGGCGGGCGAGGAACGCGACCTCGACGCCGTCGAGGCGGCCGATGCGTACGGCATCCGAGGGGTCGCCAAAGGGCGTGCTCACTCGCCGCTCTTCGAGCACCTCGAGACCTGCCATGTCGTAGAGGCCGCTTCCGCCGATGATGCCAATCACGCTGCCCTCCGGAGCCGATGGGGAGCGGGAGTCTGCCGAATCCCCCACGCGATGACCAGCCGAAACGCGGTGATGGGCGGAGCGGGCCGGGAGCCCTCCGTCATCCCTCGGGCAGCCGGACGCTGCGGACGGACGACACGGGGAGCGATGCCTCGAAATCGCGCAGCGCCGCCTCGACCGCCTGGCGCGTCGGCCCGTCCACCGTGAGCCTCGTGTGGGAGCCCTGAGGCTCGAAGATGGGGTATGAGCCGATCGACACCCCGGGGTGGCGGCCCACGACCGCGTCGATCTGGTCGACGATGTCGGTCTCTGCGGCGAGCGTCACCACCTCCCCGGCGAAGAGCGGCGGTCCGAGCACCCACGGTCCGAGGGCCTCGAGCTTCTTCTCGAAGAAGCTGGGCACGCCGGGGAGGATGAAGACGTTGCGCAGCCGCAGCGTGGGCCATCGGTGGCCCTCGGGGTAGAGGAGCTCGGTCCCGCGGGGGACGTTGCACATCCGCCGGAGGCCGTCGCGTCGCGGCCCCGCGGGCACCCCCTCGAGCGCCTGGAGCAGCGCCGGGTGCGGCTCTACCGGTACGTCGAAGGCGGCCGCGATCCCGGCCATGGTGAGGTCGTCGTGGGTGGGCCCAACGCCGCCTGAGGTGAAGACGTGGGTGGCCGCGGACGCCGCCCTGACCTCCGCGGCGATCACGTCCACGTCGTCTTCGATGACCACCACGCGGCTGAGCCGGATTCCGCGCGCGCGGAGCCAGCGGGCGAGCACCGGCGTGTTCGCGTCTTGCACCTTCGCCGTGAGCACCTCGGTCGCGATGATCACCGCCGCGGCGGTGGGGCGCGAGCTCAAGTGCGGACCAGGAGCTGGATGTCGCGGTAGTGGCCGCTGGTCTCGAGGGCGATGTCGTCCCGCGCGAATACGAGGCGCCATTGGCCGTCGCGGGTAGCGCCGAACGCCTTCATGGCCGTGCGCTTCAAGAACTTCCACGACTGGCCGTTGGCCCACTTCTGAAGGTCTTGGAAGGAGCCGAAGCGCTTGCGCTCCATGAAGCCGCAGGCCGGGCAGAAGTCGATGGCCGAGCTCTCACGCGTGTAGTAGTTGGCGCCACAGCCGACGCACCCCATGTCCATGAGGTCATCGACCGGTTTGCCCTTGGGATCCGCATACTTGCCCTTGCCGGCATACTCGAGCTCGAAGTCGTCCTCTCGCGTGATGCAGACGAGCTCGAGCCCCCTCAAGGCGTGCATGCTCATGTCGGTTCCTCCGCGCGGCTCGCTGCCGCGGCAACGTGACGAGGCCGACTTCTACCACGACCGAGCAGCACGAGTCCCAAGAGCCAAAGCGGAGTGAGAGGGCGACCGGCGGAGCAGCTGCCGCCCGATTCGCTACGCGGAGGCGGCTCAGCCACGCCGGCGTCACCTGGACCGCCCACGCCCTCCGGCGGCGCCAGGACGTCGGGCTCCACGCTGCCGAGGTCTTCCGACGACACGTCGAGCTGGGGCGCGTCCCCCGACTCCACCTCACTCGGCACCACCTCGGGTGCGTGGACCTCGGAGACAGAGCTGTCGGGCACCGGCTCGACCTCCTCGGCTGCCCCGGTGTCGGACTCAACGGCGACGTCGCCCGGTTCGACGGAGCCCGCGTCCTCCACGGCGCCCTCCCCTCCGCCGAGGTCGGGAAGCGCTGCGGGATCGTAGCTCTCCACGTCTACACTGAGCTGCAGCGCCGGCGAGGTGACTGTGGCGGTGACCGTCCCGAGCTCGGGCGACGCGGCGGCGTTCCAGCGCCCCACCCAAACGCCAAGGCCGGCGTAGACGAAGGGCTCCACGGTGCCCGACGTTGTCTCGATCGTCGGGGGGGTGATCCCTGAGCCCGCGAGGCGCCCATTCGGGGCGCGGGGGGTGAGGCGTACCTCGGTGCTCCCGAAGCCGAGCGGCAGCCGGTCGGGGACCACAGCGAGGGTGCTCTTCTCGAGCGACAGCGCGCTCGGCGCGGAGTACGGCGCCACGGCGCGGACGCGGCAGAGGATCCCGAGGGGCGCGCCGTGCCAGACCACCTCCATCTCCGCCAGGCCGACCTGGGTGCCCGCGATCGCCGGGATCTGCTGGCGATCGTCCGCGGTCCAGGTGTCGGGGGGTTGCAGGGTGAAGCCGAGCGCTGGGCTGAGGCTGGGCGTGGGGCCCTCGGGGGGCAGCGGGCTGCCATTGGCGTCGCGCAGGAACAGCACGAAGGTCACCCGATCCACCCCGTCCGCTTCCACCCACTCCTGAGACGGCCCGCAGCTCGAGCGCGCCGCCGAGACAAGCGACGTGAGGGCTTCGGGAGCCTCGACGTGCGTCACGGCGCCGAGCGGCCCGAACGGCACACCGCCGAGCTCGAGCTGAAACGGCGTGCCGTGGGGCACGCTCATGGAGGGGAAGCCGAACAGGGCCTGGCCCGCGGCGAAGTTGGCCGTCTGGGACGGGATCGCCGCTTCGCCCAGCCGGAGGACCGCGGGCAACTCGACCTCTGTGGCGGCCTCGCCGTTCGCGTCACGCACCGAGAGCACCGTGGCGAAGGGCACGGCCAGGTCGCCGTCGAGCCGGAGGTGTCCTTTGAAGCGGAGGCGCGATCCCGGGTAGCGGACGCGCGCCGTGCCCTCGAGCAAGCGCGACCCAAGGACGGCGCCTCCCTCGGCCACGACACTGATCTCCAGGGGCTCCGCAGGGACCGACGGGATCGTGGCTCGGGCCAAGCCGTGCGCGGTCTCCACTGCCACGCCCTGCCCACCGAGGAGCAGCTGCCCGCCCGTAAGTGCCTCGACCGGCACCAGGACAGATGCGGGTTGCCCGATGATGGGCGCACCGGGCTGAAAGCGAAGGCCCAGCGGGCGGGACCCCACCCAAGGCGACACGCCCAATCTTCGCCCGTCGACCTCGAGGCTGAGGCTGCCGCTCTCGCCCTGGCGCAAGACCACTCGGAGCGCGGCGCCCAGAGTAGCGCCCAAGGGCTCGACCTCGAGCGGCGGGCCATCGTCGATTCGGGCGACGAGCCGCGTGGGGTCTTGTACGAGCAGCCCGCCCGCGTCGGTGGGCGAGACGTCGACCGCCTTCGTGTCCACGGTGAGCCATTCGGGCTCCACCACGACCACGCCCTGCCCGTAGCTCGAGGTGTGCGTGGTGACGTAACCCGAGGGCCACCACACCACCAGGGAGAGGGGGGCGCCGGGGGAACAGCCCGGCACGGTCACGGTGAGCGCGGGGTCGTGCGCGCTCGCGAACGAGCCGCCGCCGTGGAGATCGAAGCGGCGCGACACGCCGCCGCATGTCGCGAAGAGCCGAAGACCGGAGGGGGTCGCGCCCGTCTCACGGGGGATGGGCCGCACGGAGCTGGCGACGCCACCGTCCGGCGAATAGACCGAGAGCGCGCCGTGCGCGTGCGCCACCACGAGCTCGGGCAAGCCGTCGCCGGTGACGTCGCCCAACGAGACCCCACGCGCGCGGTTGGTCGGAGTGGCGGCGATGACGACGCTCGGGGGGTCGAGGTGAAAGGGCACGGGCCCGCCCAGCAGCACGTTCGGCTGGATCTGGCCGTTCTTGATGAACCCCGCGGCCGAGACGTAGCCGCCGGTCATGAAGAGCTCGCGGTGCCCGTCGAAGTCGAGATCCGCGAAGAGCGGCGTCCACGTGGCCTGGAACCCGTCGCTCTCGTAAGGGACGGCTGCGCCCCAGGCGGTGGTGACGTCCTCGAACACCAGCGGCGCCACCTGGCGCAACAGCACCCCGCGGCCGATCGAGGTGAGCATGAGGTCCAAGCGACCATCGTGGTCCAGATCCGCGGCGTCGACCCCCATCCCGTAGATACGCGCGTCCACGCCCGATCCCGCCGTGACGTCCGTGAACCGCGGGAGCCCGGCGAAGGCACCGTCGTTTCGATAGAGCGCCGACGGGGGCGAGAACTGCCCGAAGTCGTTGACCTCCAGCAGGTCCAGGTCGCCGTCGTCGTCGAGGTCGGCCAGCAACACCGCGAGGCTGCAACCCGCACCCTGGACCCCCACCTTGTGCGCGACGTCCTCGAAGCGACCGGCGCCGTCGTTCAGCAGCAGGCGGTTGGGGGAGCCCTGGTGCGCGGGGAACGACTGGCCGCCGATGTAGTTGGCGACCGCCACGTCGTCGTCGCCGTCGCCGTCCACGTCACCGACGGCCGCCGACACGGTCCACCAGCCGTCCCGCGGCAGGTGGGTGGCGCTCACGTCGTAGAAGCTCCCCCCATCGTTCCTCATCAGCGCGTCGAGGCCCTCACGCAGGAGGAGGACGTCGCGGTCGCCGTCGCCCTCGAGGTCGAGCGTGACCACACCGGCGTTCTCGGAGGCGGGGAGGTCCGGCAGCAAGGCCAGCTCGTCCACGACCCACCCAGCGGAGGTCTGCCGGAGGAGCCGGGGGGGCGCGAGCGCCGCGAGCACGACGATGTCCAAGACGCCGTCGCCGTCCGCGTCCAGCACGGCGGCTCCGCCTCCGATCCCTGAAGCAGCCGGCCCCACCGAGCCCGAGATGCCTGCGGCCGGCGCGAGGTCCGTCCAGTGCACCGGGGGCGCTGCCAACAGGATCGGTAGGAACCACATCGGCGGGAGCTTAGCGGATCCACCGCGGCGTTTGTGGCTGACCACGCGAGGGAAGCGGCTGCGGGCCGGCATCCTGCGTGGGGCGCACAGCCCTGGCGCTGGGGCGGGGACACAGCGAGTACAGGAACGTCGGGGCGTCGCGCCGTTCTGCCCGTGACAGCGCCGACGCCCTGGCGTTATCCTCGTCCAGACCAACGACGAAGACGCGGGTTCGCCCGCAATGACTCGCCCGGCGAGTGATGCAGAGGTTCGAGTGGAGACCGTGTCCGCCGTGGGAATCGCCATCGCCGCGCTGCTCGTCGGGGTGCTCATCCCGGTGCTGACCGAGCTCCGGGCCACCCTCCGAAGCGCGCGCCGTCTGGTCGACGCCTCCACCCCCAAAGTGCTCGGTGCTCTGGACGACACTCGCGCGCTGATCGCCCGCGTGGACGCGCTGGCCGCCTCCGTCGAGCCCGCCGGCCCGCACGTGGCGCAGCTGGCCGAAGCCGCGGCCGGCCTCAGCGCCTCCTTGAACCGCCTGAAGAGCGGCCTCGAGATGGCCTCCGCAGTTGGACCGGCGGTCGCCGCAGCCGTGAAGGCCTTCCACGCCGCTCGCGCCGCAATGGCAGAGCACGACGACGACATGGCAGACGAAGAAACGGCCGAATCCGGCCCCAACCCAGAGGAGAAACGTCAATGAGCGAAGCGCGTTATACCGGGGGGCAGATGGCCCTCGCTTTCGTGGCGGGTGCAGCAGTCGGGGCCGTGGTGGGGATCCTCACTGCGCCCCAGTCCGGGGCGGACACGCGCGCCCAGCTTCGGCGAGCGGCGCTGCGCGGGCGGGAGCGCGCGACCTCGCTCCCGAAGGCGTTCGATGCGGCGCGTCACGCGTTCTCCGACTCGCTCGTGGCGCAGAACGAGTCCGTCGAGAGCTGATGCGACTCCACTACCACCCGCTCTCCTCCTACTCGCGAAAGGTAGATATCGGCCTCGCGCTCCGCGGCGAGCCGGTCGAGCGGGTCCAGCTGAATCCGATGGCAGGAGAGCTCGGAAGCCCAGACTTCGTGGCCCTCAGCCCGTTCGGAAAGATGCCGGTGCTCGAGGGCACCCCGGAGGGGCCCATCTTCGAGTCCACGTCGATCCTGGAGTTCTTCGAGGAGCGGGGACCGCGCGTGCTGCTCCCAGAGGGAGAGGAGCGCCGGTGCCGTCACTTCGATCGCGTTGGAGACCTCTATCTCCTGGACGCGATCGGCGCCTATTTCTGGCGGAAAGACGCAGCGACGCGCGCGGCGACCGAGCGATCGCTCGGGATCGCGTGGGGGCTCTGGCAGGCCGAGCTGGCGGATGGGCGCCCGTTCCTCTGCGGCGAGCGGATTACGCTGGCCGACCTCTCGGCCGGGATCGCGGCGCATTACGCGTTCACCGAGGGCCTTGGACTGCCATCGGCGATCGCGGCGTACCGCGAGCGCTTCGAGCGCCACCCCGCCGCAGCCGCCTCACGGGACGCTGCGGAGCCGTTCATCGCAGCCACCCTGCCCCGCCGGCAACCGAAGGCGGACTAACCGCACGCACCCAGGCCAGCCCGCCGCGACGCGCGGCTCGGCCGTTGGTTCGCAAGCCACGCCTGCACCCATCGCGGTTTCGGCTTTCGTCGGCGCGCGGATTCTGTTACCCCTCCGCCGCTTGGCAGGCCCCTTGGGTTTCGGGAGGAAACGATGCGACTGAATATGGTTCTCTGCACCGCGACGCTGTTCGTCGCCGCTTGCTCCGAGTCGGAGAGCAGCACGCCCGCCGTCCAGGACACCACTGGGTCCTCCGATCTCGGCGGCGCGGACGGCACTGACAGCGCCGACGGCGCGCCAGACGTCGCGGCGCCGAAGGACACGGCCGCCCCGAAAGACATCCAGATCTCCGCGCCCGATCTCGGCAGCACCGAGGACGTGGTCGCCGCGCCGGCTGCCTCGTGCCGGGAAGCGGTTACCTGCCAGTACGGGTGCAGCCTCGCGGACGTCGCTTGTCGTACCGCGTGTGCCGACGGCGCAGCGGAGACGGTCACGGGCCCCCTGGGCACGCTAAACGCCTGCCTCGAGACCAACTGCAAGGCCGAGACCTCCGAGTCCGTGTCTCAGTGCTGGCTCGACAAGGAGAACTGCTACGACGAGTTCGCGTCCTGCTTCTTCGGCGGGAAGTCGGGCGCCGTGAACTGCGAGGACACCTCGAAGTGCTACGCGGCGTGCAAAGACTCGAAGTACGCGGGCCTCTGGAGCTTCGACGACCCGTCGCTCGACCGTGCGTGCGAAGACGGCTGTCTCGCGGCCGCCGACCCCGAGTCGCAGTATCGCTTCCTCACCTGGGCGCTGTGCGTCGCTCAGTTCTGCAACGCGAACGAGAGCCTCGGGGAAGACTGCGAGAAGAACGCCCCGTGCGGCACGCAGCGCGACCTCTGCATCTCGCCCCAGTAGCCCCACCCGCGCTTTTCCTCACGCTGCCGCGCTTCGCTGACGGCGGCGCCGTCGAGCGCGTGCGCCGCGCCACCCGCGGCCTCCGGCTCCCGAACCTCGGAGCCAAAGTCACCGGCTCAAACGGGAAAGGCTCCACGAGCCACCTCATCGCGTACGGTCTCGCCGAGGCCGGATTGCGCGTGGGCCTCTTCACCTCGCCCCACATGCTCGACCCGCGCGAGCGCGCTCGAGTCGTCACCCCGGGTGGCACGACGGCCATCCCCGCCGAGGCCTTGTGGGCTCCGGTCGATGGGGTCGCCACGCGCTTCGAGGCGCTCACGGTCGCTGCGGCGCGGTACTTCGCGGACATCGGCGTTGACGCTGTCGTCTGGGAGGCCGGTATCGGCGGCCGCCTCGACGCGACCCGGGCGTTCGATTGCCCGGTCACGGTGCTCACGCACGTCGCACTCGAGCACACGAACGTGCTCGGGACCACGCTCCCGGAGATCACTGCCGACAAGGCCGACCTCACCACACCCGGTGGGACGCTGATCGTGGGTCCGATCGGCGACGCGCTCGTAGCGGTCGCTCGAGCGCGCGTGGCGCACTGCCGCCTGGTGAGCGCGCCGGTGGCCACGGCGCTCCGCGGCGCGCACCAAGGCTGGAACGCGGCCTGCGCCGTGGCGGCCCTGGACACGCTCCTGGGCACGTCGGGTCCGGGTCGAGAGCACACGGGAGACTTCCTGCGCACCACCCGGGTCCCGGGGCGCTTCGAGGCGCTAGACGGACAGCTCTGGGTGGATGCGGCGCACAACGTGAGTGGGCTCGAGGCGGCGCTCATGACGGCGCGCGCCACGTTCGGCGACGGCTGGACCTTGCTCTTCGGCGCCTCGGCCGACCGCGACGTCGAGGCGATGGCCCGGGCCGTCGATGGCGCCCCGCGGCACATCGTGGTGACGGAGGCGCACCACAAAGGCGCGCCGCTCGAGCGGGTGTCGCGGGCGTTCGCGCCGCGGTCCGTCATCGCCGTCCCCACGCCACGGCAGGCGCTCGAGCTTGCGCGGGGGCTCGGCCCGGAGCCCGTGCTCGCCACCGGCGGCCTCTTCCTCGCGGCGGAGATCATGGCGGAGGCGCGCGGCACCGCGGCCGACTCGCTCGTGTGGTTCTAACGGAGCCGCGGGTGAGGCTGGCGGATCGCGACGACCCGCAGTGATGCGGCGCGGTCCCTCGAGAGGGCGCCTGCGCCTCGTGAGCGAGCCGTACTAGCGGGTGTCGTTGGGGGCTTCGC
>SXGT01753621.1_pt1 | contig 26259 bp, 24 predicted proteins | sample 3176221 | NCBI WGS metagenome assembly SXGT01 (sample SAMN11356862, study PRJNA531348) | freshwater metagenome | isolation source: freshwater sample F1-120 | place: China: Fuxian Lake, Yuxi | collected 2017-12-25
CGCCGTCGGGGGCGCGGTGGCGAGCGGCATGCTCGTCAACCAGAAGGTCGCCGAGCCCGAGACGGTGTCGATGCTGATGGCGGTCGGCGGCGGTGTCGCCGCGTACCTGACCGATGGCAACGCGCGCGTCGCCGCGACCGGCGTCGCGGGCGCGGGCGCCGGACAGTACGCGCTCGTCAAGCTCGGCACGGCGGCCCTCAGGAAGGCGGAGCGCGAGCAGCATGCCGCGCTGCCGCCGGCTCCGCCGGCTCCGGCCGCGACGACGCCGCCCGAGCCGCCGCGTCAGCGCGCCTCCGGTGGTGGCGTCGTCCTGGAGCTGTTTCGCGACGCCGCCGCCGAGCTCGAGGACGACGACGACGGGCTGGACGGCGCCGACGAGGACGCGCCCGTCGAGATCGAGCTCGACGAGGCCGCCTGATCAACCACGAGACGCGGATCGGCGCCTGGCCTCGCGCGAGCGGCCCCGGCCGTCGCACAGCCAAGGAGACGATCGCATGGACGACTACGACGTGATCTATCTCGACGACGACGAGCGCAACGCGAGGCCCACCACGAACGACAACCGTCGTCGCGTGGTGGGCGGGACGCGGCGGCCGGGGAGTACCTCGGTCGTCGTGCCCCCGAGCCGTCGCCCCACGGTCATCCACTCGGGTGGCCGTAGCGGCAGCACGGCCTCGCGCCGCGAGGTCGTGATCCAGGAGAGCGAGCCGACCAAGAAGGGCATCGCCGGTCTCTCGACCGGTGAGCTGATCGAGGTCGCCGCGCAGATCCTCGCCGCGATCCAGCCCCTGCCCGGCGCGCCTGTCGCGCAGGGCGAGGTGGAGACCGACGTGGAGAACCTGGTGATCTACCAGACGGCGCTCGCCACCCACGCCAAGCGCGACGAGCAGCTCCGCACCCTCGGCGGGCTGATCGGCAAGCTCCTCAAGTAGCCGGAGGCAACGACGATGGACTTCCTCTATCGAACCGCGGCCCCGGCGTACAGGGGATGCAGCTCGCAGCCGCAGCAGCGCAACGGACTCCTCGCGGGGCTCGGTTGCTACCTGTTCGGCGGCGGGACCGCGCCGAGCTACCGCACCAAGCACGGGAAGAACGGCGCTGCCGCTCCGACCGCGCCCCGGTGCTGGTGGCAGGCGTTCCCGGCCACGCCGTCCTACAAGACGGCGCCCAAGGTCGACCTCTCCACCGCGCCCGATGACGGCACGGCGTGCGAGTGCGCCGAGGGCGAGATGACCGACGAGGACGTGCCCTCGGAGGTCTACATCGTGACGGGCTGAGCGAGAGACGAAGCACGAGCTGAGCGACTGACCAACCCGTGACGGTCGGTGGTCGCTCGCGCGAGTCCAGGTTCCGATCCGCGATCTCGTTTCTGTTCCTCGGAGGCATTCACCATGGCCAACGACGCACTCACGACCGGCGCGCTCCTTCTGGGCGGTGGGCTCGCCGGTTACGCCGTCGGGCACTGGCTCGATCGTCGCGACGACGAGCCGTCGCCGCCTGCGGGCGCGCGGCCCGTCGACAAGTCCGTGCCTTCGCCGTCGCCGGGCGATCCGCGCAACGCGCGTGGCTCACGCCGCTGGTCCCGCGAAGGCCGGACGCTTTTGCGCGACGGCGTCGCGACCTTCCAGATCGTCCGCGTCGATCTCGGCGATCAGCGGTACGCCATGTCACCGCACGAGACTGACGTGCTCGCCGAGCAGATCGTGCGGCTGCTCAACGGGCGCACTGCCCGGGGTGTGCGCGGCGCGCGCGCGAAGACGCCGCCGTATCGCGAGCGATGGCTCGTCGACGACCGGTGCGGCTACCGCGCCTGGCTGTTCTGGACCGGCACGCCTCCCGAGCGCGCCGTGGTGGGCGACGCCTGGGCGTATCTCGAGAAGACGTCGAACGGCGCGATCACGGCCAAGCGTCGGTTCCGCACGCGCGACGAGGCGTACCGCTACATCAAGCCAGCCCTGAAGCGCGCGCTCGAGCGCGCGGGAAAGGACGACTGCTATGGCGAGTGACCAGGACACGCTCGCGACCGGCGCGCTCGTGGTCGGTGGCGGTCTCGCCGGCTACGCGCTCTGGCGATGGCTCCAACCGCGGCGCGCCGACGCGGCGACGTCCAACGCCGCGGTGGCTGTCGCCGCGGACGCCGTGGCCTCGCTGCCGGGGACGCCGATGGATCCGTACCCGGACCTCCCGGCCACGCCTCCGGTCCCGAGCTCGGCGGAACCGCCGGTCGGCCCGGTGACCTCACCGTCGCAGGTCGAGCCATCCGCGACCTCGAGCGGACTGTCGCGCGAGTTCGATCCGTTCTTCGAGCGCTACAGAGGCAGCATCCCGATCGAGTACCTCCGCGCGCTGGCGAAGCGTGAGTCCGGGATGCGCCCTGGCGAGCGCTCGGGCCCGGCTTGGGGGCTGATGCAGATCGTCGAGGTCGTCCGAAGTGACTTCAACGAGGCGCACGGGACGAAGTACACGCGGCGCGACCTGCTCGATCCGGCTGTGAGCGTCGCGATGTGCTGCTGGGTGCTGCGCTTCATCATCGAGAGCTATGGGCGCAACCATCCCAACGTCCCCAATCTGCGCGCCGACTGGGGCAACCCGCGCTTCGTCGAGCTGCTCACCTTCGGATGGAACGCCGGATTCAGCGAGAAGGCCGGCGTTGGCAAGGTCGTCGGCTACCTCGAAGGACTTGGCGCCAGGGATATCGACCTCGACCAGGTCCACGACCACGCACGTCTGGCCGGCGCGAGTCGCCACCTCAGCAACGACAGGAAGGTCCGCTGGTGCAAGAGCGTCGTCGAGCTCTACCAGCGCGAACGGTCGCCGCGGAACGCGGCGCGACGACGACGTCGCGGCGCGAAGGCGACGCAGCACACGATCTTCGTCTTCCGCACCTACCCCGAGGGCATGTGGGGTCCGGTCGTCACCCGCTGGTACCGCGCCGACCCTCCGACCACGTGGGACGAGGCGAAGCGCCGGCTCATCGCCGCCGGCTTGCTCGACGTCCGGATCCTGCGCCCGTCCGAGTGGAAGCTCGTCGCGGATCCGCCGTTCCGCATCCAGGAGGATCGCGTGCGACCGCTGCCGGGAGGCGAGAAGTGAGCCGCCGACCGCTCGGCCTTCGCGTGCGCAATGACGGCACGACGCCGGATCCCGACGTCGTGCGCATCACCGGGATCCGGGACTACGTCGACATGCACACCGCACTGCGCCTCTACTTCGCGGAGCAACGCGGCATCGATCTCGCCTACGGGATGAAGGTCCCGCGCACGAGCAATGCCGATGTCCTGGCGCTGGTGCCGCTCTGGGACCGCGCCGCCGATCGCTCGCGCACCGACGTCGTCGGCGTGAAGGGCGCGATCGCGAGCTGGCGGCAGGTCGCCGCGGAAGTCGCCCGACTCACTTCGGGTGCGGACGCCACGGCGACGTATCCCGAGAACGTCGCGTTCTGGCGAACGTCGCAACGGCTCGCGGTCCGGCTCCAGGTCGCCGCCGAGGAACCGCCCGACGTCGAGTTCGTCGACGCGCTCGTGTCGAACATCAAGAAGCTCCCCGGGCGCATCGCCTCGGTCGGCGGCTTGCTGTCCGACGCGGCGAGCGGCGCCGCCGATGCCGCCGGCGGCGCGCTCGAGGGAGGCACCAGCGCGATCGCACGCGGGCTGACGCCGTTGCTCAAGCCGATCGCGATCGGCGCCGGGATCCTCGGAGCGGGCGTCCTGATCGTCGTCGCGATGAACCGGAGGGCGGGTCATGGCGAATGAACGCGCCTCTACCGGGCGCGGCAAGTGGATCGTCGGAGGGGTCGGTCTGGCCGCGCTTCTCTATCTCCTCACCCGCGGCGGCGACGGGTCCGGCTTCGGCTCCTCCGGCGGCGGCGCGTCGCGCGGATCGACCGGTGCGCCATGTCGCGTTCGTATCGATGCGGCTGGCATCCAGGTCGATGGCGAGCCGGCTGACGTGAACGCCACCGTCGAGCGTTGTCGCATCGTCGGCGCCGCCGACGTGACCGCGACCGGCGCGGCGATCGTCGGCACGATCGAGAAGGTGGTGCGCGCGTTGCGCATCGCTGGGGTCACCGTTCGGGCGTCACCGTCGATCTGGGACGTCGTCCCGATGGGGGCCCTATGAAGGAAAGACACCTGCCGGTCATCCTTGGAGGCGCCGCCGGCGCGTTCGCGCTCGCGTCGCTGTTCGGTCGTCGCGCGGCTGCCGCGCCGGAGGCGCCGGACCTGGCCGCGCCGCTGTTCGAGCTCGGACGCCCGGTCGCGACGGACGTGCACGCGCTCGTGTCGAGCGGCTGGGCGCGACCGCGCGGCGATCGACTGCACCGCGCGCTCGACATCCCGATGTCCGAAGGAACGCCCGTGCTCGCGGTCGACGCGGGCACGGTCATCCGCGCGAAGACGACTGCGACCGGCGACGCGGGCCGCTGGGTCGGCGTACGTCACGCGTCGGGCCTGATCTCTCGCTACATCCACCTGTCGCGGACGCTCGTCTCGGTCGGGCAGGTGGTCGCTCGCGGCGACAAGGTCGGGCTGTCCGGGAACACCGGCCGCAGCAGTGGCCCACATCTTCACCTCGATCTTCGCGTACCCACGGCGATGCTCGTCGCCGTCGAGCGCGCAGCTGGCAAGCCGCGCTCTGGCTGGGGCCCGGAGATGAAGCCGTACGGGCATTCGATCCCGGGCGAGCCCTGGGTCCCCGTCGACGAGTACCGCGCGATCGTGAAGCGCGAGGCCGCGGAGCAGGGCATCCCGCTCCGCACGGTCGCGGCGCATCGCAACGCCGGCCTCGTCTACCGACCCGTCGGTGCGCGCGGCGAGCCGTACCCGGAGTGGCTACGCAGCATCAAGGGCTCGTCGGGCGTATACGTGATCCGCGAGCGCGATCGCGACGGCGATCCGGTGACCGTCTACGTCGGCGAGAGCCACAGCTCGAGGCTGTACGAAACTCTCACAAGGCATTTTCAGGAGTGGCGACGCTGGAAGGGATTCTGGCGAGACCAGTACGGCGAAGGGCACGACCCTGGCCTGACGTACCCGCGCGACAAGGTGGACGTCGCGATCAAGGTGACGACCTCGTCGGCAGCGATCGACGAGGAGGCGCGGCTCATCCGACGGCTTCGCCCGCGGGACAACTTGCTGGGCCAACCAGAAGACGAGGTCGTGCCGTTCTGAGAATCGGGCGCCATGCGTATCGCTCACCCGCAATGAGCAGAGTTTGGCCGCGTCGATCGGCTTGGAAATTCTGCACGAGGCTTGTGCGGAATGACTCGGTCGGGATCGAGGGCGGTCGGAGGAGAACCGAGACATGGAACAGATGATCGATTCCATTCGCGTGGCCATCGCCGATGGCGCCACGGCCGAGCAAAAGGCGGCGGGCGCTCAGGCGTGCCGCACGATCATGACGGCGCTCGAGGCCGAGGTCGGGAAGCCGATCGCGCTCGCCGGCGCCCCGACGCCGGGCCCGCTGGCCGGCGTCTCGCCGGACCAGGCGCTCGACCTGCTGATCGCGCGGCTGAGCGCGATGGTTCCGGCCGAGCGGGCAGGGGAGCCCGCGCCCGCGACTCGCAAAGCGGCGCGCGCGCCGCTGCGGATCGCGTTCGTGCAGCCGCCGCCGCGCCCGCGAGCGATTGCGCGGAGGAAGCCGTGATCAACGAGAAGGCCGAGGACCGCGCGCCGCGGGCATGGCCGCGTTTCATGACGGCGCGGGTCGCGGCCGACTACGCCGACACGTCGCCGTGGACGATCCGCCGGCACGTGCGGCCGTGCGGCCGTAGGGGGCGGTCGTTCGTCTACGCGATCGAGGACGTCGAGCGCTGGATGCGCGGCCAGCCGATCGCGTCGGCAGTCGCCGACGAGGAGCCGATGGGCCGGAACGCCCCAACGCCGGTGTCGGCGGCGCTCGCCCGGATCCGCGCCATCGCACGCGGGGAGGAGATCTCCGAGCGGGGCGATGCGGTTGCGCTCGACGAGGGCAGGGGCGATCCTCGTCGGGCGAGCACCTGACGGGATGGAGTCACGCCCGGTCAGCGTTGGAGGAGAGACGATGACGAAGCCATCGAGCCAGTGGATCAACCGTTCCCGTGACTGGATCGCCGCCGAGCCGGAGCTCCCGGGTGTGTGGCGCCGCCGCGATGGTGGGTACCGCATCCGAGGTCGCGCGCTCGATCCGCGCACGGGGAAGCTGCGCGAGGTCGAGCGCGCGCTTCCCGACGTGCTCAAGGCGCGCGATGCGTTCACCGTGCTCCAGGCCGAGCTCGAGAAGATCCGGGCGGGCAACGCGGCGGAGACCAGGGCCGGCTTCCCGCAGTTCAGCACCTACTCGGCGGACGTGTTCGCCCGGAAGGTATCCCTCGGACGGATCCGCTCCGCCGCCGGCAAGGCGAAGTGGGAGTCGATCCTCGAGCATCACCTCGTGCCCGAGTTCGGCGACTTCTACATCGACCAGCTCCATCCGACCGTGATCAAGGCGTGGCAGGCGAAGCTCGCGGCGAAGATCAAGGCGGGCAAGATGGCGCCCACCACGGCGAACACGATCCTCGGCGTGCTCAAGCAGATCACGGACGAGGCGGTCACGGACTACGACGTCCGCGATCCGATGCGCGGCGTCGACCCGTTCGACACCCGCGAGCACACGACCTACACGGAGGAGGAGCCGAACTCGCTCGCGCCCGCCGACGTGCCGCGGTTCCTCGCCGCGATGAAGCGGCTGCACCCGGATCACTACGCGTTCACGGTCCTCGGGATCACGACCGGCCTGCGCCCGTCGTCACTTCGCCCGCTGCGCCGCGACGGCGCGAGCGCGGACGTGAAGTGGGACGAGGGCATCCTGATCATCCGGCGTTCGCACACGCTGGGCGACGGTGTCATGGAGACGACGAAGACGGATCTCCACCAGCGCCTCGTGCTCCCGCCCGAGCTGCTCGACGTGCTGCGCTGGCACCGGGACACGCGGCTGCTGCGGAAGAAGATGCGCGAGAGCGACCTGCTGTTCCCGGCCACGACGGGAGGCTTCCGAGCTCGGTCGTTCCTCGACAAGCCCTTCGAGGAGGTGTGCGAGGAGATCGCGCTCGCGATTCGCTTCACGCCGCGCGGCATGCGCCGTACCTACCAGGACCTGGCGCGCGCGGCGGGCATCCACGACGTCGTGACGCGCGCGATCTCAGGCCACGCCACGGAGACCATGCAGCACCACTACTCGACCGCGCGCGGGGTCGAGATCCGCGACGCGCTCAAGCGCGTCACCGACCTCGCGATCGGTGCCGAGGCGCCGATCGTCGACCTCGAAACCGCTCGCGCGAGTCGCGCTCTGCGGAATGGCCGATCAGGCCTTGGTGGGGGACGAAGTGGGGGACATCAGAACCCCGAATCGTCTAAGTATGGAGCGGGAGAAGGGATTCGAAGCTTCGAAAAACCCAACGGTCTCGCGACCCTGCAGTCATTCTCGAAGCTTCGCGTCCGCTGATCACAACGGGCTCCCACTGTTGGGAGCCCGTTTTCGATCGTGCGATCCAATTTGGCGCGGCCGAAACGGCGGCACGAAACCGCCACCGGGCGGGAGAGAAAAATCTTTGGCGCGGGGTTTGTCGGCCCCGAAATCGCGACGGGAGGCGGGACCACGTTCGATCGCGCGAGGTCGCCGTGCAGATCCGGCGTCCCGAAAATTTGGCGCGTTTGGCGCGAGCCGGTCGCGGCGTGACGGGAATCCGGGCAGCCTCCCGTCGCCGCCAGATTTGGCTGGCGTCGATGACCATCGGCCAATTGTCGCAGCAGAGCCGCGACAATCACGGGTTGGGACGGAGCCATGATCCAACAGCCTCGGCTCGACCCAGTTGTCGATGATGACCGCCTGCTCGTACACGGTCGAGATAGTCGCGACAGTGTCGGGACAATTTCCTCTCTGGCGATTCAACCGAGAGTGCGCCGTCACCAACACTAGCCGTTGGCCCGCGCTTCGATCGTCTGGTGGCAGTTCGGGCAGCGGAGTTCCCCTTGCTTCGCCTCGCGCGGAATTGCGCAATCGAATTGCGTTCCACAATTGCAGTGCGCTCGGAACTCGAACGGAAGCTGCTCGCTCGTCTCGACAGTCCACTCAACGAGCGAGCCAGCATTGAGTTTCGCGAGACGACATGCGTCTTCCGCCTTCCTCAGGACGCTGCGTGCATCATCATCGCCGGGTACCGCATACCCGAAGCTGATCCCGACCTCAATCTCCTTTCCGTCGTGCTTGCAGACTGCACGACTCAGGCGATCTTTCGTTAGCTGGCCGAACGTCGCGATCATGGTCCTCGGGATGAGGGCAACAAACTCATCGCCGGCCTGCCGAAACGCGAGGCCTTCGCAGGCTTCGGCGATCTGCTTCAAGATGGTTCCGACTCGGTTGATGGCGGCGTCTCCGCCAGCATGTCCGTGGAGACTGTTCAGCGTCTTGAACCTGTTGATGTCTCCGAAGACCACGACGAACTTCTGTTCGAGGTCGCCGAGCGCAACCTCGACTTCCTTGTTCAGCGCGAGCGCGTTCAAGAGGGGCGTCTTGTCATCGGCGCGTGCTGCCTCAGCGAGAGACTCGACCGCCGCGAGGAGGGCGCCGATCGTATCCTCAAGCCGGCTCATAGGAACCTCACCGGATGCTGCCGGAGCCACGGCCCAAGTTGGCAGTCAACGAGGTCTCCGAAGAGCCAGTCGTCAAGGTCTAGTTGCTGCCAGCCGCGCACTCTGGGCGCCGAGCTGACCAATGTGGTGTACAGCCCGTGAGAAATGAAAAGCGCTTCGAGGGTGAATGGTCCGCGCCGATAGAGCTGCACGAGCGGAGTGCCCTCAGCAGCGAATGCAGCGCGCAGCGCCTCGTCAAGCGGCCACGGAACCTCGGTCTCAGCACCGTGACCCAACATGCCGCCGACAACAACGCCGGCCGGTCCGGAAATGAGTCCCCCAATAACGGCACCAAGACCTGCACCCACGCCGGTGCGCTCTCGGCGAGGACGCCGTCGGCGCTCAGGTACCCCAGGTGGATACGCCATGTGCGGTCTTGGCTGGGGTGGAAGCAACGATCTCTGAGAGGAACGCCTGAACGCCTGAGGTGGCTCCTGTGAGCCGCCTGAGCGTGGGGATCACGAGGTCGAGAGAATCCAAGCGCCAGCGTTCGTCGATCACTTTGGTGGGGGCAACTGGGTCACCCTGGATCAGGGAGAGGCAGCGCTGGATATCTCTGCGTAGTGCCCTCGCGAAATCGAGTCGATATGGGCGATCTAGTAGTTTCCACTGACGTTGAAGGTTCGTTGCTCGCCGCACGATGCGAGTCGCCTTGCGCCGTATCGCGCGATTCGACCGCGTTACAGACGTCGTCCAGTCGGGCTCCCCGACCAGCCAAATCCCATAGTGCGCGACATGGCCAGCCAGCTCGGAGCCCAGCCAGAGATCGGACGAGAGTTGCTCCGGGCGGAGGCTGACCACATCTACATTCCGACGAGGGGGCCGAACACGAACCTCGTGGACCACCAACACGTCCCAGTCTGACCCGGAACGAGCAACGTCCGCGGCTCTCGATCCGAAGAGGACAAGCTGCCGCACGGGACCGACGGCCGCGATGATTCGCTGCAGGTTTGGATCAGTCGTCGTCATCTGTTGGTACCGGCACGATGTCCTTGATGGCCTCGGATACCTCGTCCTTCAAGTCGATTGCGTTACCGACAAGCTCGTCGGTGTCATCTTCGTCCCATCCACCGTAGGCATGCTTGCGGATGTCCTTCAGCAGGGAGCGTACCTTTTTCGAGAGCTTCTGCAGGGAATCATTCTTGAGCGACTTCCCGACCTTCTTCAGGATCTTGTCGAGGGGATCGGCACGCTTCGTCTTCTCCTTTGGGAGGAAGTGCGCGCGGAGCGCGCTCGCGAGCCCGGTAAGGTTATCGACGAGGTCTAGCAGATCGTCCTCGGACTCGACCTCCTCGTCCTCGAGAGCCTCTAGGGCGTCCCAGACGTCCGCCTCGGTGCTCACAGCCCAATCCACGGCTTGATGTCGTCCCAGTACTTCCACAGGAACGTCCCGCCGGACGCGAGTGCCGCTAACGCATACATCGTCCCGTAGAACACGCGACCATTGCTGAGAACAAGGCGACCGCCGAACGTTTCGCTGACGGCCATTTCTCGCTGTCGGATGACCTGTGCAACACGTGGTCCGGCCTGGCCGTGCTTTCGCAGATGGTTCTCCACCTGACGCGCTCGCTCAACTAGCGCTTCCTGCCAATGCGTCTGCGCGCGATCGATCAAGTTGAAGGACGCAATGAGTGGGAATGAGACGAGGTACACGTACCAAGAAGCCTTGTTCGTGAGCCCAGCGATCGCAATGGCGGTAGAGAGCGTGATCGCCCATGTTCTGACCCGGAAGTGAAAGTCCCCGATGCGGTCAATTTTGTCCTGCACGAGTTTGAACTCGTCCCAGAGCAGTCTGACTTCGTCAGGATGAAGAGGTTCGGGCTTCTCGCGAGGTGTTGTGCGTTGTCGCTTTCGTTTCTCACCTGCGAGGCTCGCGGGCCCCTCGGCCATGTTTGTCCCGGCGTCGGTGGCACCCGCCGAATCGACAATGGTCGTAGTCGGTGCATCGGGCTTCGGCTGGTCATCGATCGCCGAGGTCATCGGCAAGATCCTCCCGCGGTTGCGTGCGGCGAAGTCACTCGCGTACCTTCAGCTCTTCGTTGAGGCCAAGCTCCCTGAGCGCGTTGCGAGTCTCTTCAAGTTTCGAGGAAGCGAGTCCACCAGCCGGCGCAACGTCAACGCTCACGGTGAGTCGCAAGCCCGCGCCCGTCGCGAACTTCGAGAGCACCTTCGTGTAGAAGTTCATCCACTTCTGCGGCGACACGTCTCCCGTCCAGGTGAACCCCGCGATCTCGGCCGGCGAGCTGGTGTCGTGACCGGGTCGCGTCCCGGAGCCTCCGCCGGCCGAAGTTCCTCCGGCCGTTCCGCCGCCCGCGCCCCCGCCGGCACCAATAGGTGGTTGCGGCCCGTTGGGCTTTGGTGGCTGCGGCGGCGGGGTCGCTCCGCGAGCGAGGTACTCCTCGGCACGCTCCTTCGAGATGATGAACAGCTCTTCGGAGAGCTCGATGTCGGAGGCTGGCAGGGACTTCTTGAAGACGAACGGCTGATACGTCCCATCGGCGGCCTTGCCGACGTAGGCGAGCAGGCCACTGTCGAGGCCGCGAGAGATCGTGTCCTTGAGCGCGTCCTGCTTCAGGAGCCGGGGAAACTTCGGCGATGCGTAGAAGGCATCGCGAACCGACTTGGTGCTCCACTCCGGGAGGGCGGGCGGCCAATAGCGCACGAGAAAGCTCGGGCTGACTCCTTGGGGCGCGACGAGATCCTCCTGAGTGAGTCGGCCGAGGATGAACTCCAACAAGTTGTTGGCTGCGCTGGAGTGGACGAGCCCAAGATCGATGTGACGCAACGTGCCGTCATCGGCGAGAAGGAAGACGTTCTTGTACGTTCGCCAGACGGCCTCGTGGAGGTCTCGCTCGGCCTTCTTGATGCTCTCCTGGAGTTGCCGCTGCTGGGGTTCTTCGAGCTTCAACTCGACGCTCTCGGCCTCGATCTCGCGCCAGGCGAGGAGCTTCCGCGCCTCCTCGTTCAACGCGGCGCCATCCTCCGGAACCGCCCAGATCAGCGCGCTCTTGAACGTCCGCGACGACGCTCCGCTCTCGGACGTCATGGTGGCGAGTGCTTGGCGCGTGCTCGGGTCACTCATCGGCTGATCGGGCGAGACCACGGCGAGCGTGAGCACCGCGAGATCGGGAACGTCGCTGCTCTTCCGGGGGAAGTACTTCCGATCGACACCGCTCCCCTTCGCGAAGACCTTCTGGACCTCGGCGCGCACGCGCTCCTCGATCGCGCCGGTGGTCACGCTTGCTCGGCGATCCGCTAGGAGCTTGTTTAGGTTGGGCTGGAAGCTGAAGCGGTACTTGTTCTTCTCGGCGCTGAGGAAGTAACAAGCATCAGCGAGGGACTCGAGGCACTGCTCGACGTTTCCGATGTCGAGCCCGGGCTCGGCCACGGCGAGCCGCACCTCGGGAAGGGTCGCCTCGCCGCGCTGCTGGCCACCATTCGACTCGAAGAACACCGACGTGGCCACCTTGCGATGCAGCCGTGCCTTCTTGACCTCCGCGGTGCCCTCGACGTCGAGGCGAAGTGCGTGCGCGTGCTCCTTGCCGGCGATATCGGTCGTGACCGCAGGCTCCAGGCGACTTTCGCCGAGCTGGTCGAACACGGCCGCACGGAACATCGCGTCTTCGAGCGGCGCGGTTCCCAGCGAGATGAGCGGGTCCTTGTGCGCGCCGCGGTAGCCCTCGTTGTAGGCGCGCGACACCCAGAGCGCGAGCAGCCGCAGCACTCCGCGCGTCTGCTGAAACTGCGGGAGTCCCTGCCACTTGCGCTCGAACACCGAGAGCACGGACGGGTGGAACGGATAGCAAGCCTTGAGCTGCTCACGGGCGTTGTCGACGGGGAACCAGCTCGGAAGCTGGTGCTTGTTGTGGATGCACCACTCAGCGTACTCGTCCACGGTGGCTCCCGCCTCCTTCGCCGGGAAGCCACCCCACTCGAAGAGCCGGCGGCGGATGATCTCGGACGTCTCCGCCTCGGCAGACATCACGATGGCCTTCCCCAGGCGATCCAGGAGCTTCTTGAGTCGCTTGAAGTCCTCGTGATCCTCGACGGTCATTTCCATGTCGGAGGCCGGGATCGAGACCGCCAAGACCACGTTGTCGCGCGCTCGCGCGACCTCGGAGAGGTTGTGCAAGAACGTGTAGAGCTGACCGGAGAGCCCGCTCTTGCGGTTCCGGTTCACGTAGTTCATCAGCTCATCCAGCAGGAGCAGCGTCGGCTTGTCCTTCGGCAGGAGCTTCTCGATCACGTCGCCGCCGGGCGCGACGCCCTCGACGTCATGCTTCTCGAGCAGCTTGAAGCCCTCCGCCTTCCCGATCTGGAAAGCCAGGTCGCCCCACGGAGTCCTCCGATGCGGGGTGCCGTCATCGCCGCCTCGACCGGTGAGCGAGTCGAGCTCGGTTCCGACGAAGATCCCGGTCGCGGCCTTGGGCACCTTCGAGAGGCCTGCATCGTTGAGGAGGCTGTCGACCCCCTTCCACGCCTTCGCCGCGTCCCCGTGCTTGGCGAGATGGTAGGCGAGTGTCAAGGAGTGGGTCTTGCCGCCACCGAATTGGGTGGAGAGGTCGAACACCGCCGACGTTTCGAGCCGGATCCCGCTCAGCCGCTTGAGCACCTGGATGGCGAAGTCGCTCAGCGTCCGGGTCAGGAACGTTCGCTCGAAGAACTGCGCCGGATCCTTGTAGACCTCCGCGGCGCTGCCGTCCTCGACGTGCTGGAGATGGACGGCGAACTCGGACGCATCGAGCGGCTTGCCGGAGCGCAAGTCTTCGCGCGGGGGAACGACCGTGTACCAGGGCTTCATCGCCATACGTGCCTCCGTTCTAGGTGCGTGCGAAGCGCTCGAATCGACCGATGTTGGTGTTCAGCTTCCAGGCCTGGAAAAACCCGTGCGGGAACGTCGACGCCTCGTTGCGCGATCCGACGACGACTAGGGTCTCGCCTTCGAGGCGGGTTCGCTCCGAGACTGGCATCTCACCGACGACGGAGGCGGCCAGCATCGCGGCCAACGGTCCAGCGGCGGCCAGCTCGGGGCGGTAGCAGACGACGATCCGGAGCTGGCAGCGGACGCAGAGGATCTTCCACAACGAGTACGCGACGCGCGTATCGTCGGGCGCGTTCTCCAGCTCGGCTACCGCAACCGGAAAACGCCAGGCCGGCGGCCCGGCCGCGAACGCCATGACGTCCTGGCCCAGGTACTCCTGCTGCGCCAGCGGCAGGGCCCGCCCCGCGTTTTGCTTCGCCGCCGCCGTGAGCCCCAACGCCTCCAGCGACCGCACGACGATCTTGGTGAGGGCGGTGGTCCAGCGCCGAAGCTGTGCTTGAAGGGCGGCATCGCGCAACTCCATCGACGTCGCGCCATCGTTCTCCAGCGACGCGTGGAATTGCCCCAGCCAGCGCGATGCGAGCGTCGCGGTCATCCGAACCCCAGGCCGCGCTTTCGCGCGAGGACACCTTCAACCCAACGCTTCTCCTCGGAGCCAGGCGGGTATAAGGCGGCGAGCGCCTGGGCGAGGTGCCAGAGCGTCGCTTGCTGACCGACGCCTGCTTCGACGAGGAAGTGTCGAAGGGTCTCGGCGCGGCCGGCCGCGAACAACAGCATCGCCTGATGAAGTCGATCGAGCGTGGTGGAGCCGGCGTCGGGCGGACGGTCGGGGCGACCGGGTTCCGACGGCTCCGGCTCCAGCGCGAACATCTCCGCCTGCTTGGCGCCGCGTCCTCGACGCCCGACGGTCGCCACTGGCGGCGCGCGCCCCAGGAGCGCCGCCGCTCGCTCGCTCACGGACAGCAGGCGCGCGGTCGGTCCTGAGACGGCTACGAGTGTCCCCAACGCGTCGAGTCGCACGCCCAGCCCCTGCGCGATCTTTCGGGCCGCGTCGAACTCCAACGCGTAGCGACCCGACGGATCCGTGTCCTCGTTGTCGTCTTCCGCGCCGCTCACGTCCTCGTCATCGGTTGCACCGGAGTCGGTGGTGCCGCCGGCGAGCGTCCACAGCCACATCGCGGTCAAGCGGGCGTCCGGCTCCAGCCCGGCCATGTCCGCCTCGTCGAAGATCATTGAGAGGGCCTCGCGCGAAACGGCCGCCCAGACGTGCTCCAGATACTCCCCGAGTGCGACGGCTTCGCCCGAGACCTTCTCCACACGCGCGTAGCAGGAGAACAGCTCCAGCGCCGGCCCCAGGCATGCGAAGACCGCATCGGCGCCGACGATGCCCTCCGCGGCCAGCCGCGGCATCCAGGCGTGGATGCGCTGGGGGAGCTCACCGAGAACCGCGCGCCAATCCCCGACCGTGTCCATGATCAGCTCACCGCTGGGACGTTCTCGGGGCCGACAGACGAGGTGGATCGACGAGGCGAGCACAGCGGAATTGCGTGCGCGCAAGCGGCTCGCGTTCTCCGTGTCGATCGGCCAGGAAGCCGTGATGATCCAGCCCGCGTCCAGCATGGCCGCGAGCAGGTCTTCCCATCCGCTCGTCGACTTGTGCGCGAAGATCACGATGCCAACGCCGTCCGGCCGAGTCACGCGGCGCGCTTCCGCCAGCGCCTCCGTCATCACGCGCCGGTAGTACACGCGGTCCTTGCCCGCGATCGGGTTGACGATGCACTCCTCGTCGCGCGGTACGAGCGGACTCCCGAACAGCGTCGGGTGATCCTCACGCAGCATCCGACGGAGCCACACGTAGAAGAAGTCGGAGAGGTCCGCGTACGGAATCGCGTCGTAGTAGGGCGGATCGGTGACGAGCAGGTGCGCGCAGTCGGTTGGAAGCGGGTGATGACTCGCCGACGCCTGGCCGACGTCCGCACCATGATCCGCGACCAGAGCATTGCGAAGCCCGCGAACCACGTGCTCCACGGCGCCCCGCCAGCTCCCCGAGGAGTCGGCCAGCGGATTGGCCTCGCCGAAGTCCCAGATGATCGGCAGGGCCTGGCGTGTGAAGAGGTGTGGCAAGGCCGAGCCGCTCGGGTTCCACGAGCAGCCCGTGTTCTGGTAGTCCGCCAGGCGGTCAACGGCGAGCGCGAGACAACTTCGCACCGCGACGCCGAACCCGTCTGGAGCGCGCTCCTCCGACATCACGTCGCGCACCAAGTCGACGAACGTGGAGACGGTCAAGAGTTGCCGGGGGGTGAAGATGTCCCGCCACCGCGTCATCCCGTAGCGCTGGACGCGGAAGCCGAGCGTGCCGATCGGAGGAAGCGCCTCGTCGGGAAACCGAGTCAGGTTGTCTTGCTGCTGATCAAGTCGCCCGACCTCGGCGAGCGCAGCCGCGAGCGCATCGCGATCGGTATCATTCGCCGTGCGGAACCCGCGGGTCCCGTCCTGGTTTGCATGCGCCACCGCCACGAGCAGCGCGTCGTGTGAACCGCCGCGCTTCGCACCGAGCTGCGCGCGCACTCGCTCGACCGGCATGGTGAACCCGCACCGCAGGCAGCTAGCGGCGCCGCGGCGCACGGTCGGCGTCGCAAACGTCGTTGCCGTGCCTTCGGTGACGACGAACCGCGGCGTCGGGCCATCCCAACCGTCGAGCGTCAGCCCGATCGTCCTCGAACCACGCCTCGACAAATGGAACTTGCTGGTCAACGGAACGTCGGCGTTGCACCCCGGCCCTTCACACTTGATCCGCCGGAACGAGATCCATGCGACGGGAACGCCGCCGTCGCCCGGTGGATAGAAGGAGGCCAGGCGATCGCGAGCGCGGCCCTCCAGCTTTCGGCCCTCTTGCTCAACCGCATCGAGCAACCGCGAACCGTACCTCTGCGCGTATTCCAGGGTCGCCTTGCCGATCAGCGTCGCGACCGGGTTGAGGTCGGACGCATACACGCTGGAACCGAGCCTCAGCCCTTCGAGTGGGATCGAACCGCCGCCACAGAACGGATCGGCGAGCAACGGCTGTCCCGCGCCGTACAAGGCCACGTGCGCTACACCGACGAGACGCCTGACCGCGTCAGCGTGGCGAGTGTCGCGGGCGACCTGCCAAGACGAGTACTCGCCAACGAGTCGGAGCAGGCGTCGCTGTAACCCGGCGCGGTCGGTCGGCACCTCCTCGTCGAGAGTTGCCAGGACCTCCCCGGCTGCCGCGATGAATGCGGGCGGACACCGCTCATCCATGGGATCGGGGAGCGCCGCGGCGAGCAGCACCGCCCGGCAGGACGGCAACGGTTTGCGCGCCCACCAGATGTGAATCGCCGTGATGTGCCCGTGGTGGACGGAGCGCCCGTCGCGAGCGTGCGATGAGATCGAAGCGATCGGCAGATCGACCTCGATCAAGCGACGCGGCTCGCGCATGCCCGGAGCAGTCATCAGAATCCGAGGCCTCTCTTCCGCGCAAGGACTCCGTCAACCCACCGCTTCTCGTCAATGCCGGCGGGATACAGTGCGGAAAGCGCCTGGGCGAGCGCCCAGAAACGATTGTCCTTCCCGACGCCGGCTTCAACAACGAACCGGCGCAATGCCTCGCCGCGTGAAGACGCGAAGAGCAACATCGCCTGATGCAGCCGGTCCAATGTAGTCTTCGCCGCCAACGGCGTAGCGCCGTCCTCCCACCCCTCGGAAGCCGCGACTTCGTCCAGCTCACCGAACAGGCCGGCTTGCTTGCTGTTTTTCTTCTTTCGAACCGGAGCCGCCGCCTTGCCCGCCTTCCCGAATAGAGCTCCGGCCCGGTCGACAACCGGCAAGAGAATCGCGGCGTCGCCACGTACCTCGACGACGCCACTCAACTCCTCAAGGCGCGCGCCCAATCCCTGCGCGATCTTTCGCGCCGTGTCGTAATCCAGCTTGAGACCTGCGCGCGGGGGCACACGTTCGCCGTCTTCATCGTCGTCGTCGTCGGCATCGTCCTCGCCGTCGTCATCGCTATCGCCACTGCCATTGGTGTCGGTGGCTGCGACAAGCGTCCATAGCCACATCGCCGTTAGCCTTGCATCGGGCTCTAGGCCGGTCGTGTCTGCGTCTGCGAATATCATCGCAAGGGCTTCGCGCGAGACTTCCGCCCACACCTGCTCGAGATACTCGCGAAGCTGAACGGCGTCCCCGGAGACCTTCTCCACCTTGGAGTAGCGAGAGAAGACCTCAAGCGCCGGGCCGAGACACGCGAAGATGGCGTCCGCACCAACGACCCCCTCCTCCGCGAGGCGAGGCATCCAGTCGTGAATGCGACGCGGAAGCTCGGCCAAGATCTCCCGCCATTCTCCGACAGACTTCCCCTCATCCTCCCGCGGGCGGCAAACAAGGTGAATGGACGACGCTAGCGCAGCAGACTTCTGCGCGCGAAGGCGACCGGGCTTCTCCGTGTCGATCGGCCATGACGCTGTTACGCACCAACCAGCCTGCAGCACCGCCTGCAGCATCGTCTCCCATGCTGCAGTTGATTTGTGCGCGAACACGACGACCGCAACGCCGTCGCGGACGATAACTCTACGCGCCTCAGCAAGCGCGTCGCACATGAGCGTCTCGAACCGCTCCTTCGTCTTGTATGCGTAGTCCTTGTTGCGCTCCGCGAGTTGGACTATCTCCTCACGCTTCGGCGCGAGCGGTTCAACAAACAACCCGGGATGAACATCGCGGAGATTTCGCCGGAACCACACGTAGAAGAAGTCCGACAGATCTGCATACGGCACTGCGTCGTAGTACGGGGGGTCCGTAAACACGACCTGAGCACTATCGTCCGGCAGGGGGTGCGCAGTGGCGGATGCTCTCTCGGCGTGGCCAACGCTCATCTTGGCCGACGCCAAGAGGCGAAGCGCGTCGAGTAGGTAGCCCAGGCAACGTTCAAAGGAACCGCTGATGTCGGCGAACGGACTGCCCTCTGCGTAGTCCCAAATCGTCCCGAGCGCTTGCCGGCCAAACGTCTGACCAATCTTCTCGCCGCCCGGTATCCACCGCGCGAGCGACGACCAGAAGTCCGCACATCGATTTGGCACGAACGCGAGCACCGTTGCTACGGCGTCGGCGAACGGCCTATCGCCCTCGGCTTCGAGATGCCGATGCGCCTCTCTGATGTGCTTTCCAAACACCGCTAGTGCCAATGCGGGACGATCGGCGAAGAGATCTCCCCACCGTCGAGTATCGAGAAGCCAAATGTTGAAGATGCTCCGCAGGTACGGTAGCGGTTCATCGGGAACTAGCGAAAGTGGGCCAGTGTGCCGCGCCTGCTCTTCTTCGAGGTATGTCTTCGCCCGCTTGATGCCATCCAGGTCTGTCTGCACTGGCATTCGATATGCGCGGCGCTCGCCGTTGGGCCCATCAGTAACGACGGCAAGCAGGAGCGCATCGCGCGTCCCGCCGCGACGTCCTTCGTACTGCTTCCGAACCCGATCGGCCTTCGTCGTATACCCACACGCGGGACACATGAGAGCGCCGCGCTTCACCGTGCCCGGCTGAAGTTCTTTCGCACGAACGCCGGTGACCACTTCGACTCGCACCGTCTTCGAGCCCCGAGACACCACCAGTTTCAACCCGACGGATCGGTCGCCCTTCTTCGCGAGGAGTAGCGAGCGAATCATGGGGACAACGGCTCCGCAGTCCGGTCCCTCGCACCGCGCCGTTCGTGCCCAGAGGTAGGCGAGAGGCGTTCGCTTGTCGGGTCCCTTCGGATAGAACTGCTCGAGCTCCTTTTGGACCGCCGCCGCGACCCGGTTTCCCCACTTCTCAACCTCGTCACTCAAGCGCACGCCGTATGTGGGGACGTACTCAAGAACGACTTTGTTGAGAAGGATCGCGACAGGGTTGAGATCGCTCGCATACGCCTCGGCACCGACGCGTAGCGCCTCAAGCGGAATGGCGCCGCCTCCAGCGAATGGGTCTACCACCACCGGTGTCGTCCCGGACTCACCGCCAAGCGCTACATGCGCGGCACTTGTTAGCGCCCTGGCTGCCGTGAGCAACTCAGCTCGTGCGTTGAGGTCCCAGTTAGCGAAGAAGGCAATGAAGTCGAGCAACGCTTGCCGAAGCTCAAGCCCTTTCGAGAAATCACGAGGCGCGCCGCCGACCAAGTCTCTGACCGCGCGCATCTGCGTGGCAGCGGCTTCCTTGAAGGAGTCTGGGCAAAGGGGGTCTGCAGGATCCGGCAGGAGGGTTGCGAGCAGGACCGCCCGGCAAGCCGCAAGAGGTCGTCGAGCCCACCATTGGTGCAGCGTTGAAATGTGGCCGTGCCGGATCGATTTCTCCCGGCGTGCATGAGCGGAGATGGCCTTGATTGGCAGGTCGACCTCAATCAACCTCCTTGGGGTCTGACGCGTACTACTCACCCGCGGCCTCCAAGATCTTCTTCGCGTCCACGTGATAGTGCTCCACCTTGACGACTGGTTCCCAGCCGAGTCGCGCCGGGTCCTGAATGGCTTTGAGCGTCGGACTCGTCGCGCATTCGAAAACGACGTAGAGCCAGTAGTCGTCGCCGAGACGCTGTGCGGTCCGGTACTCGTTCGCGGTCAACGCAATCTCGCCGACTGCCGCGCGCCCCTTCACCTCGATGAAGCGTGCGGCGATGAAGACACCTTCCTCGGTCGGATGCGGCTTCTTCGACAGAAGATCGTAGCCCTTGTTCTCGCTCTCAACGCTCTCGACGACCCACCCGCGCGCTCGCTCGTAGGCCATCGCCGCTTCGACCGCGATCCGCTCGATCTCCTCGTCCCTGACCATCGGCGCGATTCCCGGTGACAACCGTTCGGGGTGCGGGAGGACCCAGGCGCGACCGAGATGCTCTACGGCGCCGATCGAGCAGTGGCGCTCCATCTCCAATTCGGCGCGTCGCCGGTCCAGCCGTGCATTCAGCTCGTCGAGGTGCGCCTCGGCCTGCGAGATGTTGCCTTCGAGCCCGGGGATCGTCGCTCCCTCGATGCGCCGATTCAGCAGTTCGGCCAACCCGAGCTGCTGCCCGTTGATCAACTCCTGCAACGAGATCTCGATGTGCTCGCGGACGACACGGTTCTCACGCGCCCGCTCGTCGCTGACTTCGGCCTCGAACTGGACGAGCCGGTCCGCCAGAAGGAACGCCTCGACGGCGTTTCGATCCGGCAGTCCAGTGGGAGGGATGAAGGCCGTCCCCTTCGTCGCGGGGACCAGATCGAGGAACAGCGTCGGTTGGCGCACCGACGGCGTGCCGTCGGGCTCGACGCGAACGACGAATAAGCGCTTGTGCAGCGTCGCGCCTCGCCCATCCACGATCGACGCGGCGAACACGTCGAGCCGGTACGGTGCCTTCGCGTGTAGGTCCCAGAAGAGCGCGCCACGGCGCAGGTCGCCGTCGACCCGGGTTTGGACATCCGCGCGCACCGCCTCGAAGAGCGGGTGTCCCGGCGTCACCCACTCCAGCGTTCCGTCGTCCTTCAGCAGGCGCTTGTCGAACGCGATGCGCTGGTACTCCTGACCCAGCCGGCCGAACCGGGCTTCGAACTTCTCGGCGATCGGGAAGAGGGTCTTCGGAACGCGTCCCGCCTTGAACACGTGTTCGCGTCCGCGGACCGGGGCCGGATGCAGCCCCGAGATCGGAGCGGCTTGCAGAAAAAAGTGCTCTACGACCTCGGGGACGAGCCGCCGCTCCTTCGCCTCTACCGACTTGCCCACGAGCGCCGACAGGTTCAGCTCCTTCTTGGCGAGTCCCTCCAACGTCGAGCCGGTGATCTTGCGGAACTTCTCCGGGTCGATGTCGCGAACGATCCGATCCGCGATGCTCGTTTCGCTCATGCGACGCGCGTACATCTCGCGGAACAGCTTCTCGAGCGTGTTGGAGGGCAGCATCTCGCCGACCACGTCGAAGACCTTGTCGGTGCCCAGCTCCTCCTTGATCTCGGCGAGCCGCATCAGCAGCTTGTCGAGCACTCTCCCCTCGCGCGTGTTCACCGCGACGAAGTTGAAGATGAGGCAGTCGTTCTCCTGGCCGTAGCGATGGATCCGGCCCATGCGCTGTTCGAGGCGCACCGGATTCCAGGGGATGTCGTAGTTGATCATCATCCAGCAGAACTGGAGGTTGATGCCTTCGCCGGCCGCCTCGGTCGCCACCAGGAGCTGGCAGGTTTCCTTGAACTCGCGCTCGGCGTAGATGCGCGTGTCCTCGGTGTCGCGATCGCCGATCGGCATGCCGCCGTGGATCTGGGTGACCGACAGGCCCCACTCGCGGAGCTTGCCTAGCGGCCGGCCGTCCTTGCCATCACCGGCCAGGAAATCGAGCGTGTCCTTGTGCTCCGTGAAGATGAGCAGCTTCATCTTCGGATCGCTGAAGATGTGCTGCTCGTTGAGCACGTTGCGAAGTTTCTGGAGCTTCGACTCGATCTCCCGCTTCTCGAGTGCCTTTGCCTGGACGACGAGCTTTTCGAGGAGGTGGATCTCCTCTCGGAGCGCGATCGGATCGACGAGGAGCACCGCTCCCTCGACGTCCGTCATCACCGCTTGCTGTTCTTCGTCGGTGAGGTCTTCGAAGTCGTCGGGCAGTTTCCGGCTGATCTGCTCCTGTCGGAACTTCTCCGGATCGTCGAGGATCTTCTTGCGCTTGTCGCGCATGCGTTCGAGGCTGCGCCGCACGGCGTAGATGCTCGACGCCATGCGCCGCTGAAGCATCGCCATCTGAAACGCCAGGATGTTGGCTTGAACGTTGCCGGCGGCGGCGGCCTTGATCGATTGGTCCTCCACGTACCGCGTCAGGCCGTCGTAGAAGTCGAACTCGTCGCCATCGAGCTCGAACTTCGCGGTCCGTACCTCGCGCTTCTTGAACAGCTTCTTGACCTCGCCGGTCTCGGGATCCGGGAACGTCACGAGCGCTTCCTTGAGCCGGCGCAGATAGAACGGCGCCGACTGCCGGCGCATCGCTTCTTCGAGGCTCTTCACGTCGCCGTAGACGTCGCGATCGAGCAGGCTGAGGAAGAGGCGGAAGTTTTCCGGGTCGCCTTTGTGGGGCGTCGCAGTCATGAGCAGGAAGTGATCGGTACGCTGGGACAGCGCCTCGCCGATCGTGAATGCGAGGGTCTTCTTGTCTTCGCTGTACGCGCTCATCTTGTGGGCCTCGTCGACGATCACGAGATCCCAGTTGGAGCGCAGCAAGCTCTCGCGCGCATCCTCGACGCGAGAGATCCACGAAACCGACGTGACGACCTGATGGTGCTCTTGCCAGGGGTTCTGGCCGTACTGCGTCCGCAGCGTCTCGCCGCGCATGACGTCGAACGACTCGCGGAACTTGTCTTTCAGCTCGCGTTGCCACTGGAACGTCAGGTTCGCTGGCGCGACGATCAGGGTGCGCTGCACCAGCCCGCGGATCTTCAGTTCCTTCAGCAGGAGACCCGCCATGATGGTCTTGCCCGCACCTGGGTCGTCGGCGAGCAGGAACCGGATCCGCGGCAACTTGAGAAAGTAGTCGTAGACCGCTTCGAGCTGGTGAGGCAGCGGATCGACCCGGGCGATCGAGAGGGAGAAGTACGGGTCGTACTCGTACGCGAGGCCGAGCCGCGCCGCCTCGACGCCGAGCTTGAAGTGGAGCGGATCGCCGTCGAAGGGCTCCTCGATCGGCAACGCCGTCAGGTCGGCGATCTGCCCGGGGTGGAGCACCCGCTGATGGAACTGGTTCGTCTGGAGGCCGCGCCCGTCGACCTTGTACATGTCGCCGAGCCGAGTCACAGCGAGAACCTGGATCGGCTCGGGCAGACGAGGGCCGCGGATGATGACGCCAGGCAATAGTTCGTTGGAATCCATGGGGGGGCCCCGTCCCTGGGATCGTCGAGGATAGCGAAGACGACCGACGGTGAGATCCCGGCGGGCGACACTTCCGTCGCTCACACCGGCGGTATGAGCGGCCCGAACCATACGATCTTTCACGCGAAACTTGGGTCCCTCCCGGCCACGTGATACCTGAGGACGTGCCGGGATCGGCCCCCCCTCGCCACACCGTCGATGAAGTCCGGCGGATCGTTGCCTGGTACCTCTCGAACGCCTACGGCGCCGTGGAGGGTCCAGGCAGGCGGCCCTACTTCGCCGATCCGGACCGTGTGGGTCCGTTCGCCGTCGACCTCGACGCCCTGCGGGCCCGCGACGACGAGGCACTGTTTCGATTGCTCGTACTGATGGGCCTGTACCAGTCGCGCCGCGACGTGGACATCATGGCGCTCCAGCGCACCATGCCGGTCGCCGCCGCCACCGCGCTCCTCGCACCACGACGGCTGCGCGTCTTGGTTGAGGGTAGCCGGTGCGAGCGGCTGCGCACTGCGGCCGACTTCGATGCAGGCTGCGATGTCCGCCGCGAGTTCCAGCGCGGTACAGCGACCTGCCATCACCGCCCGCGAACCCGGTGCCACGTCAAGGACGCCACGTTGGCGATCCGGCGCATGGGCGACATGGGCATGCTGCCGACGTCTGCCTGGCTTCACATTGGCCCCGGAGGGCTGCGACGCTGGGTTGACGAAGCATGCGCCGCGACGGCATCACCGACCGAGCGCGCCCGCGTACTCACCGCGCGCCTCGCGGCGATCCATCGCATCGGCCCCAAGCTGGCCGCGATGTACGTGAGCGCGCTGTCCGTGCCCGAGTTGACACCCGGCTTCGCGCCATGGCGACCCGAGATCGACGGCTCGCGGCTCGTCGTCGTCGACGCCAATGTCGGCCGGGTGATCGACCGCCTCCGCCGCGGGCGCGGCCCGCGTACGTACAACAGCAGAGCCGCATGGCTGACCGCGGTCGCCGACCAGATCGATCTCCGTCGGTTCCGGCGCGATCTGCCGGCGCGATCGCCACGCCTCGTCCAGCAGGCGCTCTACGTCTTCCGCTCGCGCTCGAACCGCGCCGATCGCGCCGATCCGTGCGCGACGCGTCCGTGCCGCGCGTGCCCGTCGCGCGCTTGCCCGTTCGCCGAGGTCACCTGATCGACTGAAGACCAACGCGGGAGCAATCAACCGACGAGTTCGGCTACGCCCTCGGCGACGAGCAACGCGCGCAGCTCGTCGAGGTCCGCCTGCTGCGGCTTGCGCCGACGTGACCACTCGATCGCGATGAGCTGGTAGCCGCGGGCCTTCGCCGCTGACCGCTTGCGCGCATCGTACGCTCGGCGCTGTTCGCCGCGATGGACGCCGCTGACCGTCATCCGATCGGGCTTGTCGAACAGCGGCGTCGCTTCGCGATGCTGGTCCTCGTCGATCTCGACGATCAGCTTGCGCACTTCCCACACGGCGTCGAACGGGAGCATCGCGCGGCGACCGGTCCTCGGGCTCGCGTCGCCGCGTGCCCAGTCGAAGCGCTTGCCGCGCTCGACTGGACCGAGCAAGCGCTCCAGCAGTGCGACCACGTAGGACTCGGTGCGGCCCATCGAGAAACCCGTGTGAGCGTACCAGTCGATCAGTCTCGATCGAGACGTAGAGCGCGCGCGGCCTTCTCGGGGATCCAGACCAGTGACAGGACCCCGCCGGTCGCCGGGATCGGAACCGCATCCTCGATGATTTCGACGTCGACGCAGGCGTCGTGCTCAAACCAGGCGTCGGCCGGGACGGGCTGTGGCCCCGCGCAGATCTTCCCATCGCGGAACCAGTCGAACGCAACGCCGGAAGCGCAGAGCCGGCGACCGCGATCGATGAACGGTACGAACGTCTCGCTGCGCGCCGCCCAGACCACGCGGCCGGCGCGCGAGAACACCACCGCGCACCGCTCGCTGGTCAGCTCCACAAAGCGAAGGGCGGCGGCGACGAGCGACACACGGTAGCGGTCGGTGATCGAGCGCGCGTCATCGAGGCTCACTGGCGAGACTTCGCAGCGCCGGCGCAGCAACACGGCAGGCATGAGCAACTCGGCGGCGAAGGCGTTGGCCTCGGCTTCGGCGCCGCGCTCGACGTGCAGCGGCGCAGGCTCGCAGGTCGGCACCTGGTCGCTGCGATGCGCGAGCTGGCGGTGCCCCAGCTCGTGGGCAACGCTAAAGCGCTGGGCGCCCTCGTGATCGATCCGAGTCGACAGGCGGATGATCCCGATGTCGCCGGTGCCGACGAGGCGAGCATCGGCGCCGGGAAGGCCACCTCGGCGCACGTCGAGCCCATGCAGCGCGGCGATGCCTTCGACGTCGATGTCGGCGGCATCCCGGATGCGGAGTCGATCGTGTATCGCCGTGGCGGCCTTCCGCGCCCGTCGGATGGGCAGCGGGGCCATCGTCACGACACCAGACCCTTGCGGGCGACCACCTCCTCGATGTCGGCGAGCAGGGTACGGAGATCGTCGTCGGACATGTCCGCGAGATTCCGATGCGCGAGCTGGAGCTGGCCGCCGAGCGCGGCCTGGAGCTGCGCGATGCGGGCGCGCAGGGCGTCACCGGCGAGCTCGAGGAAGCCGGCCTCGCGATCGGCGCGCTGGCGGCTCTCGGCCTTGGCGAGGTCGCGACGCGCACGCCAAGCGAGATCGAACGCGGAGTCGATCGCCGCGCGCATCCGCCGGGCGGACGCGGGATCGGGCGTGACCTCGGTGGGGACGTCCTCGGCGGTGCCGTGGATCGCCTCGATGGTGCGGAGGGCGCGCTCTTCGTTTCGGGACTTGGACTTAGTAGCCATAGCTCACCTCCAGGGCGTCGATCGCCCCGTCCTTGATGGTCTCGGGAAGCGCGTCGACCAGCCGGTCGAGCCGGCGGCGCGCGTTGCGGTACTCGTCCGCGGACATGCCGGTGCAGTC
>SXGT01010213.1_pt1 | contig 26256 bp, 14 predicted proteins | sample 3176221 | NCBI WGS metagenome assembly SXGT01 (sample SAMN11356862, study PRJNA531348) | freshwater metagenome | isolation source: freshwater sample F1-120 | place: China: Fuxian Lake, Yuxi | collected 2017-12-25
CCAAAGCGGAACAGCCAAACACGCGATCGATTCCAAGTCGCGTGTCGCGCGGTCGACCGATGGAGGCCGTACGTGGAAAGACTTGGGGCAGCTCCAAAATTCCACATTGAACGGCGTTCCTGGCACCATGCCGGCGGCAGATACAGATCGGCCTTCTCGGCACGCTCGGCGTCGAGATACGTCACGTCCTTCTCAACACGGACCGCGGGCTGATCCCGGCTGGAACCGGGTTCCGCGGCCCGTGCGGTGGCCTGTAAGAAGCCGAACGGAATGGCCTGGGGCAGGCACTTTATTCTTCAATCTTCGCCGCGACAACACTTTGCCCGTGGTAGAACGTGGGGCGGCGAAGATTGAAGTTCGAGGTGCCTGGCCCCCTCGAGGCGTGGTTCCTTGCTCGCTCAACCCCCGCTCCGTCTTCCGCTATTGCCTGACTTGGCTTTACTTGCTCGACGCATCCACCGAACTCGAGGCCACGCGGAACCCGAGGGAGTCGTACCGGATCGCCGGCGTGTCCCCGTCCCGGCCCGCCGACCGGCAGCTCCCCGCGCCGCTGCTCCAGCCGCCGCCGCGATCGACGCGGTTCACTCCAACGCATTAAAACGGCCATCAGCGACCCGCGGACAACACGCCGCCTTGCGGAATCGTCGCATCCGCGAAGACTTGCCGCCAAAATTCATGAGCGAAACGGTTTCCGGTTCCTGAACGACGGGTTGATTCCGTACGAGGGAGATTTCAGACATGAGGCGGACATATGCTCTCGCGGCGGCGTTTTTGTTGCTCATCGGCGCGCCGAATCTCCTGGCCGCGGAGCCGTCATCGCAGCCGAACCTCGTCGCCATCGTCACCGACGACCAGGGCCAATGGGCGGTGGGCGCCTATGGGAATAACGACGTTCGCACGCCGACCTTGGACCGCATCGCCCGCGAGGGAGCGATCTTCACCAATGCATACGTCGTTACGCCCGTCTGCTCTCCCAGCCGGGCGACATATTTCACGGGGCTCTACCCGACGGAAGTCGGTATCACCGATTACATCTCGCCGGTCGAGTCGGACGCCGGGCTGGGACTCAGCGGCACAATCTGGCCCCAGGTGCTGGCGGCGAACGGGTATCGCGCGGCGCTCGTCGGGAAGTGGCACCTGGGCACGCAGCCGCAGTTTCATCCGACGCGGATGGGTTTTGAGCACTTCATGGGCTTCCTCGGCGGCGGAAACCGCCCGATGCATCCCTTGCTGGAAGTGAAGGGTAAGGACACCCAGCTCAGGGGGCCGCTGCCCGATCTGCTGACGGACGACGCCATCGCCTTCATTCGCGAGAGCCGCGACCGGCCGTTTGCGCTGTGTCTGCACTTCCGCGCGCCGCACCTGCCATATGGTCCGGTACCTGAGATCGATTCCCGGCAGTATGCCGGCCTTGATCTTCAGGTGCCAATGCCGCCGGGCGGCGATGTCGAGCAGATCAAGACATGGACCCGCGACTATTACGCGAGCATTTCGTCAGTGGACCGCAATATCGGCCGCTTGCTCGATGAACTCGATGCGCTCAAGGCCGCGATGACTGATTGGCAGAAATCCATCAACGACCCACTGTTGACGAGTTCCTATTGATGGCATTCGACCCCAAACTGCAACGACAAATCATGGGCCGTTTCGCGACGGGCGTGACGATCGTCGGCACGACGATCGGGGGCGGGGGCACGTGGGGCATGACGGCCAACGCCGTCACGTCGCTCTCGCTCGACCCGCCGCTGGTGCTCGTCGCCGTCGTGCGGGAGAGCCAGACGCACGGCTACTTGAAACAGGCCCGCTCGTTCGCGGTCAGCATCCTTTCCGACTCCCACGAGGAGATCTCGACCCGCTTCGCCTCGCTGGGGCCGAAGGATTTTTCCGGCCTCTTGTTCAAGACCGCCGTGACCGGCGCCCCGATTCTCGAAGAGACCATCGGCTGGGTCGATTGCCGATTGAAGGAGATCCTCCCCGGCGGAGACCACGACATCTTCATCGGCGAGATCGTCGCGGGCGAACTCCGCGACGGCCGACCGCTGTTGTTCTACGGCGGCAAGTATCGCCGGATCGCAGAGTGAACGGTGCGTTGGAGTTCAAGCTTCAGCTTGCCGTTGCGCGAAAAGGCAAGCTAAAGCTTGAACTTCAACCTATAAATCGCGAGGGCCCCGTAGTGTGGACTTCAGTCCACACAACACCTATCAGCTCAGCTGATGTAACGCTGCCCGGTTTCGCGTTGGCTGGCCGACAGGAGGTGTACGGCGACGACCTGGATCGAACCGTGATCTGGGCCGGGAATCCCGGTCTCGAAGCGTTCGTCGGCAAACCGGTGCGGCGATGCTTCGAGGTCAAGGACGCGGACCTGTATTCGTTCCGTTTTCAAACTAGCCCCCAATAAAGACAACATGCACGACCCTCGAAAACAAACTCGCTATTTCCGCCTTGCGATGTGTTGCTGTGCGTTTGGGTCACTGATCTGTGCCAGTGGAATTTCTGGTGAAGACGTTGCCGTGAAGGCGACGGCTGGCACAATGCCACCGGTCCCTGAATTGCAAGCTCGATTGCTGGAAGAACGGCAACTGACCAAAGGCGCGGCCGGGCAAGGCTTGGCTCTGACCGCTGAGCACTATTTCACCTCGACCACGCATTCGATCTGTCGTTTCGACACGCAATGGAAATTGCTGGAAGAAAAGGCGATTCGCATTGACGGCGTCAATCACCTGGGCGCGATTCATCATCACGACGGTTTTCTGTGGGTCGGTCTTCTCAACGGGCCGCAAGACGACAAGTACGACAAAGCCAATGACCGTGCGATCGTTGCCAAGATCCGTGCGAGCGATCTGTCTGTCGTGCAGACGTGGGACATCACCAAGGATCTGACGTGGATCGATCCCGTCTGCTTCGACGGCCAGCATCTCTGGGTTGGCGATCTGCGGGACTTGGGAATTCATCGCTATCGAACTGAAGGCCACCGCCTCGTCCGCGACGGCGTGCTCCGCTATCCGAAGCCGATGCACTTTTCCCAAGGTCTTCGCGTCGTCGGAAAGAAGCTCTACTCGATCCACACCTTCGGCGAGATGAAGGGACTCTTCGAATTCGACCTGCCGGACACTCTGACCGCGGCGATTCAGCAACCGACGCGCTTCTGGAAGATTCAAGAAACGACCATGCATCTCGAAGGCTTCGACTTTATCCCCGGCCGACCGAACGAAATTTGGCATGCCCAAGGCAAGCAGGTTGATCGTTACGAACTGAATCTCAGCAACCCGTGAGCCGGAGATTGAAGTTTGGGTTCGAGACCAGCGCGCGATAGACTCCTGCATCTGCCTCAGACCCGTTTCCAATCAGAGCACGACGAGGATCACTCCATGCTGACGATTTCCGGCAATACGATTCGATTGTGTGACCGCTTGCCGCGACGCGATTTGTTCACTCTAGGCAAGCCGACGCATTAAAACGGCTATCAGCTTATCGCCTTCGCCGCTGACACCAGCCTGCCGGAAACGCCCACGGCTGCGGCGGCCTGGTCGCGGGATTTCTGCTTGGTGGGACATTTTCCACCATGCTCAACGTCTCTGTGCCGAGCATGTCCACCAGCAACACAACCGGCATCCTGCCTCTTCTTCGCCTCCTTCGCGAAGTGCGGCTCTAGTTCCACCGCCAGGGCGATCTTCTGGCCCTTGTCGAGGTGCCGCCGGACAAGGTTCACGCCGATGAGGTTGGATGTCACAAGGACATTGTCGATGAGGATTGTCAGAAAGTAGCCAAATGATTTAGCAAACCGTTACTCTATCCCCTGAGCTACGAGGGGGGATTGGGATATCGTCACAGAGATTGGCGGCCGGGGCCACACGCAGCGGGGGTTGGCGGCAGTTGCGTCGATGTCTTCGTGTTGGCAATGGAGTGCTGGGTTCGTTTAGAATGGAGGCCTGACCGCCGAGAGCTCCGCCTTGCCTCCCCACATGAGCCCACCGCTTCGCGTTGTATCCATGCTGACGCTGCTCGTCGCCGCCCAGGCTGCGATGGCGGCGGAGGAATCACCGATCGCGTTCAGTCGCGACATCTGCCCGATTCTCGCAAACCATTGTTATAAGTGCCACGGCCCCGATGAAGGTTCGCGCGAGGCGGATCTGCGGCTCGATACGGAAGAGGGGGTGCGGCGGGCACTTGAGCACGAAGATGGCATCGCAAAACTGATCGGGCGAGTCACGAGCGACGACCCCGAGATCGTGATGCCGCCGCCCGATGCCAAGAAATCCCTCAAGCCCGGGCAAGTCGAGTTCCTCAAGCGCTGGGTCTCGGCCGGCGCGCCTTGGGGAACGCACTGGGCGTTCCAGCCAATCGTTTCGCCGGCAGTTCCCGAAGTTCCCGCAATCGAAGGGATCGCCGTTCGTAACCCGATCGATAATTTCGTCCAGACCCGCCTGGCAGCGCAAAAAATCAAGCCGTCTCCGGAAGCATCGCGCGAAACGCTGATTCGCCGCGTCACGCTCGACCTGACCGGCCTGCCGCCGACACCCGAGGAGTTAGATGCCTTCGTCAGCGACACAGCCGACGACGCTTACGAAAAGGTGGCCGATCGCCTGCTCAAATCCCCGGCCTACGGCGAGCGAATGGCGTGGAATTGGCTCGATGCGGCCCGCTACGCCGACTCGAACGGATACCAGGGCGACGGCGAGCGAACGATGTGGCCGTGGCGCGATTGGGTCGTCGACGCCTTCAATCGGAACCTGCCTTACGACGATTTTACCGTTTGGCAACTAGCCGGCGACCAACTTCCCGATGCGACGTTCGAGCAAAAGCTGGCGACCGGATTTTGCCGCAATCACATGATCAACGGCGAAGGGGGGCGCATCGCCGAGGAGAATCGCGTCGACTATGTGATGGACATGAGCGAAACCGCCGGCACGGTATGGCTCGGCCTGACGCTGAATTGTTGCCGCTGCCACGATCACAAATTCGATCCGCTGGCCCAGCGCGACTACTACCGCATGTTCGCCTTTTTCAATCAAACGCCCATCGACGGTGGGGGAGGCAATCCGCAGACGCCGCCGGTGCTCGAAGCTCCGGACTGCGATCAATTCGAACGCGCCAAGGAGATCGAAGCCCAGATCACCGCTCTCGGCGAGCAGCTTCAGCAGCGTGCGGCTGAGTTGTCTTCCGTGCAGGGCGAGTGGGAAAAGCAAGCGCTCTCGGCGAGCGGCGACGCGCCGTGGAAGCCGCTGACGCCGGTCGAGATGAAGGCGGCTCACCAGACGTTGAAGCTGCTCGACGACGGCTCAATTTTCGCCACCGGCGAAAACCCGCGCAACGATACTTACACGCTCAAGCTGAAGACCGAGGTCGAAAGCATTGCCGCGATTCGCCTCGACGCCCTGAAGCACGAAAGCCACACGCACGGCGGCCTGGGGCGGTCGGACAGCGGCAATTTCGTGCTTACCGAAATTGAAATTCAGGTACAACGCCCGGGCGAGGTGCAGCCATCGCCGGTGAAAATCGCTTCCGCCGAGGCAACGTACGAGCAGGGGGATCACACCGTCGCCCGTGCATTCGACGGCAAAGCCGGCACTGGCTGGGCGGTGTGGGAAGGGCGGCCTGTTGATCGCGAGCATAGGGCCGTTTTTCGCTTCGCCGAACCATTGGCTGCCGGCAAAGGCGCGATGCTGACGGTGGTTCTCAAGCACGACTCGCCGCACGTTTCACACAACATCGGCCGCTTCCGCCTGGCCGCCAGCAGCTTGCCCGAGGCGAAATTGGATGGCCACAACGCCCCCCTCATCGTCGCACTTTCAACGCCAGCCGAAAAGCGCACCAACGAACAGCGTGCCGAGCTGGCCGCCGCCCACCGCGCCGCGGATCCGGCTTACGCCAGGTTGCTCGCGCAGCAGAGCGAGTTGCAAAAGTCAGTGAGTAGCCTGCGCAGCAGCATTGCCAAAGTGATGGTCATGGAAGACATGCCGCAGCCGCGCAAAACCTTTATGCTTACCCGGGGCCTTTACACCAAGCCCGGCGCAGAGGTGACCGCCGGCGTGCCCGCAAGGCTGCCGCAGCTTCCCGATGGCGCGACCGCGAACCGTCTGGCCCTTGCGCGTTGGATCATGTCGGACGAAAATCCGCTGACCGCGCGCGTGACCGTGAATCGGTTTTGGCAGCAGTTTTTCGGCATCGGCCTGGTGAAGACGACGGAGGATTTCGGCGTGCAGGGCGAAATTCCGGTCCAGCAGGACTTGCTCGATTGGCTCGCGGCCGACTTCCGCCAGCATGGCTGGGATGTGCGGCGCCTCGTGCGGCAAATCGTCACCAGCCACACGTACAGGCAGTCGTCGAAGATCGTGCCCGCGATGCTCGAGCGTGATCCGGGAAATCGCCTGCTCGCCCGCGCGCCGCGGTTTCGCTTACCGTCGGCGATGCTACGCGACCAAGCGCTCGCCGCCAGCGGCCTGCTAGTTCGCCAGGTGGGCGGGCCGCCGGTGAAGGGCTATCAGCCGACCGGCGTCTGGGAAGAGGCGACGTTCGGCGGCAAGCGCTACGAGCAAGACCGCGGCGCCGCGCTCTACCGCCGCAGCCTCTACACCTTCTGGCGCCGGATCATCGCCCCGACGATGTTTTTCGACAACGCCTCGCGGCAAACATGTTCGGTGACAATGCTGCGCACCAACACGCCGCTGCATGCGTTGCTCACGCTGAACGACGTCACGTTTGTCGAAGCTGCGCGAGCGCTGGCCGAGCGCGTGCTGTTGATCGAAGGGGCTGATAACGCGCGGCGAATCGACGAAGTCTATCGCCGCCTGCTTTCGCGCCTGGCGACCGAGAAGGAGCAATCCATCTTACTTGCCGCGCTGCATCACTCGCACGGTGAATTCCAAGCCGATCCCGAAGCCGCCAAGAAGTTGCTCGCCGTCGGTGAATCCAAGCGCAACGAACAACTCGACCCCCTTGAGCACGCCGCGTGGGCCAGCCTGGCACTCGCAGTGATGAATTTGGACGAGGCGTTGACGAAGGAATAGCATGAACCCTCTTTATCAAAACGCGATGCACGTCACGCGCCGTGAATTCTTCGGCCGCTCGTCCACCGGCATCGGCGCGGCGGCGCTGGCTTCAATGCTCGCGTGCGATGGCTATTCAGCGGATAGCCATCGCGTCGGCGGACTTGACGGCCTGCCCCATTTCGGGCCGAAGGCGAAACGGGTCATCTATTTATTCCAAAACGGTGGGCCGACGCACTGCGATTTGTTCGATTACAAGCCGCAGCTAGGAAGAACGCACGGCCAGCCTGTGCCGCCCGAATACGTCGGCGAAAAACGCTTCAGCACGATGACCGGCGACCCCACCGGCAAGCTCATGCTCGCCCCAGTCGAGCCGTACAAGCAGTACGGCAAGTGTGGGGCGTGGGTGAGCAATTTCATGCCGCACACTGCGGAGGTCGTGGACGATCTGTGCTTCATCCACAGCATGCACACCGAGCAAGTGAACCACGCGCCGGCGATTCAGTTTCTCTTGAGCGGCGGCGAACTGCCGGGGCGGCCGACGGCCGGAGCATGGCTCAGCTATGGCTTGGGGAGCGACAACGACAGCCTCCCCGCGTTCAGCGTGATGACGAGCGTCAGCAAAGGAACGACCTGCGGGCAGATCTTTTACGACTTCTACTGGGGCAGCGGTTTTCTGCCGTCGCGTTTTCAAGGCGTGAAGTTCCGCGGCAGCAGCGACCCGGTGCTCTATCTCAACAATCCTGACGGCATAAGCCGCCAGATGCGCCGCGCCTGGCTCGACGACATCGCTCAGCTCAACGAACTTAAGCTGGCCGACTACGGCGACCCGGAAATCGCCACGCGCATCGCGCAGTATGAAATGGCGTACAAGATGCAGGCGAGCGTCCCCGAGCTGACCGATTTCAGCGACGAGACACAGGCGACGCTCGACCTCTACGGCCCGCAGGTGAAAGAGCCGGGCACGTTCGCCTACAACTGCCTGATGGCCCGGCGGCTGGCTGAGCGGGGCGTGCGGTTCGTGCAGCTCATGCACGCCGGCTGGGACCAGCACGGCAGCCTGACAACCGAGCTTTACACGCAGTGCAAGGACACCGACCAGCCATCGGCGGGCCTCATGCAAGATCTCAAGCAGCGCGGCCTTTTGGACGACACGCTCGGCATCTGGGGGGGAGAATGTGGCCGCACACCGTTCCTGCAAGGCAACATCAACGACCGCCCGAAATGGGGCCGCGACCATCATCCCTACGCCTTCACCTTGTGGATGGCCGGCGGCGGCGTGAAGCCGGGCCACAGCTACGGCGAAAGCGACGATCTAGGGATCAACGTCGTGAAAGACGCCGTCCACGTTCACGACTTTCAGGCGACGCTGCTGCATCTCTTGGGCATCGACCACGAACGCCTCACCTATCGTTTTCAAGGCCGCGACTTCCGCCTGACCGACGTGCATGGGAAGGTGGTCAAAGGCGTTTTGGCTTAAGGGGCCCGCCCAAGTCGACCTCGAATCGGTGGGCCCGCTGTCGCCGCCGCGAAGTGCTGTCGCCGCCGCGAAGTTGTCGCTCAGATGGGCAAGTGGACCAAATGGGCGTCGAGCCACTGGTCGATGAGGGCCCGCATTTCGGGCGTTTCAAGATGGCCGCAGTCGAAGATCTGGAGGTGGCAATCGTGTTCCCGTCCGTATTTTCGGTACAGCGGCAGCAAGTGATCGCGGATTTTTTGGACGCCTTCCGGAGGCGTCAATAGATCCTGGCGGCCGTTCACGCTCAGGTGCGGTCGGGGGACAATCAGCTCGTTGATCTGAGGGGTCGTGAAATGTTTGAGCAGGCTCGGCACGTAGTAATAGATGCCGTGTCCCTTGAGATTTTTGATTCGGATCAGCTCGTCAAAATCAGTCAGGCAGCAAAGATCAATGCACAGCCGTACGCGCGGATCGAGCGCTGCCAGCCACCAGGCTTTGGTCGCACCCATGGAAAGGCCCATCGTGCCCAAGCGGTGTGGATCGACCTCCGGGCGCGAGGCGAGGTACGACAGGGCTTGATGCTCGTCCCACATCATCATGCCCCACAACACACGGCCGCGCCAGAGCATTTCCTTGAAGGTGTCCATCTCGATCCGCGAGTCGGTGATGCCGTGGTTGCGCTCGCCGAAGCACCAACTGTCGATGGCCAATGTCACGATGCCCTTTTCAACCATGACTGGAGCATACGCCCGAATGTAATCCGGATGGCCGTCCATTAGTTCTTGTTTGCCGTTGGCATACTGACCGCCATGCCAGTGGATGTAGAGCATACCGGGCGCATTGGGGCGGCGCTTTTCCGGGACGAGCAACAGCGCTGGCACGGCTTCCAGACCATTCAAGTCGAGCACCAGATGCTCGAGCGTGTAGCCGGGGCCTTGTTCGGTCTTGAGCAATTTCGGCTCAGCCGGTTTGTGTTCGCGCGGCAAATCGCCGAGCAGTCCCCATAACTGTTCGCGTCGCTTCGCTTGATAAGCCGCAAACTCATCGGCTGTCAGATGTTCGTTCGCCACCGCTGCCCCTCCCGCCTGAAATGCAGCCACCGCTGCCGTGGCTAGCAGCGAATTTTGCAGGAATTCGCGTCGGTCAACCATGGAATGTGCCATGCGGTGGCACGCCGAGAGTAGATCGTTGATGGGCGATCGTGGAGCAATTGATGGGCAAGGCAAGCAGGGTTTCACAGGACGGTTACGGCCCCGAAGCTCATTCGGCTTCTTCGACGGCGAAGTTGAGTTTGTCGAGTCCGGCGGCGGCGCAGGCGTCGAAGACCCGCACCGCGGCGCCGTGGCTGGCGTCGGCACTGCCGGCGATCATGGCGCTGACCACCGTCGGCGTCTCGTGGCGGATGTCGCGCAGCTTGACGCGCATTTCGTCATCGCCAAAGACCTGTTGTTCGTCGATCCAAATCGAGTCGTCGTCGTCGATCTTGATCATCACCGTTTCCGCATCATCCTGCGCGTAGGATGTCGGTTGCACGACCGATCCGCTCGAAGTCTCGGCCGTCGGCATGTCCATCACCGACTCCAGTGCTTGCAGCGAGGTGATGAGAAAAAAGAGCAGCAGGAAGAATACGATGTCCACCATCGCCGTCATGTCGATCAGGTCTTCGGCGTGTTTGGCACGACGCATCGGGGGCAGGAAAGGGCCGCTGACGGGAGTTGGGTGCTGGCTCATGGCGCGACATCCTTCTCACGAACGGCCATGTGCAGGGTTACCCCCGCACGGGTAGCCGCCCCAGAGATACGAGCAATTTCGCGCAAGCGAACGTTTTTTTCGGCCTTGATGAGCACGGCCGTGCGGCCTTCGCGCGCGCCTTTCTCGACCGCTTCGGCGATTTTTCGTTGCTGCTCGGCTGGATCGTGAATGGGCGCATTTTCCTTGCCATCGCCCAGATACACCACGGCACTCAGGCCGTCGCTCCCCACAACCATGCTGATAATCGTGGCGGTTTCGCCATCCAGGGCGCTGGCATGCATGGCGGTGGGCAGATCAAGACTGCCCAGCGCAGCTCCGACAAAGGTCACCAGAAAAAAAATGTTCATCATGAACACCAGATCGACCATGGCGGTAACGTCGAACTCGACATCGGACCTTACAGCGCGCGGCGCCGGATCGTCCGAGAGCGGGCTGCTGAAGATCGGTGAGCTAACGTTCATCTTGGGAAAGGCCGACCTACGGCCGCCTGAAGAACTCAAGAATCCGGGCCAACCCGGCCGCCAGCGAGTCTTGCAACTTCCGCAGCCGGTTGTTGATGCTGGCCAGGAAGAAGTTGAAGGGAATCGCCGTGGCCAACCCCATCGCCGTGCAAATCAACGCGATGCTGATTTCGTCGGCGATTTGCGAGGGCTGTACTTTCTCGCCGGTGCCGATGCGGCCAAACGCTGCCATCATCCCCAGCACCGTGCCGAACAGGCCCAACAGCGGACCGCTTTTAATCACCGTGGTGATCCAGCCCGTCCGATATTCCAAATCCCCAAGCACGTCGTGCTGTAATAACTCCGACACGGTCTGCCGCAACGACTCGAAGCCGGTGTTGCGATTCTCGATTGCCGCCATGGCAAGCTGCGGAAGCGCGCGGGGGTCGCCATCGCACTGTTCCAAGGCCGCGTCAAATTGGCCAGCTTCGAGCTTGGGCATCAACTCGTCGAGAAACGCCGCTTGCCGCTGCCGATTCTTGAACCGCAGCCGGTTGACGCGCCGCATCGCCATCACCACGCAGTACAAACCCCAACAGAAATTAAGTGCCAGGAAGCCGTAGCAGGCGTCCCCCAGCATCTTGGCCAGATCGTTGATATCCATCGCAGAAAACCGCCCCCTGGAAATGAGTGTTTGGCCGACCCTAATCGCGGCAATCCCCGCTACTACCGATTATCGCCTGCTCGGAAGCGTTGGGCAATTGGAGTGGTGGGCCAGTTTCAGCGTTGTCATCACGTTTCGCGCGATGAATTCCTCGCGCGGAGCGTGAGGACGACACTTTCCGGCCAGGCTGGCCCACTACCGCAATTGGGCGGTCAGGCTGTTATTCGGGCAGTGGCTTGCCTCGTGTCTCGGGAGCGAATGGAAGTGCGAGCAATCCCAACAGAAATACCGAACACATGGTTACGCCGGCGTACCGAATCGCATGTTCCGACCCTGCAAACAGCAGCCCCGCCAGCGCGCCCTGAGCCAGCGGACCGGTGGCCGCGACAAACCGCCCCACGTTGTAGCAGAACGACGTGCCCGTGCTGCGGAGCCGCGTCGGAAACAACTCGGGAAAATAGATCGCGTAGCCACCAAAGAGCGAAAGCTGGCAAAAGCCCATGATCGGAATCATCCAGAACACCTGATTAAACTCCTTGAAATACCAAAACACGGCGGCCGTGCTGGCCGCCGCGGCAATGAAGGCAATCGCAAAAGTCGGCTTGCGCCCAAAATGGTGGCTAACCATGGCAAAGGAATAAATTCCCATTGCTGCGCCGAGATTGAGCATCACCGAGAGCATGCCCTTCCAGAATGCTACGTTCCCGTCGACTTCCGCCGGCGTCATATCTTGTTTGGCATACGAGGCGCGCAGCACACCGTCGAATAAGTCGGGCGTGAAGAACCCAATACCCCACAAACCAACAACGCCCGAAAACGCCAACACCAGTCCCACGATGGCCCGCTTGCGAAGCACGGGGTCGCTGAACAATTCTGCGTAGGAACCAAGTCGTTGTTTCACGACTCCCGAATGGGCCGTGGCTTCCCAGCGCTCCGGTTCTTTCAGCTTTCGGCGAATCAGGATCACCAGCAGGGCAGGCAAAACGCCGATCACAAACATGATCCGCCAGGCCTTGACCGGCGTGCTGAAAACCACCAAATCTTGAAATGCCCCCGCGGCCTCGAGGTGCCCCAGCCAGATGCTGAGCAGGGCAGCCGTGATGTTGCCAACCGCCGACAGTGCCTGCAGCAGGCCAAGCGCAAACGGGCGCGCGCGATCGGGCATCACTTCAGCCACCAAGGAAACTCCCACCGCAAATTCGCCCCCCACTCCCAGGCCCGTTAAGAAGCGATAAAAAGCAAAATCCCAGAAGCCCCGCGAGATCGCACTCAGGCCCGTGCAGAACGAGTAGATCAGGATCGTGATTAACATCGTCCTGACACGTCCGATGCGGTCTCCCAGAACTCCGAAAAACAATCCGCCGCTGGCCCAGCCCAACAAAAAAATCGAAGTCGTGACGCCGGCGTAAAAGTCAACCTGGGCCTTCTCGACCTTGGCCCCAGGAGTTGCAGCGAGCAACTCACGCATCGCAGGCACCCGGGCCAAAACAAACAACTGCTGGTCCATCGTGTCGAATAACCAGCCCAGTGCGGCAACGATAAGAACGAACCAGTGGTAACGCGTCAGCTCGTGATACCAACGGTGCGGAGTGTGATTCATGGCCGGCCTTTGATTGCAGAAGCGGGAGGAAAGGACGCGACAATCGTAACCGACTTTGATGGCGCCCGGAATGGTGTGCGATTCACCCGCGAGTTGCTCCCTCCAGCGCACGGCCCGTCCGGCCTGACTCCAAGGAGACGAGCGTCTTGAATTTTGCCGACATAAGGAGCCTGATCTTCGGGCTTCCGCCGAATGATCTGCCATCGCGCAAGTGCTTGCTGCAAAAGCGTCTACGCTTCGTCCCGTGGCAACCAGGCTGCGACGTAGTATTTATGGGGTGGAGCAGGGACTGCCATCGTCCTGGGGTAACCGTTCACGGGCCGGGGACTGGCTCATTTTCCCGGCGAATCCAAGAAAGGTGTCTCGTGCTGTTGGGTGGTTGCCGAACGTGGCTCCCGGGAAAATGTGCCTGTCCCCCTCTCTTGGCCCGTGAACGGTTACGTCCTGGGTACCGCCGTGGAAACTTTCCGCCGGGCGGGAGCGTCGAAGTTGCGCGGCGGCCCGGAAGGCAACAGCGCGCGGATCCACTAAATTGGGAGAAACGGCGGTTCTGCGATGCGTTCGTCAGACCCTACGCCAGCCAGGCTGCTCCATCCCCATGCCGATCGGCAATTGCATCGAGCTCTCAACCCTGATAGGGGAAATCCTGATTATGAAACTACGGACCTTGTGCGTCGTCGCCTTGTTGAGCTTCTGCGAACTTGCTTTCGCCGCGTGCCTGGCACGGGCAGGCGAGATCGGCTGGATCGAAGGCTTTTCGCTCTCAAGCGATCGAGACGCCGCACTTAAGCAACTTATCCCCGGCACGGAAGACTATTACTACTACCACTGCCTTCATTACCAGAACACCGAGCAATGGGAAAAAGTGGAGCAGACGCTCAAGGCCTGGGTCGATCGTTACCAATGGACGGGCGGCGCGCTTGAAATCCAAAACCGCCAGGCCCTGCTCACCTACAACCAGAATCCCGCCCGAGCGCTCGAGCTGATTCGCAATCGCCTGAACCTGCAATTCAATCACGAGCGCGAACAGCTAAATCAAAAACCCAACCTGCCCACGTCGCTCGATCCTGCGGTCCTCTCGGCCGACAACCTGACCAGGCAAGCCTTTGCGCAATTCCCCAACACCTTGCAGGGCTTCGAAGATGCGGCCCTCGATTGGTTGGTGGCGGCTGAGTTAAATGCGGAACAACGACGGCAACTCATGTCGCGCTTGCAGCGACCCGACTATCCACAACTTCCCAAGCTCATCGTGGCAGACTTGCAGCACGAGAACAGCGGCGGGTTTGGTCAATGGGAAATCCACCGCCGGCTGCTTTTGGCCCAGCTCGACGAGTTGCTCAGGCTCAAGCCAGATCTGCTCAACCAGCAGAACTTCGTGGACGCGTACCTGGTACGTTTGCAGCCTTCAAGCGACGTCAACTGGCGGCAGGACCGCGAAGCCCTGGCGGCCTACCTGAATCGACTGTGGAAGTTTGCGCGGACCCTTTCACCGGCGCACAACTCGCTCAAGGCGCACGTGCGCTACCACCAGCTCGTGCTCGATCGGCAGCTCGGAAAATACGATCTGGAACGCTTCATCGAGTACCTCAAACTCCCCAAGCAAACGAGCTACGTCGAACCCAAGTACATGCAGCCTGTCGAGCGTCGCCAGCACGCGGTCAATTTGCAGCAAGACTTTGCGCCGACCACGCTGCTGCCGCCGATCGGCGATGATGAACCGCTGGTCCGCAGCTATCTGATGCATTTCTTCGTCGCCGCCAAGGACTACGCGGTCTTTGCACCGTACATCAACGATCAATACCTGAAGCGTGTATTCGCCGAAACCAAGATCGTTGGCGGTCTGGGTGATGCGGAAAAGTGGTACTCACTGCTCCCCCCTGAGCTGTACCAGCAACTCAAGGAACGGATCGATCTTGATTTCGCCTTCACCAACAAGACGGAGTTCGCGGCCGATGAGCCCGTTTCGGTTGATCTGCACGTAAAGAACGTCGACACGCTGATCGTTAAAGTCTTTGAGATCAACGCTCGCAACTTTTATCGCCAGCACCTCAAGGAAGTCGATACCGACATCAATCTCGACGGCCTTGTCGCCAACGAAGAGAAAACGCACACATACCAGGAACCGCCGCTGCGCCGCGTGCTGCGGCACTTCGACTTCCCCTCGCTCAACCACCGCGGCGTGTACGTGATCGACTTTATCGGCAACGGCAAAGCCAGCCGGGCACTCGTCCGCAAAGGCAAGCTGCAGTTCGTTACCCGCACCAGCGTCGCCGGGCAAATTTTCACGGTCTTCGATGAGAACAAAAAGCCCGCGCCCAAGGCCACGCTGTGGATGGCCGGCACGCTGTACCAGCCCGACAAAGAGGGGGACATCGTCGTTCCCTTCACGCATCAGCCGGGCCGCCAACCGATCGTGCTTGGCGACGGGGGATTTTCTTCGCTGGAATCCTTCGAGCAGCAAGCCGAGCAGTACGAGCTTCGCGGCGGATTTTATGTGGATCGTGAAGAGTTGATTGCCCGTCGCACCGCCTTGCTGTTGGTGCGACCCCAGTTGTGGCTCAGCGGCACGCCCGTCACGCGCAAAGTGTTGGAAGACGTGCGACTGGCCATCACCTCCACCGATATCGACGGGGTCGTCACGACCAAGGAAGTGGCGGACTTCAAGCTGCACGAGGATCGCGAAACGACGTACGAGTTCCAGGTGCCGCAGCGGCTGGCAAGCATCCGCTTTGTGCTGCTGGCACGCGTTAAGAACCAGAGCCAGAACAAGAAGCAAGACCTGGCCATCGAGCAAACCTTCGCGCTCAACGAGATCGATCGCACCGACAAAACGGAGGATCTGCACTTTGCCCGCATGGGCGAAGTCTACGCGGTCGATCTGCTGGGTAAGACGGGGGAGGCAAAGCCGGACCGCGCGGTGAACTTCGCGTTCAAGCTCCGCGACTATACGCAGCCGGTGAACGTCACGTTGCAAACGGGCCCCCGCGGCCGCGTAGTCCTCGGTTCTTTGCCAGGCGTTGCCAGCGTCACCGCCACGTCGCCGCAGGGGGTCGCCCACACCTGGCCCATTCGCAATGACGAACATACGTATCCACAAGCCATGCACGGCGCCGACGACGACGTAATCGAAGTGCCCTACATGGGAAGCAAGCAAAAAGCCGACCGCTCGGAACTCTCACTGCTGGAACTCCGCGGCGACAAGTATGTCACCGATCGGTTCGAGAATATTGCCATCGATGGCGGCTTGCTGAAGATCGGCAAACTTCCGCCGGGTGATTATTCGCTGCTGCTCAAACGCACGGCCACCCAGATTGAGCTGCGCGTAACTGAAGGGACTCGCCGCGAAGGTTACATCCTGGGCGATTATCGCGGGCTTGAGCTGCGCAACACCAGGCCGTTGCAACTGTTGCCGGTGGAAGTGACTGACAAGACGGTCAAGCTCACCTTGCAAAACGCCACACCGGTGGCCCGAGTGCATGTGTTCGCGACCCGTTTCCAGCCCGCCTATTCGGCATACGCCAGTCTGGCTCGCGGCGTCCCGCAGCCGAGTCACTTCACCACGCCGCGGGTCGAGTCGCAGTACATCGGCGGTCGCGACATCGGCGACGAGTATCGCTACATCATCGACCGCAAGTTTGCCAAAAAGTATCCGGGCAACATGCTCGAACGGCCAGGTCTGCTGTTGAATCCGTGGGCGATTCGCAGCACCGAGGCAGGGCAACAGGTCGCTCAAGGGGGCGAGGACTTTGAGGGGCGGGTCGGTGGCCAGCATAAAACAGTCCTATTGGGTAGCTACGGGGGAAATGCCCGTGGCAAGCAGGGCAATGCCGACTTCGCCGATCTCGATTTCCTGGCCGCCAGTTCGCTGGTACAAGCGAATCTTGCGGCGAATGACGACGGCGTGCTGGAAATCAAGCGCGAAGACCTCGGTCCTCACCAGGAGCTGATCTTTCTGGCCGTCGATCCGCAGAACACGGCCAGCCGCCTTGTCTCGCTCCCGGAAGTCAAAGCCGACTATCTCGACCTGCGACTCGCCAAGGGGCTCGATCCCAAACAGCATTACACACAGCAGAAACGCATCAGCGTGCTCTCGGCCGGCGAGAGCCTCGTGATTTCGGACATTACGAGCACACGGTTCGAACTGTACGACACGCTGGCGAGGGTTTACATGCTCTATGCCGCGCTCAACAACGACGCGAAGCTGGCGGAGTTCAACTTCGTGCGCAATTGGGGGTCGCTCAAGCCGGAAGAGAAGCGCGAGAGGTACGGGAAGTATGCCAGCCACGAGATGCACTTCTTCCTGGCCAAAAAGGACCCGGAGTTTTTTGACAAAGCCGTCCGTCCCTATCTGGCCAATAAGAAGGAAAAGCAGTTCGTCGATCATTGGTTGCTGAATGAGGACTTAGCGAGTTTTCTTAAGTCGTGGGACTTTGAGCAGCTCAATACGTTCGAGCGCATAATGCTGGCCCAGCGCATTGAAGGCGAGCAGGCGATTACCGCCCGGCTCGTGCGGGAGCAATTCGAGTTGCTGCCACCCGACCCGGATCGGTTGAAGCATCTGTTCGAAACGGCGCTCAAGGGGAATGCGCTCGACACCAGCGACGCACTGGGTCTGCGGAGCGCGACTGAAGCCCTAGATGAGGTGAAGTTGCTGGAAAAGCAGGAAGGTGCCGCCGAGGCGCCCGCCGAAGAAGCGACAAATGGCGATGCACCGGCCGACCAACCCCCGGCGTCAGCCCCCGCCTCCAGCGCGTCGGGGAAAGCAAGATCCGGCGAAGCCGAGGGGGGCAAAAAGCGCGACGAGCAATTCCGCGACGGCCGAGCGGCACGAAAACGCTTCAAGCAATCAAAAGACGCCAAGGAAGAGGGGTCCGAGTCCGAAGAGGACTACTCGGATGAGACCAAACGACTCGGCGGAGTCGCGCAGTATTACCAGAAGCTCGACAAGACGATGGAATGGGTCGAGAGCAACTATTACCATTTGCCAATCGACCAGCAGACGCCGGCCTTGATCAGTGTCAATTCGTTCTGGCAAGACTACGCGGCCCATGACCCGGCGCAGCCGTTCCTCGCGAAAAGTACAGCCGATGCGACGCACAACTTTCCAGAAATGCTTATGGCCCTGGCACTGCTGGATCTGCCATTTGAAGCCAAAGAACACAAAACGGTTTTCGACGGAGCGAAAACGACGCTCACCGCCGGCAGTCCGATGATCGTCTACCACGAGGAGATCCAGCCGGCCGACAAGGTGGCGGAGCACGCGGCCATTCTGGTGAGCCAGAATTTCTTCCGTCACGGCGACCGCTATCGCCAGGTGAGTGGCGAACAAGTCGAAAAGTTCGTCAGCGAGGAATTTCTCGTCGATGTGGTCTACGGCTGCCATCTGGTAATCACGAATCCCACCTCGTCGCGCAAGAAGATCGACGTTCTGCTGCAAATTCCCGGCGGCGCGCTGCCCGTGCAAAACGGGCAGTATACGCGCAGCGTGCATCTCGATTTGCAGCCCTACCACACGCAAACGCTCGAGTATTTCTTCTACTTCCCGGCACCCGGAAAATTCGCCCACTATCCCGTGCAAGTGGCGGCTGGCAGCGAGGTCTTGGCCTTCGCGGCCCCCTTTGAGTTCAACGTCGTCCGCGAACTGACGAACATCGACAAACAGTCTTGGGACTACATTTCGCAGCACGGCAGCCCAGAGGACGTGCTCGAATTCCTCACCAGTCAGCACATTCTGCAGGTCAATCTCGATCGCATCGCCTGGCGAATGAAGGACAAAGGCTACTTCAAGAAAGTCATCGGACTGTTGGCCGCCAGGCACGTTTACAATCACACGCTTTGGTCTTACGGCGTAAAGCACGACGACGCGCCGACGATCCGCCAGTTCCTGCAGTTCGCCGGGGAGTTCGTCGCCCAGTGCGGCGACTGGCTGGATAGTCCGCTCTTGAAGATTGATCCCGTCGCGCGGAAATTGTATGAGCAGATGGACTACAAGCCGCTGGTAAATGCCCGCGTCGGCCGGCTTGGCCGCAAGCGAGAGATCCTCAACGACCGTTTCCTTGCCCAGTATCAGCGGCTGCTGAAGATCCTCAGCTACCGGGCATCGCTGGGTCACGAGGAATTGATGGCAGTCACCTACTATTTGCTGTTGCAAGACCGCGTCGAAGAGGCGATTGGCTTCTTCGGCCGGGTCAAGGTCGACCAGCTTGCCACGCGCATACAGCACGACTATTTCACGGCCTATCTCGGCTTCTACGAAGGCCAGCCGGACGCCGCCCGCAAGATCGCCGATCGGTACGCCGACTATCCGATTGATCGTTGGCGAGAAGCGTTCATGAATGTGGTCAACCAAGCCGACGAGATCGGCAATCGCGACGTCAAGGTGGGCGACGATGAAGACCGCACGCAGGTGCAAACCAGCCAGGCCGCAGCATCCGCCGGGCTGGAGTTCACCATTGAAGCCAGAAAAATCAAACTAAGCTTCCAGAATCTCACGGAGGTGCAGGTCAACTATTACCTGATGGATGTCGAGCTGTTGTTTAGCCGCAATCCGTTCGTGCAGAGCGAATCCAAGCAGTACGGCAATATCCTGCCCAACTCAAGCGAGATCGTCAAGCTTCCCGCCAAGGGCACGAGCCACGAGTTCCCATTGCCCGCAAAGTTGGCCGACAGCAACGTGCTGGTGGAGATTGTGGGGGGCGGCGTGGCGCAATCGCATGCGTACTACTCGAATGCACTCAAAGTGCAGGTGATTGAGAACTACGGCCAGCTTCGGGTGACGCACGGCAAGGACGCCGCGCCACTGGCGAAGGTGTATGTCAAGGCGTACGCCCGCATGAAAGACGGCAGCGTGCAGTTCTACAAAGACGGCTACACCGACCTGCGGGGCCGCTTCGACTACAGCTCGCTGAACACCAACGAGTTGGATTTCGCCGACAAGTTCGCGCTGCTGATTCTCAGCGACGACTACGGCGCCGTGGTCCGCGAAGCCAATCCGCCCAAGCGGTGAGACTTTCAGCCCGTTGGCTGGGACAGTGGACACGGCCAATCAGTGTTTTACATTCCGCAACCTGGTAGGGCCGGCTTTGCCGGCCGTGGATGGGAAAGTCACGCGAATCCGGCCGGCACAGCCGGCCCTACAGCGGATAACTGATTGGCCCTGGAAGGGTGGACCCTCACGTGGATCCACTGGCGATTCGCGGCTATACTTAAGAGGTTTCGTTTGCTAACCGCACCACGAGCCCTTCAATGTCCACGATCGTGTCCTTTGAGAACCGTGTTGAGCTGCCGCTGAACATCGGCTCGCTGGCCGAATTCCGCATGTGGACGCAAACGCCCCATTTCCCTGAGACCGGACGAATCGACTTTCTTGGAGATCGTATTGAGGTGGATATGTCTCCCGAGAATCTCTATTGCCACGGTACTCTCAAGACGGAAATTAGCAGCGTCCTGCATCAGTTGGCGCGCAAGCAGTCGCTGGGCGACGTGTTTGTGGACAGTACCCGTGTGTGCTGTCCCGGCGCCAATCTCTCGGTTGAACCCGACGTGGTCGTGGTCAGCTATGATTCCCTGGAGACGGGGCGGGTAAAGCTCGTGCCGAATGCCACCGAGGCGGCTGATCAATTTGTGGAGCTGGAAGGTCCCCCCGATCTGATCGTGGAGATCGTCAGTGACAGTTCCGTGGCCAAAGACGTGCGACGACTTCCCCCGGTTTATTTCGCGGCAGGCGTGAACGAATTTTGGCTGGCCGATGCACGTGGAGAGAAGTTAGAGTTCCAAGTTTACGTCCGCGGCGACTCTGCCTTCGTGCTGCAAGCCGCCGATTCAAGCGGTGCTCAGTTCTCCCCTACCTTCAATTGCCGCTTCCGATTAGAGCGCTCACGGAACCGCGTCGGCAACTGGATCTTCGACCTGTCGTGGCAGTCGATTCGGCCGTAGTGCCGAGTTATCTCAAGACTTCCGCCGGCACCTCATTTGCTGCCTGGCCGCCGTCGGCCTACATTGATGGTCGCTTATTGGCGCTCATTTCCCACCCAAAACCATCTTCCCGGCTGCCTGGCAACGGTGAACCGCATCAGCCCCCATGCTCCGTCGTCCACCTATCGGCTGCAACTGAGTGGTCATCTCACGTTCGCGGCCGTGCGGGCTCTCGTGCCCTACTTTCGCCGGCTCGGAATTGGAGCCCTGTACCTCTCGCCGGTCTTGCGCGCGGTGCAAGGAAGCACGCACGGCTATGACATCATTGATCCCGAGCAGTTCGATCCCAGCCTGGGCACGGATGACGATTTCGCTGCGCTTGCCGCCGAGCTGCACGTCCAAGGGATGGGACTCGTGATTGACGTGGTGCCCAACCACATGGGCATCGATGACCTCAACAACCGCTGGTGGCGCGACGTGCTCACGCACGGCCAGTGCTCGGCCTACGCCCGCTTTTTTGATATCGACTGGTCGCCGCCCAAGGCGGCCATGCACGGCAAGGTTCTGTTGGCAACCCTCGGCAATCAGTTCGGACAGGTGCTGGAGGACGGGCAGCTTCAACTTAAGTACAGAGACGGAGTATTCGTTGTCAGCTACTTTGAGAAATCGTTGCCCACCGATCCTCGCAGCTGGGCATCCATTCTGGCACGTGTCCGAGCCAAGCTGGTCGCCGACAATCTGACCATCGGCAGCGCCGATTTTGACACGCTCAATGGGTTGATCGAGGTCCTCTTGGCGCTGCCCGTCAGCAGAGACTCGAGCCCCGAAAACATCGATCAGCGGCAGCGCGCCATGCCTTCGCTGAAGTTGTCGCTTGCCACGCTCGTGCAGGGGAGCGACGTCGTTCGCGCGACGCTCGACCAGATTCTCTTCGAGCTCAATGGCGCGCCGGGCGAATCGCACACCTTTGACGCCCTCGAAGAGTTCCTGGCCGAGCAGCCGTATCGCTTGTGCTATTGGCGCGTGGCCACCGACGAAATTAACTACCGCCGGTTCTTCGACGTCGATACGCTCGCCGCCATTCGCGTGGAAGACCCGGACGTGTTCGACGCCGTGCACGCCAGGATTCTGCAGGCCGTGCGGCAAGGGCAGGTGACGGGCCTGCGCATCGACCACGCCGACGGCCTGCGCGACCCGCACCAGTACTTGCAGACGCTCGCCGCGTCGGCGCTTGTGCCTGATGCCAGCCGCGCGGGCGCCATCAACGGCCTGGGCTCGCCCCCCTACCTGGTCGTCGAAAAGATCCTTGGCTCCGATGAATCGCTGCGCGAGGATTGGCCCGTGCAGGGGACTACCGGCTACGACCTGCTGAACACGCTCACGCGCGTTATGCTTGACGCCGAGGGCATCAAGCGGCTGCGGGAAATCTACGAGCGTTTCGCCGGCAATCCGCCGCTGTTTACCGACGTGCTGTACGACAGCAAACGCACGATCCTCGCCAGTTCGCTCTCCAGCGAAATCTACGTGCTTTCGCAACAACTTTCGCGGATTGCCGAGCAGCACCGCCGGTCGAGCGATTTCACGCGCCCCGCGTTGCACCGCGCTTTGCGCGAAGTGGTGGCCTGTTTTCCGCTGTATCGCACCTACGTGCGACCCTCCGACGCGACCGTGGGTGACGACGATCGCGGGCGGATTGTCGAAGCCGTGCGCTGGGCCAAACGCCGCAATCCCGCCATGACGCCATCCTTCTTTGACTTTATCGGATCGATTTTGCTGCTGGAGGATCCGCCGGGGATCAGCGACGACAACCGCGCGATGCGCCGTGAATTCGTGCTCAAGTTCCAGCAGATCACAGGTCCCGTGATGGCCAAAGGCATGGAAGATACGGCCTGCTACCGCTTCTACCCCCTGGCCTCGCTCAATGAAGTCGGCGGCAGTCCCGTCGGCGCCCCGCTGTGGGTCGAGCAGTTCCATAACTCGATGGTCGAAAGGGCTGAGAAATGGCCCCAATCGATGTCGGCAACGGCCACGCACGACACCAAACGCGGCGAAGATTTTCGCGCCCGCCTGAATGTGCTGGCGGAAGTGCCCGTCGAATGGGAATCGGCAATCTTGCGCTGGCGCGAGATGAACGCTGATTCGCGCCGTGAGCTGGAAGGCACCCTTGTTCCCGACGCCAACGAGGAGTACTTGATTTATCAAACGCTCGTCGGCACGTGGCCCATTCGTCCGTCGTTCGTCGGGCCACTCGACGACGAGTATCTGGGCCGTGTCGTGCTGTATTTCCAGAAGGCGCTCCGCGAAGCCAAGAACCACACCAGTTGGCTCAACCCGCAAACGCTCTATGAAGATGGCATCCGAACATTCATCGAGCGAATCCTCGATCCGGCCAACAGGCCCTTCCGTGAGAACCTCGATGTATTTGCCCGGGGCATCGCCGATGCCGGCTTTGTTAACTCGCTCGTGCAACTCGTGCTCAAACTGGGGGTGCCCGGCGTGCCCGATTTCTATCAAGGCTCTGAATTATGGGACTTCCAACTGGTCGACCCCGACAATCGTCGGCCCGTGGACTTTTCGCGCCGCGGACAATTGCTCGGCGAAATCGACCAGGCAATTGAGCTGGGCGTCGGCGCCGCGGCCCGGGAGCTGCTGCCTCATTGGCCTGACGGGCGCCTTAAACTTTTTGTGACCGCTTGCGGTTTGCGATTTCGCCGGGCCAATCCAGGCCTGTTCGCGGGAGGGTACGTACCCCTCGCTGCAAGCGGCGAGAAGGCGAACCACGTCATCGCTTTTGGTCGCCGCGATGGCCGCAATCAAGCATTGTTTGTCCTGCCGCGGTTTGTCTGCCAGGCCGTGCGCGCGTTTCCCTTCTCCACCGAGGCCTCCGGCTGGCCCGCCGCCGACTGGTGGGAGGGAACGTCGATCGCGCTTCCCGAAGGGTCGCCGAGCGTATGGAGAAATCTCTTCACGGATGAACGCATCACAACCCATACCGACAAATCCGGCAACCCGTATCTGGCCGCTCGCGAAGTCCTGCAGTCGTTTCCCGTTGCAATCCTCGATGAACGATGAAGTTAAGTTCTTCGCCGTGGAAACGGTCCGGTAACCGTTCACGGGCCGGGGACGGGCTCATTTTCCCGGCGAATTCGCGCAAGGTGCATCGTTCTGTCAGGAGGTTATCCAACGTGGTTCCCGGGACAATGTGCCTGTCCCCCGCGCTCTTGGACTGTGAACGGCTACGCATCCGACAAACGAACCGCAGCATCCTCGAATCGGGCGATCATCGAAAATTGGCTCACATCGCCAATAGCTCCAGCACGCCGCCAAGACGGATTGCGGCGTTGGCGGGATCGCGGGACAGAACATCGGCGAGCTCCGAGACGGCTCGCTCCAGCAAATAGAATCGCAACAGCACTTCTCGCTCGCTCAACTGCTTCGGCACGAGGCAGTACCCCCCCACCCCCGGCCCCTCTCCCGCAAGCGGTGAGGGGAGATGAACAGCTTCCAGGTAGCCCTTGAATAACGCCGAACTGCTCCAGCGATACCAGGTTTCGAGCGCCTGATGCAACACCGCCGAGGCGTGTGCCGTGTGAACCCCAAACTGCTCCGTCTTGGGCGCCAGTTTGACCGCCACCGTGTGCAGCGAGTACACCAGACCCGCGAGGTCTGCCAGCGACGCACACTTGATCCGGCGCTTGGCATGCGAACGCCCCAAGACGTGTTCGAATTCACTGAACACAAAATCCTTGCCCGTGAAAAATACTTGCCCCAGATTCAAGCTGCCGTGACAGCGAATGCGCAAAGCGGAGACTGGCGATTGCAGGATGGCGCGAAAAGCCTCCAACAACTCTCGCTCTTTTCCCAATAGCTCGCCGGCCGGCCCATGCGCGTCTTCCGGCAGCGACGACCGCATCCCCTTCAGCGCCTCAAACGTCTGCAAGAGCAGCTTGCGCGCGGTTTGATACGACGATCGCTGAAAGAATTTTGAGAAACGCTCCGGTGCATAGCGCGCGTCGTCGCTGGCGGCAATCGCCAGGTGAAACTCCGCGAGCCGCTGTCCCAGCAATAAGCAGTGGTCGAGAAAGCCGGCTAACAACTCCTTCACAGCTTCCGGTGGCGTCGCCTCCGCCATCTGCCAGAGCGTTCTCTTTTCCAGTCGCATCCAGTCGGTCTGCCGCTCTTCGGGCAAGGCCAGCACGGCCTCGCTGAAACGGCTAACCCAGTCCTGCGTGAGCTGCCGGGCGGAGCGGGCCTGCGGATCGAATTCTTGCACGACCGCCAAGGTCGTCGGATCGTCATCGCCACGGCGATATTCGATCGAGCCCAACAACCGCGGAACATGGCCGGTCAGGGCCCGATTGCCCAGCAGACTGCCTATTTCCAGCTCGGGATGCGCGCCGGGTTCAATGCGGCGGTACAGTTTGAGAATCTGACAATCGTCAAAGACCGCTGCCACCATCGCCGCTTGCGCGGGGACGGCGCCGTCGGCCAGACTTCTCACCGCCGGCGATACAAGCGGCAATAACGCCTCATTCCGTGAACCCACCACGGCGCCACTAGAACCGCGTACATGACGCTCACGCCGCACGATTTCCAGCAGGTTAAGCCGACTGTTCTGATCGGCGCTGGCATCGTACAGAATGCCCTCCCGCCCATGCTCGCGCACGCGCAAGTGCGCAAGCGCAGTTTCCGGCGATCGCTCCAAGATCTGCGCGGCGGCATCCCCCCAAGCGACACCGGCCAACAGCAGATACGCGCCCGGCTCTCCATCGCGATACTCAACTCGCAACAGCAGCAGCACCAGCGGACTGTCCGCATCGCGTTTCGACATTGGCACAACGTCGTCGATGCGGACCCCGGTCACAAACCGCGACTTGTCGGCGAACCAGCTTTTATCGGGAAGTTGCCGGGTGAGCAGCGATTCGAAGGCGGTCTTGTTCCGGCCTTGAAATATATCGAATCCGTCGCCGGTCACCATGAACTTTCTTGTGTCGAGCGGCAGGCGTGGCGATTCCGGCTGGCATTCCAGCAAAAACCAGTGGAACACATGCGGCGCCAACGTCAGCGGATACGGCGACGCCGTCGCACCTGGCAACCGTGTCCGGCCAAACACCTCGACCGGACGACACGGCGCAAAGGGGGATAAATCCAGCTCCACAAATTGCGTGAATCGCGAGAGGTTGGCCACGACCAACATCGTTTGCCCCTCGTAGTGGCGCGTGAACGACAACACCTTGGGATTGTTCGACAACAGCGGCCGAAAGTCGCCACGCCCGAATGCCGGATAATTCTGCCGCACGGCAATCAGCCGCTTCATCCACCAGAAAAGCGAATGCGGGTTCTTCTGCTGCAACTCCACGTTCACGGTGGCGTACGCGTACTCGCCGTCGACAATCACCGGTGAGTACAGCCGCTGCGAACTGGCCGCGGAAAACCCCGCA